>Ga0105090_10000576_pt1 | contig 18444 bp, 27 predicted proteins | sample PPLLak3March2015_FD_79110 | JGI IMG/M metagenome (GOLD analysis project Ga0105090, IMG submission 79110) | Freshwater sediment microbial communities from Prairie Pothole Lake near Jamestown, North Dakota, USA - PPLs Lake P7 Core (1) Depth... | ecosystem: Environmental > Aquatic > Freshwater >... | reverse complement strand
TCCTTCGAGGGGACTAAAAAGCCGATCGGGTGGGTTGCTTCTCAGCAGCACCGCGATCGACAGACTGTCTCTCGGCCGCCCTGCTTCGTGGCGGCCCGCGAAGCTACGGCCCATCACCTACCCACGTCAATCCATTTTGTGAAAGTTTTTTGGTTTTTTTCGCCAACCCCCACTCATCCCTTAAAAACAAGGGGGTAAATGCAGGACTCTTGTTGGGAAAAAAGGCCAAACGGGATTTTTCACGCTCCAAACTCACTCGGACTCATGCCGGTGAAGCGCCGGAATACGGTGGCGAAGTATTGGGAACTGGAAAATCCGAGATCGAAGGCGATGCGGGTGATCGGATCGCGGCCCGCGATAAGCCGGCGTCGGGCCTCATCGATGCGGGTCCGCAGGACGAATTCGCCGGGGGGAATGCCGGTTTCCTGCTTGAAGCGGGCCTTGAATCTGGCTTCGGAAAAGCCTGCGCGCCTTGCGAGTTCGGGAATGCCCGGCGCCTCGCCGGGATTGCTGCGGATGTGCTCCAGGACGGGTGCCAGCGAGCGTGCGGGTTTCGCGGAATCCGGCATGCGCTCGCAGGCGAGCACCTCCAGCAGAAAGGCCGCGGCATGGTTCGTCATGGCACACGAGCGGAGAGCTCCGCGGGATTCGTGGAATATCCGCGTGAAGGCATCGAGATGCTCCTTCATCTTGGGAGATCCACGGAAATGGCGGCGGCCCAGGCCGCGCAGCGCCCGCGCCAACGCCGCGCCTTCCTGATCCGGCAGACCGAGAAATGAACGTCCTTTTTCCGGCATGGCCAACACCATCCAATAGAGGATTCCCTTTCCCTCGGGCAGACCGCCTGTGCTGTGGGTTTCGTCAGGAAAAGTGACAAATACATCGCCGCCGCGCAGGGAGTGGTATTCCCCGCCGACGCGGTAGGTCTGCCGCCCTTTGACGAGGAAGCAGATCTCGATGGCGCTGCGGTGCCGGTGTTCGCGCAGGCCGGATTTTGCGGAGATGTAATTGTAGCGGCCCAGCTGGAGCCGGCCCCGCAGGGCTCCGGATGCGGGGCGCATGACGATCCGGGCGCGGGCGAAGAGTTGGCGGGTTGTAGGCATGTTCAATTTTGCATCGCACTATCGGATCGAAAGCAAACATCGGATGATGCTGCCATGATTTCTCACATGAGCATCCCCGAGCAGCCGGGCCCTGAACCGGAATCACTGGCCGAATTCACCGTCAAGGAACGCAAGAAACCGGTGATCGATTGGTATCGCACACCGATCCCCACGGCGGAATTCAAGGCACTGCACAAGAAAAGCGACCTCAAGGGTGCGGTTCAGACCCTGGGATATCTGGGGATCCTCGCCGCAACCGGATGCGCCGCCTTTTATTCATTCCGGCACTGGCCGTGGCTGGCGACGGCGGCCTTGGTTTTTGCGCACGGGATGGTGACGGCATTCCTGATCAACGGCGTTCACGAAATGGGCCACGGCACGGTTTTCCAGACCAATCGGTTGAACCGTTTGTTCTGCCATATTCTCGCGTTTCTCGGATGGATCAACCATGAAACCTTCCACGCAAGCCACACGCGGCACCACCGCTACACGCTGCATCCTCCCGATGACTTGGAGGTGGTGCTGCCGCTGCGCCTGATGGTCCGCCACTTCTTGCTGACGGGTTTCATTGATCCGGTGGCCGCGTGGAAAGCGCAGGGTTCCGGTGCGCTGGGCACGCATTATCCTGTTAGGTCACGGACTGATCGCGGCGGCATCACTGGCAAGCGGCCAGTGGATCATTCCGGTGCTGGTCACGCTCGCGCCGTTTTATGGAGGCTGGCTGTTTTTCCTATGCAACAACACGCAGCACATCGGGCTGCAGGATCATGTGCCGGACTTCCGTCTGTGCTGCCGCACCTTCGCCCTCCATCCGGTGACGCGCTTCCATTACTGGCAGATGAACTATCACACCGAGCATCACATGTATGCGGCGGTGCCTTGCTACAATCTTGGCAAACTCCATGCGCTGATCCGCCACGATCTCCGCCTTGCCCGGATGGTCTTGTCGCTGTTCGGACAGAGATTGCCGCCATCCAGGCGCTTCAGGAAAAAGATCCGTCCTACCAACACCAACCGCAGTTGCAGCACCCCGCGCGCTGAGTTTTCTCACACCCATTCATGCCATGAATTCCAAACAACGCGTCGATGCCGTCATCAAGGGCCGCCTGCCAGACCGGGTGCCGGTTTGCCTCCACAATTTCCTGGCCGCCGCGCGGGAGGCCGGAGTCAGCATGTGGCAATACCGCACGGATCCGGAGCCTTGAAGAGGTTGGCGGATTGAAACCCGTGGATTCCACGCGGGACGGGCGGATTCCGGTGTTGTTGGAAGCCGTGCGCATTCTTGCGAAAGCCGTGGGCTCGGAGATCTCCATTCGTGGCAACTGCGACCAGGGCCCGTTCTCCCTGGCCTGCCTGCTGCGAGGCAGCGAGGACTTTCTCATGGACTTGGCCGAGGAACCGGAAAACCCGGACATCACGCGCTTGTTGGAAGTCTGTCATCAAAGCCATCTGGCGGTTCATCGCGCGGTCGCCGCAGCTGGCGCGCATTTCACCTCGCTGGGCGACAGCTTCAGCGGGCCGGATGTAATTTCGCCCGCGATGTTCGAGCAATTCTCGCGACCCTTCGAGGAACGACTCGTGCGCGAAGTCGCCGCCGAGGGCCTTTTCACCGTCATCCACATTTGCGGCGATACCACGCGCATCCAGGAATCGCTCGGCGCTTATGATTTCTGCGGCTTCGAGCTCGACTACAAGACCAACGCCGCACTTGCCAAGAGCACCGTTGGCAAGAACCACGTCCTTTTCGGAAATATCGATCCGAGCGGCCTCGTTGCCCGCGGCACGGCCGACCAGGTGCGCGCCGCCTCATTGAAATCTGGAAACCCGGAGGCGGGTTCATTCTCAATGCCGGCTGCGCCATCCCGGCCGGCACGCCGCCGGAGAACATCCATGCGCTGGTCCGCGCCGCGCACGACTTCGGCGTTTACGAGTGACCGATGGCTCCACGCACCACGCGGAAATTGCATCGCCAAACCACGCGAATTCTCCGAGCGTGCGGCCGTGCACCCGACGCAGGCCACGATCATCCGCCTCACCCGGCTGACGGATAGCAGCCTGATCGTCCATTGGTTCACCGAGGAGCACGGCTTGATCAAGACGGTGGCGAAGGGCGCGCGGCGGCCGAAGAGCCCGTTCGCGGGGCAGCTCGACTTGTTTTTCGGTGGCGAGATCGTTTTCCAGCGGGCGAAACGCGGTGAGCTGCACGCGCTGCGGGAGGTTTCCATCCGGCATTGGCGCGAGGGACTGCGGAGAAACTACAGCTCCACACTTTTCGCGGCGTATTGTTGCCAGCTCTTGGAATCCGCAGTGGAGCCGGAGCATCCGGAGCCCGGACTTTACGATCTTCTGGGCCGCGCGCTCGATCACGTGGAACGAAATGAGCCCGGCGCACGGGCGCTGCGCCACTACGAGCGTGAATTGGCGCGACTGCTCGGAATTTCCCACGACCAGCGCCAGGCGCACTTTTCCCTGCGCGATGCACTCGGCAGCCTGCCATCCACGCGCGGCGAGCTGCTCGAAAGACTTTCCAAAAGCGATGATTTGAGCTCGTCAGCCGAAGGAAAGCAGCGATAGTAACTCCAGATACACCCTTCCCTAACGATGGACTCCCCTACCGCCACCCTCATCGGCATTTTGCAGGACCGCGTGGAAACCCTCCGTGCCGCGGGCGACCTCGACGAGGCGCTCCATGCGGCAAACGCCGCCGTGGAAAAGGCCCAGCAAAGCCTGGGGCCTGATCTAGACAGTATTGATCTCTTCGCCACCACGCTCGAACTCCGCGGAGATCTGCACCGGCAGCTCGGCAATTTCGAGCACGCCCGGGATGACTACCGCCAGGCGATCGACCAACTCGAGGAGCGTCCGGACCGCTTGGCGCAAATCGGCCGCCTTCATGCCGGGTTGGGTGCCGCCTACGATGGCATGGGCCGGGAGGACAAGGCGGGTGACCAATGGCAGAAAGCCATCGGCTTTTTCGAACTCCACGAGCCGCCGCTGATGCTTGATGTCGCGGCGATGACCAACAATCTCGGCTTCCTCCACAAAGCTGCCGGCAATCTGGACATGGCGGAAACCTATTTCCTGCGGGCGCTGGAAATTCTCCATTCCCAACTCGGCCAGGAACACGAACAAACCGCCACTGTTTCCAGCAATCTCGGAGCGCTCTATCAAGCCGCCGGTTTTCACGAGCAATCGCGCCAAATGCACGAAATCGCGCTCGATACCCGCCGCAAACTGTTGGGCGAGGAGCATCCGGACACCGCACAGTCCCACAACAATCTCGCGCTCGCCCTGCTCAGCACCGGCGACCGCGCGTGGGCCCGCCGCCATTTCGAACGGGCGCTCGCCGACTTCGAGGCACTCGGCCCGGAATACCACAAAGACCTTGAAGCCGTGGCGGAAAACTACTGCGCCTTCCTGCGCGAAGAAGGCGAAAGCCAACTGGCCGAAGTGATCGCCGGTCGCGTCAATAAAGTGATCGGAACCTCCGCAGCAGCCTGCTGATTCACGCCGGCAGCTCAGGAGAAACCGCCGGGCAAATTTCTATTGGTTTACGCTCACGATCAGGCTGCCAAGTCGCCGGACGGTCCAGTTGGCGAACCGAAGTCCGCCCCCCGGCAGGCAGCACGGCACAACCCGCTCAGAACGGCGGCAGGCCGAACATTTCCGGCAGCGCCTCACGTGGACGGGCGGTGAGGATTTCCGGCTCGCCGGCCGTCACCAGCACGGTGTGCTCGAAATGCGCGGATGGTTTGCGGTCCTCGGTGATGACCGTCCATCCGTCGTCGAGAATTCTAACAGACGGGACGCCTGCGTTGACCATCGGCTCGATGGCGAGCGTCATGCCGGGCATGAGCGTCGGGGATTTGCCATTGGGGCGGTAGTTCGGCACCTGCGGCTCCTCGTGCAGCCGGCGGCCCACGCCGTGGCCGACGAACTCGCGCACCACGGTGAAGCCCTTGGGTTTGACGAAGGCCTCCACCGAGCCGCAAAGGTCGGCCAGGCGGCGGCCGGCGCGGGCATGGGAGATGGCCTCGAACAATGATTGCTCGGTGGCGGACAGCAGGCGCTTGGTTTCCAGCGGAATGTCCCCGGCGGCCACGGTGGTGGCATTATCGCCGATGAAGCCGCTCTTGATGATGCCGACGTCGATCTTGACGATGTCCCCCGGCATGATGCGGCGCGGGCCGCCGATGCCGTGGACCACCTCCTCGTTGACGGAGATGCAAATCTGGCCGGGAAAGCCGCGGTAGTTGAGAAAGGCGCTGCGGCAGTCGTGCTCGCGCATCAACTCGCCGGCGAACCGGTCGATCTCGCCAGTGGTGCAGCCGGGCGCCACCTCGCGGGCCAAAGTCTGCAGGATGGTGGAGGCAATACCGCCAGCCAGCCGCATGGATTCGATCTCTCGGGGCGACTTGATGGGAATGCGGTGACGGCGCATGATGTGGAAAATACTAAATTTCAAACAGGGGATGATTCAGCAGTGCAGAAGTTGCAGGAGCCTGGCGGCGACCTCGTCCTGCGTTGCGGTGGCGGAGCAGGATTCCAGCAGCTTGAGTTTCTGATAGTGTTCGATCACCGGCAGGGTGTGGCGCGTGAACTCGCGGTGTCGCTTGGTGAAATTTTCCTCGCTGTCATCCGCGCGGGGCAGTGCGGGCGTGCGGCACACCGGGCACTGAGCATTCGCATGGGTCTGGTGGTCCTGTCCCGTCCAGCGGCAGTCCGGGCACTCCACCCGTTTGCGGATGCGGGAAACCAGCACCTCGTAGGGGACGTCCAGCAGGATGGCCGCGTCGAGGCGCTGCCCTTGCCCGGCCAGCCAGGCATCGAGAAATTCCGCCTGCGGCAGGCTGCGCGGGAAGCCATCGAGCACCCAGCCGCCGGTCTGGCATTCGAGCCAATCGCCGAGGATACGGCACATCAGATCGTCCGGCAGATATTCGCCACGAGCCAGTATGGGTTCGGCGAGTTCTCCGAGCGGGGTGGCGTTTTCCACTTGCTCCCGCAGGAGCGCGCCGGTGCCGAGATAGGCCAGACCAAGATGGTCCGCCAGTCTCCGCCCCTGGGTGCCCTTGCCAGAGGCGGGCGGGCCTAACAGGACAACGCGGAGCGGTCTGGCGTTTGAATCGCTCAATGGACGCTCTTGTAAATGTATGCCGTGATGCCCAGCACGATGAGCACTGCGATGACCGTCCAAAGATAGACGATGGCGGTGCGCGGCGCGGCGTTGCTGCCCTGGTTGAGGCGGTCATAGCGACCCTTGAGTTTGCCCTTGCGCAGGAAGCCGTCGTAGTGCTTCTGGAGCAACTGGGTTTCCACCTGACGCATCACGTCGAGCACCACGCCCACCATGATGAGCAGCGATGTGCCGCCGAAGAACTGGAGCACCAGCGAACCGGGCGGCAGGCCGACCACAGCGCCGACACCCACCGGAAGGACGAACAGAAAGGTCAGGAAAATCGCGCCCGCAAAGGTCAGGCGGGTCATGGTGAAGTCGAGGAAATCAGCGGTCGGCTTGCCGGGGCGCACCCCGGGGATGTAGCCGCCGTTGCGCTTGAGGTCCTCTGCGATCTGCGAGGGCTGGAACATCATCGCCACCCAGAAGTAGGAGAACAGGAAGATGCCGATGCCGCCGAGAATGTAATACCAGGTGCCGCCACCGACGAGTTCGCCATAGATCTTGGTGGCCCATGGCTGGCCGGAGAAGAACCATTGCAGCATCATCGGCGGGAGCGAAAGCACTGCCGAGGCAAAAATGATCGGCATCACGCCGGCGTAGTTGACCTTGAGCGGCAGATACTGCGTTTGTCCGCCGAATTGTTTGCGGCCCACCACGCGCTTGGCGTATTGCACCGCGATTCGGCGCTGCGCCTGGGTGATCGAAACGGTGGCCGCAATCACAATGAGCAACAGCGCGATCATCACCACCATCATGATGGCCCGGAAGGAGCCGGCATCACCGGTGACAAAGTATTTCCATGCCTGGATCAGCGCGCCGGGCAGGGCGGAGATGATATTCACCGTGATGATGATGGAGGTTCCGTTGCCGATGCCTTTCTCGGTGATTTGATCGCCGATCCACATGAGCAGCACGGTTCCGGCAACGATGGTCAGCACAGTGAGAACCATCCACATCGCGGAAGGATCCGGAACCAGATTACCGAAGCGCTCGATGCCGGACATGTAGGGGATGCTGCCGGGATTGGTGAGGGACTTTGCGACAAAGAACCCCTGCACCAGCGCGATGGCAATGGTGATGTAGCGGGTGTATTGCGTGATCTTCTGGCGTCCGCCGTCCTCGCGTGCGAGGCGGGAGAGCTTGGGCACCACCGCCGTCATGAGCTGCACCATGATGGATGCGGAGATGTAAGGCATGATGCCGAGCGCGAAGATGCCGGCCTGTTGGAGACCACCACCGGAGAATACAGTGAGCAGCGCGGTGATGCCTCCGGTGGGGCTGGTGGGATCCTGCTTCTGCACATCCTTGAGCCACTCCGCGATGACGGTTGCGTCCACCCCGGGCAGCGTGATGTGCACGCCCAGGCGGATGATGACGATCAGGGCAAGGGTGAAGAGAATGCGGTCCCGGAGTTCCGGGATTTTCCATGTGTTGGCGAAGGCGGAAATCATGACGGGTTAGATGAAGGAAAAGACGCGCGGGTTATATACGCGATGAGGAAGCGAGCAAGCGCTTCCCCACCGGAAATCAGGAATTGAAAAAGGGCGGAGCGGCGCGGGCCATCAGGCCTTGATCGTGCCACCGGCCTTTTCGATCTTGGCACGGGCGGAGGCGCTGACCTTGTTCACCTCTACGGTGTAAGCCTTTTCCACCTCGCCGTCGGCAAGCAGTTTCACTTGGTCGCAGCGGCCATTGAGGAGGCCTGCCTTGCGGAGGGATTCCTCGTTGATGAGCGCGCCTGCCTCGAAACGGCCGTCGAGATCGCCGACGTTGACCACGCCGATGACATCGCGGAAGTCGAAGTTGTTGAAACCGCGCTTGGGCAGGCGGCGGTGAAGCGGCATCTGGCCGCCCTCGAAGCCGACGCGGGTGCCGCTGCCGGAACGGGCTTTCTGGCCCTTGTTGCCCTTGCAGGAGGTCTTGCCGTGGCCGGAACTTTCGCCGCAGCCGAGGCGTTTCACCCGGCGCTTGGCTCCGGGGTTGGGGCTGTAGTTGTGAAGTTGCATGTCTTTGATTTTGTTAGATCGGTCAGATCAGTCGGATGGGACGGATCGGTCAGATGGCCTTTTCTTTTTTCTTCTTGCCGCGGGAGCCGAGAACCTGGTCGCGGGTGCGGAGTTGGGAGAGGGCCTTGAGGGTGGCTTTCACCACGTTGGCGTGGTTGGAGGAACCCATCGACTTGGCGAGAATGTCGCGGATGCCGACGGCTTCGCAGACGGCGCGCACACCGCCACCGGCGATGATGCCCGTTCCGGGCGAGGCGGGCTTGAGCAGCACCTTGCCGCCGCCGTATTCGGCGTAGATTTCGTGCGGGATGGTGCCATCCACGATGCTCATCGGCTTGAGCACCTTGCGGGCACCCTCGCTGGCTTTCTTGATGGCGTCGGCCACTTCGTTGGCCTTGCCGAAGCCGAGGCCGACCTTGCCGATCTTGTCGCCGGAGACGACGAGCGCGGAGAAGCTGAAGCGACGGCCGCCTTTGACGACCTTGGCGCAGCGGTTGATGAAGACGACCTTTTCGGAAAGCTCGTTGCCTTCGGAATCGGTGGGGGCGGCGCGCTCTTCACGGCGCGGGCCGCCACGGCCGCGGCCTCCGCCGCCGCCTTGGTATCCGCCGCCCTGGCCGCGGTTGCCTTGATAGCCGCCTTGTTGCGAGCCGGAATTGGCCACCGGTCCCAGTGCGGGCGCGGGAGCTGCGGCTTCGACGGAGGCAGGAGTTTCGTTGTCTGGAATTGTTACCATGATGTGTGTCGGGTCAGGGCGTTAGAATTGGAGGCCGGCTTCACGCGCTGCATCCGCGAGGGCTTTTACCTTGCCGTGGTAGAGGTGGCCGCCGCGGTCGAAGACCACGGCGCTGATGTTGGAACCCTTGGCGCGCTCGGCGAGGAGTTGACCGACTTTCTGGGCGCTCTCGACGTTGGCCGATGCCTTCTCGAAGCTCTTGTCCATGGTGGACGCGGAAACGAGAGTCTTGCCGACCGAGTCGTCGATGACCTGGGCGTAGATGTGCTGATTCGAGTAATGGACGGCGAGGCGCGGGCGCTCCGCAGTGCCGGTGACTTTGCGGCGGATGCGTTTGTGAATGCGCTGGCGGATCGTCTTGCGATTGATGGTGCTCATGGTGCCAAAATGGTTGGAGGTTATTTACCGACACTCTTGCCTTCCTTGCGGCGCACGTGCTCATCGGAATAGCGGACTCCCTTGCCCTTGTAAGGCTCGGGCGGGTAGTAGCCGCGCACTTCGGCGGCGAACTGGCCGACGAGCTGTTTGTCGATGCCTTCCACCTTGATCTTGGTGTTTTCGTTCACCGTGACGGTGAGTCCGGAGGGGATCGGGTGGAGCAGCGGGTGGGAGCGGCCGAGGGAAAGATCCAGATCCTTGCCTTTGACGGCGGCGCGGAGGCCGACGCCGTGGATTTCCAGGTCCTTCACGAAGCCCTTGGAAACGCCGATGATCATGTTGTTGATCAGGCTGCGGGCGGTGCCGTGGAGGGCGCGGGTCTGGCGGGCTTCGGTGGCTCGGGAAACGATGACGTTGCCGTCCTCGTTTTTGAGCGAGATGCCCTCGGGAAGATCGAAGTCGAGTTTGCCCTTGGGGCCTTCGACCACGACGGTGCGGCCGTCGAGTTTGACGGCGACTTTTTCGGGAAGCGAGATTGGTTTGAGTCCGACTCGTGACATGGTGATGTGTTCCTTTCGCGAGTTATGGGTTTACCAGACGTTGGCGAGGAGTTCGCCGCCGAGTTTCTGACGTTTTGCATTGCCGCCGGACATCACGCCTTTCGAGGTGGAAAGGATGGAGATGCCGAGGCCGGACATGACGCGCGGGATTTCTCCAGCGCCGACGTAGTGGCGGCGGCCGGGAGTGGAAACGCGCTTGAGATCAGTGAGGACCGGACGGCCGTCCACGAAGCGGGGCTTGACCTTAAGGCCGGTGCGCTTGCCGGTGACGACTTCGTAATTCCAGATGTAGCCTTCTTCCTGAAGAATGCGGGCGATGTCCGCCTTGATCTTGGAATAGGGCGCGGTGAACTCCTCGTTGCCGGCGCGGGCGGCGTTTTTGAAACGCGTGAGGAAATCGGCGATGGGATCGGTTAGAACTGCCATGGTGGTGATTCTTTAAATGGTTCTTGGGAAGTGGCAGGTCAGACTGCGGCGGGAGCCTCGACTTCGTTGGCTTTCTTCATGTCGCGGAACGGCATTCCCAACTCCATGAGCAGGGCGCGTCCTTCGGCATCGGTCGGGGCGGAGGTGACGAAAATCAGGTCGAAGCCGATCGGGCGCTTGATCTGGTCGATCTCGATCTCCGGGAAGATCGACTGATCCTGAATGCCGCAGGCGTAGTTGCCGCGGCCGTCGAAGGACTTGGAGGAAATACCGCGGAAGTCCCGGATGTTGGGCGCGGTGATGTGGATGAAGCGGTGCATGAATTCCCACATGCGGGCTCCGCGCAGCGTGACGCGGGCACCGAGGACTTCACCCTCGCGCAGCTTGAAGTTGGCGACGGATTTCTTCGAATAGGTGACGGATGGTTTCTGGCCGGTGATCTTGGCGATCTCGGCCACGGCGTCATCCACGGCGACCTTGCGGTCCGGGGCCTTGCCCATGCAGGAGGTGACGACGATTTTTTCGAGGCGTGGGACCTGATGGATGTTGGTGTAGCCGAGCTTTTTCTTCAAGGCCGGCACCACCTTGTCGAGGTAGTGTTGTTGCAGTGCTGGTGTGCTCATTGTTTTTTTGCGGGTCAGCGCGGTTGTGTGTGTTTGCGCTTAAGCGCGGGCGGGTTCCGCGGGGCGGAATCAGCCCACTTTCTTGACGTTGGAGATGTGGATGGATCCGTCGATGGTCTTGATGCCGCCGGAGGGATCGGCCTCGCTGGCCTTGGTGGCCTTCTTGACGGGGCGGCCGCCTTCGACGACGACGCGGCCTTTTTCGGCATTCACCAGCAGCACGGTGCCGCGCTTGCCTTTTTGGTTACCGGTGATGATTTCGACTTCGTCGCCTTTTTTGACGTGGGTCTTGATGCGGCTCATGGGGATGAAAATATCAGGTTGGAGTGATCAGAGCACCTCGGGGGCGAGGGAGACGATTTTCATGAACGCCTTTTCGCGGAGTTCACGGGCGACGGGGCCAAAGATGCGGGTGCCGCGCGGGTTGTTGTCCTTGTCGATGATGACGATGGCATTGGAGTCAAAGCGCAGGATCGAGCCATCGGCGCGGCGGATCGGATAGGCGGTGCGGACGACCACTGCCTTGACGACGCTGCCTTTCTTGACGGCGGCGGTGGGAATGGAGTCGCGGATGTGGGCGGTGATGACGTCGCCAATGCAGGCGGTGCGGCTGCGTTTGCCGAGCACGCCGATCATTTTCGCGCTGCGGGCGCCGGTGTTATCGGCGACGGCGAGCATGGTTTCCATCTGGATCATGGCAGTAGTGGGGTAAAAGCTGAAATTTTGAAAAGCTGAAAAGCTGAAATTAAGAAGGAACGGCGAGATGCTGATGAGTTGAGTGAAGCTATTTCAGCTTTTCAGTTTTTCAGCATTTCAGCGTTTATTGTCAGTGCGTGAGCACTTCGGTGAGTGTCCAGCGCTTGAGCTTGGAGAGCGGCTTGGTTTCGGTGATGCGGACGCGGTCGCCGATCTTGGCTTGGCTGTTCTCGTCGTGGACGTAGTATTTCTTGGAACGCTTGACGATCTTGTTAAAGCGCGGATGTGGAACGCGGGCGACGTGCTCGACAACGAGGGTCTTGTCCATCTTGTCGGAGATGACGACGCCGACGCGGGTCTTGCGGACGTGGTGCTTGGTGTCCTGGGAAGTTTCGCTCATGGTGGAAATCGGTTGGAACGTGGATGGTTGGATCAGGCGAGGGACTTCGCGGTGAGGGCGGTCATGACCTGGGCGGTTTCGCGGCGCACGGTGCGGATGCGGGCCGGGTTCTCAAGCTGGCCGGTGGCTTTCTGCAGGCGCAGGTTGAGAGCCTCCTGCTTGAGGTCGCGCAGCCGGGTGTTGAGTTCGTCAGCGGTGAGTTCGTTGATGTCTTTGGCTTTGGCCATGGTTCAGACGGGTTGAGGGATTGGATCAGGCGTGCGGATTGCGGGTGACGAGGCGGGTGCGGATGCCCAGCTTGTAGGAGGCGAGACGCATCGCTTCCTTGGCGGCGGATTCGGGCACGCCGCCGACTTCGAAGAGGATGTTGCCGGGGCGGATGACGGCCACCCAGCCTTCCACGGCACCCTTGCCCTTACCCATCCGGGTTTCCGGCGGGCGGGAGGTGATGGACTTGTGCGGGAAGATGCGGATCCAGACTTTGCCTTTCCGTTTGAGCGAGCGGTTGATCGCGATACGGCAGGCTTCGATCTGGCGGTTGGTCATCCAGCCGCGGTCGAGGGTTTGCAGTCCGAAGTCACCGAAGGCGACGGTGGTTCCGCGCTGGGCGTTTCCAGAGCGGCTTCCGCGGTGGCTCTTGCGGAACTTGGTTCGTTTGGGCATCAAAGGCATGGCTCAGTCCTCCTTGGGAAAGTTAGGTGTGAATGTTGGAAAAATGATATGTGTCAGTTGCGGGGTGCCGGACGGCGGTCGCCGCCACGGTCGCCGCCGCCGCGTGGGCCGCGATCACCGCGATCACCACGGTCGCCGCGACCACCTTGCGGTCTGCCGCCGGTGCCGTCGTCCTCCTTTTTGTTGACCCAGCACTTCACGCCGATGATGCCGTAAACTGTGCGGGCTTCGGCGAAGCCGTAGTCGAGGGGGACGCGGAGCGTTTGAAGAGGCACCTTGCCTTCACGGTAGCCTTCGGCGCGGGCGATGTCCGCACCGCCGAGGCGGCCGGCGCAACGGAGGCGGATGCCTTCGGCACCGAATTCCATGGCGGTCTGCAGCGCGCGCTTCATGGCGCGGCGGAAGGAAATCCGGCGCTCAAGCTGCACGGCGATCTGCTCGGCGACGAGTTGGGCGTCGAGCTCGGGCTTGCGGATCTCGACGATGTCGATCTTGACCTGCGCGCCCTTGCAGAGGTCGCCGATTTCCTTGGTCATCACTTCGATTTCCTTGCCCTGACGGCCGATGATGAGGCCGGGGCGGGAAGAGTGAAGGGTGACGCGCACGCTGTTCCAAGCGCGCTCGATGACGACGCGGGCAAGGCCGGCGTTCTGGAGCTTCTTTTTGAGATAGCCACGGATCGCGAGGTCCTCGTGGAGCTTGTCGGTGTAGTCTTTGCCGGCGGCATACCACTTCGAGCGCCAGTCCTTGTTGACTGCGAGACGGAATGCGATCGGATTTACTTTCTGGCCCATGTTCGGTGCGGGGTGTTAGGAGAGATGGATTCAGGCTTGTTCTTCCGTGGCAGCGGCAGCGGCGGCGGGAGTTTCTTCGGTTTTTTGGGAGACTGCCTTGCGGGCAACCTTCTTTTTCTTCTCAGGGGCGGAGCCCGTGAGGGTGATGGAGATGTGGCTGGAGCGGCGGATGATCGGACCCGCGGAGCCCTTGGCGCGCGGCTTGAAGCGGCGCTGGGTGGGTGCGGCACCGATCACGGCTTCCTTGATGACCAGGGTGCCGGTATCCAGGGAGAAATTGTTCTCCGCATCGGCGATGGCGGTCTTGAGCGTCTTGCCGATGAGCTGGGCGGCTTTCTTGGGAGTGAAAGTGAGGATATCGAGGGCGCTGGAAACCGGCAGGCCTTGAATTTCCCGGGCGACGTCGCGCGCCTTCTTGGGCGAGAGACGGACGTATTTGCTGGTGCTTTTGACTTCCATAAGGAGGAGGACGTGAGGAGTTACTGCGCTGAGGCTTGTGTTTCGAGAATGGCGAGATCGCCGGGACGAGGGGTTTCGGCGGGGTTGTCGAGGGATTCGACAAACACGCCGCTGACGCCCTTGCGGACGTCGGCGAGAATGGCTTTTCCGTAGGGCTGCTGCCCGCGGGAGAGGCGGAAGGTCATGCCGATCCTGGCTCCCTGGCTTTCGCCAATGTTGAGAACCAGCATGCCGCTTTCCTGATCGAGGCTGACGATGCGGGCTTGTTGGAGAGAACCGGACCGCACGTCGGGCCGCGGCTTTTGCCGCAGTCCGAGAACAGCGTCAAGCTCTCTTAAAGAAGTTTCCACACGCAGCCGGGCATCCGGATCGGAGACCACCGCCTGGCGGAGGTAGTCGTTGACGGAGGAGGCCAGGCGGGTGGCGGAACCTTCGAGTTCAGTGATGCGCTCGTTGGCCAATTGGAGGTCGGCAGCGGCCTGGACGAGACGGTCATCGCCGCCATCGAGCAGGTTTTTGCCGAGCGCCTCGAGGCGTTCGCGCACTTGGGCGAGTTGTTCGCTGGCTTGTTTTTCCCCGCGGTTTGCCTCGGCGAGGCTGCGCTGGAGGGCCTGGTTCTGTTCCTGCAGGTCGATGATGACCTGTTGGAGTTGCTCCGGGTCCGGCGTTTGGGCGGCGCACATTCCAGCCGTGGCCAGCAGCCCGAGCAGGGCGGCGGCGGCGGTTTTGGACTGGATGGTGGATCGCATGGAAAACGCGGGGAAACGTGGGCTGGCTTACTTCTTGCCGATGCCGCCGTGCTGGCGGAAAATGCGGGTCGGGGCGAATTCACCGAGCTTGTGGCCGACCATGTTTTCCGTCACATAGACGGGAACGAAGGTCTTGCCATTGTGGACGGCGAAGTTGTGGCTGACGAAATCCGGAGTGATCATCGACTTGCGGCTCCAGGTTTTGATGGGCTTGCGGTCGGATCCGGCGTCGGCCATGGCATCGATCTTGGCGAGGAGCTTTTGATCGACGTAGGGGCCTTTCTTGAGGGAACGTGGCATGGGAGCGTGATTCGGTTAGGCTTTGGGAAATGATTACTTCTTCTTGTGGCGGGACTCGACGATGAAGACGCTGGTGGTCTTCTTGTGGTTGCGGGTTTTCTGGCCCTTCGCGTGGCCCCAGGGGCTGAGAAGGTGCTGGCGGCCGCCACCGGATTTCGACTTGCCCTCGCCACCGCCGTTCGGGTGGTCCACCGGGTTCATGCACATGCCGCGCACGGTCGGGCGGATGCCGAGCCAGCGGGTGCGGCCAGCCTTGCCGGAGGTTTCGTTCATGTGGTCGCGGTTGCCGACCTGGCCGATGGTGCAGAAGCAGCGATCGTTGAAGCGGCGGATCTCACCGGAAGGCATCTTGACGAGCGCCCAGCCGCCATCGCGGTTGGAGAGCACGGCCATCTGGCCGGCGGCGCGGGCGACCTTGCCGCCGTTGCCCGGGATGAGCTCGATGTTGTGGATGTTGGTGCCGAGCGGCACGGCGCTGAGCGGCATGGCATTGCCGGTCTTGGGGGCGACATTCTGGCCGGAGACGACGGTTTGTCCGACTTCCAGACCGAGCGGGGCGAGGATGTAGGACTTCTGGCCGTCATCATACTGGATGAGCGCGATGCGGCAGGTGCGGTTCGGATCGTATTCGATGCCGATGACCTTGGCGGGCACGTCGTGCTTGCCGCGCTTGAAGTCGATGAGGCGGTAATGGCGCTTGTGACCACCGCCGATGTGGCGGGTGGTGATGCGGCCGGTGTTGTTGCGGCCACCGCTGCGCTTGAGGGGCGTGAGAAGGCTCTTCTCAGGCTTGCTCTTGGTGATCTCCTCGAAAGACGGGAGATTCTTGTAGCGGGCGGATGGGGTGATGGGCTTGAAATTTTTCAATGGCATGACTCGCGGAACGGTGAAGTGTTACGTTTGGAGCAGCGGCGGATCGGCTCAGATCAGATCGAGCGACTCGCCTTCCTTCAGACGGACGATGGCTTTTTTCCAGTGGTTGGTGCGGCCGGCATCGGCACGGCGTTGGCGGCGGAGTTTCCCGTCATAATTGGCGGTGCGGACTCCCACGACGGTTTTTCCGAAGAGCTGCTCGACGGCCTGTTTGATCTCGAGCTTGTTGGCCTTGCGATCGACTTCGAGGGTGACCTCGTTGTTGGTCTCCTGGAGAAAGGTGGCTTTCTCGCTCATGCGGACGTTTTTGATGACCTGGTAAATGTCTTTCATGATCTCGGTGTGGGGTCCGGGGTTCAGGCGCTGCGCTGCGCGATGGTTTGAAGCGCGTCTCCGACGAGGATGACGGAATTCGCAAGGAGGAGTTGTTCGACGTTGACGTCGGAGCCGGTGACAAGCTGCACCCAGGAGACGTTGCGGCCGGCGAGGTAGGTGGACTCGTCAAACGAGTTGGAAACGACGAGGATCTTGCCCGGCGCGGTGATCGCGTTGATGGCGGCCACGAAGGATTTGGTCTTGCCGTCGGCGATGGAGAAGCTGTCCACCACCTTGATTTTTTCGGCGCGGACGAGGTCACCGAGGACGCGGCGCAGGGCGAGCTTGCGGACGGTCTTGGAAACCTTCTTGGAATAATCGCGCGGACGAGGGCCGAAGACGACACCGCCGCCGACGAAGATCGGTGCGCGCTTGTCGCCGTGGCGGGCGTTGCCGGTGCCCTTCTGCTTGTAGATCTTCTTGTTGTTGCCGGAGACTTCGCCACGGGTCTTGGTATTGGCGGAGCCGGAACGGCGGTTGGCGCGGTAGGCGGTCACGAGATCGTGAACGGCTTGACGGCCTTTTTCCGGACCGACCAGCACGAGCTTGGCGGCCTGGGCGTCTTCGACGGTGAGTGGCTTGGCGGACATGACTTGGAATCTTGAGAGTTAAACGGATGCCTTGAGATCAGGCGGTCTTTTTCTTGGCGGCGCGCACGGTGACATAACTGCCCTTGGTGCCCGGAACCGCGCCGGAAACGAGGATGACACCATCTTCAGGACGGACGGCGACGACTTTGAGATTCTGCACGGTGGTGCGGGTGGTGCCCATGTGGCCAGGCATCTTCTGGTTTTTCCAGACGCGGCCCGGTGTGGAACGGCAACCGATGGCGCCCGTCCGGCGGTGCATCATGGAGCCGTGGGTCATGCGGAGACCGCCGAATCCGTGGCGCTTGACGGCACCTTGGAAACCCTTGCCCTTCGATTCACCGATCACGTCCACCCATTGGCCGGCGGTGAAGGTTTCAAGACCGGTGTGGGCTTCTGGAACGGCGGCACCGTTTTCGAAACGGAACTCCTGGATGAAGCGCTTGGGCGTGGAACCGGCCTTCTTGAAGCGGCCGAGGTCCGGCTTGGAAACGCGCTGTTCCTTCTGGTCGCCGTAACCCACCTGCACGGCGGTGTAGCCATCCTTCTCCGGAGTCTTGGTCTGGAGGATGGTGTTGCCGGAAACGTCGATGACAGTGACGGGAATCATGATCCCTGCCTGTTGGTCGAACAGGCGGGTCATACCGAGTTTTTTGCCGAGGAGGCCGAGTGACATGGCTGGAAGAATTTGAGATTTGAAATTTGAAATTTGAGAAACCTGATGGCGGAAACTCAGATGCGGATGGTGATGTCCACGCCGGCGGGGAGGTTGAGCTTCTTGAGCTCGTCCACGGTGCGGGCGGTGGGATCTACGATGTCGAGCAGGCGCTTGTGGGTGCGGATTTCGAATTGCTCGGCGGACTTCTTGTTCACGTGCACCGAACGGTTCACGGAAAACTTCTCGATGCGTGTGGGAAGCGGGATCGGGCCGGCGACACGGGCGCCGGTGCGCTTGGCGGTCTCCACGATTTCCTGAGCGGAGCGGTCGATCGCGCGATGGTCAAAGGCGCGGAGGCGGATGCGGATTTTCTGATTTTCCATGGTGGAGGTTGCTTGACGGTTTACGTGGTGGTTCTACAGGGCGAGCGATCGTTTAACCGAGCCGGTCATTGACGATCTCTTCGACGATATTGGTGGGGACTTGCTCGAAATGGGAAGGGGTCATCGCGTAAGACGCGCGTCCGGAGGAAAGGGTGCGCACGGCGGTGGAATAACCGAACATTTCCTTGAGCGGGACATTGGCATGCACGATGGAGAGCTTGCCCTTGGATTCGGTGTTCTGGATGTGGCCGCGGCGGCGGCTGAGGTCGCCCATCACGTCGCCCTGATAGTCGTCCGGAGTGGAGACTTCGACGGCCATGATCGGCTCTAACAAAATCGACTTGGCCTTCTTGAAGCCATCCTTCATCGCGAAGATGGCGGCCATGGTGAATGCGTTCTCGTTGGAGTCCACATCGTGGTAGGAGCCACCGAGGATATCGACATGGACGTCGATGACCGGATAGCCGGCGATGATGCCGTTGGTCAT
>Ga0105090_10000574_pt1 | contig 18454 bp, 11 predicted proteins | sample PPLLak3March2015_FD_79110 | JGI IMG/M metagenome (GOLD analysis project Ga0105090, IMG submission 79110) | Freshwater sediment microbial communities from Prairie Pothole Lake near Jamestown, North Dakota, USA - PPLs Lake P7 Core (1) Depth... | ecosystem: Environmental > Aquatic > Freshwater >... | reverse complement strand
CCCTGAGCGAGGAAGACCGCGCGGCGGGTGTTACCTGGCAGGGAAAAGTCAAACTCGGCGACCAATGGCAGGGCGAGCCGATCCGCGTGGTTCGCGTGGAAGTGGATGGCAAGGCGCTCTTGCTGGCCACCGACCTGGACATCGAGGCGGAACTCATCGCGCTGATCTACCGCTACCGCTGGCAGATCGAACTGTTTTTCAAGTGGCTCAAAAGCATCCTCGGCTGCCGTCACCTGCTGGCGGAATCCCCGGCAGGCGTGGCCATCCAGATCTACAGCGCGCTCATCGCGGCGCTGATGCTGCAAGCCTTCACCGGAAAACGCCCCGGCAAGCGGGCGATGGAACTCATACGGATGTATCTCATGGGCTATGCGGAGCTCGACGAGGTCATCGCGTTGTTAGGAGTCGAAAAAACAGCCAAGTGAGACTATTCGGGAAATTGCGGCCGTCGCCGCTCCCGGGAATTGTCGTGCCTTGATGTCAGCAAACTCAATCCTGCAGCAAGGCAGTGAGGGTTCAAGACGCCCCCAGGCAAATCAAACCACTGCAAATCCAGGCTTTTTTGCAGGCGAAGCACCAATCATGCCGAACAGTTCTGGGACTATCCCATATCCCTCCTATACTGCGAAAGCGGAACCTTGTTTGCGGCATCAGGCAAACAACTTCCTATCCAGCGAACGGTATTGGATCGCCTCCAGAATGTCCGCCGGCCGGATCTCGGGCGAGCCTGCCAGGTCGGCCAGCGTGCGGGCCACTTTGAGGATGCGGTCGTGGGCGCGGGCGGAGAAGTTCATTTCCTCCATCGCATGTTCCAGATAGCCGTTGGCTTCGGAGTTGATCTGGCAGTGCAGCTTCATCTGGCGCGGGTTCATCGATGCGTTGGTGGTGTTGCGGGACTTGCGGAACCGCTCCTGCTGGATGTGCCGTGCCGCCACCACCCGGGCGCGGATCGTTTCTGATTTCTCGCCGCTGGCGGTGTTTTGCGACAGCTCGCGAAAGTCCACCAGCGGCACCTCGCAGTGGATGTCGATCCGGTCCAACAGCGGACCCGAAATGCGCTGGCGGTATTGTTCGATCTGGCGCGGCGAACAACGGCACTGGCGTTTCATGTCGCCATAAAACCCACACGGACAGGGATTCATCGCCGCCACCAGCATGAAGCGTGCGGGGAAGGTGAGGGAACCCGCCGCGCGGGAAATCGTCACGTCGCCATCCTCCAGCGGCTGGCGCATGACTTCCAGCGTGGAACGGCGGAACTCCGGCAGCTCGTCGAGAAACAACACGCCGTGATGCGCCAGCGAAACTTCGCCCGGTCCTGGATTGGTGCCACCACCTAACAAGCCTGCGTCCGAAATCGTATGATGTGGAGAACGGAACGGTCGGGTTGTTAGAAACGCGCGCTTCGGATCGAGCGTGCCGCTGATGGAATGGATTTTGGTGGTTTCGATCGCCTCATCCTCGGTCATGTCCGGCATGATGGTGGGAATGCGCTTGGCGAGCATCGACTTGCCGGTTCCCGGCGGACCTACCATCAGTAAATTATGATTTCCGGCGGCCGCCACTTCGAGCGCGCGCTTGACGTGGTGCTGGCCTTTCACTTCATCGAAATCCACTTCATAGCTGCGGTGGGAATCAAAGAAGGCGCGGCGGTCCAGATGGAATGGTGAAATGACGAGCTCCTCTTCGAGGAAATCCCAAGCATCCTTCAGGCAGCGGATGGGAAAGACCTGGATGCCATCGATCACTGCGGCTTCCGGAGCGTTTGCCTCTGGTACCAGCAATCGCGTCCGGCCGCGGCGTTTGGCTTCCAGCGCGATGGCCAGCACGCCTTTCACCGGCCGCACCGCGCCGTCGAGTCCGAGTTCGCCGACCACGCAGCAATCGTCCGCGTTGAAGGGCCTGGTCCGGCTGGCGGCGACCATGGCCAGCGCGATGGGCAGATCAAACGACGGCCCTTCCTTTTTCAAATCCGCCGGCGCGAGGTTCACGGTTTTCACGCCATCATCGAGATAGAGGGCCGAGGCGCCGATGGCCGAGATCACCCGTTGCGAGGATTCGCGCACGGCGGCATCCGGCAGGCCGACGATAATGATCAGAGGTTTGTCCGCGCCGCGGGCGTTGACCTCCACCTCCACCTCCTGCGCCTCCACTCCGCGCAGTGCTGCTGAAAATAACCGGGTAATCATGCGAACAGCGAAACACTGGAAACTTCGCCTGCTGTCGGCAAGGCGAAAGTGCACGCGCTCTCTCAGATCTTCTCCACGGCCATCGGTGCTTCAGTATTGTTTGATGGATCAATCATGGTTTGCCGGAATTTGAGGTTTATGCGGAGGCAGCCGATTCGATCTGGCAACGCATGGCTGAAGCCGGCGCTCCGTTCAACTACACCCCTGGCTCGTTCCACACTGCGTGCACACTCCACAAGCTCCGGCGCGTATGACCTTGTCCGATCCGCAGTTGGAGCAGATGACGCCCATATAAGCAGTGCCGAGCGCGGCTTTGACGCGGTCGGGTTTAGGCAGGCGTTCGATGGCGGGGTCCTCGTTGGGACTCAGGTCGGAAACCGGGCGGTTGACGGCTTGTTTCTCCATTTCCTCGATTTCGGGCATGGCGAGTTCGGGTTGGTGGGAATCGGGCGAGGTGGCTTCCTTGTAGCCCTTGATGAACTCGCAGCCGAGCCAGCGGAAGACATAGTCCGTGATGCTGAAGGCGGTGCGGATGTTGGGATTGCGGGTGTAGCCGCTGGGTTCGAAGCGCTGATAGGCGAATTTGTTGACGAGTTGTTCGAGCGGTACGCCGTATTGCAGCGCCATGGAGGTGAGGGTGGCGACGGTGTCCATCAGACCGCCGATGGTGCTGCCTTCCTTGGACATCTGGACGAAGACCTCGCCGGGCTGGCCGTCCGGATAGAGGCCGGCGGTGATGTAGCCCTCATGACCGGCGATTTCGAACTTGTGGGTGATGGACATGCGGGTGTCCGTCATCGGGCGGCGGGTGCGGGTCTCCGATTTTTTCCGGAGGTCCTCGTTTTCACGGATCAGCGTGGCGATGCGCTCGGCGAGATCCTCGGCGCCGGGAGTGATGGCGTCCGCCTCGCCGCCCATGCCGACGGTCTTCTTGGTATTGAGCGGAGCGGAGCGTTTCGATCCGTCGCGGTAGATGGCCACCGCCTTGAGACCGAGCTGCCATGCCTCGATGTAGGTCTGCATGATTTCCTCGACGGTGGCTTCCTGCGGCATGTTGACGGTTTTGGAAATGGCACCTGATAGAAATGGCTGGGCGGCTGCCATCATTTTCAGGTGGCCGCGGTAATGCAGGCTGCGGGTGCCGAGGTGGGCCTTGAAGGCGCAGTCGAACACGGGCAGGTGCTCCGCCCGGAGCCCGCTTCTAACGGTTTTCCCGGTGTTCGGGTCGGTCACGTCCTCGATGGTGTCGTATTTCTCGATGTGGATGAGGATGGCGGCGATCTCATCCGGAGTGTAGCCAAGGCGCTTGAGAGCGGGCGGCACGGTGCGGTTGACGATCTTGAGCATGCCGCCGCCGGCGAGCAGTTTGTATTTCACCAGGGCGATGTCCGGCTCGATGCCGGTGGTGTCGCAGTCCATCAGGAAGCCGATGGTGCCGGTGGGCGCGAGCACGGAAACCTGGGCGTTGCGGTAGCCGTGGCGTTTTCCGAGGTCGAGCGCTTCGGTCCACGCGCTGCGGGCGGCGTCGATGATCGGGCTGCAATCGCCATGGCCCTCGAGCTTCTCCGCTTGTGTGCGGTGGCGCTCGATCACTTCCAGCATCGATGCCTCGTTGGAGGGTTCCGGCGGGTGGGTGACTTCTCCGTAGCGGGCATCCTGATAGGAAGGGAAGGGGCCTTTGGCGGTGGCGAGCTCGGCACTGACCTCGTAGGCGTGGCCGGTCATGAGCGCGGTGATGGCACCGGCGTAGGTGCGGCCTTCGTCGCTGTCGTAGCCGAGGCCGCGGCTCATGATGAGCGCGCCGAGATTGGCATAGCCGATGCCGAGCGTGCGGAAGGCATGGGAGTTTTCAGCAATCGGTTTGGTAGGGTAGCTGGCGCGGTCCACGAGGATTTCCTGGGCCACGATGAACAACCGGACGGCGGCCTTGAAACGATCTGCATCGAAGGAACCGTCGGCCTTCTGGAAGCGGACGAGGTTGAGCGAGGCGAGGTTGCAGGCGGTGTCGTTGAGGAAGAGATACTCGGAGCAGGGGTTGGTGGAGTTTTGGCGGCCGCTGCCCTTGCAGGTGTGCCAAGTGTGGATGGTGGAGTCGAACTGCATGCCGGGATCGCCGCAGGTCCAGGTGCCGAGCGCGATTTTGCGCAGCAACTCGCGGGCGTTTTTCTTTTCGCACGGCTCGCCATCGGTCACGCGGCGCGTCCACCACTCGGAGTTTTCGGTGGCGGCTTTCATGAACTCGTCGCTGGCCCTGACCGACAGGTTTTCGTTCTGGAACATCACCGAGCCGTAGGCGTCTCCGTTGTAACTGCCGTCATATCCCTGCTCGATGAGTGCCCAGGCTTTCTTTTCCTCGATGGTCTTGGCTTCGATGAAATCCTCAATGTCCGGGTGCCAGTCCTTGAGGGTGTTCATTTTCGCGGCGCGGCGGGTCTTGCCGCCGGATTTTACGGCGTTTGCCACCTGGTCGTAAATGCGCAGGAAGGACATGGGACCGGATGGGCGGCCGCCGCCGGAGAGTTTCTCGCGGGAGGAGCGCAGCGTGGAGAGGTCCGATCCGGTGCCGGAGCCGTATTTGAAGAGCATGGCCTCAGCCGCCGCCAGGCGCATGATGTCCTCCATGTTGTCCTTCACGCTCTGGATGAAGCAGGCGCTGGCCTGTGGATAGTGATATTGTCCAGCGGCGCGTTTGGCCTTGCCCGCCGCCTCATCCCAGTGCCAGCCACCCTCACCGCGGCCCTCGCCCACGCCGTATTGGTGGTGGAGGCCCACGTTGAACCAGACTGGCGAGTTGAAGGCACCGTGCTGGTGCAGGCTCAGCCAGGTGAGATCCTGATAGAAATTCTCCGCACTGGCTTCATTGGCGAAATATCCATCTTCCAGCCCCCAATCGCTGATGGTGCGGGTGACGCGGTGAATGAGCTGGCGCACCGAATGTTCGCGTCCGCCCTTGCGCGGGTCGGCACCTTGTGTGGCATCGCCGTAGAAATACTTTGAGACGGCGATCTTGGTGGCCAACTCGCTCCAGGATTTCGGAACCTCGACGTTTTCCTGACGGAATAGTGCCTTGCCGCTGTCGTCAGTGATTTCGGCAGTGCGGTGGTCCCACTCGATCTCATCGAAGGGGGAGATCCCGGGCTTGGCGAAACGGGGCTCAAAGGTGAGGCCGGAGGTGCTTGGGGCGGGCGTGTTCATGCGGCGGACGGGGGCATCAAGGGTGGGGACGCTGGAGTTCATGGTTTTTAATGACGGGATTTGGAGAAAAAGGGGCGAGAACTTGGGGTTTTTGTTTGGAAATCAAGAGTTTGTGCTACATGTGGTGTAAAGGTGATTCATTCTCCTACTATGGGTAGTTTGATCCAAGCAAAAAATGCGGAGCAGGGCTGTAAGCCTGATACTTGTGGGAAAGATTTTTTCAACGGGCATCTGGTGGGGCCGGGACTCTGGGGTCATGCACGCAGATGATACCACTAAACAGCCTAAAGCTTGTGCCCGGAAATGGCCATGGCTTTCTCGCCGAGGGCTTGTCGCCAGTTGGCGAAGGGGGCAAGTGAGTTGCCCATTGCATGGAATTTTCCAATCCTTCTCCTTGCCAACCCCAGACCGGGCGGTTAGCCAGTGACTCCGCCGCGCACAGCGCACGGTCCCGTGGTCCAATGGATAGGACGATGGCCTCCGAAGCCGTAGGTCCAGGTTCGATTCCTGGCGGGACCACCAATCCGAAAGCAGCTGATAATCAGCGATTTGCCATCGATTGAAGGCTTCTCATGGCGTGCCGCCCAAATGTGGGGCTTCAGGGTATTCCATTGTGTTCCCGAGCATGAAGGCAATGCGCCGGAAAACCGATGATTGGCTTTGCGTTAGGCTTGGCGGATACAATCCGCCGCTACGGTCACTTGCTCACGTTGAAGCGGAATTCGATCACATCGCCGTCCTTGACGACGTATTCCTTGCCTTCGATTCGCAGCTTGCCGGCTTCTTTGGCGGCGTTTTTCGAGCCGAGCGCGACGAGGTCGTCGTAGTGGACGACTTCCGCGGCGATGAAGCCGCGTTCAAAATCGGTGTGGATCACGCCGGCGGCGGCGGGGGCCTTGTCGCCCTCGTGGATGGTCCAGGCGCGGGTTTCCTGCACGCCGGTGGTGAGGTAGGTGCGCAATCCTAACAGGTGATAGACGGCGCGGATCAGCGCGGAAACACCGGAGTCTGTGACGCCCATGTCTTTCAGAAACTCGGCGGCTTCCTCGTGCGAAAGTTCGCTGAGCTCCTCCTCGATCCTGGCAGAAATGACGACGGCTTCCGAGCCGCTGTGTTCGGCGGCAAACTTGCGGACTTTGGCCACCTGCGGATGTGAGTCCGGGTTTTCGGTGGCGGCGGCGAGTTCGTCCTCGCTCACGTTGCAGGCGTAGATGGTGCGCTTGGAGGAAAGCAGGAAGAAGTCCTTCACGATGATCGCGTCCTCATCGCTGAACGGGATGGTGAGAGCCGGTTTGCCCTGATCGAGGTGCGGCATGATGATGTCGATGAGCTCGACTTCCTTCTTCGCCTCCTTGTCGCCGCCCTTGGCTTTCTTTTCGCGCGAAGACCGGCGTTTTTCGAGCGAGGCCATGTCGGCGAGAATCAGCTCGGAGTTGATGATCTCGATGTCGCGGATCGGATCGACGGTGCCGAGTTCGTGGATGATATCGTCGTTTTCAAAACAACGGACCACTTGGACGATGGCGTCGGTTTCGCGGATGTTGGCGAGGAACTGGTTGCCAAGGCCCGCGCCTTCGGAGGCGCCTTTCACCAGTCCCGCGATGTCCACGAACTCGATGGCGGTGGGCACGAGCTTCTGCGAGCCGGAGATTTTGGAGAGCACGGCGAGCCGCGAGTCGGGCACGGTGACGATGCCGACGTTGGGGTCGATGGTGCAGAAGGGATAGTTCGCCGCCTCCGCTTTCCGCGTGCGGGTGACGGCGTTGAAGAGGGTCGATTTTCCGACGTTGGGTAGTCCTACGATTCCGGCCTTGAGCATGGCGGCGGGAAAGTGAGTGCGGAGCGGCGCGAGGACGAGAAAAATCCGCCGTGCCATGGAGGATGGTGATCTAGCTGAGGAGCAATCACAGGAAATCGAGGGGTTTTACGCCGTGAATTGACCGCCAATGGATGAGAATTTACCAAGGGGCGGGTCGTTCCCTAGATGGACAGGAACAAGATGTTCCAATACGGTTCTCTGGTTATCTTGTGACCCTGCACGGGCTCGGAGTCCTGACGTCATCACTCCGCCGGCACATGCGGCTCGAAGGTCATGGCGCGTTCGTGTTCGCGGGCCTTGGCGGCTTTCCGGGCTTGCTGGTAAAACTGTTCCTGGGCGCGGAAGGGTTTGCGGCCCTTGGTGCGGATGAGGCGCTGGGATGTGCCGTCCGGCAGGATGAGAGAGGCCTGGGTGTTGTCTTGGAAAAAGGCGTCGAGGATGCGGATGAGGCGGCGTTTGAGGGCGGGCTCCTCGACGGGGATCATGAGTTCCACGCGCTTTTCAAGATTGCGCGTCATCCAATCTGCGGAGGAGATGCAGACTTTCGAATCGCCGCCTTGGTGGAAGTGAAAGATGCGGGCGTGTTCGAGATAGCGGTCGATGATGGAGATGACCTCGATGTTTTTAGAGAACTTGGGATCGCCGGGCTTGAGGCAGCAGATGCCGCGGACGTTGAGTTTGATTTCAACGCCGGCGCGGGAGGCCTTGTAGAGGGCGGCGATGATGTCCGGGTCCTGCAGGGAGTTCACTTTGGCGACGATGCGTGCCGGGAGCCCTTGTTTCGCGCGTTCCGCCTCGCCGGCGATGAGGTCGAGCAGCGAGGATTTCATCGCGGTGGGGGCGGGTATCAGGCGTTGGAAACGCAGCAGCTTGGAGCGTCCGGAAACGGCATTGAAGAAGAGCGAGGCATCGTTTCCATACTCCGGCTTGCAGGTGAGGTAGGAGATGTCCGTGTAGAGGCGGGAGGTGGTCTCGTTGTAATTGCCGGTGCCGAGGTGGACGTAGCGGCGCAGGTGGCCGGACTCGCGGCGGATGATCATGCAGATCTTGGCGTGGGTCTTGAGGCCCTTCACTCCATAGACGATCTGCGCGCCGGCGCGCTGGAGTTCGTCGGCGCGGTCGAGGTTGCGCGCCTCGTCGAAACGGGCCTTGAGCTCGACGAGCACGGTGACGTGCTTGCCGTTCTCCGCAGCCTGGATGAGGGCGTCGATGATGCGGGATTTTTTCGCGGTGCGGTAGAGGACCTGCTTGATGGCCACCACGTCCGGATCCGCTGCGGCTTCTTCGATGAGGCGCAGCACCGGCTCGAAGGATTCGTAGGGATGGTGCAGGAGTAGGTCGCCGGAGGAGATGGTTTCAAACATCGAGGCCCCGGGCGTGATGGCCGGCGAGGTTTGGCCCGGCCAATCCGCGTCCCGCAGGTGGTCGAAGTCCGGCAGGAACGCGAGATCCATGAAGGAGCTGAGCCCGGGCGGGCCGTCCGCCTGATAGATTTCCTGCGGGCCGGCGGCGGTGACCTCGCGGATGACGCGTGCGAGGTCGCGCGGGGCGTCGGCACGGAGTTCGAGGCGCACGGTATCTGAGAACCGGCGGGCGGTGAGCACATCCTCCATTTCATCGGCCAGGTCGATGGCGTCGTCCTCCTGCACGGCGATGTCACCATTGCGGGTGACGCGGAAGGTGGTGGTGGCGGTGACGGTTTCTCCGGGAAACAGCCGTGCGGCGTGCGCGGCGACGAGTTCCTCGATGAGTAGGAAAGAAAGCGGCGCCGAATCATCCGCAGCGGTGATGCGGCGCGGCAAGGTGTCAGGGATCGGGATGAGCACGTGGCGGGTGCTTTGGGTTTCCGGGTCCAGCAGGCGGCAGGCGACGACGAGATGAAGCGCCGGCACCATCGGCGGGGCTTCGCCGGGCTCGACCGCGAGCGGCGTGAGCAGTGGGAAAACGAGATCCTCGAAAGTGGCGGCAAGCTGGGTGGATTGCTCGACGCTGAGATCCGCCGGCGATAACAGGCGGATGCCGGCCTTGGCGAGCGCCGGGACGAGCATTTCGTTGAAAAGCGCGTATTGGTCCGCTGTCATTTTGAGAATGCGCTGGCGCAGCGCGGCGAGATTGCGGCTGGGTGTGAGCCCCGAGGCGTCCGGTTTTTTCATGCCGCCGCGTTTCATCGCCATCAAGCCGCCGATGCGGACTTGGAAAAACTCATCCAGATTGGAGGCGGTTATCGCGAGGAATTTCACCCGCTCAAGCAGCGGCAGGTCGTCGCGCAGCGCTTCGTTGAGCACGCGCTGGTTGAACTCGACCCATGACAGTTCGCGGTTGAGATAGGGAATTGGCATGTGTGGGAAATTTCAGGATTTCAGCGTTTCAGTTTTCAGCATTTACCATCAACTGTCTTCATCGATGACGACTCCGAGGCCGAAGACTTGTTCGAAGAGGTCTGCCTTGGATGCCATGGCGAGGCGCTCGACGGCGGCGTCCGAGAGGCCGGGCAGGCGGAGGCGCAGTTTGCCGCTTTCGCGGCGGAATTCGATCTGCGATACGCGCTGGGCGTGGGTGCGCTCCAGGGCGTCGGCCACGCGCAACAGGGCGGCGAGTTGGGAAACGCGGATGCGGTCGTCGGTGGAGAGGGCGGCATAGCCCGGGTGGTCCAGCGATGGCACGGCATGCCGGTGATAGCGGGCGACCTGGGCGACGATGGTGACGTCCATGCGGTCCAGCCCGAAGACTTCGGAGTTGAGGATGAGGTACTCCGAGTGCTTGTGGTGGGCGCGCGGGCTGACATAGGTGCCCACCTCGTGGAGGATGGCGGCCACTTGCAGGAGCAGTGCGTCGTGTTGGGTGAGTTGGTGGATGTCTGAGAGTTCGTGAAAGAAACGGGCGCAGAGATTGCAGACATGCTCGCCGTGGCCGGGATCCGATTGGTAGCGCTCCGCGAGGATGCGGGCGGAGCGCAGCACGTCCTCGGTGAAGGCACCGCTGAGCTCGCGGGAAACGAGCAGGTCGTGCAGCAGCCCCTGTTCGTAATCGCTGCCGGGGATGTGCACTTCATCGAGTTTCAATGTCTCGGCCACCGCCAGGTTGATCTCAAGGGCGGGCAGCAGGGCCTCGGCGGTTTGATAGTCGAGATGGAAGCGCTTCACGAGCTCCACATCGCTCATGCCGGCCGCCTCTGCGGTGAATTGCCGCAGCATTTTGACCGTGCATGCCCCGCTGGAGCGGGTGAGGGGAGCGGCGATGGACTGCACCTCGTAGCCGATGATGACGAGGCCATCGATGCTGACATCCGAGTAGTCAAAACGCAGCTGTGCGAGATTGCCGAAGGCGTGCTCACGGATGACGCGCAACAAGGCGGGGCCTTCCGTATGGGATGCCTCCACCGCCTCGCGGGTGCGGTGGGTGCCCATCCGGTAGCTGGTGTAGCGCGTGATGCGGCCGTTTTGGAAAAGCAGCGCGCGGGTGTTGCCGGGGCCGACGTGGACCACCAGTGTGGTGTCCTTTCGCATGGCCGGCAGGTGCTGGAGGCGGCGGCGCGTTTTCAGATAGATGAGGCGCGTCATTTCTCCATCGTCGATGGTGCTGACGCGCAGGCCGCATGAGACGCGGATGCGGTTCATCACCGTTTCATGATTGCGGGCCTCGCTGAGGATGTTGGTGGCCGCGGCGCGGGTGATGCCGTGGGGGTCGATGCCGAGCTCGGCGATGGATTTCTGATAGCCCTTGATGATGGAAACCACGCGCTCGGTGGTGGAGAGGCTCACGGAGCCGAGCCGGAAGATGTCCCGTGCCACGGGGGCCGGTTGTTCGAGGAAATCGACGGGGGTGAGCGTGCCATCGGCGGCCCGTTCCGCCACCATCATGGAAACCGAGCCCGCGCCGATGTGCAGGGCGGTGGCAAGGGATTCCGGTGCGGGCGCGGATATCGCGGATTTCCTGGCTTTCGGCATCGGCTGAGTCCAGCGGGTGCGGGCTCCGGGTTCAATCCCGAATGTGTGACAGCGTCACCAGTCGGGGCTTGTCATGTGCGGCTGATCCCGGGATAAGCGGCACATGCCAGTGATCGGAGCGTTGGAAAGATATTGGGTGAAACCCGGCGGCAAGCTGGATTTTTCGAAGATCGACAGCCGCGAGAAGACCTTGTTTCAGGGTGAGGGCAAGTCCGAGTTCGAAGCGCAGTTCCGCGTTTTGCAGGACCAGCTCCAGGAGATGCAGAAAATGCTCTACGCGCAGAACAAGCATCGCGTGCTGGTGGTGATGCAGGCGATGGACACCGGCGGCAAGGACGGCTGCATCAAGCATGTGTTCTCGCACATCGATCCGCAGGGCATCCACGTCCGCTCGTTCAAGAAGCCGAGCGAGGAGGAGTTGTCCTATGATTTCCTGTGGCGGGTGCATTCCAAGGTGCCGCACCGCGGGCAACTGGTCATTTTCAACCGCAGCCATTATGAGGACATCATCGCCGTGCGGGTGAAGAGGTTGTTTGCGGACGAGGTGTGGAAGCGCCGGCAGCGGCATGTTGTGGAGTTCGAGCGGATGCTGGCGGAGGAGGGCACCACGATCGTGAAGATTTTCCTGCACATCTCCAAGGAGGAGCAGAAGAAGCGACTGGAGGCGCGGCTGCAGAATCCGGTGAAGCATTGGAAATTCAACCCGGACGATCTTGCGGACCGCAAGCGCTGGGATGATTTCATGGCTGCCTATCAGGATGTGATGGGCAAGACCTCCACCGAGTTCGCGCCGTGGTTCGTGGTGCCGGCGGACCGCAAGTGGTATCGCAACTTGTGCGTGGCCCGCATCATGGTGGACACGCTGCGCAAGCTCGACATGAAGCTGCCGGAGATCGACTGGGATCCGAAGGGAGTCCGCATCGAGGATTGATGGCTCCAGCACCGCGCCGGATTTGCCGCGGGCTCACAAAAACGGATTGCCCGTCTGCTCCTCGCCCAGCGTGGTGGCCGGGCCGTGGCCGGGCAGCAGCACGGTGGCTTCCGGCAGCGGGGCGAGCGTGTGCCGCAGGTGGCGCAGCGCTTGTTGATAGAGCCCGGGTGACGCGCAGCCGCCGATGGAGCCGGCAAAGAGCGCGTCTCCAGTGACGAGGGCCGGTGCTTGCAGTCCCCCGATGTGATAACCGAGTGCCGGGACGAAGTGACCTGATAGATCGCAGGCGCGGACGGTGAGCGGGCCGCAAATGACGGTGTCTCCCGGTTTCATGAAAATGGTGCCCGGCAGCCCGGCGGAGTGGACGGGCACGCCGGCTTCTAACAAATGATCCAGCCCGCCGACGTGATCGCGGTGGGCATGGGTGATGAAGGCGCGGTCCGGCAGGCGGCCGCAGTGCGGTGTGATGGCGCGGACCAGGTCGCGTGGTTCACAACCGGCATCGAAGAGAATCCACTCGCCGCCGGCCTGGAGCAGCCATGCGTTGACCTGTTCCTTGCCGAATGGCAGGTCCAGCCGGTGGATTTGTGGCAACGGGAGCGGCTTTGGCTGATAGGTGCTGTGCGCCGCGAAGGCCTGCGCGTTGAGACCCAGCACGGGTGCAAGCCTGCGGGCGGTCTCGGCCGAGAAACTGCCGCGCAGGAATGAAAGCACGGCGTGCTCGGCGATGCCGGCCTGTGCGGCGGCCTCGGCAGGCGCGAGTTGATGGCCCGCAAGCGCCTTGCGCAGGACGTAGGTGAAGTCGTCTTCAAGCATGATACGTGTGCGGCGCTACGTGCGGCGGATCATATCACCGCATGCGGTAGTAGCCGTCCGGATTGTAGAGGAAATAGACGTCCTTGGGATCGAGGCGTGGCAGCCAGACGAAGGGCTTGCCATCGGCATCGATTTCCTCGACGAGCGCGTTGGGCCGGCCGGGTGCTGGTGTGACCGGGCTGGCGGCAGGGGCGGCATCCGGGTCTTTGGTGAAGGAGGTTTCATCGATGCCTTGGACGATGTGGTTCACCCACTTGAGCTTCTGGGCATCCTCGCCGAATTCATTCCAGTCGCCACTGGTGGAGTGGGCATACATGCGTTTGATCAACTCGTCCGCGGTGATGCCCATCTTGTCCGCGATGGGTGTGCCGAAGCGGACCCACCAACGGGTGCATTCTTCATGAAACTCGCGCTGCTGGGTGAGGTTCATCTGGCCCATGACCTGCGCGCTGATCTGGTGGTGGAGGATCACGGCGTTTGGATATGCATAGGATTCCTTGGCGAGGGTGGTGATGGCGGCGGCCATCGAGGCGGCGAAGGATTTCACCACCACGTGCACCGGTGCGTCGCTGGCTTCCATGGACTTGAGAATCCGGTAGCCGGCCATCACGGAGCCGCCTGGCGAAGAGTCGATGACGATGAAGATGGGCAGTTCGCGGTCCTTGTTGTTCCAGTAGTCGATGCGGTTGGTGATGAAGTCCGCAGTGTTGGTGGAGATCATGCCGTTGAGGGGGATACGGCGGTCGGAAATGACGAGGGTGCCGTCCTCGCGCAGCGGATTTTTCACATAGACGGGCTTGGAGTCCGCGTAGCTCTCGCGCTTGGCCTCGGTATCGAAACGGGTGATTTCATTCTGAAGCCGGGTGATTTCCAGCGAGGCCTCGGTCTGGGCGACCTTGAGGTCGTTGGTGAGTTTTTCGGCGCGGGTCTTGGCGAGGTCGTTTTCGCGGGAGATGCGTTCTTTTTCGGCTTCCAGCTGGGCGAGTTCCTGCTTGAGGGCGGCCTGGCGGCGGGTGTCTTCCAGAGCGAGCGTCTCGGTCATGAGCTCGCGCTCCAGCTTGAGGCGGGCGACCTCGGCACGCATGGTATTGGTGGCCTTGGTGAGGCGTTCGGCTTCGAGTTTGTTGTCGATGGAGAGGGCTTCCTGCTCCTTGCGTTTGGCTTCCAGCTCGGGGTTTTCTGGCTTGGCGGGCTCCGCGGGTTTGGCGGCTTCCGCAGCTTCGGCAGGCTTGGCGGCTTCCATGGATTCTTTGGCGGGTGACCAGGCCGTGAGGGCAAGGCCGAGCAATGCGGCGCGATAGAGGAGCGGTTTCATGGGGCCTGCGATGGTGTGGTGTAAACGAGGCGGGGATGGAGATTTATGCAAAAACTTTTCCGGCGGGGCTTATTGGCGTGCGGCTTTTCCGCGGAATCCGAGGAAAATGACGATGCCGGCAAAGATCAAAAACAAGCTGGCAGCCACTCCAAGAACGGTGAAAAAACGGCTGCCGGCCTTGTCCACCTGCGCATCGGTGATGGTGTCTGCGGGTGTCTCGCCGGGCGTGCGGGTGAGGACGAGGCGGCCATCGGATATGCCGACGCGCGTCAGTCTCGCCATGGCGGGGCCGAGCTCGGGGTGGGTGAGGTAGCGCTCGGTGATGCGGTAGGGCGACATCTGCTCGATGAACTCGCGCGGCACGGCGGCTCCAGGGACTTCGAGGTTGTCGAGCTTCAGGACGACTTCGTGTTTCAACAAGGCCGGCCGGGCGATGAGGGTGCCGTTGAGGAAACGCGGGTCCGAGGTGATCCAGCCGCTTTCGTCCTCGCGGGTCAGCCGCGGCTTGCCATTGAGCGGGAAGGAAATGGCAATGCGCAGCGTCTCGCCCTCCGCGCTGAGAACGCGGAAGGTGCCGCGCAGATCCTTGAAGGGCGCGTAGGTGGCGATGGCCAGGTTCAACTCGGCAGGGCTGAGGGCGAGTGTGGCCTCGGCGTCGCCGGAGAGTTGCTGGCGGAAGGCCTCGATGCGTTCGGCGAGGTCATTGAGCGCGGCCTCCTGGTCTTCCAGTGGGGAAACTTCCAGCTCAACGGGTTTTTCCGCGGTGAACTTCGCGATCTCATTGAACTGGCGGAACAAGGAGAAAGTCGAAAAACCGATCAGGAACACCATCACCAGCAAGGCGGCGATGAGGATGGCGCAGCCCGCGAATGGCGAGCGGGTGCTGGCTTCAGTGGAGGCTTTGGAGGCGGGCATGGCAGAGGCGCGTCAGGGCTTGTCCGGCGGGTCGTCCCCAGCGGGTGGAGTTTCCGGCAGCTCCGGGAAATCGTGAAACTCCTGCTGCTCGTAATCGTCGGTCCAGCCATCATCGCCGGGTTCATCCACAGGGATGTCCGGCTGCGGCGCATCATCCGCTTGCGGGGGCACGGCAGGGCCGGCGGCCAGCAGGCGTTCCTCGCGCTCGCGGGCTTCCTGCTCCTCGGCAATGCGGTTTTTCCGGCGGTCCAGCCAGGCGAGCCAGATGCAAAGCTCGTAAAGGAGCATCATCGGCAGTGCCATGAGCACCAGCGTGAAGGCGTCCGGCGTGGGGGTGAGTATGGCCGCGGTGACGAAGATGCCCAGGATGGCGTAAGACCGCGTGCGGGACATGGTCTCATAACTCAACAGGCCGAGTTTCACGAACACCATCACCACCACCGGCAGCTCGAAGGACAGGCCGAAGAGCAGCGTGAACTGCGTGGCGAAGGATATGTATTCGCCGATCCGCCAATCGTTGGAAACCCCGAGATTCCCGCTCCATTCGTAGAAAAACAACAGCGCCCGCGGCAGCACCGCATAGTAGGCGAAGAGCACGCCGCCGAGAAACAACCCGAAGCCCACCAGCATCGCCGGCCACAACAGGCGCTTCTCGTTGGCGTGCAGGCCGGGCAGCACAAACTGCAGCACGAACATCAACAGCAGCGGAAAGGCCACGATGATGCCCGCGAAAAACGACAGCTTCATCGAGAGCATGAATGTTTCCGTTGGCTTGAGCGCGGACATCAGCCGGAGATTGCCGCGGCCGTCCACCTCGGGGCTTGGCGCGGATTTCACCAAGGCCTCCACCTGCCGCCTCAGATCCGCCGGCACGTCCAGCGCGGCGAGGAAATCCGCGCGGTTCTCCTCCGGCAGCGCGAGCACGGCGCGCAGCAGCGCCACTGACTTTGCGTGAAAGGCGGACTCCGGATCGCTGGATTGATAGAACAACTCACGCTGCCCGGCATCCAGCCCGGCGGCCGCATGTTCGAGCGATTTGGCCTGCTCCCATGCGTCCACGTCCAGTGGCTTGGGGGCTTCCGCGGTGTCTTGCGGCAGTTTCTCCTGCAGTTGGGTGATCCACACCTGTTCCACCGGCCGGCGCAGCACTTCCATCAGTTGCTTCTGGAACATGAAGCACACCACCATTGAGACGATCAGGGTGACGACGACGCGCGTGATCATCACCCGCAGATCCTCGAGGTGCTCGAGAAACGGCTTTTCGTGATCCGGGTGGGAGTTTTCCCGGAGCTGGATGACTTTTTTCAGCAGATACATGCCGGTGGGGGCGGGATTCAATCCGCCCCCGGCCCGCACGGCAAGGGCGGATGTGAGTGGAAACGCGCCTGCCGCCCGGCATTGCGGCCGGGAAAGTTAATGGTTTTTTCCTTTTGCCTGCATCCGGCTCCGGTGTTCCCTTGCGCGCCCCATGAAGATCGGCATCGCGCAAATCAACCCGGTGGTCGGTGACTTTCCCGGCAACGCCAAACGCATCCTCGCCGCTTACCGCGAGTGTCTCGAGGCAGGTGCGGATCTCGTGCTCACGCCGGAGATGTCGTTGGCCGGCTATCCGCCGCGCGATCTGGTGTTCAAATCCCAGTTCGTGCCGAAATGCCTGCAGGCGCTCGATTACCTCGCCGGGGAAATCCGCGAGACTCCATTGCTTGTCGGCTACGTGGACCACCACCATCCCACGCGTCCGGGCAAGCCGTTTCGCAACGCCGCCGACTGGCTCGAGCGCGGGGAAATCCGCCATCGTTTCTGGAAAACCCTGCTGCCCACCTACGATGTGTTCGACGAGCGCCGCTACTTCGAGCCCGGCGAATCCTGCGAACCGGTCGAGTGGCATGGCAAACGCATCGGCGTGACCATCTGCGAGGACATCTGGACCGAGGATTATCTGCAGCGCCCGTTCTATGACCGCGATCCGGTGGATGAACTCGCCGCCAAGGGCATCGACTTGTTGCTCAACCTCAGCGCCTCGCCCTTCCACCTCGGCAAGCCCGCGCTGCGTCGCGCCATGATCGGTGGCATTGCCCGCCGCGTGAAAGCCCCCGTGGTTTATTGCAACACCGTCGGCGCGAACGACCAACTCATCTTCGATGGTCACTCGCTCGTCGCCGGGGCCAACGGCCGCATCCAGATCCAAGTTCCCGGCTTCACCGAGACCTGCCAGGTCGTTGATCCCTTCGAACCGGTGGAAAACGACGCGCCGCTTGATGACAGCGAGCCATCACATATCTATCAGGCGCTGGTGCTCGGCCTGCGCGACTACGTCACCAAGTGCGGTTTTTCCAGCGTCTGCCTCGGCCTCAGCGGTGGCATCGACTCCGCGCTCACCGCAGTGATCGCCGCCGACGCGCTGGGCGCGCAAAACGTCCGCGGCCTCACCATGCCCAGCCCGTATTCCTCGCGCGGCAGCGTGGAGGACTCGTTCGCGCTGGCGGAAAACCTCGGCATCCGCTGCGACGAGGTTTCCATCAGCGCTCCCTTTGAAGCGATCAAGGAAACCATGCGGCCCGTTTTCGAGGGCAAACCGGAAGACGTCACCGAGGAGAACATGCAGGCGCGGATCCGCGGGCTGTTGCTCATGGCGCTTTCCAACAAGGAGAATCACTTGCTTCTGACCACCGGCAACAAGAGCGAACTCGCCGTGGGCTACTGCACCATTTACGGCGACATGAACGGCGGCCTCGCCGTGATTTCGGACTTGCCGAAAACCCGCGTCTATCAGGTGGCGCGCTGGATCAACCGCGAGCGCGAGATCATCCCTTGGAACACCATCGACAAGCCGCCCAGCGCCGAGCTGCGGCCGGACCAGAAGGATCAGGACTCACTGCCGCCCTATGAGATCCTCGATGGCATTCTCGAGTTATATGTCGAACATCATCTCTCCACCGACGAGATCGTCTCGCGCGGGTTCGATGAAAACACCGTGCGCTGGGTGCAGCGCCGCGTGGACCTCAACGAGTGGAAGCGTCACCAGGCCGCGCCCGGCCTGCGCGTGACCTCCAAAGCCTTCGGCATCGGCCGCCGCATGCCCATCGTGCAACGCTTCATCGGTTAGAAATTCCCCACCGCCATGGATTCATCGGAAGCCCGCAAAATCCTCGGTCTCGGACCGGACGAGGATCCGCGCCCGCATCTGGCGGAGTTCCAGGCCGCCCGCGAGCGCATTGCGGAAATGGTGCGCACCGCGCCGAATGACCAACTTGCCATGCGTTACCAGGAGGGACTCGTCGAGTTCGATCAGGCGCTGGCGGCCATCCGCGAGCACTTGGAGGCGTTGGG
>Ga0105090_10000573_pt1 | contig 18456 bp, 17 predicted proteins | sample PPLLak3March2015_FD_79110 | JGI IMG/M metagenome (GOLD analysis project Ga0105090, IMG submission 79110) | Freshwater sediment microbial communities from Prairie Pothole Lake near Jamestown, North Dakota, USA - PPLs Lake P7 Core (1) Depth... | ecosystem: Environmental > Aquatic > Freshwater >... | reverse complement strand
TGCGCCCGGGCGCTGGAGCTCAACCCCAACCTGGACGTCGTCCATGTGGCGCTGGGCGAGCTGTACGCGGCCACCGGGCGCTACGATGACGCGGAAGCCGCCTACCTCAAGGCACTGGACATCGATCCCAACAGCGTCGCCGCCCTGACCGGAGTCGGCGAAATTTACCTGCTGCAGCAGAAACCCGCCCTGGCGGAACAGCGGTTCCGGCAGGCAATCGGCCTGCACCCCGGCGACTGGTCGGCCTACAACGCCCTGGGGTATTTTCTCTACCGCTCGGGCCGCTACGCGGAGGCTTCCGAGCAGTACCAAGTCGTCGTCGCCCTGGACAGCCGCAACGCGGCAGGCCTCCTCAACCTTGGCGCGGCCTACATGACGGCCGCGGACTTCGCGTCCGCCGCGCCGGCCTTCCAGAAAGCCAACGAAATCGAACCGAACGCCCTGGCCTACAGCAACCTGGGCCTGATGTACTACTACCTGGACCGTCCCGAGGAAGCCGTCGCGGCCCACCGGCGTGCGGTCGCACTCGCGCCCAAAGATCACCTGGCCTGGTCGAACCTCGGCGACGCCCTGTGGCTCGACGGCCGGCGCGAGGAGGCGCAGGAAACTTTCCGGACCGCGCAGGAACTGGCCTGGGGCGCGCAGCAGGTCAACCCGAACAACCCGGGCTACCTGATGGACCTCGCCTGGATCACGGCCATGCTCGACCAGCCGGCAGAAGCCCGGCGACTGATCGACCGCGCCCTCGGCCTGGCGCCGGACGACCCCTACGCCCACTACTATGCCGGGTTGATCCGGCTCCGCGCGGGCGAAACCGCGGAAGCCCTGGCGGACTTCGGGTCGGCGCTGGAGCGTGGCTACCCGGAAAACATGCTCGCCAGCGACCCGCAACTGCAAGCCGTGCGAGACGATCCCGGTTTCCAGCGGATGATCGAACGCGGCAAGCCGGACTGACTGCGCTATGCTTAGCTGGCAATCCGGACATTCATTCCGGTTTTCATGAGGGACAAAGGTATGAACAGGAAACGCGCGCTTTACATTACGTCGGCGCTGGCGGTTGCGTCATGGCTGCCGGGCTGCGCGAGCCAACAGATCGCGACAAACTGCACCGCCGGCCAGCCCGCAGAAAAAAAGGACGTCACCATCATTTACGGCGACTCCCAACTGCAGGCCGACGCCAAGGTCAATGTGAAACCCGACGGACAGCTGGTCTTCCGTCTCAAGCCGAAATCCGACAAAGGCCCCAACGGGCTGGACTACGCTACCGTCCGGGTCACCATCAAGGGCAAGAGCGGCGAGAACGGCGCCGACTGGATCGATGTGGCCGGAACCGCTGATTCCTCCAATGGCAAGCTGACCCAGTGCGTGCCGGCCGGCCAGCCCGAAGGCACGTACTACTACCTGGTGACGGTGGACCAGGTGGGCGTCCTCGACCCGCGCGTAGAGGTCACGAAAAAGAGCACGCTCTGAGCGGAATCCACGCTTGCGAGCCGCAGAAAAGGCCGGGATTCTCCGCCACTGCAGTTTCCTGGGCGGCGCCGAGGACAGCGTGCTGGAGGCGCTGGCCGGGGTCAGCTCGCTGTGTCAGGCGGCCGCGGGCGAAACGATCCTGACCAAGGGGGACGAGGGCTCGACCATGTACTTCATCGCTTCGGGAACGGTGCGCGTGCACGACGGCGACGTCGTGCTGGCGCACCTCGGCGCGGGCGAGGTGTTCGGCGAAATGGCGGTGCTGGACGCCGACGTGCGCAGCGCCTCGGTGACCGCGGAGAACCCGGTCGTCCTGCTCGGCCTGCAACGGGACGACTTGTGGCGGGTGGTTTCATCCCGCTCCGCTTCGCTGAAGTCGATCATCGCCGCGGTCCTGCAGCGCGAGCGCGGCATCGTCCGCGACGTGACCTCACGCACGCTGCAGGTGCTGGCCTTCGAAAAGGAAATGGAAATCGGGCGGCGCATCCAGGCCGATTTTCTGCCGGAACACGTGCCGGAGGTGGCGGGTTGGGACATCGCCGCCCACTTCGAGGCCGCGCGCGAAGTCGCCGGGGATTTTTACGACGTTTTCCAGCTCAAGCCGTCGCGTCACCTGGCCATCGTGATCGGCGACGTCTGCGACAAGGGCGTGGGGGCCGCCCTGTTCATGACCCTGTTCAGGAGCCTGATCCGCGCCACCAGCCTGTCCGGTTTCCTGCGGCGCGAGGGCGACGCCGTCGGTGTTGACGCCGACGAGGCCGACGAGGCCGCGCAGGTGCGCAAAGTCCTCTTGGACAGCGTCGCCACGACCAACCGCTACATCGCGACGACGCACAGCCGGTCGAGCATGTTCGCCTCGGTGTTCTTCGGCGTGCTGGATCCCCTCAGCGGCGACCTGGTGTACGTCAACGGCGGACACGAGTCGCCGATGGTCTTCGGCGCCGGCGGGCGCCACGAGGTGCTGGAGGTGACCGGCGGGGTGCTGGGACTGTTCCCGTTCGCGCGCTTCGGCATCGCCGCCACCCGGCTGCAGCCCGGCGACCTGCTCTTCTCCTACACGGACGGGGTGAACGAGGCCAAGAACGAGAGGGGCGAACAGTTCGCCGAGCCGCGCATTCGCGACGCGGCGGCCGCCGAGTGGACCGACGCGGCCGGCTTTCTGCGGCAGGTGCTGGACGGGATTCGGGCGTTTCGCGGCAGCGCGGCGCAATCGGACGACATCACCATGCTGGCGGTCAGGCGGATTTTTTATTAAGATTTCCTAATACATCGCCTCATAGATTGATTGCCTCATACACTGATTGATGGAGTTCGAGTCATGGCTGCAATGAGTATTCTGGTGGGTCAGGAGCAGGGCAAGGTCCCGGTGACCGTGCTGAAGGTCGAGGGCGACATCGACGCCAGCACGTACAAGGCGCTCCAGGACAAGGCCACCGAAGTCATCGACGCCGGCGCGGCGAACATCCTGCTGGACCTCGGCGAGGTCGCATACATGGGCAGCGCCGGCTTCCGCGCCATCCATGCCATCGCCAACATGCTCAACGTGGAAGGCGAAGAGGGCATGTACAAGTCGCACCACGTCAAGCTGCTCAACCCCCGCGGCGAAGTCGCGCGGGTCATCAAGACCCTGGGCTTCGATTCCTTCCTCGAGATTCATCAAGACCGCGCGGCCGCGATCGCTTCCTTCTGACGCGCGGCTCTTCATCCGCGATGCCCCGGGTTTTCGAGCTGTCGGTCGACGCGGCCCTCGAAAACCTGGGGGAAATACGTTCCTTCATCCAGCAGGCCGGCGCGGCCCTGGGCGTGCGCGACGACGCCCTCGGCGATCTCTGCCTGGTGGTCGACGAAGCCGTCACCAATGTCATTCTGCACGGCTACCAGGGCGCCGGCGGACCCGTGGACATCCACGTGCAGCGCGACGGCGATGCCGTGGTCATCCTGCTCCGCGACCGCGCGCGGACTTTCGACGGCCGGGGCGTCGAGACCCCGCACCTGGACGAGTCGCTGGCGGAGCGAAAATCCGGCGGCATGGGCGTGTACCTGATCCGCACGCTCACCGACGAAGCCGAATACCGGCCCCGCGCCGGGCGCGGCAACGAACTGCGCCTGGTCAAGCGCCGGGCGATTGGAGCCGCGTGAGCGGCGCGGAGGTGCGCATGGTCCGTTCCCCCCTGGCTGTCGCGGCCCGCCTGGCCGGCCTGTTGTTGCCCGGCCTGCTACTGATGGCCATCCCGGCCGTTTACGCCGGCGAGGCCGGGGATAACGGCGCCCCGACCGGTCACGCGACCGTGGTTTACCTCGTGCGCCACGCCGAGAAGGCCTCCGGCGGCAAGGACCCGGAGCTGACCGAGGCCGGCCGGGCGCGGGCGCTGACACTCTCGCGCACCCTGGGCGATGCGGGCATCGACGCCATTCACAGCACCGATTTCAAGCGCACGCGCCAGACCGCGGCGCCGCTCGCGGAACGGCTGGGCATCGAGGTCCGGACTTACGACTGGGACGAGCTGCAGGCCTTGGCCGCGGCCATGCGCGCCGCGGGTGGGCGCCACCTGGTCGTCGGCCACAGCGACACCACGCCGGAGCTGGTCGGCCTGCTGGGCGGCGAACCCGGGCCCGCGATCGACGAGCCGAGCGAATATGACCGGCTGTACATCGTTACCATAGCGCCCGACGGCTCCGTCACTTCCACCCTGTTGCGGTATGGGGAGATGTAGGACCGAACCTTGTTCGGGAAACACGCGCCGAATTCCCGAACAAAGTTCGGTCCTACGAAAGGTGCAAGCCGAAACCGACCCTGCGGGCTAATCCTGGTAAAAGCGCGCGTTCTGCTCCGACACCGCTTCCAGCACGTCGCCGCGGAAATGGGGCTCCCGCAGCAGCCGGTACTCCCAGTCGCGCACCTCGTACAGGCCGTTGGGGAAGGTGACGGTCACCTGGTCCGGCTCGAGCACGGCGTAGTTGTAGTAGCTGCCCGCGACCATCCAGTCCCAGGATTCTTCGTCGAACAGGCTGCCGCCGACACTGTAGTCGCCGGCCGCGTTGCTGCAGCCGAACAGCTCCTGCATCAGCGTCGGCACGATGTCGTAGTGCGACGTGCGGTGGGTGAAGACCGTGCCGCCCGGCCGTCCCGGCCAGTGCAGCACCAGCGGCGTCACCAGCTGATAGCGGGTGTAGCCGGAACCGTGTTTCTCCAGCTTCTCGCCGCTCTCGCCGAATTCCTCGCCGTGGTCCGAGCTGATCAGCACCACGGTGCTGTCGAGCAGCCCGCGGGCCTGCAGATCGTTCAGCACGTCGCCGATCACGCCGTCGACGAAGTTGACCGCGGTCTGGTACTTGGCGAACTCCGCCGCCTGCTCTTCGTCGCGCCGGGCCGTTGGCCGCGGCTCCACCTGCAGCGCCTGGTTGGGCGGGTAGTTGCGGCCCATGGTCGCGTCGTAGAACAGGAAGCCGAAAAAGGGCCGCTCGGGGTCGCGGCGCTCCAGCCACTCGAACCATTCGCCGGTCAGCTTGCGGTCGCGCTTCCAGGCCGGGTCGGACTCGGGTTCGGTGACGATGCGCAGGTCGGGCACCCGCGCAAAGGCCGTGCGGTCCAGCACCACCGGACGGTACATGGTCGCGCTGGTGAACAGGCCCAGCTGGTAGTCCCGCGCCTGCAATTCGTCGATCAGGACCGGCGGCCGCTGCAGCGCGGAAAAGCTGCCCCAGTAGCCCGGAGGCAGGCCGTAGAACAGGCTGAACATGCCGATCCGCGAAGAGTTGCCGCCGCTGAAATGGTTGCGGAAATCCATCGCGTGCTCCGCGGCGAAGCGGCTGATGTTGGGCGCCAGCTCGGGCGTGACCACGTCGCCGCGCAGGGAGTCGGCGATGATGAACAGCAGGTTCCAGGGCCGTTCGGCGGAGCACTGCAGCGGCTGCAGCGGGTAGTCGAGCAGGCGGCCGTCGACGCCGTCGAACTCCTGCGCCATGCGGCGGGCCAGTTCGCGCTCGCGACTCGCGCGCATGTCGACCAGCCCGCTGCGGGTCATGAAGGCCTTGGCCGTGGCGCCCTTGTACACCGGCAGGATCTGACCGAGGCTGGTCACCGGCACATAGTAGGCGGCGTCCGCCCAGGCGTGTATGCCCTGCGCGACCACCACCGCCAGCCCGCACAGGCTGCCGATCAGCACTCCACGGCGGCGCTTGCGCGCCAGCACGAAGTTCCAGACGCCCCGGGCCAGCAGCGATTCGAACACCAGGCCGATGGCGAAAATGACGCCAGCGAACACCCAGCTCTGCCAACCGAGGATCTTCATGGTCAGGGCATTGAGGTGAAAGCGGCTTTGCGACCACAGCAGGCTGTCCAGCATCGTCAGCGCGAGCATCAGCGCGAACAGCGTCACGGCGGCCACCGTCAGCACCCGGCGGCGCGGCAGCTGCCGGGGCATGACCAGGATCAGGGGGATGGCCAGCAGGAACAGCGGCACCGCGGTCAGCAGCGCGTGGTGTCCGACGTAGACCGTCACCAGGTAGACCCAGGCCAGGGCCGTGTCCGCGGGCACGCCGCCGCCGAAGTAGCGCAGGCTCACCAGGCCGAACAGGAGCGAGTTGGCCAGCGCGAACCAGCCCGCCCAGCGGAACAGGGTCTTGCGTGTGATGGATTCCGTCATGGCTGATTGAACCGATTCGTGGCGGGCCGGAAATGGGGCCGGCTACATTTTCGCTAAAAAGGCGGCCAGATACGAATATCATGACGAAAATGTATCCGGCCCCTTTTCTTATGAACCGGTTGCGGCTATGCTGGTGACCGATCATTCGGTCAGTTACTCCAGGCACCTCAAATGACCCAAGCCACACCCCTGTCGGAGGGGGCGCAGCGCATCCTGCGCATCGCGGCCCCGCTGTTCGCCGTCAAGGGCTTCAGCGGCGTCTCCATCAACGACATCGCGGAGGCCGTGGGCGGCTCCAAGGCAAATATCTTCCATCACTTCCCGAACAAGCAGGCGCTGTACCTGGCGGCCATCGGCTCGGCCTGCGAGGCTTTCAGGAGCGCATACGGCAAGGCCGAGGACGGCAGCGATGGCGACCGCGTGCGCGCCATCGCGGGACGGCACCTCGCCCGGATGTTCGCGGACCCGGATTCGGTGCGGCTGATCCTGCGCGAGGTGTTCGCCGGCGACAAGGGTCAGGACCGCGCGCGGGTGGCGGGGATACTGCACCAGAACTTCGCCCTGCTGGTCGGCGAGGTCGAGGAAGAGCAGAGCCGCGGCCGCGTGCGCGCCGACGTCGATCCCGCCATGGTGGCGCTGACCGTCCTCGCGCTGAACAATTTCTTCTTCCAGTCCTGGAGCATCCTCGAGCGCTTCGAGGAATTCCGTCCGTTCGCCTCGGCGCAGGAATGCGCCGCAGCGGCCTTCGACACCCTTGCGGAAGGATGGCTGCAGCGATGAAAGCCGCTCTCTCTGCCCTGGCGCTGGCCGCCCTGGCCGTCCTGGCCGCCTGTGATTCGGCGGACCCCGGCGCCGACCCGGCCGCCCGCCCGGCGACCCCGGTCAGCATCGTCGCCGCGGCCGAGCGGCCGGTCGAAGTACTGGAGCTCTCGGTCGGCCGGCTCGACGCGCCGGGGGCGCCGGCGGTGGCCGCGGAAACGGCCGCCCGGGTCAAGGAAGTCCACGTGGACGCCGGCTACGCCGTCCAGGCCGGCGATCTGCTGGCGCAGCTCGACGACGAGGTGCAGGTCAACACCCAGCGAGCCGCCGCGGCCAACGCCGAGCGGCTCGAGGCGCTGCTGGACAACCAGCAACGGACGGTCGCGCGCATCCAGGACCTGGTCGGCCGCAAGCTGGCGGCGGAAAGCGCGCTGGACGACGCCAGCTCGCAGTTGGCGGCCCTCAAGGCCCAGCTCGACGAGGCGCGCGCCCGCCTGGACGACGCCGAGCGCAACCTGCGGCAGACCCGCATACTCAGTCCCGTGACCGGCGTCGTCCAGGCCCGGCAGGTCTCGGTCGGGGACTTCGTCGGCATTGGCCAGCCGCTGTTCGAGATCGTGGTCGCCGACCGCCTGCAGGCGATCGCGCCGTTTCCCGAGACGATCGGCAACCAGCTGCGCGTGGGGCAAAAGGCCTACGTCGCGCCGGTGCGGTCCCCGGAAGATACGATCACGGCAAAGATCACCGAACTGCGGCCCCGGATCGGCGCAGGCAGCCGCTCGGTGGACGCGATCCTCGAATTCGCCAACCCGGGCGGCTGGCGCGCGGGCGGCTCGGTGACCGTCGCCGTGGTCGTGGACGCGCGCGCGCGCAGCGTTACCGTGCCGCCGGAGAGCATCGTGCGGCGCCCGGCGGGAACCATCGTCTATGTCGCGGAGCAGGGAACGGCGCGCCAGCGCGTGGTGCAGCCGGGCGTGCAGACCGATGACTGGGTGGAGATCCTGGACGGCCTCGAGGCCGGCGAGCAGGTGGTCACCAGCGGCGCGGGCTTCCTGACCGACGGCACCGCCATCGACGCCCGGCAGGCCGCCGAATGAACCTCCCGCGCCTGGCCATCAAGCAATACGTCTTTGCGTTCATGATCAACGCCGTGCTGGTGCTGTTCGGCATCATCGGCTACCAGCGCATCGGCGTCGACCGCTACCCGCAAATCGAATTCCCGGTGGTCTCCGTCACGACCACCCTGCCCGGCGCCAACCCGGACATCGTCGGCGCCAGCATCACCAACATCATCGAGTCGTCGGTCAACAGCATCCCGGGCATCGATTTCGTGCAATCGACCTCGTCGCCGGGCGTGTCCGTCGTCGCCATCCAGTTCGAGCTCAGCAAGAACATCGACGTGGCCTTCACCGAGGTGCAGGCCAAGGTCAACCAGGTGTTGCGCAACCTGCCCGACGACATCGATCCGCCGGTGGTGGCCAAGGTGGAGATCGGCGCCTCGCCGGTGATGTGGCTGGCGCTCAGCGGCGACCGCACGCTGCAGCAGCTGAACCAGTACGCGCGCAACGTCATCAAGAAGCGTCTCGAGACCGTCGACGGCGTCGGCGAAATCCGCCTGGGCGGGGAACGCCGGCGGACGATCCGCGTCGAACTCGACCTCGACCGCATGGCCGGGCTGGGCATCGCGGCCGAGGACGTGCGCACGGCGTTCCGCGAGGAGCACGTGCAGCTGCCCGGCGGCTTCCTGGAGGCCCGGCACACCGAGAACCTGATCAAGCTGGACCTCGAGTTCCACGACCCGCGGGCGCTGGAGCAGATGATCGTGCGCTACGTGGACGGCGCGCCGGTCCGCATCGGCGACATCGGCGAGGTGGTGGACGGGCTGGCGGACTACCGCCAGCTGGCGCGCTTCAACGGCCAGCCGACGGTAGGCATCGGCATCGTCAAGGTCAGCAACGCCAACACGGTCGCCGTGGTCGAGGAAGTCGAGCGGCGGCTGGAGGCGGAAATCAGGCCGCAACTGCCGCCCGGCCTGACCATCGAGCTGGCGGCCAGCGATGCCGAGCTGATCTACGAGATCGTCGATGCGCTCAAGAGCCACCTGATCGAAGGCACGATCCTGGCCGGCCTGGTGGTCTGGTTCTTCCTGCGCAGTCTGCGCTCCACCCTGATCATCACCACGGCCATTCCGGTCTCGCTGCTGGGCGCGGTCGCCGTGATGTATTTCTTCGGCTTCACCTTCAACTCGCTGACGCTGCTGGCGCTGCTGCTGCTGATCGGGGTCGTCGTGGACGACGCCATCGTGGTGCTGGAGAACATCTACCGGCACCGCGAAACCATCGACCCGGACCCGGTCTCCGCCGCCGTCAACGGCAGCGACCAGGTGCTGTTCGCGGTGCTCGCCGCCAGCCTGACCCTGGTTTCGATTTTCGGCGCGGTGATCTTTCTCGGCGGCATCATCGGCCGCTTCTTCCAGTCCTTCGCGGTGGTGGTCACGGTGGGCGTGCTGGCCTCGCTGCTGGTGTCGCTGACCCTGACCCCGATGCTGTGCTCGCGCTATCTCGACGTCAGGAAGCGCCACGGGCGCATCCACGCCGCGCTGACCCGGCTGCTCAACGGCCTGGACTCGACCTACCGCCGCTTTCTCGACGCGGCCCTGCGGCACCGCTGGAAGGTGGTTGGCCTGACCTGGCTGATCGTGCTGTCGAGCGGCTGGTTCTTTACCGCGATCGGCAAGACCTTCATCCCCGAGGAGGACGAAGGGCGCTTCGTGGTCAACTTCCGCGCACCGCTCGGCACCACCATCGAGGCGACCGACGGCTATCTGCGGCAAATCGAGCAGGCGCTGTTCGCGCACGAGGAAATCGCCACGGCGTTCACCGCCATCGGCCTCGGCGCCGGCGGCCAGGCCAACCGCGGGATCGCCTTCGTGCGCATGGTGCCGCGCGACCAGCGCGACGTCAGCCTGCAGGAGTTGCTGGTCGAGGTGCGCCGCGAACTCGCCGGCATTCCCGGCATCCGGGCCTTCGCCGCGCGGCCCTCGCCGATCGGCGGCCAGCGCGGCGAGCCGCTGCAGTTCGCGGTCACCGGCCCCGAACTCGGCGAAGTGTCGCGACTGAGCGAACTGCTGTACCAGCGGCTGGGCGCCATCGAGGGCATCGGCCGGCTCGACCTGGACCTCGAACTCAACCTGCCCCAGGTGCGCCTCGAGGTGGACCGCGTCGCCGCCGCGGAAATGGGCCTTTCAGCCGCGGACGTCGCCTTCGCCGTGAACATGCTGGCCGGCGGGTTCGATGTCGCCAAGTACAACGACGATCCCGGCGATGGCGAGCGTTACGACGTGCGGGTGAAGGCGGGGCCCGGGCAACTCGCCGTGCCCGCCGACCTGCGCAAGATTTTCCTGCGCAGCGAAACCGGAGAGCTGGTGCGGCTGGATACGCTGGCGGAAATCGAGGAGGCCATCGGGCCGGCGGTAATCAGCCGTTACGACCTGCGCTACGCGGCCAACTTCTTCGGCTCGCCGACGCTGCCGCTGGCCGAGGCGATCGCGCTGATCGAGGGGGAGGCCGCCGACATCATGCCGCTGGGCTATGGCATCAGCCTCAAGGCCCAGGCGCGCGAACTGGACAAGACGGCCAGTTACATCAGCTTCGCCTTCACCCTGGCCACGGTGCTGGTGTTCATGGTGCTGGCCAGCCAGTTCAACTCGCTGCTGCAACCGCTGATCGTCATGACTGCGCAGCCGCTGGCCGTCGTCGGCGGCCTGTTCGCTCTGTGGCTGACCGGGCACACGCTGAACATGTACTCGATGATCGGCATGGTGCTGCTGATCGGCCTGGTGGCCAAGAACTCCATCCTGCTGGTCGACCTGACCAACCAGTTGCGGCGCCAGGGCCGGGGCGTCGACGAGGCGCTGCGCGAAGCCTGCCCGATCCGCCTGCGGCCGGTGCTGATGACCTCGGCCACGGTCGTGCTCGCCCTGACGCCGGCCGCGCTCGGTTACAGCGCCGGCGCCGACACCAACGGCCCGCTGGCGGTGGCGGTCATCGGCGGCATGATCAGCTCGACCCTGTTGACCCTGGTCGTCGTGCCGGCCGTATACTCGCTGGTGGAAAATGCGCTCGTCCGCCGCTACGGTCCCGCCGCGGGCCTGAGCACGACCTGAGCCCGGCCTGAGCCCGACCTGAGCCTGTGCGCGCGGGGCGCAGCGGAAGCCCGAACCGATGAGACCAAGCAAGCCAGCGCCGATTTACGCATTCCCCCGGCTGTCGAAGACCGACCTGCTGTTCATTCGCATCGGCGGCAACGGCCTGGGCAACCTGATGTTTACCTGGGCGCGCTGCCTGGCTGCCGCCGAGCGCCACGGCTGGCGCATGGTCTGGCCGACCTGGCCGTCGTTCAAGCCCAAGAACTGGCGGGTCAACCCGTACGATCACCGCACCTATTCCGACCTGTTCGCGCCCACCGCGCGCTACGTGACCGGCTGGCGCAAGCCCTGGTGCCTCGCCCGCCACCGCTGGATTTCCGAGCAGCAGGCTGTGGCGGAAGGCGCCCCGCCCGGCTCGGTCGTGCAGTTCAGAGGCATGCAGGACAAGTTCGCGCCGTTTCGCGAGGACCACGAACTGGTCTATGGCGAATTGCTGCGCATCGCCCGGCCGCGGCACCTGGCGGCGTTCGCCGAGCCCGACCCCGCGCCCATCGGCATCCATGTGCGGCGCGGCGATTTCGTGCAGCAGGCCAGCCCGGACGACATGCTGCGCATCGACAACAGCCTGCTGCCGCTGGAGTGGTACGTGGCGGCGCTGCAGGCCGTCCGCGCCGCCGCCGGTCGCGCGGTGCCGGCGGCGGTGTTTTCCGACGGCACGGCGGAGGAGTTGGCGCCGCTGCTCGCGCTGCCGGAAGTGCGGCGGGTGGATTACGGTTCGGGTCTCGGCGACATGCTCGGGCTGTCACGCAGCCGGCTGCTGGTCGCCTCGGGATCGACGTTCAGCATGTGGGGCAGTTACCTCGGCCAGGTGCCCGCCATCTGGCACCCCGGCAAGCTCCTGCAGCATGTGCTCATCGCGCAGCCGGGTCGCGAGATTGAATGGGCGGAAGGGGACGCTTTGCCGCATTGGATCGGAGCGTTGGTGTAGGACCGAACTTTGTTCGGGAAATCCGCGCCTGGATCGCGAACAAGGTTCGCTCCTACGTGGGGTAATGATGCCCCATCGCGCGCATCACCTCGCGGCGGCTGATCACGCCGACCAGGCGGCCGCCGTCCAGCACCGGGTAGCGGCGATAGCGCTCGTTGATGAACCGCTCGGCCACTTCGAGGATCGTGTCTTCCGGGCTGACCGAAACCGGGGCGGGGCTCATGTAGTCGCGCACCAGGCCGCCGGGCGCGCCGTGGTAGCCGGCGTGCAGCGTCACGCGCATGCAGTCCCGCTCCGTGAGCATGCCGATCAGGCGACCATGCTTGTCCAGCACCGGCGCGCCGGATATGTCGTGCCGGATCAGCACTTGCGTGGCGCCCAGGATCTCCATGTCGGGATCCAGCGTGATGACGTTCGTCACCATGTGATCTTTAACCAGCATTGACCTCGACATCGGTGCTCTCCTCCAGTGTCTTCCCTTCGTTCTTGGCATGGCACTTCCGCTTCGGGCAGCCCGCGCAGCTGGCCCCGCCCGGCAGTGCGCTGCCGCAGCCGCCGCTCAGCGGCCGCCCCTGCAGCAGCAGGCCTATGCCCATGGCCAGGCCGCTCAGGACGAAAATCAGCAGCGTGCCGAAGAACAGGCTCAATTCTCAGTCTCCGAAATCGTCGAACAACACGTTGTCCTTCTCCACTCCGAGCTCGTCCAGCAAGTGCGTGACAGCGCCCACCATCAGGGGCGGTCCGCACAGATAGTACTCGCAGTCCTCCGGCGCGGGGTGGTCCTTCAGATAATGCTCGTACAGCACCTCGTGGATGAAGCCGACCGGGCCCTGCCAGTTGTCCTCGGGCAGCGGCTCGGACAGCGCCAGGTGCCAGGTGAAGTTCTCGTGCTGCCTGGCGAGCTCGTCGAACTCCTCGACGTAGAAGGCCTCGCGCAGGCTGCGTGCGCCATACCAGAAGCTCATGCGGCGCTTGCTGTGCAGCCGCTTGAGCTGGTCGTAGATGTGCGAGCGCATCGGCGCCATGCCGGCGCCGCCGCCGATGAATACCATCTCGTTATCGGTCTCGCGGGCGAAGAACTCGCCGTAGGGTCCGGAAGCGACGATCTTGTCGCCCGGCTTCAGGTTGAAGATGTAGGACGACATGATGCCCGGCGGCACCTTGCCCTGCTTGTCCGGGGGCGGCGTGGCGATGCGCACGTTGAGCAGGATGATGTCCTTTTCCTCGGGGTAGCTGGCCATCGAGTAGGCGCGCGTGGTGGCCTCCTTGACGTGCGACTCGAGCTCGAACAAGCCGTAGCGCTCCCAGTCCGCCCGGAATTTTTCATCGATTTCCATGGTCGCGTAGCTCAGCTCGTGCGGAGGGCACTCGAGCTGGACGTAGCCGCCCGCCCTGAAGTCCATGGTTTCGCCCGGCGGCAGCTCCAGCACCAGCTCCTTGATGAAAGTAGCTACGTTGCGGTTGGAACGCACGGTGCACTCCCACCTCTTGACGCCGAACACGTCCTCGGGCACGCGCACCTCCAGGTTCCCGAACACGGTCACCTGGCAGGCCAGCCGCTCGCCCTCGCGCGCCTCGCGCCTGGAAATCAGCGAAGCCTCGGTTGGCAGCAGCTCGCCGCCGCCTTTCAACACCTTGACCCGGCACTGGCCGCAGGTGCCGCCGCCGCCGCAGGCCGAGGGCACGAATATGCCGTTGTCGGCCAGCGTGCCCAGCAGGCGCCCGCCCGTGGGCGTGGTGAGGTCCCGTTCGCCGTTCACCAGGATGTGCACCTTGCCCTTCGGCACCATGCGCGCAATGACCCACTGCAGGATCATGGCGATCAGCAGCAGGCTGATGGTAAAGACGACGACGCTGTAGAGGATTTCGGACATCAGAGCTTGATTCCCCCGATGCCCAGGAAGGCCAGGGCGACCAGCCCGGACGTGATGAAGGTGATGCCCAGGCCTTGCAGGCCGGCCGGGATGTCGCTGTAGCGCATTTTTTCGCGCAATCCGGCCAGCGCGACGATCGCCAGGGCCCAGCCGGCGCCGGAGCCGATGCCGTAGGCGACGCTCTCGACGACCCCGTAATCGCGCTGCACCATGAACAGCGAGCCGCCGAGGATGGCGCAGTTGACCGTGATCAGCGGCAGGAAAATGCCGAGCGTGTGGTAGAGCGCCGGGAAGAACTTGTGCAGGATGATCTCCAGCACCTGGACCAGCGCCGCGATGATGGCGATCTGGCTGAGCAAACCCAGGTAGCTGAAATCCAGGTGGCCGAGCCCGGCCCAGTCCAGCGCGCCCTGCCGCAGCAGGCCGTTGTAGATCGCGCTGTTGACCGGCACGCTCAGTGTTTGCACCACGATTACGGCGACGCCCAGCCCGAACGCGGTTTTGACTTCCTTGGATACTGCGAGGAACGTGCACATGCCGAGGAAATAGGACAGCGCCAGGTTTTCCAGGAAGACCGCGCGGAACAGGATGCCGAAGAAGTCGTCCATCAGCGTTTCTCCCGCTTGGGCAGCGGCATCGGCTCGAAGTCGGGCTGTTCCTGCTGCTCCGGCCGCCAGCTGCGAATGGCCCAGACCAGTATGCCGATGATGAAGAACGCGCTCGGCGCCATCATCACCAGGGCGTTGTCCTGGAACCAGCCGCCCGCGTGGGCGGGCTTGAAGATCTCGAAACCCATCAGCGTGCCGTTGCCGACCAGTTCGCGGAAGGTCGCCACCGAGATCAGGATCGCGCTGTAGCCCAGGCCATTGCCGAGGGCGTCGAGGACGCTGATGCCGACCCCGTGCTTCATCGCGCAGGCCTCGGTCCGGCCGAGCACGATGCAGTTGGTGATGATCAGGGCCACGTACACGGTCAGCTTGGCCGCCGCGTCGGGCAGGTAGGCCTTCAGGAACTGGTCGATCACCGTGACCGCAGCGGCGATCACCGTGATCTGCACAATCAGCCGGACGCTGGACGGCAGCAGGCGGCGCACGGCGCTGATGGTCGCGTTGGAGAGCATCAGCACCAGGGTCAGCGAGACGCTCATGATGAGGGACGAAGTGAGCGAATTGGTAATGGCCAGCGCCGCGCAGACGCCCAGCACGTTCAGCGTGAGGGGGTTTTCCTTCACCAGCGGGTCGGTCAGGGGATGCTTTTCGCTCATCGCGTCAATCCTCCGCAACTCATTCCGCCGGCCGCGCCACGGGCTGCGCCGGCGGGTTCTCGCGCAACTGCGCCAGCAGCGGGCCATAGCCGTGCGGCCCGAGCCAGTACTGCACCAGGCGGGTGACGGCGTTGGCGGTCACCGTGGCGCCGGTCAACGCATCCACCTGGTAGGCGGCGGCAGCCGAGCCCTCCGTCACCGGGCCTTCGGCCACGTGAAACAGCAGTTCGCCGGAATGGTCGTAAATCTGCTTGCCCTGCCACTTGGCCTGCCAGTTGCGGTCGGTGATCTGGTCGCCGAGGCCGGGGGTTTCGTTCTGCTCGTAGAAGATGGCCCCCGCGATGGTGTTGAAGTCCGCCTCCAGGGCTAGGTAGCCATAGAGCATCGACCACATGCCGGCGCCGTTGATCGGCAGGATGACGCGGTCCACCGCGCCGTCCTTCCAGACCAGGTAAACGGTCTGGTAGCGGCTGCGACGTCCCAGCGTGGCGCGGTCTTCTTCGGCGGGGATCGCCACGCTGAGCTCGGGGTCGATGGCCGCCTTGCGCGCATCGAAGGTGTAGGCGTCGTACTCGCTGTCCAGCCGCGCCTCGTCGATGTCCACGACCCGGGCGTCGAGACTTTTGAACAGGGCGAGCAGATTCTCGTCGCTGATTTCGCCCTGCGGCAGCTGACCCGTCAGCGCGACGATATTGCTGCTGCGTTCCAGCAGCTGGTTGTTGAGCTGGACCGGGCGCAGCAGCACCACCGATGCCGACACGATGGAGGAGCACACCACCGCCGTCACCAGCACCGTCAGCAGGGCGCGCAGGGGGGTGTCCTTAACCATCGACGGCCTCCTGCAGACGCATGCGGCGGCGGCGCATGTTGAGCTGTACGACGACGTTGTCGATCAGCGGCGAAAACGCGCTGGCCAGCAGGATGGCGAACATCACGCCTTCGTAATAGGTGACGTCGCCCAGCCGGATCAGCACGGTCAGCGCGCCGACCAGCAGCCCGTAACCCCAGCGCCCGGGGTTGGTCATGGCGCCGGCCACCGGATCGGTGGCTATGAACACGGTGCCGAAGGCCCAGCCACCCAGCACGGCGTGCCAGTACCAGGGTATCGACAGGATCTGGTGGTCGGGCGCCAGGTAGTTGCCGAGCAGGGACATGCCGATCAGGCCGAGCACCGAGCCCGCGATCACGCGCCAGGAGGCCATGCCGGTCCAGACCAGGAACAGCGCGCCGACGACGGCGCCCAGCACCGACACCACGCCGACCGCGCCGGGCTGGTCGCCGAGGAACAGCTGCCAGTAGCTGTAATCCACCGCCGCAACCACCCGCAGGCCGCCTTCCTCCTTGACCAGGTCCAGCACCGGCGGCTGGTCGTAGCCCGCCACCGGCACCCAGGCGCCCTTGCCGAACAGCAGATCGGGATACGAAAAGATCAGGAAGGCAACGGCCAGCAGCGCCGGATTCATAACGTAGCGCCCGGAACCGCCGTAGATCAGCTTGCCGAGAACGATGCCGACGGCCATGCCGTGCGCCACCTGCAACAGCGGCGCCGAGGCCGGCATCATCAGGGCCACGAACCAGGCGATGTACAGCAGGCCCTCGTCCAGCCGCTTGCGCCGCACCGCCGCGAACAGGGACTCCCAGAACGCGCCCACCAGCAGGGCGGTCAGGAAGATCGGCAGGAAGTACAGCGCGCCGTGCGCCACGCAGGCCATGACGCTGAACGGATCGAAGCCGATGCCCGCCTTGAGCAGCAGCCCCGCGCGCCAGCCCGGCACTTCGGCCAGCGCGAAGTCGGCGATGGCCAGGTTGGTCTGGTGCCCGAGGCTCCACAGGCCGATCAGCCAGCTCGGCAGGCTGGCGATGACGAAGTAGTTCCACAGGCGTTGCACGTTGTTCGCGTCGCGGACGTGCGGTGGCGCGCGCGTGACCGTGTGCGAGGACAGGATGAAGCGCCTGAACAGGATGCCAAAACCGTTGAAGAAGTCCTTGATCACCCGTCCCTCTCGATTTCTTCAAGGTTGATGCGCAGAGTGACGCCATAGTCCTTCTTCGAAGGACAGACGAAGGAGCACAGCGCAAGGTCCTCCTCGTCGAGCTCCAGGCAGCCCAATGCCTGGGCGCGCTCGGTGTCTTTCACCAGCAGTGCGCGCAGCAGCGGCGACGGCAGGATGTCCAGCGGCATCACGCGCTCGAACGCCGGCGTCGGCACCATGCCGGCGAAGCGGCCGTTCTGGGTGGTGCTGAACAGGTGGCGGCGGCGGAAACCGGAGCGCTTCGAAAAAGTGCCGGCGGCGCTGAAGCGCCTCGGGTACAGCCCCATCCAGCCCAGGGGATAGACGGCTCCGCCCTCGCGGAACACGGACACCTGGTCGTGGTAGCGGCCCAGAAAGGCCAGCGCCCCGGTGGCGGCGCGACCGCCCAGCACCGAGCCTGAGATCACCCGGCAGGCTACGGTCTCGCACACGCCTTCCCGCAGCAGTTGCTCCAGCGAGGCGCCGAGGCGCGTGCTGATCAGCCGCGGTTGATTTACGCAGACACCGCACAGCGCCACCACCCGCTCGGTGTGGATCAGGCCCGTGCGGAACAGCCGGCCGAGCGCCGTCACGTCCTGGAAGCCGATATGCCAGGCGGTGCGGTCGGGCCCTACCGGGTCGAGAAAGTGCATGTGCGTGCCCGGCAGGCCGGCCGGGTGCGGGCCGCTGAAGGTCGCGTGCTGAACGCGCTCGATGTCGGGCAGGCTGATTTCCCACTCCGGCGCCGTGCACAGCCAGACGGTGCCCTGGGTCAGTTTGGTCAGAAGTTGCAGCCCGGTGGCGAACGCCTCGACGTCGCGCGCCGCCACGACGGCCGGATCCGGCGCCAGCGGCCGCGTATCGATCGCGGTGACGAAAATCGCGCGGGGTGCGCTGTCGGACGGCGGGACCCGGCTGAATGGGCGGGTGCGGAACGCAGTCCACAGCCCGGAACGCAGCAGGCGCTCCGCGACGCGGTCACGTTCGAGATGTTCGATCTGCCGCGGCGTGAGCGGTTCGTAGGTCAGGTCTTGGCCGCCGGAATCCTCGAGGCGCACCACGATGCTCTCCAGCACCCGCCGCGCCCCGCGATTGATCGCGACCACCGTGCCGCGGCCGGGCGATGGATAGCAGACGTCCGGATCGCGCTTGTCCTCAAGCAGCGGCTGGCCGAGTCCGACCGCGCTGCCGACTTCGACCAACAGGCGCGGTCGCAGGCCGATGTAATCCACGCCGCAGAGCGCGACGTGCCTGAGCCGCGGGCCGGGATACACGACCTGCTCGGGCTCGCCCGCC
>Ga0105090_10000572_pt1 | contig 18466 bp, 22 predicted proteins | sample PPLLak3March2015_FD_79110 | JGI IMG/M metagenome (GOLD analysis project Ga0105090, IMG submission 79110) | Freshwater sediment microbial communities from Prairie Pothole Lake near Jamestown, North Dakota, USA - PPLs Lake P7 Core (1) Depth... | ecosystem: Environmental > Aquatic > Freshwater >... | reverse complement strand
CGGAAAAACGATTATTAAAGTAATGGATACTCATACTAAAGAAGTGATCCGGCAGATGCCAACAGAAGAAGCTATCAACATTGCCCGTACATTGGATAAAGTACAGGGGCTATTATTTAACGACAAAGCATAATTAAAATATCTAATAGAAATAGGGATTAAAAATGCTTGCATCTCCAGGAATCGGATCAGGTCTAGATATCAACGGCATTGTCAGCCAGTTAATGGCTATAGAACGCCGCCCTCTGGCATCTCTTGATAGCAAAGAAGCTAAACAGCAAACCCAGTTAACCGCTTTTGGTAGCTTGAAAGGAGCGTTATCCTCATTTCAAAGCAGTCTTGCTGCATTATCCGATCCGGCAAAATTTGCCGCTGTCGCGGCCGGTTTTGGTGATCCCACATTGGCCAATGTAAGCGCAACATCGTCTGCAGTAACAGGGAGCCACTCCGTAGAGATTCAAACACTCGCACAATCACACAAATTAAAATCTGCTAACTTTGCAACCACAAGCACTACAGTTGGCAGCGGAACTTTAACCATACAATTTGGAACATATAGTGGTGGCGCATTTACGCTCAACCCAGATAAAGCTGCGCAGTCAATTACCATTTCTCCCAGTAATTCATCTCTATCCGGTATCCGTGACACAATTAATCAGGCCAACGCAGGAGTAACTGCCAGTATTGTAAATGATGGCACTGGCAATCGTTTAGTGATTGCTTCAACGGATACCGGTTTAAGTAATGCCTTAAAAATAACCACGACCGATGCCGATACAAATAATACTGATAATGCAGGGCTATCTCAGCTTGTTTATGATGCATCGACAGGCGGCACAAGCAATCTTGCTGAGACTGTGGCCGCCAGTAATGCCACTTTGGTCATCGATGGCATCTCAATTAGTAAGGCATCCAATAAAATTACCGATGCCCTTGAGGGTGTCACGCTAGACTTACTGAAAGCAAATGCCGGCTCAACAACAACCTTGAATTTGTCTCGCGACACAGCCAACATTCAAAGTACAGTATCATCATTTGTTAAGGCTTTTAATGATCTGAACAAAACCATCGTTGATCTCTCAAAATATGATGCCAATACTAAGCAAGCATCTATTCTAACTGGGGACTCAACGGTTCGATCAATCCAGACACAACTACGTAATGTAATCTCTAATCCGCTGACAACAGCAGGTGGTGGCTTAAGCTTACTATCAGAAGTAGGTATTTCCTTTCAGACAGATGGAACACTTAAATTTGACTCGACCAAATTATCCAGCGTATTGAGTGATCCAACCAAAGATGTTTCAACCTTATTTGCTTCCGTTGGAAAAACCAGTGACAGTCTGGTGTCATTTGTCAGCGCTCAATCCGATACAGTAAATGGCAAATACTCGCTGAATATCAGTCGAATTGCAACACAAGGTGCCGCAGTAGGCAGCACCGCTGCTGCACTGACCATCAACACGGGGATCAATGACAAATTAGATCTCACCATTGACGGTGTAAGCGCTAGTGTAACGCTCGCGGCGGGTACATACACGGCGACTTCATTGGCAGCTGAAATTCAATCAAGAATCAATGGTGTCTCGGCAATCTCTTCCGCTGGCATCAAAGTCACACTGAGCGAATCTGCTGGTAGCTTAACTATCACTTCCGATCGATACGGCTCAGCATCGACCGTATCAATTACAGGCGGAAATGGCAAACTGGATTTATTTGGCACCCCTGTCGAGACCAGTGGCGTAGATGTAGCCGGTACGATTAATGGCATCACTGCAACAGGCTCCGGCCAAACGCTAACAGGTGCTGCCGATAGCAGCGGGCTAGTCCTGAAAATAACCGGGGGAGATACAGGCGCCAGAGGAGACATAGATTTTGCTCACGGCTTTGCTAAAAAATTAGACAAGTTAGTTGATGACATGCTGAATGGACATCTTATTGATAGCCGCATTGATGGCATTAATGCATCCATAAAAGATATTCATTCACAACGCGATACTTTGAACCGGCGACTTGAAGACACCGAAAAACGATTACGTGCACAATATACCGCTCTGGACACAACCATTGCCAGCATGACTCAGACCAGCAACTTCTTGCAGCAGCAATTATCCAGATTACCCAGCATAGGCTCATAAAAATCAACAGATAAATAGAAAGTTAAACTCTTTACAATATACAAGAGGTACAAAATGTATTCCGCTATGAATAACGCAATATCCGCCTATCAACGCGTAGGTGTTGAAACAGGTATTGAATCAGCCGACCCGCATAAACTTATTTTAATGCTTTTCGAAGGCGCACAAGAAGCTTTGGCAAGAACCAGAATGCACATGCAACGCAATGAGATTGCGGAAAAAGGGCAAATGATCTCAAAAGCTATCATGATCATAGATCACGGTCTAAAAGCTAGTTTGGATATGAATGCAGGCGGTGATTTGGCAATCAAGCTTCAAGCACTCTACGATTATATGACGCATCGATTATTAGTCGCGAATATTCAGAACAATATTGAGATTGTCAATGAAGTTAATAAACTTTTATCTGAATTACATGGCGCCTGGAAAGAGATTGGACAATTTAATGGAACTCCAACTGCAATAAAAGCAACGGCAATCTAAATCAAAATTTAGTAATAATAAGGATACTCAGATAGATGAATAGTGCACAGATTCTCATGACTTATGACGCTATTTTAGCAATTACCAGCAAAATGCTCGCCGCTGCTCAAAACAATAAATGGGATCAATTAATATTATTGGAACAAGAGTGTAGAAAATTGACTGAGATGCTGATAAAGCATGACCCAGAACCTATTTTAGATAAAGAATTACTTCAGAAGAAGGTGAAAATTATTAACCAGATTCTGGCTGATGATGCTCAAATCAGGGCAATCACCGAACCATGGATGATAAAATTACAAAATATGCTCAACACCAATGGCCATACGCGCAGCCTTCAGCAAGCTTATCAACCCATAAATAATATGTGATCACTCAATAGGGTACTGTAACATGTTATTTCTGGGAAAATATCAACAACATTAAGATAAGCTGTTGTGATTCCAACCATTATCAAAACTGATTTAATCGCAACGCAAACTCAAATAGCCCCTGTTACGCTCGTAAGGCCAGTTACAGCAATTCTTGATTCACAAAGTTCTTTTGCTGAATTCGTACAAGGCCAGAAGTATCAGGCGCTAATAGAAGCACGCTTATTTAATGGAAATTCTCGGGTGTTAGTTGCAGACAAGCTCTTGCAAATGCACTTGCCAGAAAACTTTCAACCTGGCAACAAACTGGAGCTTGTTTTCATATCGCAAGAACCGAAACTAAAGTTTCTTATCCTAAATGAAACACCACCATTAGATGCCGGGAAAAATAATACATCAATTAGTACCACAGGACGTTTTCTGGGTGTTCTGATGCAAGACGTATTAAAGCCAGCATCTGCAAATATAACCACAACAAATACCGCTACCGCGCAATCTCTCACCAACCCAACGCCTATCCTAACTGGTTCGTCAATAAATAGCACCGAATTACCCGGTTTATTACAAAAAGCAATCGTTCAAAGTGGATTATTCTATGAATCACATCAGGCGCAGTGGATTAATGGAGAAAATACACTTGAAAGCTTACATCAAGAACCTCAGGGCAAATTAATGCTAGTAACAGCCGACTTGCCTGCTGCTAAAGTAGCTGTATCTTCTGCACTAAGCCCTGAAATGCCAGTGCATACTCAGACTATTCCTTTAGTGCAGCAACAGCTTACTACCCTAGAAACCGGGCATTTGTTCTGGCGTGGAGAAATCTGGCAAGGTCAACCCATGGAATGGGATATTTATGAACACCCCCAAGACAAGGAAAAGGAAAATGAATCGGATCAAGCTGCACAATGGCGTACACAGCTCCGGCTATCAATGCCCCAACTTGGAGATATTACCGCTACTATTGTAATCAATGCGCAAGGTATTAATATTAAACTAAATACTTCACAACCAGAGACTGCTAGCTTATTAAAAAACAATCAATTACCACTCACAATGGATATGCAATCAGCCGGATTAAATCTTCAAGCAATAGAAGTTCAACACGATGGCAAAGAGTGAGTCATCTCTCACTGCAGTAGCACTCGCTTATCGGGAAGGACAAATTGCACCCAAGGTTGTCGCTAAGGGTCGCGGCCTGATTGCCCAGGAAATTATTAAACGTGCTAAAGAAGCAGGAATCTATGTTCATGAATCAAGTGAATTGGTTGCATTATTGATGCAAGTAAATCTCGATGACCGCATTCCGCCGCAACTTTATGTTGCAGTTGCCGAGCTACTGGCATGGCTTTATCGTTTGGAAAAAGGGAAAACAAATCCCCTCATCACGAATAACCTTGACACAAAGACCACACAAAAAATTCTGGAGTAATTAATGATGCATGGATCTGACCAAAGTATTGAAGTATTACAGCCCGTCCAATTTTCTCAAGAAGAAATAAATGAAAACTTTCGCATTCACTCGGAAATTGATATTCTCTTTATTCTTCGTGGAATTATGCAGACAAACTCATTAATCACGCTCTATCCCGATTATGAAAATGACTTCATCCTAACATCAATAATAGCGATAGATACTGATAAGAAAGAAATGGTAGTTGATTATGGCACTAATGAAAGAAATTGCCAGAAAGCACTCCAGTCCAAAGCATTAATCTTTGTTACTACACAAAATAGAGTAAAAATAGAATTCGTCTGCGATCAAATTAAGAAAATACAATTTAAAGGTAAAAATGCCTTTGCAGTCAACATACCCCAATCACTTATCCGTATACAGCGAAGGAATCATTTTCGCATTTCCACCCCTATTGTTAAGCCGCTTAAATGTGTTATTCCAATTACTGGAAAAGACACGGCCTCCAAAGCTGAAGTAGCACTGCTTGATATAAGTTGTGGCGGTATTGCGGTAATTGATCAGCATCCTATTATCAATTTTGATCCAGGAATAATTTATAGCAATTGTCAAATTGCTCTTCCAGAAATTGGTACCATCAATGTCACCATCCAGGTAAAAAATACATATGAAATCGCTTTGCGGAACGGACAAAATTGTATGCGCGCCGGATGTCAGTTTATTGATCTAGCAGCAAGTATGGAGGCCATGATACAGCGTTATATTATCAAGCAAGAACAGATGAGAAAAATAAAATAAGCTTATAAACTATACAGAAACAGGCAATAATTACTTTAAATTCACTTAAGAGTACAGCTTGTCTCTTTAGATATTCCTGATAAGCTGCTTTCCATACATAATAACAATCACACCAACCAAACAGATACTCACCCCAATCCAATCAGTAACAGTTGGACGGATAGCATCCACTACCCATAACCACACTAGCGCCACACAAATATAAACACCGCCATAGGCTGCATAAACACGTCCCGCTGCCTGAGGGTGGAGTGTGAGTAGCCAGACAAATATTCCCAAACTAATCGCCGCAGGAAGAAGTAACCAAAAAGACTTGCCTTCTTTCAAATAGAGATAGGGCAAATAACAACCAATTATCTCGGCCAATGCAGTAACAACGAATAAACCCAAGGTTTTTAATATTTCCATCATTTAGTCTTGAAACGATACATTACAAAGAGTTCATGCTCATTTTTGTTATCTTGGTTCCGGTATCGTATATATTCCGGTATCGTATATATTATGCTTTTTTATACCCCTTAAAGGAATCTATAACCATGACGCAAGATACAATTTCGTGTGAACTTCATGACTTTGTGGAAGTTGCTTGCATGTACAGCTATCGGCTCAAGCTCATCTTAAAAAACAACCAAATCATTGAAGGCAAAGCCGTTGATATTGTCAATTCTCCTGAGAAAGGTGAATGTTTGGTAATTGATAGTGACTCGAGGCAACACATCGAATTAATCCAGCTTGCAAAAATGGAAGTGCTTACACCCAATGCCAAATTTCGCGAGGTCGTTTTCCAGTAAAATCTTGCAAAAAACAGCGAATCGTATTCAAACACAACAGCATCTCTGATTTAAGTACTCCAGTATGCACCAGAGTCACTATCGGCTTAAATATGTCACCAATCGCAATCCAGTTAATCCACTGGCATAAAGATCATGGCCGTCATCACCTCCCGTGGCAAGGGAGTCGTGATCCCTATGCTGTCTGGTTATCTGAAATTATGTTACAACAGACACAGGTAAATACGGTCATCCCTTATTATTCGCGATTCATGCGAGAATTCCCCACAATTAGCAGTTTGGCACAAGCACCCCTTGATGCTGTGCTAGTCATCTGGAGCGGCCTGGGTTATTATTCGCGCGCCCGCAATTTACACCAGGCGGCGCGCATGATTATGCAGGATTATCAGGGACAATTCCCTGACACCCGAGCAATGATTCAGAAACTGCCGGGAATTGGACGCTCTACAGCCGCTGCCATAGCAGTTTTTGCTTTTAGCAAACGTGAAGCCATCCTGGACGGTAATGTTAAGCGAATCTTAACGCGTTATTTTGGAATCACGGGTTATCCGGGAGAAAATAGGATACAAAACCTGCTGTGGAAGAAAGCTGAAGAAGTGTTACCTGTTACCTATCGTAAAAACCAGATTGAAACATATACACAAGCTCTGATGGATCTGGGGGCAACTGTTTGTATACGCCACACTCCTCTTTGTGAAGCCTGCCCGCTTCAACAACACTGTGCCGCATTTAAAGAAAAACGTGTAGATCAATTTCCAACTGCCAGACTTCGCAAACCGTTACCAAAAAAAGAAACTGTCTTTTTACTACTCATGCAGCATCAGAAGTTACTTTTGGAAAAAAGACCTGCTTCCGGTATCTGGGGAGAATTATGGTGTCCCCCTGAAATCGGAACCGAGATAGATGCGGCTACCTATTGCCATCGTTATTTAAACCTACAAGTTCAATCGCCGGTTGAGCTGCCAATATTAGACCATCAATTCACTCATTTTAAATTACGTATTCATCCACAGCTGCTCCAAGTTGTTTCAAGTACCCTCGACCCACACAATAAATTTATTTGGATAAAACCATCCGAAGCGCTTGAACAAGCTATTCCGGCACCTGTAAGGAAATTGTTAAAACAAAATTTCTTATTGGATAACCATGATACCTCTAACCCTCTGAACACAAATTAATAATAGTGGATAATGTACCGGAATGGAGGAGGCATCAACGCAAGCAGTTAATTTCAGCTCGTGAAACTTTATCTGAAGATATCCATCAGCAATGGAGTCAAGCAATCTCAGATTTTCTCAAACAAGGCTTTCCAAAGCTTCAGAAAATGAATATTGGAATTTATTGGCCATTTCGGGGTGAATACGATCCACGGTCAATCGCCCTTTATTTTATGCAACATGGAGCAACACTCGCACTGCCGGAAGTAGCCGGCAAGGATGAACCACTTTGTTTTCGTGAATGGCTACCTGACACACCGCTGAAAAATGGTGCTTATGGTATCCCTGTGCCTGTAGAAGCCAGGATTGTTAAGGTTGATGCGATTATTATTCCCATGGTTGGCTTTGATCAACATGGCTATCGTTTGGGTTATGGCAGCGGTTATTTTGATCGGACCCTGGCTACTTACCAACCACAACCCCTAACTATCGGAATAGCTTTTGAAATGCAACGATTGGAAAATGTTTACGCTCAACCACATGATATAGCAATGCATTACATTGTGACAGAAGCAGGTATTTTTCGAACGGAAGGTCATGAACTCAAACTTATCCCTGCATTTCAATGCTCTGATGAGTAAAAAGCTAAAATGCATTGATATTAGCTTTCTAATTCCCAACGAAGAATCAAGGTAGGTGTGATCCCCATATAATCCAGAATACGTGCAACTAAAAAAACAAACCCCGCCACAAAAATACGGGGTTATTATCTGGAATATAGTTAAACCAGGTTAAGCGTTTTGCTTTCTGCAACGTGCCACGAGACCCAAAAGACCCAATCCGGCCAACAACATCGCATATGTTTCTAGCTCTGGAATTGCAGGGGTATTAAATGCTGCACCACCAAAAATTGCAACATCCCCTTTGGTTGAATTTGGATTATGTTGGCCGAGTTGTACAATTCTTAAAGAATGCGCTCTAGAATCCAATTCTGTCACAACTAAAATTCTATCTCCTGTTTGATACATATCAAATGTGCCAACATCAATGTTATCAACAAAAAACTGGGCAAAACCATCGTTATGATCACCGGCCATGATGAAACCAACACTATTACTGATTACGGAAAAAGTTGTGGTCGCTTCGCTCGTTCCGGGTATACCTGCTGCTGAATCATCTAAAAGCCACAACTCCTGTCTAAACCACCCCCCTGTTGGTCCAGTGCCGGTAACTTCCCAATCGATCCCACCTCGCCCAGCATTTCTATATTCAATAACTGGATTCCCATTGATCTCGATTGGGTTTCCTTGACGCGTTGCTGCCCCCCCTAGAGGTATCCATTCTGTGGATAAGGCTAATGCGTGCGAGCTGATCAACAATAGCGCAACTACCAGTATTCGCGTCATTTTCTATCTCCCATCTCAGTTAAAGTATAAAGGTAAAGAAATTATATTTTTTAAAAACATATATTAGTATAAAAATATACTGTCTGGCAAATAAATACAGAAGAATTAGCTATTTATCCAGAAGTTGTCTTGTATTCATGCTCAAGAAGGTATTTCTGTTGTATTAGTGAAATTATCGGATTAGCTAAGATACATACCTATTTAGCGTCGTTCAGCTTTCTGTTCCCCAGCGAGGAATTAAGGTGTGTATGATCCCCAGATGATCCAGAATCCGAGCAACAACAAAATCAATCATATCCTGTATCGTCTGCGGGTGATGATAAAAACCCGGATTCGCCGGTAGAATAACGGCACCGCTACGCACCAGCTTGAGCATATTTTCCAAATGAATTGCGGAAAACGGCATCTCCCGTGGCACTAAAATAAGTTGCCGATTTTCCTTTAACATGACATCGGCTGCCCGTTCGATCAGTTTCTGATTCAGACCCGCAGCAATAGCTGCCAAGGTTCCCATGGTACATGGACAAATCACCATCGAATCAGCCGGATTAGAACCAGAAGCAACCGGCGCAAACCATTCCTCACGTCCGAATACACGCAACTGTCCATCAGGCACATGATACTGGCGATTAAAAAAAACTTCCGCTTCCTTAGCGCTAGAAGGCAGCGTCAAGTGCATTTCCTGCTGTGCAACAATCTGCGCTACTTTTGAATATAGGAGATAAACTTGTTTTCCTTCCTTCAACAACATTTCCAGCAAACGAATCCCGTAAGGCATTCCAGATGCGCCGGTCAATGCCAAAGTAATCGTCTGAGAATTTTTCATCTTAATCCACGTTGATTTTGGAGATCGCTCTGAAGGAGGGTTGCAAAAAGAAAATGAACGAATAATTCGCGCTAGTACTTGCTTTTATCTGTCGATTCGTTATTCATTTCCCGTTCATGGCGCTCAATAAACTCTTTCGTGCCATCAATACCGCGCAATTGCAATACATAATTTCGTACCGCCGCTTCTACGAGAACGGCCAAGTTCCGGCCAGCCGCTACAGGAATAATGACCTTACGGATATCAACATTCATAATGTTCTCGTTTAGATCACTAATAGGCAGTCGTTCCAATAAACCAGAATTTGTTCCTCCGCTATTCTGCAAATGAACGATCAGTTTCATATTTTTACGACGTCGCACTGCGGTTTCTCCAAAAATTGTACGGATATTCAACATCCCTAAACCCCGTACTTCAAGATAATCCCTGAGCATTGGAGGACAGCGACCTTCCAATGTCTCCGGCGCAATACGTCGTAATTCCACGACATCATCCGCTACCAAACCATGACCGCGGCTGATTAATTCGAGGGCCAATTCGCTTTTACCAACACCGCTTTCACCGGTTATCATGACTCCCATACCCAACACATCCAGTAGCACGCCATGCAAACTACAAGAAGGAGCCAGTACGCTTCCCAGGTAAGAGCGAATCAGCCAGATAACTTCCAGACCAGGGTATGGTGAATGCAGTAAAGGGATATCGAATGCACTGGCCATCCTATGAATAGACGCAGGAACTTCGGCATTGTCCGCCACGATAATACATGCCAGGTTACTTTGCGTCAGCTGGTTTATTTTTTTCTCAAGTGAAACAGCTTCCAGCTTGTTTAGATAATGAATTTCATCACTACTAATCACCTGGATCCAGTCCGGGTGGATAAAATTCAAATGACCAATCAAACCTTGTCCAGACTGCGCAATAGCTTCATCACTGAGTTCGGTATCGCCACCACGTTGACCCGCGATCCAGTTTAGTTTAAGTTTCTCCTTCTTATCTTCAAATAGCTGAGCAATACTAATCTTCGACATTCGGCTTCCAATCAACAATGAGTTTATGGATCTTTGCAGCATCTCTGCACTGCAGAATTTCTTCACGAAACTGCTTATCGCTGAACATCTGCGCCAGCTCACTTAGAATCTGCAAGTGCTTGTCGGTAGCTTTCTCCGGAACCAGTAAAATACAGGCAATATTGACTGGCTGACCATCAGGTGCATCAAATGGTATCCCCTCTTTCATTGTTACCAAAGCAGCAACAGCTTCGCGTAATCCTTTTATACGGCCATGCGGGATAGCCACACCTTGTCCTAAACCTGTTGAACCAAGCTTTTCCCGCGCAAACAGACTATCAAAAACCTGACTGCGCGCAATCTGATTGGTATTTTCAAATAATAATCCAGCTTGTTCAAAAACACGTTTCTTGCTGGTGACATCCAGATCAACAATGACATTGGACAGCGGTAATAATTGCGAAATTTGATTCATGGAAAATAGAGTTTTTCGTTCAAATAATAACGAAGCGTACAGTTTCTTGATTACAATTAATGCAGCATTCCAAAGGGATCATCATTTACCGTTTGGAAATAGAAACATGCCTAATTATCTTCTATTGCTCAAGAGCTTGATTTTTCAATGCGCCATGATTCCGGCGTTCAAGATTCTTTTCCTTGTGTTTGAGTATTTGTCGATCCAGCTTGTCCACAAGACTATCAATCGATGCATACATATCCTCACTATCAGTTTCGACAAAAATATCTTTACCGCGCACATGAACATTCGCTTCCGCCTTTTGTTTAAGCTTCTCTACCGACAGAATGACGCTAACGTCGATGACATGATCAAAATGACGTGTAATTTTACCGATTTTTGAAATGACATATTCGCGCATGGCATCGGTAATTTCCACATGGTTGCCGGTGAGTTTAAGGTTCATATCCTTCCTTTTCTTCTGATTAAAATGATTTACGAAGATTTGCTGCAGGAATCTGTATCGATTCCCGGTACTTCGCAATGGTTCGACGAGCAACAACAATACCTTGCTGTTCAAGAATATTTGAAATTCTGTTATCGCTGAGTGGTTTCCTTGGGTTTTCTTCCTGTATCAGTTGCTTGATCAATGCACGAATAGCCGTCGCTGAACAAGCCCCTCCTGAATCCGTGGAGACATGACTACCAAAAAAATATTTAAGTTCAAAAATACCTCGCGGAGTATACATAAATTTATGTGTAGTTACCCGTGATACTGTTGATTCGTGCAGATTCAAGGTTTCCGCAATATCTCGCAATACAAGTGGCCGCATAGCAACTTCTCCATGTTCAAAAAATTGCTGCTGACGCTCCACAATTGCACCGGCTACTTTCAAAATAGTACTCGAGCGCTGCTGAATATTCTTAATCAGCCACTTAGCTTCATTCAACTGACTTACTAACCCACGTGAAGAATGATGCTCCTGTTTGAGTATGTTAGCATAGAGATGATTAATATTGAGGCGTGGGATTGCGGCCATATTAAGATTTACCCCCCAGATTCCATTCCTTTTAGTAACCGTAACATCAGGTATAATATAGCGTTCGCTTTGTGAATTAAACTGGGCGCCTGGTTTAGGATTAAGATTAACAATCAGTTTTTGAATTGCTCGTAAACTTTGATCATCACATGCCAGTAATCTCTTAATCTGACCAAAATCATGCGCCGCCAGAATTTCTAAATATTCTTGCACAACTTTTATTGCCGGGTCACGATAGACATTATCAGGTAACGCTTGCAGCTGCAGCACCAGACATTCTTGTAGATTACGCGCCCCCACACCAGATGGATCAAGTCGCTGCAAATATTCAAGTGCGCCCTGCAAGTCATCCAGACTGATACCCAGTTCTGCAGGCAGCATTTCCATCAACTCATCCAAATCCTGTAACAGATAGCCGTCCTCATTCAGACTGTCAATCAACAGGCTAATAATGCTTTTCTCACGCTCAGAAATTTGACTCAGGCAAATCTGGAAATTCAAATGTTCACGCAGGCTTAATGGCCTGGCAGGTATTTGTGGCGCTTCATGATCGTCATCTTCATAAGTGCCATGAGAAAAATTATTTTCCTGCGACCACTCAGATTCAGGTTCAAAGTTTTCTTCCGGCGCTACTTGATCTTCAGACGCCACCGCTTCTGGTGGCACACTATCAAAATCCGCAGAATCAGAAGATTCTGGATGCTCGAATGAATTCTCAGCCACAGGAGCATTCCAATCCTCACATAACTCCAATAACGGATTCTCCTGCACGATCCGTTCAATCTCTTGATTTAATTCAAGCGTTGATAATTGCAGCAGCCGGATGGATTGCTGCAATTGGGGGGTAAGCCTAAGTTGCTGTGATAACTTTAGTTGGAGTGTTGGCTTCATGATTCTGGAAAAACAGCAATTGCTAAATAATTCAACTTCAATTCATTCATTATTTTACAATCGGAAGTGTTCTCCCAAATAAACCTCCTTGACCTTTTCATTATCTATGATCTCTTCAGGCTTACCTTTAGCCAGCACATGACCTTCACTAATGATATAAGCTCGATCACAAATCCCCAACGTCTCTCGAACATTATGATCCGTAATCAGTACACCAATTTTCCGCTCTTTAAGAAAAGAAATGACTTTCTGTATATCCACCACAGCGATCGGATCAACGCCTGCAAAGGGCTCATCCAGTAAAATAAAACGCGGTTGCGATGCCAGTGCACGTGCTATTTCAACACGACGGCGCTCACCTCCCGACAAACTGATTGCAGAATTATTACGCAAATGACCGATATGCAAATCGTGTAATAAGTCATCTAAATACCGCTGTTTCGTATCTTCATCCAAATTTTGCAACTCTAATACCGCAAGAATATTCTCTTCAACAGTCAATCGTCGAAAAATAGATGCTTCTTGAGGCAAATAACTCAATCCAATCTTTGCCCTTTGGTGAATCGGCAATTGACTTAAATCTTGCTCATCCAGATGTATCCCGCCGCCATCTAAAGGCACCAAGCCAACGATCATATAGAAGCAGGTCGTTTTTCCGGCACCATTGGGGCCGAGTAATCCAATTACCTCACCGCTGCTGATTGAAAAAGAAACATCCTGCACCACAGTGCGTGACTTATAGCGTTTTTTTAAGTTACTGGCCGTTAATTCACTCATTCTCTGAAATCACATCCGTACCTATTCTGGCGTTGCTATTTATGTTACTCAGATTTATTTTTCGGCTGAATAGTTATCCGCACCCGCTTGTCAGGACCTGTTTCATCTCCACGTTCCTTACTGCCAATCACTTTGAAGAATTCGCTATTCATATCATAGGAAATATAATCGCCCTGCACTTCATCGGAACCACGTTTTAACCGTGCCTGGCGGAATAATTCAATTTTGTCCGTTTTACTATCGTATTCAGCCCGTTGACTCCATCCTTCCACATACTCATTCAGACCATCGCGTTTCTGACGAAAACTAACAAGATCTCCAATGGCTGTTGCATACCGGAATCCATGCAAATCTTCTTTCATAATAACTTTGTCAGCACTAATCCGCAAAGTCCCCTGCGTCAGAATCACATTCCCAGTAAATACACTGACCCGGTTGGACTCTTTACGATTCACATCTTCAACGGTTGCACGGTCAGCTTCCAGATGAATCGGTTTTTCACGATCAGCCCGTTCAGCCCCAACAGATGGGGTATAGCACAAACCAAGCAAGCCCATAACAATAATTAGTTTCATTTTTTATTTAATTATTCACAGCTTTTACTTTTGACAGGAGCTGTATCACCCCAATACGATTATTCAATTCCAGACCGGTCGAATGGATCGTGGTATTAAATCTTGAAATAGTCACCGCGTGATCTGTCTTAACCAGATTCTCATCCGGAATAAGATGCAAGAAATCAGTCATCAAAGTGATCTTGCTCTTTTCATCATCAGCTCCTCTGATTGCAGTCACATTTCCCATTAAATAAGTATTCTTACCTTTGCTTTTTATTTCGGCTCTATCTGCATGCAATCGCATCAGCGGTTTTTCTGGCTCGGTATTAATAAAACTTACTTGCTCCATCTGCGTAACTTCTTCGTCAAGGTAGTGAAATAGTTTCTCAGCTGTGAATTTACGTTGAATCTCCCGTTCGTGATCCATACGAATACCGGACAGGTCTTCTACAATATAGTCTGGATTGACGTACAAATTATTATCTCCAATCTGTTCAGATGGCCGGGTTATCCGATCTAGCCAGAACGTCAATAAAGCCAGAAGGATTAGGAGAATCAAAGGAGAGCTGATATGTAGGCGATTAACCATTTAGAAATATTGCCCGTTTCATTAATTCCAAAATATGAGTATCAATCTAACCCTATTGATTAAAAAATGTCCTTTTTTAATTATAACAGAACACTAATCTACATTTAACGAATCGATTCTTGTACCATTCTTTCAGTAGATCTTTAAATTTCATGCACGAATCCATATCTTAGGTTAGAGTAATGTGCATCATTTAATAAACCATTGAGAAGAAAAGAACCACAATGCATCGAGAAGCCCTTGAATTTGAAAAATATGATCAGCTGCACGATGAAACGTGCGCGCAGCGTATTATTATGGCCAAAAATATTCTGGGAAAACGCGCCGTTATTCTGGCGCACCATTATCAACGTGCTGATGTATACCGGCACGCAGATCTGACTGGTGATTCCTTAAAACTTTCTTACCTCGCAGCGCAAACTGACTCTGACTTTCTGGTTTTCTGCGGGGTTCATTTCATGGCTGAGGTGGCAGACATCCTCTCCAGCCCGGAACAAATTGCTATTTTACCCGACATGGCAGCCGGTTGTTCAATGGCAGATATGGCCAATCTCTCCAATGTCGAGCGTGCGTGGCATGAGCTTGCAGAAATATTGGATCCCGATGAAACGATTACCCCGGTCACTTATATTAATTCTGCGGCTGACCTTAAAGCTTTCTGTGGCGAGCACGAAGGCATTGTCTGCACATCCAGTAATGCCGGTAAGGTTCTGCAGTGGGCATTTAATCAACGGGGAAAAGTTTTGTTTTTCCCTGACCAGCATCTCGGTCGTTGGAGTGGGCATCAATTGGGTATTCCACTCGAAGAAATGCCGGTATGGAATTTTGATGAGCCGATGGGTGGACTAACCGTGGAACAAATTAAGAAAGCTAAAATTCTACTATGGAAAGGCCATTGCTCTGTTCATCAAATGTTTCAGCCACAACACATTATTCGTTTTCGTAATCAGTACCCCGATGGTATCGTCATTTCTCACCCGGAATGTAGCTTTGAAGTTTGCAAGGCATCTGATTACGTTGGTTCAACGGAATACATCATTAGAACCATTGCAGAAGCAAAAAGCGGTACACGCTGGTTAGTTGGCACTGAACTCAATTTGGTCAGCCGGATCACTGAAGAATTCAAATCCCAAGGAAAAATTGTCCAGTTTATGTCACCTATGGTATGCATGTGTTCGACGATGGCCCGAATTGATCCGCAGCATCTGGCTTGGGCACTGGAAAATCTGGTCAATGGCAATGTCGTGAATCAGATCAAAGTCCCTCAGGATGAAGCCAAACTTGCAAAATTGGCGTTGGATAGAATGTTGAAGATTTCATAGTTACAGATATAGCCAGTGCCTGAGAACCTGCAAATCGTTAGCCACACATTCCTAGAGATTATTCCGGAGCTAACCAGCACATAATGACGCACGCGATACTATCAGAAAATTTAATCTGCACATGAGAAATCTTAATTTTGTTGATAGTAACCACATAACCCTGCTGCACAATGGCGACGAATATTTTCCGGAATTAGAAGCGGCAATAGAGAAAGCACAAACAGAAATACACATTGAAACGTATATTTTTGAGTACGACGCCATTGGCAGAAAAATCTCAGCGGCTTTAAAACGTGCAGCACAACGTGGTGTATCCGTACACCTATTGCTGGATGGTTTCGGTTCGCAGGATTTTCCGCGAGAAGAAATTGACAGCATGCTTCAGGCCGGCATGAAGGTACTCATATTCCGGCCTGAATTTATTTTTTCAATGCCACGACGTTATCGGTTACGCCGGATGCACCGCAAGCTCGTGATTATTGATGCACAAATCGCTTTTGCCGGTGGCATCAATATCATCGATGATCAACATAATCCGGAAAAATTAACACCGCGTTTTGACTATGCTGTTGTTATTAAAGGCCCGCTACTTATTCAGATCCATAAGGCTGTGAAGCATTTATGGATGTTAGTCGCATGGGTGCATTTAAAGAAACGCTGGATTATCCCGGTTACCATAAAACCAGTGGATAATCCTTGCGGAGATCAAAAAGCCGCATTTGTGATACGCGATAACTGGCGGCATCGTCATGACATTGAGCACGCTTATTCAGAAGCCATTAACCAAGCACATACCGAAATTATCATTGCCAACGCTTATTTTCTGCCAGGAAGAAAGTTTAGCAACGCGCTGAAAAATGCCGCTCAACGTGGCGTAACTGTTGAGCTTTTATTGCAAGGTAAAATTGAATATCGTTTGCAGCACCATGCAACTCAGGCATTGTATGAAAATCTATTGAAAGCCGGGATAAAAATTTATGAATATAATCGCAGTTATTTGCATGCAAAAGTAGCGGTTATTGATCAGCATTGGGCAACCGTGGGTTCTTCCAACATTGATCCTTTCAGTTTGCTGCTGGCGCGCGAAGCCAATATCATCATTGAAGATCATCAATTTGCGCTTGAGCTCAGAACAAGTTTAAAAACAGCGATCGCAGAAGAATCCATAGCGGTAACGCCAGAACACAAGGGCTTCTTCTCATGGCGCAATTATATTGTGAACTGGCTGAGTTTTTATATCGTACGTATGATGCAAGGCGTGCTCGGCTATGACTGGCATGACAATATACCGTGATTTCATTAATGAACCGTTCACCGCTTTCGTTTGTTTTAGAAACCAAGAAGTATCACCACACGAATGAAAAACACACAGGACAGGCAGAATAAACCCACTTTGACAGCGGAGCAGCAGGATCAGATTACTGCAGCCGCTCAGATATTGTGCGAAGGCGGCACAGTGGCTTTCCCTACTGAAACGGTTTATGGTCTCGGCGCAGATGTCACCAACCTGGATGCTGTCAATAAAATCTACCAAATAAAACAGCGGCCGATTGATCACCCGCTCATCGTTCATATCAGCGATATTTCCCATTTGCATTACTGGGCACAAGCAATACCGGATTCTGCCTGGCAGTTAGCCAATCACTTCTGGCCCGGGCCCCTCACATTGATTTTGCAACGCAGCCGCCGCATACCCGATAGCGTTACTGGCGGACAGGATACCGTGGGCTTGCGCATACCGGCGCACCCTATTGCACTAACTTTACTTGACGCATTGGGACCGGAAAAAGCCCTGGCCGCACCATCCGCAAACCGTTTTGGACGAATTAGTCCAACTACAGCGGCACATGTGCGAGAGGAGTTGGGTTCGGCGGTCGATATGATCCTGGATGGCGGCGCCTGTGAAGTAGGCTTGGAAAGTACGATCATCAGTTTTCATGATCAATCGCCGAAGATACTCCGGCCAGGTGGAATTGCAGTATCTGCACTGGAATCCGTACTGGATAGCCCGGTTATGTTAGCGCACAACACAAGTCAGACGATACGGACATCCGGATCATTACCAGCGCATTACGCGCCAGCAACACCCTTAAAAATATATTCGGCAAAGCACCTATGGGATCACACTTTAGCTTTAGCTGCACAAGGTTCGCGAGTACTCGTTATGACATGGTCCGATATCGGCCAGTTGCAACCTTCGGATCAATCTATCCAGCATTTCTCCATGCCTGCAGACCCGGTCACTTATGGTCAGCGACTCTATGCTAAATTACGCCAGTTTGATCAAGCAGCATTTGATTATATGATAATAGAGGCACCACCTGATCATCCAAGCTGGTTAGCCATTACGGATCGCCTGCAACGAGCCAGCTATAATCCATTTGATAACAAACAGAATTAAGATGACAAATACACAGATTAAACTTCAAGCCGTACTTTTTG
>Ga0105090_10000571_pt1 | contig 18473 bp, 18 predicted proteins | sample PPLLak3March2015_FD_79110 | JGI IMG/M metagenome (GOLD analysis project Ga0105090, IMG submission 79110) | Freshwater sediment microbial communities from Prairie Pothole Lake near Jamestown, North Dakota, USA - PPLs Lake P7 Core (1) Depth... | ecosystem: Environmental > Aquatic > Freshwater >... | reverse complement strand
TGCCGTGGAAGTAGCTGTCCGAATTCCAGTAGGTTCCCGATTTGCCGGCTGCGTTGTTGCCGGTTAGGTCCTCGTGACTCGCAGCATAGCCCGAGTCGATGATGCAAATCTTGCGGTTGCCCGCGCTCCCATCCGAAACGAGGTTGGCCTGCACCGCCGGAATGCCCCAGGGCGTGGTCTGCGCCATTGGGAAGCGCAGCGTGTCCTTTTCGATGTACTCGATGTTCGGGTTGTTGCGCAGCCCGTTCAGCGCCTTGGGCGGGATGTGCACCGCCGCCGCCTCGCGGCCGGCCAGTTCCAGCTCGATGCGCGCGCCGGCCGCCTTCAGCGCCGCCTTGCCCTTGCCGACATCGAGGAATGAAACGATGTAGCGATCCGGATCCGGATCGGAGGCGCTGGCGGACATTGACAGGCCCAGGGCCATCGACGCTGCCAGCAGAATCCGGACAAGCGCTCCCCCTTGCATACGTGATTTCGTTCTCATTTCGACTCTCCAGGTCATTTCAGGCTGCAGCCTGACGGCCGAAGGTATCACATTTCGCACCCGGCAGGAACGGGCGCAAAAATCGGCATTGAAGAATCCCGCAATCCGTCCTATGGTTGGCGGATACGCGCGACGGGCCCGCGAGAAGGCCCCCACGGAGCCGCCACATGAAGACCATCCTGCTGTCCTGCGTCGTGTCACTGCTGCTGGCTCTGCCCGCGCTGGCCCAGGACGAACCGCCCGAAGCGCCTGCGCAAGTGACCGCGCAACCAGCCCTGGCCGTAGAACCGCCTCCGGACCCCTTCGCCCGCGACACCTACCGCATCGACCCGGTGGTCTGCCCCTTCAGGGGCCAGATCGAGTACGAGCCCGGCGATATCGAGTGCGGCCTGCTGCAGGTGCCGGAAAACCGCGAGGACCCGGACTCGCGCTATATCGAACTGCACTTCGTCAAGCTGAACTCGCGCTGGGGCAAGGACGAGGAGGAGGAGGAGGAAGACGAGGACAGCGGTCTCGCGCCCGGCAAGCGCGACGACCCGGTCATCTACCTGACCGGCGGACCCGGCTCGCACGTCACTTACTACGTCAAGCGCTTCAAGGACCATGGGCTGCTCGACCACCGCGACCTGTACATCCTGGAACAGCGCGGCATCGGGGCATCGCAGGACTTCTGCCCGTTCTACTCCGGCCGCAAGCCCGCCATCGACGACGTCGCCACCTTCGAGGAAAGCCTCGAGGCGCAGCTGGAGCGGGTCGCCGACTGCGCCCTGAACGCCAGCGCCGCGGGCGTCGATCTCAGCGGCTACAACACCATCGAGAACGCGCGCGACGTCAAGGCGCTGCGGCGCGCGCTGGGCTACGAGCAGTGGAACGTCTGGGGCATCTCCTATGGCTCCATCCTGGGGCAGGCCTACCTGAAGGAAGATCCCGAGGCCATTCTCGCCTTCGTCATCGACGCCATCATGCCACTGGACATCCGCGAGTCCGAGCTGTACTGGCGCGTCGCCCACTGGTACGACCGTGACCTGCAGAAGCTGCAGGAAATCTGCGACCGCCAGCCGGCCTGCGCGAAGCACTATCCCGACATCCGCGGCAGGCTGAACCAGGCCATCGAGGCCGTGGTCGGCGAGCCCATCGAGGTGGCGGTCGAGGACGTCGAGAACTTCCCGTCCGGCAAGGCCCGCTTTTTCCAGGACATCGTCGCCTTCCTGCCGTTCATCTTCTTCTACGAGCAGGACAACTACCCCGGCATCCCCGGCCTGGTCTATGCCTGGGCGGACGCCGTGGAGCGCCGCGAGGAGGTGCTGTTCAAGGCCATTGCCTACGCCTCCGACGAGGCCGCTTTCGGCGGCCAGAGCCAGGGCATGTCCAACGCCATCATCTGCGTCGACGGCGACGCCGAGGCCCAGGCGCGCGCCGGCAAGAAGGACATCCTCGAGTACCCGCTGCTGGGCGCCGCCATCGGCACCGCCGAGATCTGGGACCGCCGCGCCGCGCTGTGCGCGGAGCTGGGCATGCAGCAGCGCCCGCCGGAACAGTACCTGCCGGTGCAGACCGACCTGCCCGGCCTGGTCGTCGAGGGCGACATGGACCCGATCACGCCGCCGCCCAATGCCCACGCCATCCTGCCCGGACTCACGAACGCCACCTACGTCGAGTTTCCGTTCGCCGGCCACGGCCCGACGCGCTCGGTGAAGTGCGCGGGCGACATGCTCAACAAGTTCTACGACGATCCAACGGCGGAGCCGGACCTGAGTTGCGTCGAGGAGATGCAGGAGCCGAAGCTCTTCGCGCCGCTCTTCACCAGCACCGCGGTGCCGCGGCTGCTGGTCATGCTGGCCGAGGACAAGAAGCAACTGGCGGTGCCGGCCGCCTGGGCCGGCAGCTCCGTGCTGGTGAGCCTGATCGCCTTCCTGGTGCTGAGTTTCCGGCCGCTGGCGCGCCGCATCGACGGGCGCCCGCCGGAGAAACCCGCCGCCCGCGCCGGCGCCGCCCGGCTCTTCGCCTGGCTGTCGGCGACCACCGCCGTGGCCGCGGTCGCCGTCTTCGGCGCCGCAATCGCGGTGACCGCCAAAACCTCGGACATGCTGCCGCTGCTCGGCTTCGTGCCCTGGGCCCGCTGGGGCGCCTGGCTCGGCCTCGTGGCGGGGGTGCTCGGACTGCTGACCGTGGCAGTCGCAATCCGCCAACAACGCCTGCCGCGCAGCCGCGTGCTCGGCCTGGTGCTGACCGGACTCGCCGCGCTCGGACTGGCCCTGTTCCTGTACAGCTGGGACCTCGGGCCGTTCTAGCCCGCGTCCCTGAACGGGTTCAGCACCGCCACCGCGTCGGCGAAATGACGCTCATTGCGCGTCACCACGGTGAGGCCGTGCAGCAGAGCCGTCGCCGCGATCTGCTTGTCGATGGCGTGCTCGTGGTGCGGGGCCCGCAGCGCGCCCCATAGCTGGGCCGTGTCGGTGTCGAAACCCAGCACACAATCCGCATACTCCTCGAGCAGGCCTTCGAGCCAGCGTTCCAGGCGCCCGGCCTGCCGTCCATCGCCCCGATGACGAACCAGCTCGACACCGCGTCGCAGTTCGCCCACCGTGATCGCGGAAAGATAGAGCGGCACGCCGCTCGCGGCGGCCTGGGCGAAGAAGCGGCGCACGCCGGGGTTCGCCCGAGAGCCCTTGCGCGCTTCGCTGATGACGTTCGTGTCGACGAGATACACGGCTCAATCGCGCTCCGGCCTCAATGGAGGCTCGTCGCCTTCGTTGTCCTGTGGCCGTTCGAAGTCCTCATCGCGCCCAACGTCTGGCATGCCGGCCAGCGCGTCGGCCAGACTCCTGCGCGGCGGCCGTGAGAGCAGGGTGCGGAGCAATTCACGATGCTCCGCCTCCGCACTGCGGCCATGCCGTGCGGCGCGCCGCTTGAGTTCTTCGACGAGCAGCGGGTCGAGGTTTCGGACAATGAGGGTGGCCATGCCTGCAATCCTCCGGCTTCGTAGCCTGACTGATAGCAATGATAGCATGGCCGGTTCTGCTCTGTCTCGCCTGCGGTTGACGTCGTGCATCGTGCGATTGTCGGCAATTGCAGAGCGTCGCAGAATCGGCAAACGCGGCCATGGGATGTAGGATATGGCTGAATTCTCTGCAGGAGAGCGTGCAATGGCCGGCGGCTGGGCGAAAGACGGGGCTGTTCAGGATCAGATCGACGCCGGCGTCGAGGACGCGGTGGCCCGCGCCCGCAGCCAACTGCCGCGCGGCGAAAGCAGCAAGGAATGCCGGGAATGCGGCGCGGCCATCCCCGAGGCGCGCCGGGAGGCCATCCCCGGCGTGCGGTTGTGCGTCGCCTGCCAGGAGGTCGCCGACAAGGTACAGGGCGCGGCCAGCGGCTACAACCGCCGCGGCAGCAAGGACAGCCAGTTGCGTTAGGTCGCCAGGCCGGCCATTTTGGCGCTCGAGCGGGCGAGGTTGGGGCTCTCGGGATTGACGTCGATCGCGCGGGACCGGGGGCTGACGACCAGGTCCATGTCTTCCATGGGGATGACGCCGAACAACACCTGGTCACCCATCACCAGGGCGCCGGTGAAGCCGCTGCGATTCTTGAAGCGGATCTGGACCGGCCCGACATAAGGCACCGAACGGACTGACCCATCCGCAAGTACGATCTCGCGCCATTCCAGCACCTCCAGACCCAGCTGCAACTGCACATGTTCGGGGATGCACAGATGGGTCGCGCCCGTATCGGCCAATACAAGTACCTCGAGCGGCTCCCGTTCCGGCAGCCTTGGGTTGCTCAACAGGACCCTGGCGTTCACGTGACCCATATTGGCGACTCCCCGGGAACAGTGCAATCAGGGCGTCAGCATAACGCGCCACCCGCCACTCGAAAGACGGTGTTCAACTTAACCGCATGTAGGAAATGTTAGGCCCATGTTTCGCCAAAACGCGGTTGGCGGGTCGGCGCGCGCCGCAATTCTGTAGAATCGGCGGAACACGATGAGGAGAGACCCATGAAGAAAATCACCCGCGCCGCCACTCTGACAACTGTGCTGGCCGCAACACTGTCGCTGGCCTCGCCCGTGGCGCCGGCCGCCGATACCGCGGGCCTGCCGCACGCCTTCGACGCCGGCTGGCAGGGGCAGGAGACCTGCGAACTACTGTTCGAGAACGAGGCCGTGCGCGTCGGGCGCTGCGCGTTTCCGCCCGGGGTCGGCCACGAGAAGCATTACCACAACCCGCATTTCGGTTACGTGCTGGAGGGCGGCACCATGCGCCTTACCGACGCCGCGGGCGAGTCGGACTCGACCACCGAGGCCGGCGCCACCTGGTCGACCGCCGAGGTGACCGTGCACCAAGGCCTCAATGTGGGCCAGACGACCACCCGCTACCTGATCGTCGAGCCCAAGGTAGCCGCGCAGTAGTGGCCTGTAACAGCCAATTCGGGACTTGGAGCGCGATGGGATGGTGGTGACTGGTTGCGGTCTGGAGCGAGGCCGATAGCCGTTGCTATCGGTCGAGTGAAGGCGCAGCCAGACGCCGCCAGACCGAGTGAGACAGTTCCGAATTGGCTGTTACGGGCCACTGGTTCTACCAGCCGTCGAACAGGCCGCCGTCGGCGAAGTCCCAGATGAAGAAAACGTAAGCCCGCCAGTCGTAGCGGTAGTCGTCGTTCAGCGGCAGTTCCAGGCCGGCGTTCAGCGCGATGTTGCCGCGCTTGTTCAGGCCGATGCGGGCCTGCGGGATGATTGACCACTGCACGGCAGCCGCGCGGTCCGGGCCGCTGCCGCGCTCAAAGGGAGTCTCGGCGACCAGTTCGAGTCCCGGGAACACCGCGCGGCCGCGGTCCGTGGGCACGTAGTGCACGATACTGGCGAACTCGGCCTTGCTCTTGTCGGAGTCCTCGAGGTCGAGCACCAGGCGCCCGCTGCCCTGCAGCGTCCACTTGTCGGAGAGAATCTTGCCGAAGGCCAGGTAGGGCAGGAACTCCCAATGGGCGCCGCTGTTCAGCGGCACGCCCACCTGTGCGGCGCCGGTCAGGATGAAGCCCGTGTCCCTGTCGTGCTTGAGCACGTACTTCAGGCCCGGCTCGAAGTGGCCGAAGTCCTGCTGGCTGCCCTCGATCTCGTGGGTGACTTCGAACACGCCCTGGGCACGCTGGCCGATGCGGAATTCGTATTCGAGCGTGTTCTTCCAGGCGTTGTCGCCGTCCTGCCCGGTGTAGCGCTGCTTCCACACCCACTCATCCTCCGGGAAGGCCTTCTTGGTGCGGATCGGCAGGAACAGGTTGAGCTCGCCGTCGGGGTAGTCGTGTTCGCCGCCGAGCGTCTTGATGTAGGCCAGCACATTGTCGATGTCCTGCTCCGCCAGCGTGGCGCCGAAGGCGGGCATCATCTCGGAGAAGCCCATCTCCGGGCCGCCGTGGGTAATGACCACTTTCCAGGTCGAAGCCGGCTCGCGGCTGTTGAACAGCGCGTCGGAGAAGTTGGCCGGCACCACGCCCAGGCTCCTGACCAGCTCCGAGTCGGCATCGGGCGAACCCGCCGGACCGTGGCAGGTGGCGCAGTTGGCCTGGAAGATCTCCGCCCCGCGCTGCAGGTCGCCGGCATTCGTTGAGGGAACGGCCGCTGCCGCCAGCAGTGCCAGCGCGACAAGGGTCGCCGGGGAGGTGCGCGTAATAAGGTTCATGGTCTGGGGGCTCCGTTTTGCTGCCCGATGAAGTTTTCAGCCTCCATGTTACGGAACCCGGCCCGCGGCCAAGCTGACACGCCTCAAGCAAACCGCTTGCGTAAATCAAATACACAAGATATATATTCAATAACGTTAATGTGTATTCAAATTAAGGACGAACCTGGATGAGCAGGAAATACGATGCGAGCCGGCGCCGGAAGGCGGCTGAAAACACCCGCGGGAACATCCTGCAGGCGGCGCTGAAGCTGCACTGGCAGGGTGTGACCGGGTTCGAGCCGCTGGCGCGCGAGGCCGGCTGCTCCCTGGCCACGCTGCGCAAGCACTTTCCGAACAGGGAAGCGCTGTTCCAGGGCTGCACGCACGCATTCGCCGGCACGCTGGAGCTGCCGGACCTCGAGGCACTGGCCGCCATCGACGATCCGGCGCAGCGGCTCGCGAGGACTGTCGCCGAGCTGTGCCGCATCCACGAGGCGCAGTTCGGCTACGCCTGGCTCGGCGCGCAGCAGCGCGGCGAATCCCCGACCCTGGACGCGGTAATGCAGGAGTACGACGGCCTGATCGACGCGCTCGCCGCCCTCGTCACGCCGCCGGGCTCGGCCCGGGCGCCGCTGATCCGCGGCCTGCTCGACTATCTCACCTACCGCGCCATGCGCCTGGCGGGCCGGCTCTCGCCGACCGACGCCGCGCGGGAACTCACCGCGACCCTTCGACCCTTGACCCTGGAGTGAACCGATGAAAACCAGCAAGCAGGACGGCACGCGCATCGACGAAATCGCCGACGGCATTTACCGCATCAGCACGCCGATACCGCCGAGCGCGATGCCCGGCGGCTTCACCTTCAACCAGTACCTCGTCGCGGACGCCAGCCCGCTGCTCTACCACAGCGGTCCGCGCAAACTGTTTCCGTTGGTCAGCGAGGCCATCGCCTCCGTGCTGCCGGTGCGGGACCTGCGCTATATCGGCTTCTCCCACTTCGAGGCCGACGAGTGCGGCGCGCTCAACGACTTCCTGGCGCTGGCGCCGGCGGCCGAGCCGCTGTGCGGCAAGATCGCCCGGATGACCAGCGTGGACGATGTCGCGCTGCGGCCGGCCCGCGCCCTGGCCGACGGCGAGGAACTCTCGCTGGGCCGCCACGTGGTGCGCTGGATCGACACCCCGCACCTGCCGCACGCCTGGGAGTGCGGGCACCTGTTCGAGCGCCGCACGGAAACGCTGTTCTGCGGCGACCTGTTCACGCAGGGCGGCCACGAACACCGGCCGCTGACGACAGCCGACATCCTCGAGCCCAGCGAGGCCATGCGCGGCAAACTGGATTACTTTTCGCAAACGCGGCGCGTGCACGAACTGGCGGAGAAGCTGGCCGCGACCTCGCCGCGCGTGCTGGGCTGCATGCACGGCGCCGCCTGGGAAGGCGACGGCGCCGGGCTGTTGCGCGAACTGGCCCAGCGGCTCGATGGGCCGCTGGCCGCCTGACCCTTTCTCCTATTGGCTTTCGTGGGCCTGCCAGGCCCGCTCGAGCACGAACAGGCGCACCGCCTCGCTGTCCTCCGCGGAGAAGATCGGCGCGAAGGACGGCATGCCGCGCTCGCGGTAGAGGCCGCCGCGCACGATGGCGTCCCAGGCGGCGTGGGTTTCCGGGCCGGCCCGGCGCAGGTCGGGCAGCACGCCGCCGCTGGCGGCGTCCAGGCCGTGACACACGGCGCAACGCTCGTAGTAGAGATCCTTGCCCAGCGCCACTTGCTCCGCCTCCGCCTCGAATGGCGGCGGCTCCGGCAGCTCCGCGGCGATCACCGGCCCAAGTTCCGGCTCCGGCAGAGCGGCCTTGCCGTCCAGGCTGAAGGCCAGCACGCGGCTGCGGTTCCGCAGGCCCAGCGAGGCGGTGGCCTTGCCGCCGAACAGCGCGAACGCCGAGCCCCAGCCGGCCGCGACCGCAACCATCTGGCGGCCGCCGGCGCCATAGCTGATCGGCGCCGCGGCGATGCCCGTCTGCGCCGGGAACTGCCACAGACGCTCGCCGCCGGCGGCGTCGTAGGCCGCGAACTCGCCGACCAGGCTGCCCTGGAACACCAGGCCACCGGCGGTCGCCAACACGCCGCCGTTCCACGGCCCGACGTGCTGGTAACGCCATGCCTCGCGCTGCGCGACCGGATCCCACGCCAGCAACTGGCCGCGGGCCAGCTTGACGATCTCCGCGGCCACCGCCGGATCGTCGGGCAATTGCAGCCCTTCGAGTTCGATGCCGCCGTTCCAGAAGCCGGGCGTGAACTCGAAGTCCGCCTCGTCCGCGTAGGGCACGGGCAAGTCCTGCGCCGGCAGGTAGACGAGGCCGGTAGCGGGGCTGAACGCCATCGGGTGCCAGTTGTGGCCGCCGAAGCCGCCCGGCGCGATCAGCACGGCGCCCTCCTCGTAGCGCGCCCCGGGCACCTCGACGGGCCGGCCGCTCGCCGGGTCGATGCCGCTGGCCCAGTTCACGTCGACATAGGCCTCGGCCGAGATCAGCTGCCCGTTGGTCCGGTCGAGCACGTAGAAAAAGCCGTTCTTGGGCGCCTGCATCAACACCTGGCGCGGCGCGCCGCCGATTTCGAGATCGGCCAGGATCATGTGCTGGGTGGCGGTATAGTCCCAGGTCTCGCCCGGCACCGTCTGGTAATGCCAGACGTACTCGCCGGTGGCCGGCCGCAGCGCGACGATGGACGCCAGGAACAGGTTGTCGCCGCCGCCGGGGCTGCGCACCCGCTGGTTCCAGGGCGAGCCGTTGCCGACGCCGACGTAGAGCAGGTCCAGTTCGGGATCGTAGGCCAGCGAGTCCCACACCGTTCCGCCGCCGCCGTACCGCCACCACTCGCCGTTCCAGGTCGCGGCCGCCCGCTCCATGGCGGCGTTCTCGAAGCCGTCGGCGGGGTTGCCGGGCACCGTGTGGAAGCGCCAGCGCAGAGATCCAGTGACCGCGTCGTAGGCGCTGACGTAACCGCGCACGCCGTAGTCGGCGCCGCCGTTGCCGATGATCACCAGGCCATCGACCACGCGCGGCGCGCCGGTGATGGTGTACGGCGGCTGGCGGTCGATGGTGTCCGTGCGCCAGCGCTCCGCCCCGGTCGCGGCGTCGAGGGCGACCAGGAACCCGTCCAGCGTGCCGATGAAGATGCTGTCGCCCCAGGCGGCCACGCCGCGGTTGACCGCGTCGCAACAGGCATACTGCATCCAGGCCCGCGACACCGCGGGGTCGTAGCGCCACAGTTCCGCGCCGGTCGCCGCGTCGAGCGCGAAGACCATGCTCCACGAGCCCGATACGTACATGCGCCCGTCGATCACCAGCGGCGTCGCCTCGATGCCGCGGTCCGTCGGCAGGTCGAAGTACCAGGCCAGGCGCAGGTCGGCCACGTTGTCGCGCCGGATTTCCGCCAGCGGGCTGTAACGTTGCTCGGAATACGTCCGACCGTGCGTCAGCCAGTTCTCCGGCTCGCGATCGGCATCGACGATGCGCGCGGCCGTGACGCCGGCGGGACCGCTCCCGGCGGAAGGAGCGTCGGCCCGGGACGCAGGTTCCGCAATGGCCTCCGGGGCGCCGGGTTCGGTGGACTGCCCGCAGGCGGCGAGCAGCAACAGCGCGATCAAAAAGAGAGACTTGAGCTTGTCCATGGCAGGCTACCGATTCCGATGTTGTACACTCTCACGACTGTTCCTGCTGCACGCCGGTGATCATGATGAATCGCAACGCCAGGTTCTGGGCCATGATGGCGCTGTTCCAGCTGGTCTTCGGGCTGACGGTATTCGCCCTGACGCGCCAGTATTACGTCAACGTGCCGCCAAAGGCCAGCGCGGCGATGCAGCCGCCCGCTCCGGCAGCGGACGCCGCCGGCAGCGGCAATCCCCACGCCGACCTCCGCAGCGACCCCACCGGCGACCTGGCGGAACTCATGTCGTCCTTTCCCGGCCAGGCGCAGGACCCGGCCGCGCTGGCGCGGCAGGGCGACCGGTTCTTCGCCGAGCAGCGCTTCGACCTCGCCGCGCAACGTTACCGGCAGGCCATCGATGCCGGCTCGCGCGACGCCAACGACTACAACAGTCTCGGCCTCACGCTGCACTACCTCGGTCGCTCGGGCGAGGCGCTGCAGGTGCTGAACGAAGGCATCGCCCTGGACTCGACCTACCAGCGCATCTGGCTGACCCTGGGTTACGTCAACAGCCAGCTCGGCCATACGGAGCAGGCCCGCGCGGCGCTGGGCACCGCCGTGCAAATGGGCCCCGACAGCGAGATCGGCCGGTCGGCAAGCGAGATGCTGGACCAGCTGCCCTGAAATCCAATCACAATTCCAAACCGAACCGGTTCCGCAGGAACCGCGCGACGCCATCCTCATCGTGACACCCGATGACCTCGCTGGCCGCCTTCTTGACGTGGTCGGCGGCATTGTTCGGGGCATAGGATTCGTCGGCGCGCTCGAACATGCTGAGGTCGTTGTCGCTGTCGCCAAAGCAGACCACGCGGCTGGCCCCGAGCTGCTCGCGCAGGATGTCGATCGCGCCGCCCTTGCTGGCCTCGCTGTGATGGATGTCGATCCAGCGCCAGTCGCCGCCTTCCCAGGCGTTGCCGGCGTAGGCGACCAGGCGCGGCTCGTCCCGGATCATGGCCTCGACGGCGCCGATCGCGTCGACCGCGCCCAGCGCGCTGACGTTGGTGATCTCGGCGTCGGCGGGCAGGCTGGACGCCGGCCGTACCTCGACCCCGGCGCGCCTGGCGAAGTCCTCGGCCAACTTGCGCTCGATATCGCTTCGCAACGGCGTGTGGTAGATCGCATGGCGGTTGCCGGGCTCGAGCGTGAACACGAAGGGGGCGACGCCCTGCTCCAGCACCGCGTCCAGCACGTGCTCCACTTCGGTCAGCGTCAGGAAGTTGCGGTGCGAGTAAACGTCGCTGGCCGGATCCCAGATCATCACGCCGTTCTTGTACACCTGCGGCAAGCGGAAACCGTGCGGCGCCAGCAATTCGCGCGCGGCGTGCAGCGTGCGGCCGGTGGCCACCGTGTAGGCAACGCCCAGATCGGACAGCCTGGCCAGCGTGTCGCGGGTGTAGTCCGAAACGGCGCCCCGGCTGTCCAGCAGCGTACCGTCCAGATCGAAAACAATGAGTTCCATCGGCGATTGAAGGTACCGCAGCGGCGTGAATGTCGTCCATGATACCGCGTCCACATGAAACCGCTGTTAAACGCGGTCACGCGCCAGCGCCTGCAGGACCCGTTCGCGCTGTAGCCGAGGAGCGAGACGGAACATGCCGGATCACGTTCGCGACACTTGCCATAAGTGCAAAAAACACGGTTAATGGCAGCAATTTTCGCAGACGCCGCGAGTGAACTTTTCAAGCCGGAGACAAGAAAATGACCAGGGATACGTCCGGACAGCCGCCTCTTTTCGGGCACCCGTTACGGCTGTTCCCTTTTCAGCACCCGCGCGGCCGGGCGGAGCGATGAACTGATGCTCCTGCGGCGCGTCACGGAGCAGGTGAATGCCCAGAACTGGGTGGCCATCGCGATCGATTTCGTGATCGTCGTCACCGGCGTGTTCATCGGCATCCAGGTCTCGAACTGGAATGCCGCGCGCGCCGATGAAGCAAGAGCGCGCGCCTACCTCGAGCGCATCGTCGCCGACCTGGACGCGGACCTCGCCGCCCTGGCGGACCGGCAAAAGTTCTGGCGCGCTGTTTCCCTCTACGGCGCGCAAGGGCTCGAGTACGCGCAAACCGGCGCGGCGGGCGATGCCTCGCACTGGGAATTGTTGCTCGCCTATTTCCAGGCAAGCCAGGTCGCCGAACACATTCCCGTGCAGGCGACCTATGACGAACTGAAGAGCGCCGGCGACCTCGAATTGATTCCCGATCTCGGGGTCCGCAACGCGCTGGCCCGCTACTACAATTTCACGGGCGCGGGGACCGTGGTCGAGCGACCCGCCTATCGTGTCCATGTGCGCGGCGTCATTCCGCTGGATATCCAGACCTATATCTGGGACTCGTGCTATGCATCCGACCAGTTCGGCAACCAGAGGATGTTCGAGTGCCCGTCTCCCGCCGACGAAATCCGCGTGCGGGAAATCGTCGACATGCTGGCGACCGATGCGGCGCTGATGAACGAGCTGCGCTACTGGATGTCGACCATGCATGTCGCCTTGCTCATCGGCAAAGACCGGACCGCCAGCGCGACGACGCTGAAACAGAAGATCGCCGCCCGTCTCGCCGGCAGGCCGGGGAGCGCCCGGCCATGATCCTGCGCCGCGCCATCCAGCGTGCGAAGGCCAGGGGCTGGACACGTTCTCAAAGGAGAGCCACATGAGTGAAGCAAAGGTAATCGCCATAGTCGGCGCCACCGGCGCCCAGGGCGGCGGGCTGGCCCGGGCCATCCTGGACCAGCCGCACGGCGGCTTCAGGGCGCGCGCCATCACCCGCAACGCGGCTTCCGACCCGGCTCGGGCCCTGGCGGCGCGCGGCGCCGAGGTGGTGGCGGCCGACCTCGACGACGCGGCCAGCCTGCGCGCCGCCTTCGCGGGCGCCTACGGGGCTTACTGCGTGACCAATTTCTGGGAGCATTTCTCGCCGGAGAAGGAGTTGTCCCAGGCGCGTAACCTGGCCGAGGCGGCCGCGGCCGCGGGGCTGAAACACGTCATCTGGTCGACCCTGGAGGACACCCGCCGCTGGGTGCCGCTGGACGACGAGCGTCTGCCGACGCTGATGCACCAGTACAAAGTGCCGCATTTCGACGCCAAGGGCGGGGCGGATCACTTTTTCACCGAGGCCGGCCTGCCCGTCACCTTCCTGCTGACTTCGTTCTACTGGGACAACCTGATCTATTTCGGTTCCGGGCCCAAGCGCGCGCCCGACGGCATGCTGCATCTGACCCTGCCGATGGGCGACGCCAAACTGCCCGGCATCGCCGCCGAGGACATCGGCCGCTGCGCCCTCAGCATCTTTCGCCAGCCGCAAAGGTACATCGGCAAGACCGTCGGCATCGCCGGCGAGCACCTGACCGGCGGCGAGATGGCGGCGGCCCTGAGCCTGGCCCTGGGCGAAGCGGTGCTGTACAACGACCTGAGCCCGGATGACTACCGCGACCTGGGTTTTCCCGGCGCGGCGGACCTCGGCAACATGTTCCAGTTCAAACGGGATTTCAACGAGTATTTCTGCGGCGTCCGCGATATCGCCTCGAGCCGCGAGCTCAACCCGGAGCTGCAGACTTTCGAGCAATGGCTGGCGCGCCACGCGAACGAGATCCCGCTCGAATAGGCGCCGCGGGCAGGATTCAGAAGCGCTCCCAGACCGGCGCCAGGTAGTCGGGCAAGGCGCGAAAACGGCCCAGCTCGGACCAGGGGTTTCCCGGCTCGTGGAAATCGGAACCGCAGGAGGCCAGCAGCCCGAGCTGCTCGCACAACTTCGCCAGGGACGCCGTCTGCTGCAGCTGCTGCTGGCCCGAGATCACCTCCAGGCCCTCGCCCCCTGCGCGCATGAAATCGGCCAGCAGGCGCTTGAGCTTGCTGCGCGTCAGCTTGTACTTCAACGGGTGGGCGAGCACCGCGACGCCGCCCGCCGCGCGGATCCACTCGATGACCTGCGGCAGGTTTGCCCAGTGTTGCCGGATGTCGCCCACCAGGCTGTCGCCGACGTAGCGCCTGAACGCGTCCTCCACCGAGCCGGCCTTGCCGATCGCCACCAGGTGCCGGGCGAATTGCGGGCGGCCGATATAACCGCCGGCCGACAGCGCCGCGGCCCCGTCGAAGGCGCCCGCGATGCCCTGCTTCGCCAGCCGCTCGCCGATGCGCCGGGCCCGCTCCAGCCGCGCCTCGGTCTGGTAGCGCACGCCGGCTTCCATCGCGTCGCTGGCCGGGTCGACGTTCAGACCCAGCACGTGGATTCCGATGGTCTCCCACCGGGTAGAGAACTCAATGCCGGGGACCAGCCTGATGGCGCCGGGCAGAGACGCGGTTGCACGCCGGGCCTCGGGCCAGGCGTCGAGCGTGTCGTGGTCGGTGATCGCCAGCACGTCCACGCCCATGGCCGCCGCGCGGGCGACGAGTTCCGCTGGCGCCAGCGCGCCGTCGGAAAGGAGGGTATGACAGTGCAGGTCGAAGATCATGTTCGGCAGGATAACCCGGCCGGCCTCCGCCGTCAGGCGAGGTAGTAGAAAAACACGTAGGCGGTGAGCAGCACCGCGATCCACCGCGCGGTGGTGCCGATCGGCCAGGCGCGGGCGAACACGCCGTGGGGCACGCCGTCGTCCTCGGGCGTGCCGCCGAACCAGCCGCGCGCCCTGCGTGCCGCCCGTGCCAGTGCGGACTCCGTGCCGCGGCCGAGCAGGGCGCCGGCACGCTGCAGCAGGGCCTGCACCGCCGCCGCGCCGCGGAACAGGGCCACCCGCCACAGCCAGTCGGTGTCCAGGCTGATGGTCTCGGTGCGCCGCATCAGGGGCAGCAGCAGGAAAAAAGCCAGGCCGCTGAACAGCAGCAACTGCAGGTAGAAGACGACCTTGGATGCGGTATAGGCCTGGTAGTCCACCGGGTAGGGCAGGTAGCGGTACAGCAACTCGGGCGCCACGCCGAACAGGATGCACAGCACCGAGAAGAACACCATCGCGGCGGCCATGTTCCACGGCGCGTCCTTCGGTCGCAAACCGGAGTCGCGCTGGAAAAACACGAACCAGGGGAACTTGATGCCCGCGTGCAGGAACACGCCGGCCGAGGCTGCCGCCAGCAGGAAGTAGACCATCACCAGGCTTTCGTCGGCGGCCGCCTGCGAGATCATGGTCTTGGTGGTGAAGCCGGAGGTCAGCGGAAAGCCGGAGATCGCCAGCGCGCCGACGATGCCGCAGACCGCCGTCAGCGGCATGGTGCGGAACAGACCGCCCACCTCGCTGCACTTGTTGAAGCCGGTGCGGTACACCACCGCGCCGGCGCTCATGAACAGCAGGGCCTTGTAGATGATGTGCGCGAAAGCGTGCGCCGAGGCGCCATTGATCGCCATCTGCGTGCCGATGCCGATGGCGCAGACCATGAAGCCCACCTGGTTGACGATGGAAAACGCCAGGATGCGGCGGATGTCGTTTTCCAGCAGGGCATAGAGAATCCCGTACATCACCATGAACAGGCCGATGCCAACCAGCACGGGTTCGCCCGGGAACAGCAGGATCAGCGCCAGCACGGCCGTCTTGGTCGTGAAGGCCGACAGGAACACCGAACCGGTGGGGCTGGACTCGGGATAGGCGTCCGACAGCCAGGCGGACAGCGGCGGCGCCGCGGCGTTGATCAGGATGCCGATCAGGATCATCCAGGTATCGAAATTATTGGCCAGCATCGGCTGCACGTCGATCGAGCCGGTGTGCACCATCACGCCCTCGATGCCCACCTTCAGGATCACGCCGCCCAGCAGGTGCATGATGGCGTAACGAATGCCGGCCGCGCGGGCGCCCGGCGTGCCGCCGCACCACACCACCACGGTGGAAAACAGCGCCATCAGCTCCCAGAACAGGAACAGGCTGATCAGGTCGCCGGCGAAACTGACGCCGATGGCCCCGGCCGCGTAGGCGTAGGCCGCGGCCAACTCGTACCACCTGGCCTGGCGATACGCGTACAGGCCGCCGGCAAAGGCCATCAGCGCGAAAATCGTGGCGAACAGGCGGCGCACCGCGCTGCCCTCGATCGGCTCGATCGGGTATTCGAGGAAATTGACGGTGAACACCACCCCGTCCGGCACCTGCCAGACGGCCGCCAGCGTCAGCAGCGGCGTCAGCAACACGACCGCGGTGCGCCAGGCGCCGCGCGCCGGGCCGATCAGCAACGCGCCAAACAATATGATCAGGGCGGGGGGCAGGATCAGGGCGGGCGGCAGGAAATCAATCATCGCGCCGCTCCGCGTAATAATCCGCCTTGCGCTTCAACACCCAGCCCAGCGCCTTGGCCACCAGCACCATCGCCAGGCAGGCGAGAAAGCCGTAGACCGCGCCGAAGCCCAGCCACTCGTCCAGGCCGAAATAGCCCTTGACCTTGAACACCCCTTCCGCGGCCACCGACAGCGCCAGCACGGCGGCGAACACCCACCACAGCAGGCGGATGGTGGACGGACGGGCCAGCCAGGCGTCGTCCTGCGGCGGACGCGAATCCGGCTGACGACCCTGCGGGATCATGCCCGTCTCCCGGTCTCCCGTGTCCCGACTCATGGCAAGGACTCCGCGAGGGGCTGCAACAGCTGCGACTCCAGCTCGATCGCCGGCGCATTGTAGATGAAGAAGCCCAGCGTCAGGGCGGCGGTGATCACCAGCGCCAGCACCGCGGCGAACGGGGCCTCGCCGTGTTCCTTGCCCGCCGGCGTGTTGTCCTTTTCGAACCAGGCGAAGTAAATGATCGGCAGGAAATACGCCGCGTTCAGCGCGGTGCTGACGATGATCGTCGCCAACGCCAGGTAGTTGTCCGCCTGGAACGCGCCGGCCAAAATGTACCACTTGGACACGAAGCCGCCGGTGGGCGGCACGCCGATCATGCTCAGCGCGCCGATGGTGAATGCCGTCATGGTGACCGGCATGCGCCGGCCGATGCCGCGCAGCTGGTGCAGCTCGGTCTTCTTCGACGCGGTGTAGATCGCGCCGGCGGCGAAGAACAGCGTGATCTTGCCGAAGGCGTGCGCCACCATGTGGATGGCCGCGCCCACCTCCGCCAGCGGCTTGAGCACGGCGGCGGCCATGACCACGTAGGACAGCTGGGCGACGGTGGAGTAGGCCAGCAGGCGCTTCAGGTTCTGCTGCCGCAGGGCCACCAGGCTGGCGGCGATGATCGTGAACGCCGCGGCGTAGAGCAGCCAGCCGCTGCTGGGCTCGGCAAACAGGAAATCGACGCCGAAGGTGTAGACGATGATCTTGGTGATCGTGAACACGCCGGCCTTGACCACCGCCACCGCGTGCAGCAGCGCGCTGACCGGGGTCGGGGCGACCATCGCCGCGGGCAGCCAGCGGTGCACCGGCATCACCGCCGACTTGGCCGCGCCGAACACGAACAGGCCGAGCAGCAGCCCCACCAGCGGTCCTTCGATGTGGCCGTTCAGAATGCCGCCCAAAACGAAATCGCCGGTGCCGGTGATCGCGTAGGTCCAGATGATGGCGGGCAGCAGCAGACCGATCGATGCCGCGATCAAAATTCCCAGGTAGACCCGCGCCGAGCGCACCGTCTTCGCATCGCCTTTGTGCGCCACCAGCGGGTAGGTCGACAGGGTCAGCATTTCGTAGAACAGGAACAGCGTGAACAGGTTGCCCGCGAATGCGATGCCCATGGTGGCGCCCAGCGACACCGCGAACAGCACGTAAAAGCGCGTCTGGTTCTGCTCCCGGTTGCCGCGCATGTAGCCGATGGAATAGATCGAATTGACCAGCCACAGGCCGGAAGCCAGCGCGGCGAACAGCATGCCCAGCGGCTCGACCTGGAACGCGATGCGGATACCCGGAAGAATCTCGGTCACCTCCAGCAGCGGCCGGCCGCCGGCGTACACGCCGGGCAGCAGGCTCCAGACGCAGGCGATCAGCCCGGCGGCCGTCGCCAGCGTCACCGCTTCGCGCAGGTTGGGGCCGATCCGCCCGGCCAGCGCGATCAGCGCGGCGCCGGCCGGCGGCACGCACAGCGACAGCAGAATGAGGGCTTCTGCGCTCATGGCGAGGGCAGATGGCGCAGCAACGATTCGGCCGCCGCGGTCGACAGGCGCAGCGGCACGGACGGCGCCAGCCCGAACCACAGGTTGGCCAGCGCCACCGACCAGGTCACCAGCAAGGCCGGCAGCGGCGCCTCGGTCAAGTTGGCGGCGCCTTGGGCCGGCGCCCGGAACCAGGCGATTTCGACGATGCGCCAGATATAGACCACCGCCATCAGCGAGCCGGCGACGATGACCGCGATCAGCAGCACGCCCAGTGCGCCCTCGTTCATCGCGGCCGATACCAGGTACCACTCGCTGATGAAGCCGGCGGTGCCGGGCACGCCGATCAGGCTCAGCCCGCCCAGCACCAGCGCGCCCATGGTCCATGGCATCTGGCGCGCCGCACCGGCCAGGTCGCGCAGATCCAGGCCGGCGACGCGCGGCGCCAGGCACAGCACGGCCAGGAACAGCGCCCCCTTGGCCAGCGCGTGGTTGAACATGTGCAGCACACTGGCGGTCAGGCCCAGCAAGCTGACCATGCTGGCGCCGAGCAGGATGTAGCCGATCTGCGCCACCGAGGAGTAGGCCAGCAGGCGCTTGAGGTTGGTCTCGAACAGCGCCACCGCCGAGCCGACCAAAATGGCGAGCACCGCCAGCGGCATCAGGAAGG
>Ga0105090_10000568_pt1 | contig 18531 bp, 17 predicted proteins | sample PPLLak3March2015_FD_79110 | JGI IMG/M metagenome (GOLD analysis project Ga0105090, IMG submission 79110) | Freshwater sediment microbial communities from Prairie Pothole Lake near Jamestown, North Dakota, USA - PPLs Lake P7 Core (1) Depth... | ecosystem: Environmental > Aquatic > Freshwater >... | reverse complement strand
CCAGGGGATGTCGAAACCGCAGTTCGACGGCTGCAGCGGCGCCAACTCGACGCCGCGCGCGTGCAGCCAGGGCCACCATGCGCCGTCGGACCCCAGCTTCGGCCAGCTCGCGCCGCCCGGCGCCAGCACGGTGGCCTGCGGCCGCACCAGCGCGGTACCCTGGGGTGTTTCAAAACGCAGGGCGCCGTCGTCGTCCCAACCTTGCCAGCGGTGCCGCATGTGCAGCCGAACGCCCTGCCCGCGCAGCCGGTGCAGCCAGGCACGCAGCAGCGGCGCGGCCTTCATGTCGGTGGGAAAGATCCGGCCCGAACTGCCGATGAAGGTGCTCACGCCCAGGCCATCGGCCCATGAGCGCAGGGCGTCGGCGCCGAAGTCGCGCAACCAGGGCGCGAGCACGGACGCGCGGGCACCGTAGCGGCCGACGAAGGCATCGAAGGGCTCGCTGTGCGTCAGATTCAGGCCACCGACGCCGGCGAGCAGGAATTTGCGGCCCACCGATGGCATGGCATCGTAGACGTCGACAGGCCGGCCCGACGAGGCCAGCACCTCGGCCGCCATCAAACCGGCCGGACCGGCGCCGATCACTGTCGCGCAGGCCAGATCGCTCACGGGCGGCCGTGCGGGGCTAGCCCGCGCGCAGCGACTGGCGCAACTGGGCGCCGATCTCGGGCTTGTCCTTGAACGGATCGCTGGGGTTGCGCGGCGTCAGGATGTCCTCCAACCGGGTCTGCACCGCGGCCAGCGCCTTGGGGTGGCTGTAGACGTAGAAGTGGTTGCCGTCGCAGGCGTCGAAGACGAACTGCGCCACCTGCGCCGCGGTGACGCGGCCCTTGCTCACGGCCTGGTCGATCATCGCCTGCCCGATGAGCTGGCTGCGCGTCGGCCCCGTGCCGGGCTCGTGCAGGTCGTGCGGCCGGTTGCGTTCGCTGCGCGTGATGCCGGTGGGCACGAAGTAGGGGCACAGCACGTGCGCGTGCACGCGGTCGCTGACCAGCGACAGGTCCTGGTACAGCGACTCGGTGAGCGACACCACGGCGTGTTTGCTGGCGTTGTACAGGCCCATGTTGGGTGGGCTCAGCAGCCCGGCCATGCTGGCGGTGTTGACGATGTGGCCGCGGTAGGCGGGGTCGGCGTCGGCGGCGGCCAGCATCAGTGGCGTGAAGGCGCGCACGCCGTGCGCGACACCCATGACGTTGACGCCGAAGACCCATTCCCAGTCCTTCGCGCTGTGCTCCCAGACCAGCCCGCCGGCACCCACGCCGGCATTGTTGAAGACGAAGTTCGGGGCGCCGAAACGCTGCATCGTGGCCTGCGCCAGCGCATCGACGTCGGCGGCCTTGGAGACGTCGGTGCGCAGCGCCAGCACCTGTGCGCCCAGGCCCTGGATCTCGTGGCTGGAAAGTTCCAGCGCGTCGGCCTGCACGTCGGCCATCACGACCTTCATGCCGAGCCGCGCGGCGATGCGGCTGGCCTCGAGTCCGAAACCCGATGCGGCGCCGGTGATGACGGCGGTGCCCCCCTTCAAGTGATTCATTTGTGCTCCTGCTCGATCCGGGCCCCGACGTGCGGGAAGTGAAGGGTCGCCGTGCCGGCGCCGAGGCGCAGGATGGGCGTCGTGGTCAAGTGCTCTGCGCGGGCAGCGCGCGCAGCACGAGGGCTTCGCAGTCGATGCCGGCGGGCAGCAGGCCGAAGACATCCGGCGTCGCCGCCAGCCGCGAGAGGCAGAAGGCTTCGAAGACGTGGCCCGGCGCCTGCCGGTGCAGCAGCGCCGCCTGCAGCACGAGCGCGAGGTCGCGCACCAGGATGCGCGCCTGCGCCTCGTGCACGCCGTGGTCGACGGTGTCCAGGACCACCGTCGCGGCGCGGTCGAAGGCGGCGTGGGCGCCGCGTGCCGGCGCCAGTTCGCGCTCCAGCGCCGGCAGCACGTCGGCACCGCGCAGCGCGCGCAGCAGGTCGATGGCCATGATGTTGCCGGCCCCCTCCCAGATCGAATTGACCGGCATCTCGCGGTAGATGCGCGCCATCACGCCCTCGCCGGCGCCTTCGACATAGCCGTTGCCGCCCAGGCACTCCATGGCCTCCTGCGCGAAGTGACTGCCGCGCTTGCAGATCCAGAATTTGGCCACCGGGGTGAGCAGGCGCCGCATCACCGCCTCGTGCTCGTCGGGGCCGTGGTCGGTGCGGTCGACCGCTGCCGCCAGGCGCAGCGCCAGCGCGGTGGCGGCCTCGCTCTCCAGGGCCAGGTCGGCGAGCACGTTCTGCATCAGCGGCTGCGCCACCAGCGGCCGGCCGAAGGCGTGGCGCTGCGTCGTGTGGTGCAGCGCCATTGCCAGCGCGTGGCGCATCAGCCCAGCGGTACCCAGCGCGCAGTCCAGCCTCGTGAGCGCGCCCATGGCCAGGATCTGCGGGATGCCGCGGCCTTCGGCTCCCACCAGCCAGGCGGTGGCCGCGTGGAATTCGACTTCGGCGCTGGCGTTGGCCTGGTTGCCCAGCTTGTGCTTCAGGCGCTGGATCTGCACCGCGTTGAGGCTGCCGTCGCGCAGGAAGCGCGGCAGGAACAGGCAGCTCAGCCCGTTCGTCGTCTGTGCCAGCACCAGGAAGGCGTCGCACATCGGCGCCGAGAAGAACCACTTGTGGCCGGTGACGCGGTAGCGGCGACCCCAGTCGTCGTCACCGTCGGGCTCGGCACTGGTGGTGTTGGAGCGCACGTCCGAGCCGCCCTGCTTCTCGGTCATGCCCATGCCGATGGTGACGGCTGACTTCTGCTCGAACGGTACGAAGCGTCCGTCGTAGGCCGTATTCGCGAGCTTGGGGCCCCAGGCGCCGTGCAGTGCCGGGTTGGCGCGCAGCGCCGGCGTCACGGCATAGCTCATCGACACCGGGCACAGCACCGAAGGTTCGCCTTCGGTGAAGAGCATGAAGGCCGCCGCGCGCTCGATGTGGCCGCCGGGCCCGCGCGACCAGGGGGTGCCGTGCAGGCCGTGTCGCAGTGCCGTGCCCAGCAGCGCGTGGTAACTGGGGTGGAACTCGACCTCGTCGATGCGGCGGCCGTGCCGGTCGTGCGTGTGCAGCACTGGTGGATGGCCGTTGGCCAGGCGGGCATGCGACTGCATCGCGGCCGAACCGGCCTCGGCGCCCAGCGCATCCAGGCGCGAAGTGTCGAGCTCGGGGGCGTGCAGCCGAAGCGCGTCCTGCAACGGCAGGTTGTTGCGGAACAGGTTGACGCCGCTGTAGGGCGTGCTCTGGTTGGTGACTTCGTGGGTGGCTTCCATCGCGGCCTCTTTACATCTTCACAGGCCGTCACCCGGCGCGGCCGGGGCGGCCGGCGCGGGTCTGACCATTTCGAGATGCGGAATATTGTCTTCCAGGTAGGGCGACCCGACGCGCCGGAAGCCCCACTCGCCGTAGAAGCGCTCCAGGTGGGCCTGCGCGCTGATTCGCACACCCTCGCCGGGCCAGGCGGCCGCACAGCGCGCCAGCCCTTCTGCCACCAGCCGCCGCCCGAGGCCGCTGCCGCGCACCTCCGGTGCGGTGACGACGCGGCCCATCGCAGGCTCGACGTACTTCACGCCGGGGTCGACGATGCGCAGGTAGGCCTGCAGCCTGCCCTGCGCATCGCGGCCGAGCAGATGCCAGGACCGGCGGTCGAGGCCGTCGGGGTCGAGGTAGGGACCCTGCTCGAGCACGAAGACGCGGCAGCGCAAGGCCAGCGCGTCGTACAGGTTGTCGACGCCGAGCTCCTGGAATCGGGACCAGGTCCAGTTCATCTCGCCGCAGGGCCGCCCCAGGGCGAGATCGCCCCCTCGGGGGGGCGACGCCGCAGGCGCCTTCGGGGTCACACTCAAAGTTTGACCAGCTGCTTGCCGAAATTGCGGCCCTTGAGCAGCCCCAGGAATGCCTCGGGTGCAGCCTCGATGCCGACGGCGATGCTCTCGCGGTATTTCAGCTTGCCGCTGGCGACCAGGCCGCCGAGGTCCTTCAGTGCCTCGGGCCACAGCGCCATGTGCTCGCTGACGATGAAGCCCTGCAGTTTGAGCCTCTGCGTGAGCAGCAGCGCGGGCCGCGCCATCGGGATCGGCCGGCCGTCGTAGCCGGAGATCATGCCGCACAGGGCGATGCGGCCGAAGGCGTTCATGCGCGACATCACCACGTCCAGGATCATGCCGCCGACGTTTTCGAAGTCGCCATCGACGCCCTTGGGCGCCGCCTCGTCGAGCGCCGCGGCCAGCGCGGCAAAGTCGCGCTGCGCCTTGTAGTCGATGCAGGCGTCGAAGCCGAGCGTGTCGCGCACATAGGCGCACTTGTCGGCGCCGCCGGCGATGCCCACGGCCCGGCAGCCGCGGGCCTTCGCCAGCTGGCCCACGGCGCTGCCGACGGCGCCGCTGGCGGCACTCACGACCACCGTCTCGCCGGCCTTGGGCTGGATGATCTGCGTCAGCCCGACCCAGGCCGTGACGCCGGGCATGCCGACCGCACCCAGATAGGCCGCCAGCGGGATCACCGAGGCGTCGACCTTGCGCAGCACACCCGGCTGGCTGGCGTCGACCACCGAATATTCCTGCCAACCCCCCGCGCCGACGACCGTCTCGCCGGGCCGGAAACGTTCGTGGCGGGATTCGACCACCTCGCCCGCGGTGCCGCCGACCATCGCCGCGCCGACCGCCTGCGGCGCGGCATAGCTCTTGGCGTCGTTCATGCGCATGCGCATGTAGGGGTCCAGGCTGAGCCAGTGGTGGCGCACGAGAACCTGGCCGTCCTCGAGTTGCGGCAGATCGACCTCCTCGAGGCGGAAGTTGGCGAGCTGGGCCTCGGCGTCGGGGCGCGAGGCGAGGACGATGCGGCGATTCTTCATATGCGTCTCCGATGGGGGCGGGCCGGGCTCACCCGCCATGCACAGAAGAGACGCCGCCGTCGACGGCCAGGATCTGCCCGGTGATGTGCTTGCCGGCGGCGCTGGCAAACAGCAGCGCGGCGCCTTTCAGGTCGTCGTCATCGCCCAGGCGCTTCAGCGGCGCGGCGGCGGCCAGCTTCTCGGCGCCGAAGGCGGCGAGCACACCCTGCGTCATCCTGCTCGGGAAGAATCCCGGCGCCAGCGCATTGACGGTGATGCCGTAGGCGCCCCATTCCGCCGCCAGGGTGCGCGTGAAATTGACCACCGCGCCCTTGCTCGTGCCGTAGGCGATGAATTTGACGTCCATCGAGCCGCCGAGGCCGGCGATCGACGCCACGTTGATGATGCGGCCGCGCCGGTTCGGGATCATGCTCGCCTTTCCCACCGCCTGCGCAAACAGGAACAGGCTGCGGATATTGAGGTTCATCACCTTGTCCCAGGCCGCCAGCGGATAGTCCTCGGCCGGCGCGCCCCAGGTGGCGCCAGCGTTGTTGACGAGGATGTCGATGCGGCCCAGGCGCTGCATGGTCTCGTCGACGACCTTCTGGATCTGCACCGGATCACTGGCGTCGGCGGCGATCCAGCGCGCATCGATACCGCGCTCGGACAGCTGCGCCGCGGCCTCCTCGAGGTCGGCCGCCTTGCGCGAGGTGAGCATGATCTTGGCGCCAGCTTCGCCGAGCGCCTCGGCCATCTGCAGGCCCAGGCCGCGCGAGCCGCCGGTGACGAGCGCGACCTGGCCGCCGAGGTCGAACAGTTGTTGCACGGGTGTGCCCATGGCGGTTTCCTTGTGAATGAGGTGGCAGGAGGACGATCAGGAGCCCGGCCCGCTCGGGCGGCGCGAGCGCAACCAGATCAGCACCACCCCGACCACGGCGTCGAGCGCGCCGGCGGCCACGATGGCGCCGCCGAGCAGCGTGTCCCGACGCATCAGGAACAGGCCCAGGCAGGCGAAAAGCAGGCCACTGTAGATCAGCACCCAGGCGAGCTTCTCCAGCGCCGCATTGCTCATGTTCAGAACCAGTCGTCGTGCATCTCGCGCAGCAGCACTTCGCGGCGCGAGACGACGCCCAGCCAGGCGTCGATCTTCGGCAGTTCGTAGGCGTAGAAATAGCGCATGGCGGCATGTTTGCCGGCCCCGAAAGAGGCGTCGGCAGCGGCCGGCCGCCGTGCCGCCAGCGCCACATCCAGCCACAGCCAGGCCAGCACGACATGGCCGAAGGCCTGCAGATAGGGCGTGGCGTTGGCCAGCGCCTCCTCGGGTACGCCGCTGGCCCAGGCGGCCTTCGTCGCCGCGCCCAGCTTCTGCAGCGCCGCGGCCAGCTCGTTGGCCGGCACGGCCAGGCCTTCGACATGGCCGGCGCGCTCGATCGTTGCACCGATGCGCCGGGCCAGCAGCTGCAGGCCGGCGCCGCCGTCCATCACCACCTTGCGCCCCAGCAGGTCCAGCGCCTGGATGCCGTGCGTGCCTTCGTGGATCATATTCAGGCGGTTGTCGCGCCAGTACTGCTCGACCATGAAGTCGCGCGTATAGCCGTAGCCGCCGAGCACCTGGATGGCCAACGAATTGGCCTCGAGGCACCATTCGCTGGGCCAGCTCTTGGCGATCGGCGTCAGCACTTCGAGCAAGGTGCCGGCCTCGCGCGCGGCGTCGGGTGCACCGGTGGCGAGTTCGTCGACCAGGCGCGCGCAGTAGAGCTCCAGCGCCAGCCCGCCTTCGACGTAGCTCTTCTGCGCCAGCAGCATGCGGCGCACGTCGGCGTGCTCGATGATCGGCACCGGCGGCTGCGTCGGGTCCTTGCCGCCGCCGGTCATCGGCCGACCCTGGGCGCGCTGCTTCGCATAGTCCAGGCTGACCTCGTAGCCGGCGTAGCCCAGCATCACGGCGCCGAGTCCGACGCCGATGCGCGCCTCGTTCATCATGTGAAACATGCATCTGAGACCGTGCCCGGGCTGGCCGACCAGGTAGCCGATGGCGCCGGCCCGCCCCGCAACCGGGTACTTGCCCTCGCCGAAGTTCAGCAGCGTATTGGTGGTGCCGCGGTAGCCCAGCTTGTGATTCAAGCCGGCCAGCGCGACGTCGTTGCGCTGGCCGGTGAGTGCACCGCGTTCGTCGACCAGCTTCTTGGGCACGATGAACAAGGAGATGCCGCGCGTGCCGGCCACCGGCTTGCCTTCGGGCCCGGGAATCTTGGCCAGCACGAGGTGGATGATGTTCTCGGTGATCTCGTGCTCGCCGGCGCTGATCCACATCTTGTTGCCGCGCAGGCGGTAGCGCGGGCCCAGCGGGTCGGCCTCGAAGCCGTCGCCGTCCGGCACCGCGCGCGTGGCCACGTCGCTCAGCGAGGAACCGGCCTGCGGCTCGCTCAGGCACATGGTGCCGAACCAGCGGCCGGAGAATTGGTTCTTCGCAAACACCTCGCGCTGCAGCGGCGTGCCATGCGCCATCAACAGGCTGGCGTTGCCGCTGGTGAGCATGGCGTAACCGCCCATGGCGACGCTGGCCTTGCTGAAGAAGGCGTTGGCCGCCATCTCGATGACGCAGGGCAGTTGCATGCCGCCGACGTCGACATCCTGCGCGGCGGCCAGCATGCCGGAATCGACATAGGCCGCCATCGCCTCGTGCGTGGCCTGCGGCAAGTGCACGCGCTCGCCATCGAAGTGCGGCTCCTGCGTATCCGACAGTCGGTTGAAGGGCGCGAACTTGTCGCGCGCGATGCGCTCGCAGGTGTCGAGCACCGAGGCGAAGATCTCCGCCGAATGGTCGGCAAAACGTGGCCGCGACAGCAGCGAGGCCACGCCGAGCCAATCCTGGAGCAGGAAGTCGAGGGTCTGGCGCATCGCGGCCGTCAGTCGGCGGCCACGATGGCCATGGTGGCGGAGGCCTTCATCACCAGCGTGCGCACGCCGCCCTGTTCGGCGTAGACCTCGGCTTCGGTGAAGCTCAGGCGCCGCCCGGCCTTCAGCACGGAGGCCTCGCACACCAGCCGCTCGCCGCGGCCGGGACGCAAGGCGCTGGTCTTGAGTTCGGCGGTCAGCGCCCAGTATCCTGCGGGCGCCATCGTCTGCGCCGCCGCACCCATGCTGTGGTCGGCGAGCGTGGCCATGACGCCGGCATGCGCCTGGCCGGTGTGCTGCATGTGGCGCGTGGCCAGAGGCAACTGCGTGGTGATGCGGCCCGCGCTCACGGCGGTAGGCTCCACGCCGAGATCGACCATGAAGGGCGAACTGCGGAAGAAGGCGCGCAGCGTCTCGAGATCGGCCTGCATGCGGCAACCGGCGACGCAGGCGTCAGAGCACCTCGAAAACGCCGGCCGCCCCCATGCCGCCGCCGATGCACATCGTCACGCACACACGCTTGGCGCCGCGGCGCTTGCCTTCGATCAGCGCATGGCCGGTGAGCCGCTGACCGCTCACGCCGTAGGGGTGGCCCACGGCGATGGCGCCGCCGTTGACATTGAGCCGGTCCATCGGGATGCCCAGCGTGTCGGCGCAATACAGCACCTGCACGGCGAACGCCTCGTTGAGCTCCCAGAGGTCGATGTCGGCCACCGTCAGGCCCAGGCGCTTGAGCACCTTGGGCACGGCAAAGACCGGCCCGATGCCCATCTCGTCGGGCTCGCAGCCGGCGACGGCAAAACCGAGGAACCGACCCAGCGGCTTCAGCCCCTTGCGCTCGGCGACGGCCTCGTCCATCACGACGCAGGCACCGGCACCATCGCTGAACTGGCTGGCATTGCCGGCGCTGATGACGCCGCCCGGCACCGCGGGGCGGATATTGCAGATGCCCTCGTAGGTCGTGCCGGGCCGGATGCCCTCGTCGTGGCTGACCGTGACTTCCTTGCTGCGCAGCCCCATCACGGCGTCGGCGACGCCGGCGGTGACGGTGATGGGTGCGATCTCTTCCTTGAACAGACCGGCCTCCAGCGCCGCGGTGGCCTTCTGCTGGCTGCCGGCGCCGTAGTGGTCCATGCGCTCGCGGCTGATCTTGTAGCGCTTGGCCACCTGCTCGGCGGTGTGCAGCATCGGCCAGTAGATCTCGGGCTTGTGTTCCTTCAGCCAGCTGTCCTGCAGCATGTGCGTATTGGCTTCCTGCTGAACGCACGAGATGCTCTCGACGCCCCCGCCGATGTAGACCTCGCCCTCGCCGGCGATGATGCGCTGCGCCGCCAGCGCGATGGTCTGCAGCCCGCTGGAACAGAAGCGGTTGACGGTCATGCCGCTGGTGGTGATCGGCAGCCCGGCGCGCAGCGCGATCTGGCGCGCGATGTTGCTGCCGGTGGCGCCTTCCGGGGTGGCACAACCCATGATCACGTCGTCGACTTCGCCAGGCTCTAGGCCGGCGCGCCCGACGGCGGCCTTGACCACGTGGCCGCCGAGCGTGGCGCCGTGGGTCATATTGAAGGCGCCCTTCCAGCTCTTGCACAGCGGCGTGCGGGCGGTGGAGACGATGACGGCACGGGTCATGATGGGTTTTCCTTCGAGGGGTTCAGGTGAAGGACTTGCCTTCGGCGGCCAGCCTGGCCAGCAGCGGCGCCGGCTGCCAGAACGAGGCGTCGTCGTGCGGATTGGCGGCGAACCTCTTCATCGTCTGCACGACGTTGAACAGGCCCTGCTGGTCGGCGTAGCACATCGGCCCGCCGCGGTGCAGCGGGAAGCCGTAGCCGGTGAGGTAGACCATGTCGATGTCGCTGGCCTTGCTGGCGATGCCCTCTTCAAGGATCTTGGCGCCTTCGTTGACGAGCGCATAGACGAGCCGGTGCACGATCTCGTCGTCGCTGATCCTGCGCGGCTGGATGCCAAGTTCGGCGCGGTGCTTCTCGATCATCTCGACCACCGCCGCCGACGGGATGGCATCGCGCTTGCCCGGTTGGTAGTCGTACCAGCCGGCGCCCGTCTTCTGGCCGTACCGGCCCATCTCGCACAGCAGGTCGGCCGTCTTGCTGTAGCGCATGTGCGGCTTCTCGACATAGCGGCGCTTGCGGATCGCCCAGCCGATGTCGTTGCCGGCCAGGTCACCCATGCGGAAGGGGCCCATCGCGAAGCCGAATTTCTCGACCGCCTTGTCCACCTGCGCCGGTGTGCAGCCTTCCTCGAGCAGGAAGCCGGCCTGGCGCGAATACTGCTCGATCATGCGGTTGCCGATGAAGCCGTCGCACACGCCCGAGACCACCGCCGTCTTGCGGATCTTCTTCGCCAGCGCCATCACGGTGGCCAGGACGTCCTTGGCCGTCTTTTCGCCGCGCACCACCTCGAGCAGCTTCATGACGTTGGCGGGGCTGAAGAAGTGCGTGCCGACGACGTCCTGCGGCCGCTTCGTGAACGACGCGATCTTGTTGACGTCCAGCGTGCTGGTGTTGGTGGCCAGGATGGCGCCGGGTTTCATGACCTCGTCCAGCGCCTTGAAGACCTTCTCCTTGACGCCCATCTCCTCGAATACGGCTTCGATGACCATGTCGGCGCCGGCGAGATCGGCGTAGTTCAACGTCGTGCTCAGGAGCGCCAGACGCGCGTCGAGCTTGTCGGGCTTGAGCTTGCCCTTCCTGACCTGGTTGTCGTAGTTCTTGCGGATGGTGGCGACGCCACGGTCCAGCGCCTCCTGCTTCATCTCCAACATGACCACCGGGATGCCGGCGTTGAGAAAATTCATGCTGATGCCGCCGCCCATCGTGCCGGCACCGATGACGGCCACCTTGTCGATGGCACGCTGCGGCGTGTCCTCCGGCACGTCGGGGATCTTGTTGGCGGCGCGTTCGCCGAAGAAGGCATGGCGCAGCGCCTTGCACTCGGGCGTGAACATCAGCGCGGTGAAGATCTCGCGCTCGTAGACCATGCCTTCGTCGAACTTGCGCTTCACCGACGCCTCGACGGCGTCGACGCATTTGGCCGGCGCCGGGAAACTCTTCGCCATGCCCTTGACCATGTTGCGCGCGAACTGGAAGTAGGCGTCGGCGTTCGTGTGCGTGGCCTTCATCTCGCGCACCAGCGGCAGCGGCTTGCCGCCGGCGTGTTCGACGGCAGCCTCGCTGGCAAAGCGGCAGGCGGCGTCGAGCAGGTCCTCGGTGATGATGCGCTGGAACAGCTGCTGGCCGGGGATCGACGCCAGCAATTCGCTCTTCACCGCCTCGCCGCTGACGATCATGTTCAGCGCCATCTCCACGCCGAGCACGCGCGGCAGCCGCTGGGTGCCACCGGCACCCGGGATGAGGCCGATCTTGACCTCGGGCAGCGCCACGGTCGCGCCTGGTGCGGCCACGCGGTAGTGGCAGCCGAGCGCAAGTTCCAGCCCCCCGCCCATGCACACACCGTGCACGGCGGCGACCACCGGCTTGGGCGACAGTTCGAGCTGGCGGATCAGCGACAGCAGATTGGGTTCGGCCACGGACTTCGGGCTGCCGAACTCCTTGATGTCGGCGCCGCCCGAGAATGCCTTGCCGGCGCCGGTGATGACGATCGCCGTCACGGCCGCGTCGTCGATCGCGCGCGCGACGCCGGCGCTGAATTCGCGCCGCGTGTCGTAACCGAGGCCGTTGACCGGCGGGTTGTCGAGGGTGATGACGGCAACATTGCCGCGCACTTCGTAGCTGGCGCCCATGGCGACTCCTCGGAAGGGAAATAGAACGGTCGTGCGATTCTAGGCGTCGCGCCCGTCCGGGCGATGTCTCTGCCGTGACAACGGCCGGCCCGGTCGGCCGCTAGACCTCGAGCCACTCCTTGCGTATGTAGGCATTGGCCCGCAGGTCGGTGGGTCGCCCTTCGAAGACGATCTGGCCATGGCCCATGACCAGGCAGCGGTCGGCCACCTCCAGCGCGATCGTCAGCTTCTGCTCCACCAGCAGCACCGAGATGCCGCGGCGCTTGAGTTCACGCAGGTATTCGGCCACCAGCTCGACGATCTTCGGCGCCAGGCCCTCGGTCGGCTCGTCGATCATGATCAGCTCGGGGTCGCCCATCAGCGTGCGGCACAGCGTCAGCATCTGCTGCTCGCCGCCCGACAGCACGCCAGCCTCGGTGAACTGTCGCTCCTGCAGGCGCGGGAACAGCTTGTACATGTCGTCGAATGACCAGCGACCGGCCTTGGCACCGCGCTTCTGGCCCAGCATCAGGTTCTGGTGCACGGTGAGCGTGGGGAAGATGTCGCGGTTCTCGGGCACGTAGCCGATGCCGGCGTGTGCAATCTCGAAGGCCTTCCGGCCCAGCACCTCGGTGCCCTTCCAGTTCACCGAGCCGGTGCCGTCGACCAGGCCCATGATCGTCTTGACGGTGGTCGAGCGGCCCGAGCCGTTGCGCCCCAGCAGCGCCACGATCTCGCCCGCCCCCACGTCCAGGTGCACGCCGTGCAGGATGTGGCTCTTGCCGTAGTAGGCGTGGACGTTGTGCAGCTTGAGCATGTCAGTACCGCCCGGCCGCCCGAAGGTACTGACGCGCCCCCTTGGGGGGCCGCGAACGCAGTGAGCTCGGGGGCTGTCTCATGTCAGTGACCGGCGCGGGCGGCCTGCTCGTCGGCCAGCACCGAACCCAGATAGGCCTCCTGCACGCGTTCGTTGGCGCGCACGCGTTCGGGCGTGTCGAAGGCGATGACCTCGCCGTACACCAGCACGGCAATCTTGTCGGCCAGGCCGAAGACCACGCCCATGTCGTGCTCCACCGTCAGCAGCGTCTTGCCGACCGTGACGTCGCGGATGAGGTTGACGAAGCGCGCGGTCTCGCTGCGGCTCATGCCCGCCGTGGGTTCGTCGAGCAGGATCACGCCCGCCCCACCGGCGATGGTGATGCCGATCTCCAGCGCCCGCTGCTCGGCGTAGGTCAGGTTCATCGCCTGCACATCACGCCGCTTGTCCAGCTTGAGCATTTCCATCACTTCTTCGGCGCGGTCGTTGGCGTCGTGCAGGTCGGCCAGGAATTTCCAGAACGCGTACTTGTAGCCCAGGCTCCAGAGCACGGCGCAACGGAGATTCTCGAATACCGACAGGCGGGTGAACAGGTTGCTGACCTGGAAGCTGCGCGCCAGCCCCAGGCGCGTGATCTCGTAAGGCTTGAGGCCGTCGATCTTGCGGCCGTGCAGCAGGATGTCGCCCGAGGTGCTGCCGAAGCGGCCGCTGATGAGGTTGAAGAGCGTGCTCTTGCCGGCGCCGTTGGGGCCGATGATGGCGACGCGCTCGCCCGGCCGCACCGCCAGGCTCGCACCGCGGATGATCTGGGTCTTGCCGAAGCTCTTGCGCACGTCGCGCAACTCGACGGCGTATTCGGCCGCAGCGGCCGGCGCCGCGGTGCTCATATCGCCGCCTCGCGGCGCTTGATCTCGCGCTCGATATCTTCCTGCGTCTGGCCCCACTGCAGCGCGAACTGGCGCCGCGTCAACTCGAACATCGCCACGCCCACGGTCAGCACGAAGACAGCGCCGAACCAGCTGTCCAGCCCACGCGCATTGAGCGTTGCGCCCATGAATCTCAGCTCCGGGCCCAGGGCCTCGTTGAGCTGCAGGTGATAGACCATCTCGATCATCGCGCCGGCGCCGACCAGGATGGTGAACGCGGTGCCGGCCAGCGCGATATACGAGCCCAGCAGCGGCCGCAACTTGCCGAAGGCGGCGACACGCAGGTTCATCATGATCAGGCTGGCGATGCCGCCGGGTGCATACATGACCATGAAGACGAAGACCAGGCCCAGGTAGAGCAACCAGGCCTGGGTGAGTTCGGACAGCAGCACCAGAGCCACCACCATCAGCACGGCGCCGATGATGGGCCCGAAGAAGAAGGTCGCTCCGCCCAGGAAGACGAACAGCAGGTAGGCGCCGGAACGGCCGGCACCCACCACCTCTGCGGTGACGAGCTCGAAGTTGATGGCCGCCAGTCCGCCGGCGACGCCCGAGAACAGGCCCGAGATCATGAACGCGATATAGCGCACGCGCTGCGTGTCGTAGCCGACGAACTCCACCCGCTCTGGGTTGTCGCGCACGGCATTGAGCATGCGGCCCAGCGGCGTTCGCGTGAGCGCGAACATGAGCGCCGTGCAGACGAAGCAGTACACCGCGATCAGGTAGTAGACGTGGATCTGCGGGCCAAAGGTGATGCCCAGGAAGGGTTGGCCGACGACGCGGTTGGCCGCGATGCCACCCTCGCCACCGAAGAACTCGGGGATCATGAGCGACATCGACCAGACCAGTTCGCCGATGCCCAGCGTGATCATCGCGAACGTGGTGCCGGCCTTCTTGGTCGTCACGTAGCCGAGCAGCGCGGCAAAGAACAGGCCCCCTACAGCGCCGGCCAGCGGCACCAGGCTCACCGGCAACGCCAGCTTGCCCGCGCCGACCATATTCAGCGTGTGGATCGCCAGGAAGGCGCCCAGCCCGGAATAGACCGCATGGCCGAAGCTCAGCATGCCGCCCTGGCCGAGCAGGATGTTGTAGGCCAGGCAGGCGATGATGGCGATGCCCATCTGCGACAGCATGGTCAGCGCAAAGCCGGTGGACCAGATGTGCGGCGCGAAGATGAGCAGCAAGGCGAACAGCGTCCACAGCACCCAGCGCCCGACATTCCAGGGCTTGAAGTGGTAACGCGGTCGGGACTCGGCGGTACGGGTGGGGGCCATGACCTCAGTCTTCCAGGCCGGGGCGTCGCAAGAGGCGGCGACTCTCCGTCAGGCATTCGCCACGACGAGGATCTTGTCTCATGTCCATGCTCAGCCCTCTCTCGTGCCGAGCAGGCCCTTGGGCCGGAAGATCAGGATCAGCACCAGCAGCAGATAGGGCAGGATAGGCGCCGCCTGGGCGAGCGTGATCTTCATCAGTGAATACAGCATGTTGCCAGGCGGAATGGTCCAGCCCAGGTTCTGAACGAGATCAAGCAGCGAGCGGTCCACTGTCAACGGCAATGTCTGCAGCAGCCCGATGAGGATGGACGCGACGAAGGCGCCGGCCAGCGAGCCCATGCCGCCGACGACGACCACGACGAAGATGATGGTGCCCACGATGGTGGCCATGGAGGGCTCGGTGACGAAGGTCATGCCGCCGATCACACCCGCCAGCCCGGCCAGCGCGCAACCGCTGCCGAACACCAGCATGAAGACCCGCGGCACGTTGTGGCCCAGCGCCTCCACGGCTTCGGGGTGGGTGAGCGCGGCCTGGATGACGAGCCCGATGCGCGTGCGCGTCAGCATCAGCCACACCGACACCAGCATGACCAGCGCCACCACCATCATGAAGAAGCGCGTGGCCGGAAAGGTGGAGCAGTGCATCACGGCCCCGGCCGCGGACGCACAGCGGTCGGCCGGTGCCGCGCCCCAGGCCAGGCCCAGCCCATGGGCGTCGGACTGCATCACGGTGAAGGCCGGTCCTTGCAGCAATTCGGGTGGCGCGAAGGGCATCGACGACAGGCCCCAGATCAGCTTCACCAGTTCCAGGATCACGAACGAAAGCCCGAAGGTGATGAGCAGTTCCGGCACGTGGCCGAATTTGTGCACGCGGCGCAGCGCTGTGCGCTCGAACAGCGCGCCCAGCAGGCCCACGAGCACCGGCGCCAGCACCAGCGCGGGCCAGAAGCCCACCACCCGCGTCAGCGAGTAGGCGAAATAGGCCCCCACCATGTAGAAGCTGGCGTGGGCGAAATTCAGCACCCCCATCATGCTGAAGATCAGCGTCAGCCCCGAACTGAGCATGAACAGCAGCAACCCGGCACTGATGCCGTTCAGGACGTTGATGAGGAGCTGGTCCAAACGCGGTTCATCCGAAAGAAAGGGCCCTGGGCAGCGTGCTCCCCAGGGCCCGGCCGATGCGGCCGCCGGTCAGAGCCCGGACGGGCGCGTCATCTGGCACGAGGTGGGCGTGCTGGCCACATAGGGCTCGTAGGTCTTGATGTTCTTGAAGTTGAAGCCGGTATTCTCGACGCTGTAGTCGTCGGGCTTGGGCCCGGCCTTCTCCCAGCGCGAGATATAGACGGCCTGCTGCAACTGGTGGTCGGTCTTGCGCATCGTGATCGTCCCGCCACCGAAGCCCGGTACCTCCAGGCCCTCCATTGCCGCGGCCACCTTGATGGGCGAGGTGGTCTTGGCCTTCGCCATCGCGGCCGACAGCAGCGCATAGGCGTTGTAGATCTGCGCCGTGTAGAAGTCGTCGTTGAACTTGGCCTTGTATTCATCCATCACCTTGCGCGCCGAAGGCACGGTATACGGCGGCAGCACGCCCACGCCGTAGACACGCCCGGCGGCATTGGCACCCATCGCCGTGGGGGTGCCGCTGACGACCGCGTAGTAGGTATAGAACTTGGCGTTGAGGCCGGCATCGTTGGCCGCCTTGATGAGCAGCGTGAGGTCGGACGACCAGTTGCCGGTGATGACGGTATCGGCGCCCGAAGCCTTGATCTTGGCAATATAGGGCGCGAAATCGCGCGTCTGCGCCAGCGGCGTCAGGTCTTCGCCGACGATCTGGATGTCGGGCCGCTTGCGCGCAAGGTTCTCCTTCGCGTATTTCGCGACCTGGTGCCCGTGGGCGTAGTTCTGATTGATGAGGTAGACCTTCTTGACGTCCTTCTCGTCCTTCATGAAGGTGGTCAGCGCCTCCATCTTCATCGAGGTGTCGGCGTCCAGCCGGAAATGCCAGAAGCTGCACTTCTCGTTGGTCAGCGCGGGGTCGACCGCGGCGTAGTTGAGAAAGACGACTTCCTTGCCGGGGTTGCGCTCGTTGTACTTGTTCAGGAAGTCGATGATGGCCGTCGCCGGTCCCGTGCCGGTGCCCTGGGCGACGTAGCGAATACCCTGGTCGATGGCGGCCTGCAGGGCGTTGACCGTTTCCTGCGGGCTGAGCTTGTTGTCGAACGAGACGACCTCGTACTTCACGCCGGCCGCATTGCCCTTGTTGAACTGCTCGGCCATGAACTGGAAGCCCTTGAGCTGGTTCTGGCCGGTGGCCGCTGTCAGGCCGGTGAGGGCGTCGATCCAGGCGATCTTTACGGTCTCGCCCTTCTGCGCCAGGGCCATGCTGCTGCCGAGGGCCAAGGCACTGCCCAGCGCGATGCTCAGGACGGTTCTGCGGAAAATCATCGTGGTCTCCTGGAAGAATCGGTAAACCTCTGGAAGGTAGCTGAAGTGAATGACCCCGCGCTCTAGGGACTACCCCAAAGCTGCCGTCGCGCAGGTGACAGCGCGATGACCCCGACGGCGAGCGGCCCACGGCGGCCGGACGACAATGCGACCCTGCCCACGACCGGCGCCGACACCATGCCCCGCGACACCCCCCACGACCACGACGACCCGCGCTACCCGGTGCGCAGGACCGACGCCGAGTGGCAGGCCAGCCTCGGCCCGCTGCAGTACCGGGTGGCACGCCACGCCGCAACCGAGCGCGCCTTCACCGGCAGATACTGGGACCACTTTGACCCTGGCCGCTACCTCTGCGTCGGCTGCGGCACGCCGCTGTTCGACTCGGGCACCAAGTTCGACGCCGGCTGCGGCTGGCCCAGCTACTGGCAGCCGATCAACAGCGAGGTCGTCGAGCGCGTCGTCGACGACAGCCTGGGCATGGTGCGCGTCGAGGTGCGCTGCAACAATTGCGGCAGCCACCTCGGCCATGTCTTCGATGACGGCCCCCAGCCCACCGGCGAGCGCTTCTGCATCAATTCGGCCGCGATCGACTTCAAGCCGGAACCGAAATGACCGCCGAGGAGATCGAGACCCGGCTGCGCGGGGCGCTGACGCCGACGCGGCTGGAGGTGGAGGACGACAGCGCCCAGCATGCCGGCCACGCCGGCGCCCGCGAAGGCCGTCACTTCACGGTGCGCATCACCAGCCCACGCTTTGCCGGGTTGTCCCGGGTGGCGCGGCACCGCCTTGTGTATGATTCCCTCGGTCCGCTGGGCGCGCAGGGCGTGCATGCGCTGGCCATCGTGGCGCAGGCCCCGGACGAAAACTGAACCTTGCCGCCGCAGCCGCGCTCGAAGCGGACTGGCCCCGACAGCCGACCTTGTGCGGCCCCACCCCTGAAAGCCCCTCACCGATGAAGCCGATGACCCCTGCCGCGCGCGCGGCCCTCACCCTGGCCGTGGCCGCCCTTCTGCTGCCTCTCGGCGCTGCCGCCCAGAACATTGCCATCGTCAACGGCAAGGCGGTGCCCAAGGCCCGCGTCGACATGCTGCTGCAGGAAGCCGCGCGCGCCGGCCAGCAGATCGCCCCCGAAATGGAGGCGCAGGCGCGCGACCAGGTCGTGCTGCGCGAGATCTTCGTGCAGGAGGCCGAGCGCCGCGGTGTTGCGACGACACCCGACTACAAGGCGCGCATGGAACTCGCCCGCCAGAGCGTGCTGATCCGCGAGCTGTTCGAGGACTACCGCAAGAAGAACCCCGTCACCGACGCCGAGGCGCAGGTCGAGTACGACAAGTTCAAGGCCCAGGCCAGCGGCACCGAATACCGCGCCCGCCATATCCTGGTCGAGGGCGAGGACGAGGCCAAGGGCCTGATCACCCAGATCAAGGCCGGTGGCAGTTTCGAGGAACTGGCCCAGAAGCACTCCACCGACAAGGGTTCCGGCGCCAACGGCGGCGACCTCGACTTCGCCAAGGCCGATTCCTACGTGCCCGAGTTCGGCGCCGCGATGAGCAAGCTGAAGAAAGGCGAGATGACCGACGCGCCGGTGAAGAGCCAGTTCGGTT
>Ga0105090_10000567_pt1 | contig 18538 bp, 17 predicted proteins | sample PPLLak3March2015_FD_79110 | JGI IMG/M metagenome (GOLD analysis project Ga0105090, IMG submission 79110) | Freshwater sediment microbial communities from Prairie Pothole Lake near Jamestown, North Dakota, USA - PPLs Lake P7 Core (1) Depth... | ecosystem: Environmental > Aquatic > Freshwater >... | reverse complement strand
GGTTCGGACGCAACGTCGCTGCAGCGCCAGCGCGATTTTTTTGCGCGCTATCTGCAGCCCACGTACAGCGGATTCTGTGACGCGGCGCACAAAGCGAACCTCGGAGAGTTCTACATGGCAGTAGTGGGATTACTGAGAGTTTTCATGGAAGCTGACTTAGCTCAATTCGAGATCGGCTAGGACGCACTTTCGGGCCGAGTTCGTTGACGGAACCTTGACGCGCGGGAGATCATCGGGTCGCCAAGGGGAATGAAGGACTGTTCATATGAATAACGACCAACCTAGTCGTCGCGGTTTTTTCAAGGCGGTCGCGATCGGTGGCGCTGCCGCGGCGGCGGCTGTGGCGACGACGCTCGTCGGTGAGCAAAAGACCGTGCCGGACAGCACGGCAGCCGAGGACTCATCACCGCCTGGTTATCGCGAGACCGCGCACATCCGGCATTACTACCGCACCACCCAGGTCTAAACGGGAGACGCCCCGATGCTTACGAAGAAATCCGCGGGGGCCGCGACGGCCCAGGGTCGCCTTGCGCGTGCTGTCGCCGGCATGCACGGCCGTACGATCGATCGGCGCACGTTCCTCAAGCGCTCTGGCGTGACGGCAGGTGCGGCCGCTTTCGCGGCACAGCTCCCGTACGGCGCCATCGGCAAGGCCGAAGCAGCGCCGGCCGCGGCGCAGGCGGCCACGGGCGAGCAGGTCAAGCGCACCGTATGCACGCACTGCTCGGTGGGCTGCGCGGTGGATGCGGTCGTCAAAAATGGCGTGTGGGTGAGTCAGGAACCGGTGTTCGATTCCCCGCTGAACCTTGGTGCGCACTGCGCCAAGGGCGCTTCGGTGCGCGAGCACGGCATGACTGAGCACTCGCACCGCCTGAAGTACCCGATGAAGCTGGTCGACGGCAAGTACCAGAAGATCAGCTGGGATCAGGCGATCGACGAGATCACCGCGAAGATGTCGAAGATCCGCGAGGAGTCCGGGCCTGACGCGGCCTACTTCATTGGCTCGTCCAAGCACAACAACGAGCAGGCCTACCTGCTGCGCAAGTTCGTTTCGCTCTGGGGCACCAACAACTGTGACCACCAGGCCCGCATCTGCCATTCCACGACAGTCGCCGGTGTGGCGAACACGTGGGGTTACGGCGCGATGACGAACTCCTACAACGACATGATGAACTCGAAGGCCATCATGTACATCGGGTCCAACGCCGCCGAGGCGCACCCGGTTTCGATGCTGTTCTCGCTGCATGCGAAGGAGAACGGGGCCAAGATGATCGTCGTCGATCCGCGCTTCACGCGCACGGCGGCGAAGGCCGATCACTACATCCGCCTGCGCTCGGGCGGAGACATCCCGTACCTGTACGGGATGATGTATCACATCTTCAAGAATGGCTGGGAAGACAAGGCCTATCTGGCGGCGCGTGTCTACGGCATCGACAAGGTCAAAGAGGAGGTCATGAAGTGGACCCCCGACAAGGTGACCGAAGCCTGCGGCGTGCCCGAAGACCAGGTGCTGCTGGCTGCCGAGACGATGGCCAAGAACCGTCCCAGCACGATCGTCTGGTGCATGGGGCAGACGCAGCACACGACGGGCAATGCCATCGTGCGCGCTTCGTGCCTGCTGCAGCTCGTGCTCGGCAATGTCGGCGTCTCCGGCGGTGGCACCAACATCTTCCGCGGCCACGACAACGTCCAGGGCGCGACTGACGTCGGTCCGAACCCGGATTCGCTGCCCGGCTACTACGGCATCGTGCCGGGCTCTTGGGCGCACTGGGCCAAGGTCTGGAACGTCGATCTCGACTGGCTGAAGAAGCGCTTCGCCTCGGACGCGATGATGACCAAGCCCGGGACGACGGTCAGCCGCTGGATCGACGCGGTGCTCGAGCCCAACGAGTCGATCGGCCAGGGGCCGAACCTGCGGGCCGTCTTTTATTGGGGCCACGCGCCCAACTCGCAGACGCGCGGGCTGGAAATGAAGAAGGCCATGGATGCGCTCGACCTGCTCGTCGTGGTCGATCCGTATCCGTCGGCGACCGCTGCGATGGCGGCGATGCCGTCGGAAGGCGGCAAGCTCAACCCGAACCGCAGCGTCTACCTGCTGCCGGCCTGCACGCAGTTCGAAACAACGGGCTCCTGCACGGCGTCCAACCGCTCGCTGCAGTGGCGCGAGAAGGTCATTGAGCCCTTGTTCGAATCGCGTACCGACCACGCGATCATGCTGCGCTTCGCGCAGAAGTGGGGCTTCGCCGACCAGCTGCTGGGCAAGAAGGATGGCAAGCAGAACATCCGCACCGTTCCCGGTGCCGGCGGCTGGGAAGAGCCGGTCATCGAGGACATCCTCGGCAACGAGATCAATAAGGGCACGTGGACGATTGGCTACACCGGGCAGAGCCCGGAACGGCTGAAGCTGCACATGAAGCACATGGGCACCTTCGACGTGAAGACGCTGCGTGCCAAGGGCGGACCGTGCGACGGTGAGTTCTTCGGTCTGCCGTGGCCGTGCTACGGCACGCCGCAGATGAAGCACCCGGGTTCGCCCAACCTCTACGACACGTCGCAGTCGGTCATGGACGGCGGCGGAAACTTCCGCGCCAACTTCGGTGTCGAGCGCGACGGTGTCAACCTGCTGGCCGAAGCGGGCTCGCATTCGAAGGGTGCCGACATCACGACGGGCTACCCCGAGTTCGATCACGTGTTCCTGAAGAAGCTTGGCTGGTGGAACGAACTGACCGAGGACGAGAAGAAGGCGGCCGAAGGCAAGAACTGGAAGACCGATCTTTCCGGCGGGATCATCCGTGTCGTGATGACCAAGCACCAGTGCCATCCGTTCGGCAATGCCAAGGCACGGGCCGTGGTCTGGAACTTCCCGGATCCCGTCCCGATCCACCGCGAACCGCTGTACAGCAACCGGCCCGACCTGGTTGCGAAGTACCCGACCTACGCCGATCGCAAGGATTTCTGGCGCGTGCCGACGCTCTACAAGACCGTGCAGGACAAGAACATCGCCGACAAGGTCTACGAGAAGTTCCCGCTGGTCATGACCTCGGGACGCCTGACGGAGTTCGAAGGCGGTGGCGACGAGACGCGCTCGAACCCGTGGCTCGCCGAACTGCAGCAGCACATGTTCGTCGAGATCAATCCCAAGGCCGCCAACGACCGCGGCATCCGCAACGGCGAGTGGGTCTGGGTGAACACCCCGACCGGTGCGAAGCTCAAGGTCATGGCGCTGGTGACCGAGCGGGTGGGTCCGGACACCGTGTTCATGCCGTTCCACTTCGCCGGATGGTGGCAAGGCAAGGACCTGCTGGAGAGCTATCCGGCCGGTGCTGCACCGATCGTCCGCGGCGAGGCCATCAACACCAGCACGACGTATGGTTATGACTCGGTGACGAACATGCAGGAAGGCACGAAGACGACCCTTTGCCAGGTTGCCAAGCTGGCCTGAGCGGCCTCGAGAACGAAACAAGGAGACCCACGATGGCCCGCATGAAGTTCATCTGTGATGCCAACCGCTGCATCGAGTGCAACGGCTGTGTCACGGCGTGCAAGAACGCGAACGAAGTCCCCTGGGGCGTGAACCGCCGCCGCGTCGTCACCCTCAACGATGGCGTGCCCGGCGAACGATCGATCTCGGTGGCCTGCATGCACTGCTCGGACGCGCCGTGCATGGCGGTCTGCCCGGTCGATTGCTTTGTCCGCAGCGAAGACGGTGTGGTGCTGCACGACAAGGATCAGTGCATCGGCTGCGGCTACTGCCTGTATGCCTGCCCGTTCGGAGCGCCGCAGTTCCCGCAGGCCGGCGCGTTCGGCGTGCGCGGCAAGATGGACAAATGCACGTTCTGCCAGGGCGGCCCGGGCAAGGCCAGTGCGGAAGAGCAGTTCAGCAAGTACGGCCAGAACCGCATCGCCGAGGGCAAACTGCCGCTGTGCGCCGAGATGTGCTCCACCAAGGCACTGCTCGCAGGCGATGGCGATGTCATCGCGAACATCTTCCGCGAGCGGGTCACGATTCGCGGCAAGGGTGCCGAAGTGATCGGCTGGGCTACGGCGTACGGAACGCCCAAGGCCGGCGCGGCGCCCGCGGCCACGGAAGGGAAGAAATGATGCGCAAACTCGCCAAGCCAGCGGCGGTGCTCGCCGCATTTGCAGTGGTCTTCAGCCTGTCAGCCTGCGGAGAGAAGAAGGTCACCACCTACGAGCCCGGCAAGTACTCGGGTGCTCCGGTCGCCGCGCCGTGGGACTCGCCGCAGTTCGGGGGCAAGCAGGCGCAGTGGGAGGCGGCCATCCAGGCGCGCACGCAGGGTCAGAACGACTACTCACGCATACCCGCGAAGTAGGGAGCCGCTCCATGACGATTCTTTCGTGGCGGGTTGGGTTGGCTGCCGCCGTGCTGGCCTTCGCAGGTACCGCGGTCGCGCAGCCCGCGACCCCGCAGCAGCAGGAAAGCGCGCGCCAGCAGGTCCAGCAGAACATCACGCAGCCCTACAACAACGCGCCGGTGTGGCGTGACGTCCGCACGGGCCAGCCGGGCTTTACCCAGCTCGGTGCCGCGCCGGAACAGGGTGTGCTGATCCAGTCGCGCGGTGAGACGTGGCGGCAGGCGCGCGTACCGGTGTCCCTTATTGGCGGACTGCTGGTTGCGCTGGCCATGCTGTCGCTCGGCGGCTTCTATGCCGTTCGCGGCTCGATCCCGGTCGGCGAGAGCGGGTCGAAGATGATGATCCAGCGCTTCCGGCCGTCGGACCGTCACGCGCACTGGACCATGGCCATCGTCTGGGTCACGCTCGCCATCACCGGACTGATACTCACCTTCGGCAAGACGTTGCTGCTGCCGATCATGGGCCACACGCTGTATTCGTGGATCGCCGTGGCGGCCAAGAACATCCACAACTTCGTCGGCCCGATCCTGATCGTCGGTGTCGTGTGGATGATCGCCCGCTACCTGCGGCACAACTGGTTCAACAAGGAAGACTTCGTCTGGATGACGAAGATCGTCGGCAACCTGACCGGGCACGAATATCCCTCGGGCAAGTTCAATGGCGGCGAGAAGATGGTCTTCTGGGGGCTGCTGGTCGTGCTCACGCCGCTGCTGATCGTGACCGGACTGGTGCTGAACTTCCCGAACTTCGGGCAGACACGCGCCACGATGCAGACCTTCAGCATCCTCCACATGGTGCTGGCCTATGTGGCGATCGCCATGGCCAGCGTGCACATCTATCTGGGCACGATCGGCATGAAGGGGGCGTACCGCGCGATGCGCAACGGGTATGTCACGGTTGAATGGGCCAAGCATCACCACGAGCTCTGGTACAACGACGTCAAGGCTGGCAACGTGCCCGAGAGCCCGATGGTGTCCGAGGCTGCGGTGCCTGAGCCCGTCCGTCAGGCGGTCCTGCTCTCTGTGAAATAGAAATCGGATCAAACGGGGGAGTCATGCGGAAGCACATCATCATTGCCGTTTGCGGGCTGGCATTTGCCGCCGCCGCAGTGGCCAAACTGCCGGCACCGACGCCCGAGCAGCAAGCGGCAGCGGCGCTGAATGCCGCCAAGGCAGCCCACGCGGCCAAGGTCGACGCCTACACGCTGTGCCTGTCGCAGACCAAGGTCGCCGAGTCCTACGTCAAGGAGCAGAAGGCCGGCGGCAAGGTCTACACGCCCGAAGCGACCCCGGCCTGCGTGAACCCTGGCCCGTTCGTGCCGCCGGCCGCTCCGGCAGCGGCCGCTGCTCCGGCGCAACCGGCCGCCGTGGCTGCCAAGAAGTAGCAATCGCTCACCTCGCTGACAAAGGCGCCCCACGGGGCGCCTTTGTTTTTTGCCACTCTATCCTCCAGCATTCAGTGCCGCCATCGCAGCGTGTTGCGGCGGCGTCGGACTGCGCGAGTGGCCTCGCATCAACCGGCGGTAATCCGGAGGTCGTACTGCATCGTCCGGAGGGGCTCGTTCGTCTGTCAGGACGATAAACATTGGGCTGGGTCGTGCCGATACTCCTGATGAGGGGAGCACGCCGTGCGCCCCGTGGAGGCCACGATGACCCCGTCCGACGACGATCGCCTCGTTCCGTTCGGTGACATGCCGGTGTTTGCCGGCATGTGGTCGCTGGTCGCATTCGTCGTTCTCGCCACGGCCGCGTGCATGTAGCGGCGGGTCGGGCGCAGGCCGCGTTGCGGCCGGGAGGAAAATCCTTGTTGAGGATCTGGACCGCGGGGCTGCTCGTCGCAGCGGCGCTGGCAACGCCTGCCTGGTCGCAATCGAACCGGTCGTCAACGCCGCCCAAGCCACCGTTCCCGATCATCGAGCTGCCGGAGAAAGCACGCGGCCAGCGCGCCATCGACCTGCTCGGGGGACGTCTGCCCGAGATTGCTGCCTGGTACGGCAAGTCGCCCGCCGAATTCGCGGCGATCCTGCGGCGCGACCGCAACGCCTGGCTCGACCGCCAGGGACGAATGTTCTATCAGGAGGATCTCGAAGCGCCGCTGGGGGCGGACGGCCCCGCCTCGGCGCCGTCGCTCACGGCTTCGGGCAGCCTCGCACCGCTCGACCAGACCTTCATGCTGCACAGCCGGCCGGGCTCGAAGCGCACGATCTATCTGAATTTCAAGGGCGCGACGCTGACCAACACGGCGTGGAACACCTCCACCAGCCCCACGATTACCGCGCTCCCATTTGACACCGACGGCGTGCCATATGCGTTCAGTACCACTGAACTCGAGCGCATCCAGTACATCTGGCAGCGCGTCGCGGAGGACTTTGCGCCGTTCGACGTCGACGTGACGACCGAGCTGCCGTCGTCCGACCGGCTTACGCGCAGCGGCAGCGGCGACGACATCTACGGCACGACGGTGCTGATCACCAAGCGCACGTTCTACGACTGCAGCTGCGGCGGCGTCGCCTACCTCGGCGTGTTCGACAACACGTCCGACTCCTACAAGCCGGCGCTGGTGTTCTACGACATGCTGGGCGGCGGCAACGAGAAGTACGTCGCCGAAGCCGCCTCGCACGAGGCCGGTCACAACCTCGGCCTGCACCACGACGGCACGTCCACGCAGGGTTACTACACAGGCCACGGCTCGGGCGCGACCGGCTGGGCGCCGATCATGGGCGTCGGCTACTACCAGAGCCTCGTGCAGTGGAGCAAGGGCGAGTATCCGGGCGCGAACAACAAGGAAGATGACTACGCCGTCATGGCGTCCAACGGCCTGGCAGCGCGCGCCGACGACCACGGCAATACGACAGGCACGGCCAGTCGGATCGCCGGCTCGACGTCGGCCGGCGCGACGACGCTCGAAGCCGGCGGCTTCATCGAGCGCACGGGCGACGTCGACGTGTTCTCGTTCGTCGCCGCCGCAGGCCCGATCAGCATCAGTGTTGCGCCGGCGCGCCGTTCCGCCAACCTGGATATCCGTGCCGAACTGCGTGATGGCTTGGGCAACCTGCTGGCCAGCGGCAACCCGGTGGATGCGCTGGGCTCGACGCTGAGCGTGACCGGTGGCGGCGGCACGTACTTCGTCTTCATCACCGGCGTCGGCAAGGGCGACCTCACCACCGGCTATTCGAATTACGGCAGTCTGGGCGAGTACCTGGTCAGCGGCACCGTGCCGGCGGCCACATCGCAGCCTCCGGTGGCCGTGCTGTCGGCGGCGCCGACCTCGGGTGTCGTTCCGCTCGTAGTGAACTTCGGCTCGGCCGGTTCCGCTGATCCGGACGGCAGCCTTGCCCGCATCGAGTGGACCTTTGGTGATGGCAGCGCACCCGACCTGGCGGCAGGCACAAGCCATTCGTATGCGACGCCGGGCGTCTATACGGCCACCCTGAAGGTGACCGACAACGCGGGGCTGACCGATACGAAGAGCGTGACCATCAATGCCAGCGCACCGGTCGTACTGCAATCCATGCACGTCGACGCCATCACCGTCGCGCTGCGTACGTTCCGCAACGGCAACGCCGAGGCGACAGTGCAGGTCACGATACGCGACGGCAACGGCAATGCCGTGCCCGGTGCGACCGTAACCGGAGTCTGGAGCGGTGTCGTAAGCGGCTCCGGCAGCGCACTGACCGGGTCGGGCGGCGTGGCGTCATTCAAGTCGGCGCGAACGAAGGCCAGCGGCTCGTTCACTTTCTCGGTGACCGGCGTGACGCTGTCCGGGTATCAGTACACGCCTTCGAGCAACACAGAGGTGAGCGACAGCGCGACGCGCTAGCCGGGTCGAGGGCGCGGTTCAGCTGTCGCGGTTGGCCACGATGCCGTCGTGCCAATCGGCGGCGCCGACCGCGACCAGTTCGCGCACGCTGTTCGCGATCAATGCATCGAACGGCAACCGGAAGTAGCGCTCGTTGATCACCGTGAAATAACGCGCGCCAGTCAGGTGCTGCACCAGGCGGTCGAACGGCAGCGAACGCGCATCCAGCAGGTAGAACTTGATCAGTACCTTTGCCACCTGTCTCGCGTTGCGGGCGGGATCGGCGGCGAGGGCTGCGAGGCGTTTGCGTGCGCGCAGCAGCGCGGCGGGCACATCGCCGAACGGTGACCCGTGCCCGGGTATGACGAGCTTCGGGCCGAGACCTTCGATCAGATCGAGCATCGCGCCCTGTTCGGCGAAGCCAGAGTCCCCTTCGATCTCCGGAAAGATCGCGCCGAACCCGTGCTGCCACAGGGCATCGGCGGAAATGAGCACGCGGTTGGCAGCGTCCCACAGCATGATCGAGTGAGGATCGTGGCCGGGCGCCGCGATGACCTGCCACTCGCGTTCGCCCATGGGCAAGGTTGCGCCGGGCTGCAGTACATCGTCGTGGGCAAATCGCTCGCATTCCTGGCCAGTCGCGCGGAAACTCAGCCGGTCTTCATCCCAGCGCGCGACGGCGTCGACGTGGCCGGGCGGTATCGCGATACGTGCGCCGGTGGCGCGCTGCAGGTGCGCGTTGCCGCCACAGTGGTCCGAGTGCAGATGGGTGTTGAGGATGCGTGTCAGCCTCCGTCCGCCGAGAGCGCTCTGCACGAGGGCCAGCGTCTGTGCGCGGTGGCTGACATACCCGGTGTCGACGAGAGTTGCCGCGTCCTCGCTGTCGAGCAGCAGGACGTTGTTCGACGACAGCCAGCCGCGCTCGAAGACCCGCATCGTCGGCGGGATCAGCACAGAAGCCGCGGCCGTGTGCATTGCTCGCGGCGTGCCGTGCCGGGCTCAGGCCTGGCCGCGGCGTGCGGCGATCCTCTGCCACACCGCCTGCTTGGCGGCGTCCGAGTAGCGGCTCCAGTTGGCGATCTCGTCGATCGTGCGCGCGCAGCCCTCGCACAGCTGCGTGCGGAGGTCCATGCGGCACACCGAGATGCACGGCGATGCAACGGGAGGTGCGGAACGGGAAGAAGTGTCGAGGTCGGTCACGCCTCGATTTTCGCATGATGCGCGCGGTATTCAGCGCCGCCGCCCGTTAGCAAACTCTTACGGTTCACTTAGCCAAGATTTAACGACGGTCCGGGGCGTCGCTACCTACAGTGACGGGAAATTGAGGTTTCCGATAACCAGCAAGGAGAGCACGATGAACCCGACCCAGCGGCACAACATCTACGTCCTGATCCACAAGGCTCTGAGGGCCTGCATGTCCGACGCGCTCGTCGCGGTGGGTCGCATGGATCCCCACGACGCCGACGAGGTCGCCGCGACGGCGGCGCTGGTGCGGGAGCTGCTCCAGTTCGCGCACATCCATCTGCAAGCCGAGGAGGACTGGATCCACCCCGCCCTCGAGATGCGCCGGGCCGGCAGCAGCGCGGAGACGCGTGCCGATCACCTGCAGCACCGTGAGGCATTCGCCATGCTCGAAACCTCGTTGCGGGCGGTGGAGGGCAGCGCGGGTACCGCGCGCGAGGTGGCCGCCTTGCGCCTGTACCGGCACCTGGCACTCTTCGTGGCCGACAACCTTCAGCACATGCATGTGGAAGAGACCGAAAACCACGCGACGCTGATCGAGTGCTACAGCGAAGAGGAAATCGGTGCGATCGAAGGAAGCATCGTCGGGTCCCACACGCCGGCCGAAACCGCCATGGCGATGCGCTGGATGCTGCCGGCCGTGAATGCACCGGAACGGGCGGCGCTGCTGGCGGGGATGCGGCAGAACGCGCCCCGGTCCGCGTTCGATGCGACCCTCGCCGCGGTGCGTCCGCACCTGGGCGCGCGAGACTGGGCGAAGCTCGAGGCCGCGATCGGCCCGCTTGCGGCGGGGAACGATCACGCCGTTCAGCCGCGGCTGCAGGTTGTTGAAGTCGATCCGGCTTAACCGACTTCGGTCAGGGTCAGTGGCCGCCGAACCGCCAGGTGGAAGCGGCCACGCCCTGTCTTCTCGATGTGGATATCGGGCCCGCGTTCCTGCAGGCGCCGGACCAGCAGGATCAGCCGGGCCTCGAGGTTGTCGGTGATGTCGGGCAGGCGGATCGACGGATCGAGGCGCAGCTCGCGGTTGGTGAAGTCGGTACGCCCCTCGACCAGGAAGTCGCGCACGAGCTTGCGGAAAATGGCGCCGGCGACGCCCTTGATCAGGTACTCGTCGCCGATGAAAACGCTGTGGTCCGCCGCGTAGTGGCGGACGACGAGCGGTGTTCCGCGCGGTGTCGGGGCGTGCTCCGCGCGCGCGGGCGCATCGTCCGAAGCATCGGCCGCCTGTTGCAGCACGACGATGGTCGTTCCGAGCTGGGCCGCAATGGCCACCAGCGCGTCCTCGTCTTCCCAGCTGAAACGCGCTTCCTGCGGACTCTCGACGAACAGCACGCCAACCGTGCAGCCGCTGACGCGCAGCGGAACGGCGAGCTGCGATCCCGGCGCGGGCAGGCCCGGCAGCGGAATCTCGGTTTCGAGCAACTCGGCCAGGCCATGGCGCTCGGCGCGCTCGCGCATGGTGCGGCTGTAGGCGTACTCGCTGGTGCCATGCGTGATGCGGATCGCCGTGCCCTCGCGCGCCGCGACACCGATGACTCCGTGGCCCAGGGCGATCTCGGAGCCCACGCCCGAGGCCGGATAGCCGCGGCTTGCAACGGTGAACAGTCGCTCGTGGCTGCGGTCGATCAGCAGCACCATCGCGTGCGCGATGCCGAGGTCTGCTTCGAGCACCGCGAGCACGTCGTCGAGGATTGTGTGTAGGTCCGACGCGCTCGCGAGCAGAGTTGAGACGTGCCGAACCGCTCCAAGCAGGCCGCTGCGCTCGGGCGGCGGCGCCAGCTCTGCGCCGGGCAGGTGCTCGATGTCGAGCACTTCGTAGACATCGGCGCCCTGTAGCTTGAAGACGCCGGCCATGCCGGTGTGCGATGCGATGCCCGCCAGATGCGCCTTCATGCGCTCGAAAAGCCCCCCGGACGTCTCCGTCCGCAAATAGCGGACCTGGAGCACATAGCGAGCTGCCGTGCGCGGGTCGAGCAGGAATACCGTGGCCTGCGGGTTCGCGAGGATGTTCTCGCGGGTCTTGTTGAAGAACTGGAAGGACAGCGCGACGTGGCGCCGGTCGACATAGTGGACCTGCGATACGTAAGTCAGGTTCGGCACGCCATCGGCGGCACAGGTCGCGACCAGGCTCGGCACCACGCCTTCCAGGCAGGCGCGGATCGATTCGAGCGACGGCGTCACGGCAACGCTCCGGACAGGCGGGCGCCGGCGCGCGGGCCGGGGGTCTGGGCGAACGCACTGCTCGGAGTGAAGCGCACCGCCTGAACCTGCGCCGGTGTGCACTCGAACGCCTTGCGAATCCAGGCTTCCGCGTAGCCGAGCGGGCCCAGCTCGGCGACCGCGAGCTCGCCATAGGCCCCGATGGCCGGCCAGTCGCCTTCCTCGAGCGGACCGATCACGGCATTTTCGCCCTTGAGCTGCAGGCTGCGATGCGTGTGCGGTTCACTGAATACCGCGGCGACCAGTCCAGAGGCACGGATGTCGGCCAGCAGTCGCTCGGCCTGCCGGGCCACGACGAAGACCGTCATCCGCTGCGAGGCTTCGTGCACGCGAAAGCCCACGCAGCGCACGACCGATGGAACCTGGTCCGCGTTGCGCGAGGCCACCGAAGCCATCACCCGGTGCTGCAGGAACTCCAGCACATCGTCCGTGAGGATGCGCTCGCCCATGACGCTCACCGTCCCCCGGCAGGTCGTTTCGCGCTCAGCCGCTCGTTGAAGCGGTCGACGTCGATGACGAAGCGCTCGTGCGTGCCTTCGGAAATGAGATCGTGTCCGTCGTGGGCGCTCGCCTGAAACCGCACCCGGCGGCCCTCGACTTCGATGACTTCACAGCGCACCCGGATCGTGAGGCCCGGCGGCGTGGCGGCCAGGTGCGAGAAGCTGACATGGGTGCCGAGTGACTGCTCGCGCGGCCAGTCCAGGTACGGCTTGATCGCCAGCTGGCACGCACCCTCCATCAGCCCGACCAGGAAGCCAGTGGCAAAGACTTCCGGCATCTCGCTGAATTCGCGCCACTCGGGATACAGCTTGGGCACCGTCTTGCTGTCCGGGACGGTGTAATCGAAGACGAAGCTGATCCCAGGTTTCAGATCGGGGCTCATGGGGTTGTCTCCGGCGAGCGCCGATTCTAGGGCCTAATGCCGCTGGCAGAATGCACAGGTGTCGAATGCGCCGCGCCGCCGGCCGCTGGCGGGGCGCTGTCAACAGGGAGCGGTCGCAACGGGGGGCAGACCTCTGCCGGCCAGGATGCCGCTTGAAAATCCACGACGTCGCCACCTGCTCGGCCTGGCGGCCGCGGCGGCGCTGTCACGTCCGGCCGGCAGCGCGGAAGAGGTCGTCACGCGGCCGATTCCGCGCAGTGGTGAGCCGCTGCCCGTCGTCGGCATGGGCACGTGGCTGACGTTCGACATCGGACGCAGTGCCTTCGACCTCGCGCGCCGGCGGCAGGTGCTGCAGGCCTTCTACGCGGGCGGTGGCCGCGTCGTCGATTCCAGTCCGATGTACGGGCGGGCGGAGGCCGTCCTGGGCGAACTCCTGCCGCAACTGCCGGAGGGGCGCCGGAGCTTCTCCGCGACCAAGGTCTGGACCACCGGCCGCGATGCCGGCGTGCGCCAGATGCAGGAGTCTCTGCGACTGTGGGGCCTGCCGCGCTTTGACCTGATGCAGATCCACAATATGGTCGACTGGGAAGTCCATCTGACGACCTTGAAGGAGTGGAAGGCCCAGGGCCGGATCCGCTATATCGGCATCACCACGTCGCACGGGCGGCGCCACGACGCGCTCGAGGCGGCCATGCGGCGCGAGGACTTCGACTTCATCCAGCTCACCTACAGCCTCGCGGATCGCAGTGCCGAGCGGCGACTGCTGCCGCTGGCGGCGGAGCGCGGCATGGCGGTCATCGCCAACCGCCCGTTCGACGGCGGCGCGCTGGTCGACCGGCTGACCGGATCCCGCTTGCCTCCGTGGGCGGCCCGCATCGGTTGCAGCAACTGGGCACAGGTCTGCCTGAAATGGATCGTCTCGCATCCGGCGCTCACCTGTGCGATTCCGGCCACGACGAATCCCGATCATGCGCGCGAGAACGTCGGGGCGCTGCGCGGTCCGTTGCCGGATGCCGAGCTGAGGCGCACGATTGCAAGCCATGTCGCCGGCCTTTGATCGTCCGTGGCGCCACGTGCCCAACGGCATCACTGTGGTGCGCGGCCTGCTGATTCCCGTCATCGGCTGGCTGCTGGCCGAGGAGCGCTACGAGAGCGCCTTCTGGACCGTCGTGGTGTCGGCGCTGAGCGATCTCGTCGACGGCCAGATCGCGCGCCGCTTCAATGCGCACTCGCGGTTTGGTGCGATCGCCGATCCGGTCGCAGACAAGCTGACGATGCTGACCGTCGTCATCGGTCTGATGTGGCAGGGGCTGCTGCCACTCTGGCTGGCGGTGGCCCTGGTCGCGCGCGATGTGGTCATCGTGGCGGGTGCCGCCGCCTACCACCGGTTCATCGAGCCGGTCGAAATGGCGCCGACGGGGCTGTCCAAGCTGAATACCGCACTCGAGTTCGCGGTGCTTGCCGCCGTGCTGGCCGATGCGGCACAGCTCTTTGATGTCGGGCAGTGGCTGCCAATGGCATTTGCTCTCGTCTTCTGCACGGTCATCGCGTCGGGCTTGCAGTACGTCTGGATCTGGGGGCGCCGCGCGTGGTCGCGCCGGCGAGTCCTGCGCTCCAGCGCGGGCTAGCGCGCGGTGGCCAGGTCAGCGTCGGCCATGGCGCCGACCTGATCGTCGATCAATGACCAGAACGGGTTGCTGCGCAGGCGGGTCAGTGAACCGAGCGAGAACGTGATGGCGCCGCTTTCGCCGCGCAGCAGCCAGGACCCGATGCTCGGTATGCCACCGCGCCCGCTGCCGCGTCGGAAGCCGTAGACCGGATCGTCCGGCGGAAACGGCAGCGCCACATGGCCGAGCGAGACGAGATCGGGCGGCCAGACAGCGGCGGTCGCCTGATCGGTCACGGCTCCGTCGGATGCCCGTCGATGAACCATCACGGCGTCGCTGTTGGTGGCGGCGTTGGTCACGATGTCGAGCGAGTAGGCGGGACGGCTCCGTTCCGTGCGTTCGATGAGTTCGCGCGCCGCCGGCCGCTGCACGCTGCGCAGTGCCGAACTGCGATTGACATCGAACAGGATCAGCCGATGCCTCGGGTCGCGCAGCCGGGCGAACAGGGTGTCGACGGTGCCAGTTGCGCCCACGGTCGCGTCGACCACAGACTGCCACGCGGCGACCGGCGGCATCTGGGCGAGGCGGCCGGCGCTCTCGGCCCGCTCGAGCTCTCGTCGCAGCGCCCGGGTGGCGCGGTTGACCTGCCGCGACGCGTTGACCGGGAACGAGTTGAACTTGTACGGATCGAACTCCGACACGATCTCCTGCCAGCGCACCTTCTCGAGGACGGGCACCGGCACGACACTGGCGACGTCGATGATGTTCGCAAGTGCGGCCACCGGCGTCAGCTCGATGGCGGGCGAGAGCAGCAGCACGCGGTCCGGCCGCCGCAGGGCAGGGTCGTGCAGCGACTCCAGCGCATACAGCAACGCCAGCGTCCCGCCGGTCGAGTAGCCGCCGATGTAGAACGGCTGGCCGGCACCGGTATGCGCCGCGATGTCGCGCGCCGCGATCTTCATCGCCGCCACCCAGTCGCGATAGGACATCTCGACCATCATCGAGGGCAATGTGCCGTGGCCGGGCAGCCGCAGCACGGTGACGTCGAACCCTCTGGCGTGCAGCGACTCGGCCAGTGCCTTCATCGAGTACGGTGAGTCCGTCAGCCCGTGCATCAGCAGCGCGGCGCCGCGCGGCTGCGGCGGCGAGAGGCGGTACGACCGGTTGTGGCGCGCCCCGTCGGCCAGCACGTTCGGCGGCCCGCGGGTGTTGAAGCGGCTGTGCATGAAGGCCTCGTCCGTCGTGTCCCAGCGGGCCACGGTACGGGCCAGTTCGTCGAAGAGCCTGTCTTCCAGCTGCAGGTAGCCCGCCAGATCCAGCTGGCTGTTCCTGAGCGCGGTGAACTCCCCGTCCAGACGCTCCGTATGCCAGGGCTTCAGTGGGGGCAGGGCACTGACTGCATACAGCGTGAAGCCCAGAGCGATGGCCAGACAAAGGGCGACCAGCAGCGTGACGCCTCGCAGCGCCCAGCGCAGCGCGTGCCTCGACGCCGAGGCGGTGAAGTTGAACAGGGAAGACATCGGCGCGAACGATAGCGCCAAACAAAAGCGGCGCCGTCGGCGCCGCATTCGCTGCTGGTGGGCTCCTCAGCGGTCGCGGTTGTCCATGAACCAGTAGGAGCGCTTGCGCTTGGCCGGAATCAGGATGTTCGCGCGCGCCGCCTCGATCGCGGAATTCTTGTCGTTCGGGCCGCCGATGACAAACGGCACGAGCTTGCCTTTGCCAACATCGACATAGCCGACGACCGGCGACGGCGGAAGCCCGTCACCGACCAGGTTGTTGAACTTCGGGTTGCGGCAGACGAGCGGCATCTGGTAGGCCCGGTTCTGCGCGCGCGTACAGCTGTTGCTGTTGGGCGGCAGCGGGCGGTTGGTCGAGAAGTACGTGATGCCACCGAAGGTGATCGGCTGGTTGATGACCTTCTCGCCGTTCGTGGCCAGGGGGAAGTAGCAGCCTTCCGTGTCGTAGCCGGCCGTGTTGCTGGCATTGATCTCGGCGAGGCTTGCATCGGTGATCAGTGTGACGCTCGCGGGCTCGCCCTTGCCGACCTTGGAGTCCTTGATCAGGAAAAAGCGGTCGTTCGACGTCATTGAGAGCGGCTTCTCGCGGTCGCCGGTGCCGAGCAGCACGGCGGTGTAGTTGCGGGTGAGCACGGCGTCGGCCGCGAAGAACACCTTGCGGGTGCCATTGAGGCCGCCGTCACCGTCGTTGAGCGCCGCGATCTTGGTGATGACCCAGTTGGACGGCTCGCGCGCCTCGCCCAAGGCACTCTCCGCGTCGATCCGGTAGAGCTGCGCGCGGACGTCGACCACGTAGGCACGGTCGACCTTGCCGTCGCCATCGGAGTCGATGACCGTCGCATCGGCCGGCACGCTGTAGTCGGTCGGCAGCCAGGCGAGACGCTCCCCGCTGCGCATGTTGATGACATAGACGCCCCGCCCCATCGTCGTCATGCCGGACGGCGAAGAGTCCTCGGCCAGGCTGTCGTAGCCGCCGCCCATGATCAGGACCGGGTCGCTGCGTCCCTTGACCGGCGCCACGCGCGGCATCGACCAAGTCTGGCCGACGCTGCCGTAGCCCGAATCGAAGCGGCTGAGGCGCCACATCAGCCGGGGCCGGTCCGGGTCCGAAACGTTGAACGCATAGACCGCGCGGCCGCCGCGGCGCATGCCGACGAAGATCATGACCTCGCCCGTCAGCGCGTTCTGGTAGGCGCCGATCGGTCCGTCGAAGAAGTAGTCACGTGAGCGCGCGCTGGTGTTGGCGCTGGGGGTCGACGGATAGCGCACTTCCGGATCGTTCTCACGCAGGCGCTTGAGCTCGTTGAAGTGCTCGGGTGCCACGAAGGCCCACAGCTCGCTGCCCGCGCCGACGCCGGTCTGGTTGCCATTGACGGCGCGTAGCAGTCCGTCGTTCGTGCCGTAGTAGACGACGACACCGCGTGTGCCACCGTAGTTGATCGCAATCGGCCGGGAGTGCAGCACGTCGCCGTGGATCGAAGGCCGCACCGTTGCGCCCGTCGGCTTGTCGCCCAGCTGGTCCTTGGCCACCGCGAGGTTGCCGACATTCGTGCTGTCCACGTTGTCGGTGCCACGGATGAAGTTGATCAGCAGGTCGCGCCGGGTCGTGTCGGAGGAACCGAAGCCGAACATCGCCGGCGTCAGCGCGGTGTTCGTCGTGCTGAAGAGGTATTCCTTGCCGGCGCTGGCCAGGTCGACATCGTTGTTGCAGTCGTAGCCCTTGCAGGTGTAGATGCGGCGCGAGGCCGTGCTGCCGAGGTAGGACTCGCGCAGCAGCTGCGCCACGCCGCCTTTCTCGACCCTCTCGCCGTCCGGCATGTCACTGCGCGAGTACTTGCCGCTGGAGGCCGTCTCGACGTTGAGCCAGAAGCTCGACGATCGGGTCCAGAAGCTCGTCGCATCGAGGTCGATGAAGCCTGTCGTTGAACTCACAGCCGGGACCTTGTTGGCGTCTGCGAGCTGCAGCGTGTCGGTCTGCGCGTTGTAGAGAAACTGGTATTGCTTCAGGTTGCCGACCCAGCGCGGCAGCGCATTGCTGTCGGGGCGGAACATGCCGATGTAGACCTGGTTCAGGTAGGTGCCCTGCGTGTTGGCCGAAACCGGCAGGGACGCGGACGAGAACACGCTGTTCGAGGCGCGGATCTGATTCAGGATCTTCGTCATCGCCAGAATGATCTGGTCGCTGTTGCTCGCCTGTTGATACAGGCCGCCGCCCTGCTTCGCGATCCAGCGGATGAAGTTCGGATAATTGCCATCGCTCGACGCGCCCGTAACGGCGATCGCGTGCGTCGTGATGTTCTGTGCGCCTTCGATTCCGCTGTCGAGGTCGGCGCCATTGTTGAAGAACGCCGCGAATTCGTCGACCCAGTTGGCCTCGTCCGAGTTCGAGACACTCTCTGCCACCGGGATGCTGAAGCGAGCGGCCTTGGGATTCAGGCGCTGCAGCAGTGCCAGGGCGCTGTTGTTGTTGTCCTGTGGCGAGCCGTTGGCAAGGTAGATGATGTGGTTGCGTGCGCACCCAAGGCCCGGGGAGCGATACAGGCTCTTGGTCGCATCGGTGAACGCGTCCTTGTCGTGCTTGGTGGCGGTCTTGTTGCCCAGATAGACCCTGCCGCCGGTGAACCACTGGTAGGCCTCGTAGAACGCGGTGGCCGTCGAGGCATTGTTGCCCTTGTCCTTGTTGATGCCGAGGCCGCTGATCAGATCGAGCAGCCGCTGCTTGTCGCTGGCCAACTTCACTTGAATGAAGGCCTGGCGCGGGTAGCCGCTGTCGTCCGGCGACTCGTTGAAGAGCATCACGGCGAAGTTGAACTGGCCGAGGTCGTCCAGCGACAGGCTGTTGATCAGCTTGTAGAGCGCGCACTTCTGCGCTCCCATCTTCGTGCCTTC
>Ga0105090_10000564_pt1 | contig 18573 bp, 17 predicted proteins | sample PPLLak3March2015_FD_79110 | JGI IMG/M metagenome (GOLD analysis project Ga0105090, IMG submission 79110) | Freshwater sediment microbial communities from Prairie Pothole Lake near Jamestown, North Dakota, USA - PPLs Lake P7 Core (1) Depth... | ecosystem: Environmental > Aquatic > Freshwater >... | reverse complement strand
GCCGAGGATCAGCGCGTTGGGCCGGTCGGCGGCCCCGGCCGCGTCCAGCGGCGGCGCCACCTGCACCAGCGCGCCGATGGCGATGATCGACGAGATGGCGTTGGTCACGCTCATCAGCGGCGTGTGCAGCGCCGGCGTGACGTTCCAGACCACCATGTAGCCGACGAAGCAGGCGAGAACGAACACCGTGAAGTGCGACAGGAACGAGGCCGGCGCATACAGGCCGACGAGCAGGAACGCGACCGCGCCGATGCCGAAGACCGTGGCCAGCGACTTGGCGGACATCGGCTCGCTGGAGCCGTGGCCGTGCCCCTTCTTCGCTGTCGGCGCGGCGGCCGCGGCGGCCGGCTTGGCAGGCGCCGCCGCCAGCTTGATCGGTGGCGGCGGCCAGGTGATGCTGCCGTCCTTGATGACGGTCAGCCCCCGGATCGCGTCGTCTTCCATATTGACGTCGATGACGCCGTCCTTGGTCTTGCACAGCTCCTCGGTCAGGCGCAGCAGATTGTTCGAGTACAGCGTCGACGACTGCTTGGCCAGGCGGCTGACCAGGTCGGTGTAGCCGATGATGGTGACGCCGTGGCGGACCACGGCTTCGCCCGGAACGGTGAGCTCGCAGTTGCCGCCCTGCTCGGCGGCCATGTCGACGATGACGCTGCCCGGCTTCATGCTCTGCACCATCTCGGCCGTGATGAGCCTGGGCGCCGGCTTGCCCGGGATCAGTGCGGTGGTGATGATGATGTCGACTTCCCGGGCCTGCTTGGCGTACATCTCGCGCTGCGCCTGCTGGAAGCCCTCGCTCATGACCTTGGCATAGCCGCCGCCGCCCGAGCCTTCTTCCTCGTAATCGACCTTGACGAACTCGCCGCCCAGCGAGACGACCTGGTCGGCGACTTCGGCTCGCGTATCGTTGGCGCGCACGATGGCGCCGAGGTTGGCGGCTGTGCCGATGGCGGACAGGCCAGCGACGCCGGCACCGGCGATGAACACCTTGGCCGGCGGCACCTTGCCGGCGGCCGTGATCTGGCCATTGAAGAAGCGGCCGAAGGCATTGGCCGCCTCGATCACGGCGCGGTAGCCGCTGATGCCGGCCATCGAGGTCAGCGCGTCCATCTTCTGCGCGCGCGAGAGCTGGCGCGGCAGCGAGTCGATGGCCAGCACGGTGGCCTTGCGGGCCGCCAGCTGCTGCATCAGTTCGGGGTTCTGTGCCGGCCAGACGAAGCCGATCAGCGTGCCGCCTTCGCGCAGCAGGCCCACTTCTTCCGGGCTGGGCGCGCGCACCTTGAAGACGATGTCCGACGTCGCCCACAGCTCGGCCGCGGTGCCCACGACTTCGGCGCCCGCCGCGCGATAGGTATCGTCGGCGAAATTCGCCGCGTCGCCCGCGCCGCGTTCGACCGCCACCGTGAAGCCGAGCTTGACGAGCTTCTCCACCACCTCGGGCACGGTCGCGACGCGCTTCTCGCCTGCCGCCGACTCCTTCGGAACTCCGATGCGCATGGGGTCTTCTCCTCGCGAAGGTCGATGTTGTTGGAAACGCGTGAAGCTAACACAAGACATGCCCGTGCTCGCCGGCAAACGGCCTTCGCCGGCTACCATCGTTGCCCGATGTCCAGCGATCGATTCCGCCCCTCCGTCACCGTCGCCGCCGTGATCGAATGCGACGGCCGCTACCTGCTGGTGGAAGAGCACACGCCCGAAGGCCTGCGCCTGAACAACCCGGCCGGCCACCTGGAGCCGGGCGAATCGCCGTTGCAGGGCGTGGTGCGCGAAGCGCTGGAGGAAACCGCGCGCGCCTTCTCACCCGACGCATTGGTCGGCGTCTATCTCTCGCGTTTCCAGCGCCCGGCCACGGGCGAGGACGTGACCTACCTGCGCTTCGCCTTCTGCGGCCGCGTGGGCGAAGCGTTGCCGGGCCGCGCGCTGGACAGCGGCATCGTGCGCACGCTGTGGCTGACGCCCGACGAATTGCGCGCCAGCAGCGTCCGCCACCGCAGTCCGCTGGTGCTGCGCTGCATCGAGGACCACCTGGCCGGACGCCGCTATCCGCTGGACCTGCTCACCGCCGACGCCAGCGTCTACGCTCCCGAGATCAAGCGCTGAAACCGGTCGCGGGCCGGCGCGGACATGGGCCTTGCGGTCGGAGAGACGCGGCTGAAGCGGTGACAATTCGACCTCCCGACTCAGCGCCTTCGCACCGTCGCCGCCCCCATTTGCACCACCGACCATGCAGCCACTCGCCCCGTTTCACCTCGCCTTTCCCGTCGACGACCTGGCCGCCGCACGCCGCTTCTATGGCGGCCTGCTCGGCTGCCCCGAGGGCCGCAGCAGCAGCGAGTGGATCGACTTCGACTTCTTCGGCCACCAGATCGTGGCCCACCTGGCGCCGCCGCGCCCCGGCACGCACCACAACCCGGTGGACGGCCACGACGTGCCGGTGCCGCACTTTGGCGTGGTGCTGGGCTGGGACGACTTCCAGCGCCTGGCCGCGCATCTGCGCGAGGCCGGCGTGAAGTTCGTGATCGAGCCCTACATCCGCTTCGCCGGCCAGGTGGGCGAGCAGGCGACGATGTTCTTCCATGACCCAGCGGGCAACGCGCTCGAATTCAAGTCCTTCCGCGACCGTTCGCAGCTGTTTGCCAAGTGACGTTCGCCAAGTGACCGAACTGCTGTTCATCCGGCATGGCGAGACCGACTGGAACCGCCAGCAGCGTTTCCAGGGTCAGATCGACGTGCCGCTGAATGCCACCGGCCACGCCCAGGCGGCCCGCGTGGCGGCGCGGCTGGCGGCAGACCGGCACGACGCGCTGATCACCAGCGACCTGTTGCGCGCACGCGAGACGGCTGCGCCGCTGGCGCTGGCGTGGGGCCAGACGGCGGTGGCGCTGGCCGGCTTGCGCGAACAGAATTTCGGCATCCTGGAAGGGCTGGACGTGCCCACCATCAAGGCCCGCCATCCCGACCTCTGGTTGCGTTGGCTCGAGCATCGCGCCGATTTCGCGCTGCCCGGCGGCGAGAGCCTGCGCCAGTTCCACGACCGTGTCCTGGCGGCGGTGCGCGAGCTGGCGACGGCGCGCGCCGGCATGCGGCTGGCGGTGGTCACCCATGGCGGCGTGCTGGACATGCTCTGGCGCAGCGCGCACGGGCTGCCGCTCGACGGCCTGCGTGCCTGCGAGATCCCGAACACCGGGCTCAACCGCCTGCGCTGGGCCGGCGGCGCGTTGCAGATCGACAGCTGGGCCGACGCCGGGCATCTGGAGGGGTTGCCCGAGCAACCCCCCACCGCCGCGGGCGAGCGCTGAACGCCGCCACTGCCGCCAGCGCCGCGTCGCCTTCGAAGGACTTCACTGCCGCGATGCCGCGGCGAAACCGGCCCGGCCTTCAGCCGAATACGGCGCGGGCGTGCAACCCCAGGCCCTGGGCGACGCTGGCATAGCGGTCGCCGCGCACCAGCGCGGCGTCCGGGAAATACGCCGCGATGCGGTCCACCAGCGGCGCCAGGCCGGTCGAGCCGCCGGTGAAATACAGCACGTCGACGGCCGCTGGCGCCACGCCGGCCACGCGCGCCGTCTCGCGCGCGGTGCGCACGATGCGTTCGAGGTCGCTTTCGATCGCCGCCGCCGCGCCGGCCTCCTGCAGCATGGTGGCCAGTCCGTGCTCGAGCGCCGAGAGATCGATCAGTGCCTGCCCGTGTTCGGCCACCTCGATCTTGGCCTGCTCGGCCGCCGCCGCGAGCGCGTGGCCCAGGCGCTGCGTCACGGTGCGCAGCAGCCGCGCATGGTGCCGTGGATCGGCGTACCAGGTCTTCATGCCGCGCAGTTCGGCCAGCCGTGCCGGCGCGTAGACGGTGTTGATGAGGTGCCAGGTGGCAAGGTCGAAATACACCCCGTGCGGCACCTCGCGGGCCGTCTCGCCCGGCCGCGCCGGTCGCAGCGAACGGTAGCCGAGCAGCGGCAGGATGCTCGCCAGCTCGACATGGCGGTCGAAGTCGGTGCCGGCCACATGCACGCCATGGTTGGCCAGGATATCGTCGCGGCGCTCGGCGCTGCTGCGGCGCGCCGGCCCGACACGCACGAGCGAGAAGTCCGAGGTGCCGCCGCCGATGTCGGCCACCAGCACGAGCTGTTCGTGGTCGATCCGGCTTTCGTGGTCGAGCGCGGCGGCGATCGGTTCGTACTGGAAGTGCACCTGTTCGAAGCCGACGTCGCGTGCCGCGGCGGCCAGCGCCGCCTGTGCGCGGGCATCGCGTTCGGCATCGTCGTCGACGAAGAAGACGGGCCGCCCCATCACCACGCGGGTGATTGGCGCGCGGGCGGCTGCTTCGGCAAGCTGCCTGAGCCGCCGCAGGTAGCCGGTGACGACATCGCGGTAGCGCACGGCGCGGCCGCCGCCGATATCCGTGCTCTGGTCGAGCAGGGAGGCACCGAGGATGCTCTTCATCGACCGCATCAGCCGGCCGTCGATGCCGTCGACATAGGCGGCCACCGCGGCGCGGCCGTACAGACGCTCGGCTTCGCGCTGGTGGGGCGGCGTGTCGGCGCGGTAGAACACCGCGGTGGGCATGGTGCGGAAGCCCGGCTCCAGTTCGACCAGCCGCACGCCGCCGTCGGCCAGCGGCAGGGCGACAGCGGAATTGGAGGTGCCGAAGTCGATGGCGGCAAGACCTTCCGCTGCGGATACGGGTCGCGAGGGGTTCAAGCGGGTGTTCCTTCGTGCGGCGCGGCGGCGTGAATTGCGGCACGCCCGGGGTGCTGATCGATGGTTCGACATCGCGCCCCGGCGCGACACTCGACCACGCACCATCCGAAAGCACGCCATGCCCAAGTCCGACAAGTCGCGCCGCTGGTTCGGATTCTGGCGCAGCGCCGACCGCCGTGCCCAGGACGACCCGGCCGACTTCGGCACCGCTTTCGGCCTCGACCTCAGCCTCAGCAGGCTGGCAGAGGACGCGCCGGCAGAGCCCGCGCCGATGGGCGTTGAACAAGGCTGGATGCAGCGCGTGTTGGCGCGTCGTCGCCCGGCGTTCTGAGCTGACGCGGGGCCATCGCGACCGAACAGTTCACGCTGCGAACGCAGCGGCTAGAATCGTGGGATGGCCCGCCTGTCATTTCGTGAACAAGTGCTGCGCGTCCGCGAGGATGCGATCGTCGATGCGGTCAACCGGCTGCTCGCCGACAAGGGGTTCGACCTCATGACGGTCGACGAAGTGGCAGCGGACGTCGGTATCGCCAAGGCCAGCCTGTACAAGCACTTTCCGTCCAAGGAGGCGCTGGCGGCTGCGGCGATGGTTCGCCTGCTGCAGCGCACGCTGGCGGTCATCGACCAGCAAGCGGCGCGGCCCGAGGCCACGCCGATGCAGCGGATGGTGGCCGTCACGCGCTGGGCGCTGGAGTTGCAGCTGGCCGGCGAGATGCCGTCGCTGCCGTCACAGAATTCCTCGCTGCGGGCCGAACTGATGGCGAGCAAGGCCTATCTCGAACTGCTGCTGCAGGTCAGCGAACGGCTCGGAGAATGGATCGTCCAGGCCCAGGCCGCCGGCGACATCGACGCCTCGCTGCCGCCCGAGGTGGTGCTCTACACCGTCTTCGCCCGCGCCTGCGACCCGGTGCCGGCCTTCCTGAAGGCTAGCGGCCAACACAGCGACGCCCAGATCGTCGACTGGGTGCTGGCCATCTGTTTGCGCGGGCTGCAGGGAGCGGGTGGCACGGCGACGCGCTGAAGCGCCGCGCTCAGCGGATCAGCAGGACCGGCGTGCTGCAGTTGGCCAGCACCTTGGTGGCCACCGAGCCCATGACCAGGTTGGTCAGCGTGCCGTGGCCGTGCGAGCCAAGGATGAGCAGGTCGTAGCGGCCCTTCTTGGCCATCTCGCTGATGATCTCGGCCGCCTGGCCGACCTTGGTCACGTAGCTGGCCTGCAGGCCCTGGCGTGTGACGAAGGTGCGGATCGGCTTGAAGATGCGCTCGGCGCTGTCGTCGTAGTAGGCCTTCAGCGTCTCCCTTTCCAGCACCGCCGCCGCGCGCGGGGGCACGGCCGGGACGGCGTGGATCAGCGTGTACTCGTGATGCGGGCCCAGCCATTCGTCGTGTGCCGCCAGGTAGGCCAGCATGCGCTTCGTGTAGGGGCTGCCATCGACGGCGGCAAGGATCTTCATGTCTGCTCCGGCTCGTTGACGGGCCACGGGGGCCCGGAGGTGAGTGTCGCATCGCCGGCACGGCCGGGCCTTGACCGGGCGCAGCAAATCTCCGCCACGGCGGCAGCGGCATCGCTGGCGCCTGGGGGCGCCCTCAGACTTCGACCGTCAGCAGCGGCAGGTGCCCCTCGTCCTCGCCCTTGGTGGCGAGCCCGCGTGCATTGCAGACGACCCGCGCCGGTTTCTGCCCCGGGCGCGGAACCGGATAGTCGTGGCGGCAGTGCAGGTGGCCATGCAGCCAGAGGTCGGCGCGCGGCAGCAAGTCGTCGTCGGCGCTGCAGAAGCTGGCGGTGCCGGGCTGGCGGCCGTAGCGCGGATCCGCGCTGCGCAGGCTGGGCGCGAAGTGGGTAATCACCAGCGTGCAGTCCCAGCGGCCCAGTGGCGGCTGCATGAGTTCGGCCTCGAGCCAGGCACGACAGGCCAGGCCTTCCTCGCGCACGCCTTCGGCATCGAAGGGTTGGCCGGCGCGCGTGGCGGCCATCAGGCGCATGAAATAGCCGGCCGCCCGCATCGCCCGTTCGCGCTGCGCAGCGCCGAAAAGGTCGAAGTCGCTCCAGCGCGTGGTGCCGAGGATGCGTGCGCGCCGGCCGTCGTCGGCGGTGAAGATCATTGTTTCGCGCTGCAGCAGCGTGAAGCCGAGGCGGGCGCAATGCTCGCGCAGCAGCGGCCACGCGCTGTCGAGTTCACGTTCGTCGAATTCGTGGTTGCCGGCCACCACCACCACCGGCACCGGCCAGCCGGCAAATCGCTCGAAGCCGGCCCAGCTGCTGTCGATGTCGCCGGCCAGCACCAGCAGTTCGGCCCCGGGCGCGGGCTCGGGGTCGAAAGCCTCGGTCTCGAGGTGCAGGTCCGACAGCAGCTGCAGCTTCAAGCCGCGAGCTTGGTTTCGATGCGCACCCGGGTGGCGTCCAGTTCGGCCGGCAGGTGGTAGGCGAGCTGGCGGAACAGTTCGTCGTGCAGCTTCATCTCCTGCAGCCAGGCGCCGTGGTCGATCGAGATCACGGTGTCGAACTGGGCGCGGCTGAAGTCCAGGCCCTGCCAGTGCAGGTCCTCGTAGCGGGGGCTGACCCCGAAGACATGCTCGACCCCTTCCGCAGTGCCCTCGACGCGGCCCAGGATCCAGTGCAGCACGCGCATGTTCTCGCCGTAGCCGGGCCAGACGAATTTGCCGTCGGCGCCCTTGCGGAACCAGTTGACGCAGAAGATCTTCGGCAGCCGCGTGCCTTCGGCGGCCAGCCGGGCGCCGAGGTCCAGCCAGTGCTGGAAGTAGTCCGACATGTTGTAGCCGGTGAAGGGCAGCATGGCGAACGGGTCGCGCCGCACCACGCCCTGCTGGCCGGCGGCGGCGGCGGTGGTCTCGCTGCCCATCGTGGCGGCCATGTACACGCCCTCGACCCAGTCGCGCGCCTCTGTCACCAGCGGCACGGTGGTCGAACGGCGGCCGCCGAAGATGAAGGCGTCGATGGCGACGCCGTTGGGGTTGTCCCATTCGGTGTCGAGCACCGGGTTGTGGATGGCGGCGACGGTGAAGCGTGCATTCGGATGCGCCGCCGGACGCGGCTTGCCGTTCACCGGGTTGGCCTTGGCGATCTCGGGCGTCCAGTCGCGGCCCTGCCAGTCGATCAGGTGCGCCGGCGGCGTGGGCGTCATCTCCTCCCACCAGACGTCGCCGTCGTCGGTCAGCGCGACGTTGGTGAAGATCACGTCGCGCTTGAGCGAATCCATGCAGTTCGGATTCGTCTTGTGGTTGGTACCCGGCGCGACGCCGAAATAGCCGGCCTCGGGGTTGATCGCACACAGGCGGCCGTCGGCATGCGGCTTGATCCAGGCGATGTCGTCGCCGATGGTCGTGACCGACCAGCCCTCGAAGCCCTGAGGCGGCACCAGCATCGAGAAATTGGTCTTGCCGCAGGCGCTGGGGAAGGCGGCGGCGACGTGGACCTTCCTGCCCTGCGGCGAGGTCACGCCGAGGATCAGCATGTGCTCGGCGAGCCAGCCCTGGTCGCGGCCCATGGTGCTGGCGATGCGCAGCGCAAAGCACTTCTTGCCCAGCAGGGCGTTGCCACCGTAGCCCGAGCCATAGCTCCAGATCTCGCGCGTCTCGGGGTAGTGCACGATGTACTTGGTGGCGTTGCAGGGCCAGGGCGCGTCGGCCTGACCCTCGGCCAGCGGGGCGCCGACGCTGTGCACGCAGGGCACGAATTCGCCGTGCCCGCCGAGCACGTCGTACACCGCCGAGCCCATGCGCGTCATCGTGCGCATGCTCACGGCGACATAGGCGCTGTCGGTCAGCTCGACGCCGATGTGGGCGATGTGCGAGCCCAGCGGACCCATCGAGAACGGCACCACGTACATGGTGCGGCCGCGCATGCAGCCGCGGAACAGGGCCTTCTCGTCCGTCTGGAGCAGCGCGCGCATCTCGGCCGGCGCCATCCAGTTGTTGGTCGGGCCGGCATCCTCGCGCTTCTCGCTGCAGATGAAGGTGCGGTCCTCGACCCGTGCGACATCGCTCGGGTCGCTGCGCGCCAGAAAACTGTTCGGGCGCATCGCGGGATTCAGCCGCAGCATCGTGCCGGCGGCCACCAACTGCTCGGTGAGGCGCTGGTATTCGGCCTCGGAGCCGTCGCACCAGTAGACCTCGGCGGCTTCGGTCAGCGCCGCGACCTCGGCCACCCAGGCGACGAGCCGGGGATGCTTGACATGGGTGGGAACATTCAGGCGCAGGCCCTCGAGCGCAGGACGGTTCATGGCTTTTCCGATCGGCTGAAGTGAAGAAGACGGGATTGGGCGAAGCTCGACGCCTGCCGCACCGGGCGGCTGGGGTCGGCGGGACTCGCCGAATGCCGCCGGGTGGCGTGACGCTTCAGGGGCGCCACCGCTGCGGGGTCATCATTGTCGGATCAATGTCGGCACCCCGTCATCACCCGCTCGGAGGGGCTCATGCAAATTTCTCATGACTTGATGCGCGCGCGGGACCGGCTGGCGTGAGGTCGGCGAGGTCAATCTGCCTGGGCTGTTCCGCGCCTGCGCTCCCAGCGCCAGAGCGGCGCCGTGAGGGTGAGCACGGCCACGTAACGCGTGACGTGGAAGATGGTGACCACGGGCACGCCAAGTTGCAGCACCTTGGCCGTGATGCACATCTCGGCGATGCCGCCGGGCGAGGTGCCCAGCAGCACGGTCGCCGGGTGCAGACCGGCCAGCTGCGCCAGCAGCCAGGCGAAGCCGGCCGAGGCCGCGATCATCGCCAGCGTGCCGACGGCCACGGCAGCCAGCCAGCGCGGTGCCGCGCGCGCGAATTCGGCCGTGAAGCGGCTGCCCAGCGCGATGCCGATGAACAGTTGGCCGGCATTGCTGGCCGCCTTGGGCAAGGCCGACAGCTCGACGCCGGCAGCGGTGAGCGTCATCGTCGCCGCCAGCGCGCCCAGCACCCAGGGGTTGGGCGCGCGCAGCAGCGCCAGCACGGCGATGCCGCCGGCGCTGGCCGCCAGCAGGAGCGCCAGGCCCAGCGGCCGCACCTCCTGCAGCGCCGGCACGGCGGGGTCGATGCCGTGAATGCCCGCGGCCTGATAGCCGAAGGGAATCAGCACCACCACCAGCAGCACGCGCAGCGAATGCGCCGCCGCGACGCGGTCGACCTGGCCGCCGTGGCGTTCGGCCAGCAGCGCCATCTCGGAAGCACCGCCGATGGCGGCGGCGAAGAAGGCGGTGGAGCGTTCGATGCCGCCGCGCCCGCCGTTCGTATGGACGAGGAAGCGATAGAAGGCGTAACCGATGAGCAAGGCCCAGACGATGCCCGCCAGCAGTGCCGGCGCCAGCGGCAGCAGCAGCGCCACGACGGCCGGCGTGAAATACAGGCCCAGCGCCACGCCGATCATCCACAGCCCGACATTGCGCAGCGGGACCGATGCGGCCAGCCGCAGCCCGGCCATGCCGCAGGCGGCGGAAACAAGCAGCGGGCCGATCATCCAGGGCAGCGGTGCCCGCAGCCGCTCGAACACCAGCGCCGCGACCAGCGCCAGCAGCAAGGTCTGGCCGAGGCGCCGGCCGCGCTCAAGCCAGGGCGGCATCCAGCGTCGTGTAGTCGGTGTAGCCGGTCGCGCCGCCGCCGTAGAAGGTGGTGGTGTCTGGCGCATTCAGCGGCGCGCCCTCGCGCAGGCGGCGACCGAGGTCGGGGTTGGCGATGAAGGCCTTGCCGAAGGCCACGAGGTCCGCCGCACCCGAAGCGACGGCGTCCAGCGCCATCGTGCGCGTATAGCCGTTGTTGACCATCCAGGCGCCGCTGAAGCGGCGGCGCAGCGCGGCGTAGTCGAAGGGCGCGAAGTCGCGCGCGCCGCCGGTCTGGCCCTCGATGACGTGCAGGTAGGCCAGCCGCAGCGGCGCCAGCGTCGCGACGGCGCATTCGTGCAGCGCCTGCGGGTCGCTGTCGGGAGCGGCGCCGTTGGACGGCGTCACCGGCGACAGGCGCAGCCCGGTGCGGCCGCCGCCGATGGCGCCGGTCACGGCCTGCATCACCTCGTGCAGGAATCGCACGCGGTTCTCGACCGGGCCGCCGTAGGCGTCGCTGCGGTCGTTGACGCTGTCGCGAAGGAACTGGTCGATCAGGTAGCCGTTGGCGCCGTGCACCTCGACGCCATCGAAACCGGCGTCGACGGCATTCAGGGCGGCGTGCCGGTACTGCTCGACGACGCCCGGGATCTCGGCGGTAGTCAGGGCACGCGGCGCCGAGCAGGGCACGAAGCCGCCGGCATTGAAGGTCTTGCTGCCCGATGACCGGGCCGTGCTGGACACCGGTGCGCGGCCGCCGGGTTGCAGCGACACGTGCGAGATGCGCCCGACATGCCACAGCTGCACGACGATGCGGCCGCCGCACGCGTGCACGGCGTCGGTGATGCGGCGCCACGCCGCCACTTGCGCGGCGCTGTGGATGCCGGGCGTGTCGAGGTAGCCCTGGCCTTCGGGGCAGACCTGCGTCGCCTCGCTGATGATGAGCCCGGCACCGGTGGCCGGATCGGCGCGCTGGGCGTAGTACTGCAGCATCAGCTCGTTGGGCAACTGGCCGGGGCTGGCGCGGCTGCGCGTCAGCGGCGCCATCACGATGCGGTTGGCGAGCTCGAGCTCGCCGACGGACAGGGGGTCGAAGAGGGTCGGCATGGCCCGAGGTTAGCGCATCGATCCGGCACCGCCGGGCGCGGGCCGCCGGCCCGGGCCCGGCGGCGTGGCACAGTCGCGGCATGCTCGCCTACCGCCACGCCTTTCACGCCGGCAACCATGCCGACGTGCTCAAGCACCTGGTGCTGATGCTGGTGCTGCAGCACATGAACCTGAAGGACAAGGGTTGGCGCTACGTCGACACGCATGCCGGCGCCGGCGGCTATTCGCTGGAAGGCGAATATGCGCTCAAGCGCGGCGAATTCGAGCAGGGCATCGCGCGGCTGTGGGGCCGCGACGACCTGCCGGCACCGCTGGCCGACTATGTGGAGCTGGTGCGCGCCTTCAACGGCGGCAAGAAGCTGCACCAGTACCCGGGTTCACCGGCGCTGGCGCAGATGCTGATGCGGCCGCAGGACCAGCTGCGCCTGTTCGAACTGCACCCCACCGAGCACAAGATCCTCGCCTCCTACCTGGGCGACGTGCCCGGTGTCGAGGTCAGGCTTGCCGACGGCTTCGCCAGCCTGAAGTCGCAGCTGCCACCGCCGACGCGACGCGGTGTCGTGCTCATCGACCCGCCCTACGAGTTGAAGGCCGACTACGCGCGCACGCTGGCGGCGCTGCGCGAGGCGCTGGAGCGCTTTGCCGACGCGGTGGTCATCGTCTGGCTGCCGCAATTGCAGCTGCTGGAATCGACCCAGCTGCCGCAGCGCCTGAAGGCGGCCGCAGCGGCCGGCGCCAAGAAGGGCTGGCTGCACGCCCGGTTGACGGTGGCCAAGGCCGATGCGCGGGGTTTCGGCCTCATGGGCAGCCATCTCTTCGTAGCCAACCCTCCGCACACGCTGCACGGCGCGCTGCTGCCACTGCTGCCCTGGCTGGCCGAGGTGCTGGGGCAGGATCCGGGGGTGCAGGGGCATGCGCTGGCGCAGGGGACCGGTGGGGGTTGAGCGCTGCCGGAGCCGCGGCCGGGCCGGCCGCCCAGGCCGATCAAGGGCCGCTCGACTCTGCCGATGCGGATCGGAACCTGCGGTAGAGCAGGACCAGCGCCGACGCACTCAGGGCGGTCACGCCCAGGGTGCCGTCGGTCAGCAGCGCGGCCAGTTGCTCGAGCGTGTCGGGGTCCACCTCGTGGACGAAGCGGGCCAGTTCGAGGATCTGCGCGCTCGAATAGCGCGCCACGTCCTCCACGGGGACCCGGTCGGGGGCCACACCGTCCCGCTGCAGCAGCCTCGCAAATGCGCCCGAGGCCACGGCAACCAGGCTCAGGGTGCCCAGCGGGCGCAGCAGACATGCCAGCATGTCGGCGCGCAGCGGTGCGCTGGCGCTGCGGTAGATCCGCGACACCAGCCGTGCCGCCGCAGTCCGGAGGCGTGCCCTCGCTTCGCCTACGGACCCTGGCACCGTCGGCAAGTGCAGAGGATGCACCGGATTGTCAGATCTGTCGTTCATCGCTCGACCCTCGAAGCCACTTTGATGTCCTTCGGCCCCAGGACACTTGGGCTCAGGGTGTCACCGTACCCGGTCGTCCAGCCCGACGGTGTCTCGGGATGTCGCGAAGTGTGACCGTGTGAGGGACTCATCTCGCGGCGCTGTCGACGGCCAGGACCGATCACCCAGCCTGGCAGCGTGTCCTGGCTGGATGAAGCCGACCTGAGGGCGGGTTTCGTGCGCGATGCCGGGGATACTCGCCGGTTGAGACTTCCCGACCTTCGCCGATGACGCCCCTGTTTCGCCGCGCCGCCTTCGTGCGTGCCGCACCCTTCGTCGTCTTCATGGCCTTCCTGGGTCTGCGCACCCTGGCGCCCGCCGACGGCGCCGGGTCCGGCCTCGATCCCCGCTGGCTGTATGCGCTGCAGGTGGCCGTGGTCGGCGTCTTGCTCGCCGGCTGGTGGCGCGAATACGGCGAGCTGGCGCGGCAGACGCTGCCCACCGCGCGCGAGACGTTGCTGGCGGTGGCGGTCGGCGTGCTCGTCTTCCTGCTGTGGGTGCGACTCGATGCGCCGTGGATGACGATCAGCACCGGCGCCGTGGCGCCCTTCGTTCCCCTGGGCGCCGACGGCCAGGTCGACTGGATGCTGGTCGTGCCGCGCCTGCTGGGTGCCGTGCTGGTGGTGCCGGTGATGGAAGAGATCTTCTGGCGCTCGTTCCTGATGCGCTGGATCCGGCACCCGGTATTCGAGGCTGTGCTGCCGGCGCAGGTGGGTCTGAAGGCCGTCGTGCTGTCGACCTTTCTTTTCGTGCTCGCCCACACCTTGTGGCTGGCCGCCGCGATCGCCGGCCTGGCCTATGCCTGGCTGTACATCCGCACCGGCAAGCTGTGGGTGGCGGTGGTGGCGCATGCGGTCACCAACGGCGTGCTGGGGGGCTGGGTGCTGGTCACCGGGAACTGGCAGTTCTGGTGACGGCAAGCCCGCGGGCTGCAGCCGTTTTCGCTGCCCGGCGACAGCGCTACACGCCACGGGCGCGATCGGCCCTGAAGCGGACGCGGAAGGCCTCGAAGCGGCCTTCGTCGAGCGCCAGACGCACCTCGCGCATCACGTTGACGTAGTAGTGCAGGTTGTGGATGCTGGCCAGCATCGGGCCGAGCATCTCGCCGCAGCGGTCGAGGTGGTGCAGGTAGGCGCGGCTGAAGCCGCCGCCTGCGCCGGTGCAGGCGTGGCAGCCGCAGGTCTCGTCGATCGGACCGGTGTCGGTCTTGTAGCGCGCATTGCGGATCCTGAGGTCGCCGAAACGCGTGAAGAGGTGGCCGTTGCGTGCATTGCGTGTCGGCATCACGCAGTCGAACATGTCGACGCCGACCGCCACGCCGTCGATCAGGTCCTCGGGCGTGCCCACGCCCATCAGGTAGCGCGGCTTGTGCACCGGCAAGCGGTGCGGCGTGTGCGCCACGATGCGCTGCATCTCTTCCTTGGGCTCGCCGACGCTGACGCCGCCCACCGCATAACCCGGCAGCTCGAGTTCGACGAGCGCCCGCAGCGACTCCTCGCGCAGCGCCTCGAACATGCCACCCTGCACGATGCCGAACAGCGCATTCGGGTTGGCCAGACGCCGGAACTCGTCGCGGCTGCGCCTTGCCCAGCGCAGGCTGAGCTCCATCGATGCCCTGGCCTCGACCTCGGTCGTGACATGGCCCTGCGTCTGGTACGGCGTGCACTCGTCGAACTGCATCACGATGTCGCTGTTCAGCACGGTCTGGATTTGCATGCTGACCTCGGGCGTGAGGAACAGCTTGTCGCCGTTGACCGGCGACGCGAAGCGGACGCCTTCTTCGCTGATCCTGCGCATCGCGCCCAGGCTCCAGACCTGGAAGCCGCCGCTGTCGGTGAGCATCGGCCGGCTCCAGCCCTCGAAGCGGTGCAGGCCGCCGAAGGCGCGCAGCACGTCGAGCCCCGGCCGCATCCAGAGGTGGAAGGTGTTGCCGAGAATGATCTGCGCCCCCATCTCCTCCAGCGAGCGTGGCAGCACGCCCTTGACCGTGCCGTAGGTGCCCACCGGCATGAAGTCCGGCGTTTCCACGACGCCGTGGTTGAGCGTGAGCCGGCCGCGGCGGGCGAGGCCTTCGGTGGCGAGCAACTCGAAATGCAGCATGACGACGATTGTCTGCGCAGGACCCGGCCAAGGCCCGGCGCGGATCCGGCTATGCCGGTCCGCTGCCGACGCCCCCTCGGGGAGCAGCGACCGGAGGGAGCGTGGGGGCCCGTTTCAGCAGCATGGCGTCGCCGTAGCTGAAGAAGCGGTAGCGCGATTCGACGGCGTGGCGGTACAGCGCCAGCACGTGATCGTGTCCCGAGAAGGCGCTGACGAGCATGAGCAGCGTGCTGCGCGGCAGGTGGAAGTTGGTCAGCAGCACGTCGACGATTCGGAATTCGAAACCGGGCGTGATGAAGATGTCGGTCTCGCCGCAGCAGGGCTGCAGCGAGACACCGTCCCTGGCGCGGGCGGCGGCCGACTCCAGCGCGCGCAGCGTCGTCGTTCCGACCGCGACGATGCGCCCGCCCGCGGCGCGTGTGCTTTCGATCGCCGCCACGGTGCCCGCGCCGACCTCGAACCACTCGCTGTGCATGCGGTGCTCGGCGATATGGTCCACCCGCACCGGCTGGAAGGTGCCGGCGCCGACGTGCAGCGTCACCGCTGCGCGCCGGACCCCCCGCGCATCGAGTGCGTCGAGCATGGCGATGTCGAAGTGCAGCGCCGCCGTCGGCGCCGCCACGGCTCCTGGGCGGGCGGCAAAGACCGTCTGGTAACGCTCGGCATCCTCCGCCGTGTCGCCATGTTCGATGTAGGGCGGCAACGGCACATGGCCGTGGCGTTCCAGCAGCAGCAGCGGGTCGGCAGGAAACCGCAGGTGGAACAGTGCGCCCTCGGGTCCGGCGCGGCCCAGAACCTCGGCCTCGAAGGCAGCGGCAAAACGCACCCGGCTGCCCGGACGCGGCGACTTGCTGGCCCGCAAGTGGGCCAGCACCTCGTTGCCGGGCAGCACCCGCTCCACCAGCGCCTCGACGGCGCCGCCGGTGGGCTTCTCACCCAGCAGGCGCGCCCGGATGACACGCGTGTCGTTGAATACCAGAAGGTCGCCGGGCTGCAGCAGCGACGGCAACTCCTTGAAGCGGCGGTCGACTGGCGTGTCCCCGGTGCCGTCGAGCAGCCGCGCGCCGCTGCGCTCGGGTGCCGGCTGCTGCGCGATCAGATCCGGCGGCAGGGCGTAGTCGAAGTCGACCAGGGTGTAGGGGCGGTTGCGGGTATTCATACCTCGGGGCGATCGGCCTCGATTCGGAACGAGCATGGAGCAGTCAAAATTGTTCCATGCCCGACCCCGCGTGCGCGCCCGTGGCCCGCAAGCCCCCACAGGACAAGCTCTCGGCCCCCGCGCGGGCGCTGCGCAGGCTGGGCCTGGCGCGCGACATCGACCTCGCGCTGCACCTGCCGATGCGCTATGTCGACGAGACCCGCATCCGGTCGATCGCCACGCTGCGCGACGGCGACATCGCGCAGGTGCAGGGCCGGGTGCTCGACTGCCGCATCGAGACGCGCGCGCGACGCCAGCTCGTCGTGCGCCTGGCCGACGACAGCGGCGAGCTCGTGCTGCGCCTGCTGCACTTCTACCCCTCGCACCAGAAGACGCTGGCCGCGGGCCAACTTGTGCGCGCCCGCGGCGAGGTGCGCGGCGGCTTCTTCGGCCGCGAGATGGTGCACCCCGAGTTTCGCGCCGTGAGCGCGGACACCGCGCTGCCGCAGGTGCTGACTCCCGTCTATCCGAGCAGCGCACAGCTGCCGCAGGCGTATCTGCGCAAAGCGGTGGCCTCGGCGCTGGCGCGGGCGCCGCTGGGCGAGCTGCTGCCGCCCGAGCTCCTGCCGAGCGGGCTGCCGACGCTGCGCGAGGCGCTGATGTTTCTGCACCAGCCCAGCCCCGCGGTGGCGCTGGCGACGCTGGAAGATCACAGCCACCCGGCCTGGCAGCGGCTGAAATTCGAGGAGCTGCTGGCACAGCAGCTGTCGCAGGCCCAGGCGCAGGCGGCACGGGCGACGCTGGCGGCGCCGGCGCTGCAGCTACGCCGGGACGGCCTGGCGACACACTTGCTGGTTGCCTTGCCATTCGCGCTGACCGCCGCGCAGCGGCGCGTGGTGGCTGAGATCGGCGCCGACCTGGCGCGCCCGCAGCCCATGCACCGGCTGCTGCAGGGCGACGTCGGCTCGGGCAAGACGGTGGTCGCCGCACTCGCCGCCGCGGTGGCCATCGATGCCGGCTGGCAGTGCGCTCTGATGGCGCCCACCGAAATCCTGGCCGAGCAGCACTTCCGCAAGCTCGTCGGCTGGCTCGAACCGCTGGGGGTGCAGGTGGCCTGGCTCACCGGCAGCCGCAAGGGCAAGGGCCGCACAGCGATGATCGATCGCGTGGCCACGGCCGAGGCGATGCTGGTGGTCGGCACCCATGCCGTGATCCAGCACGATGTCGCCTTCGCGCGCCTGGGTCTGGCCATCGTCGACGAGCAGCACCGCTTCGGCGTCGCGCAGCGCCTGGCGCTGCGGCAGAAGCTCGAAGCACAGGCACTGGAGCCCCATCTGCTCATGATGAGCGCGACGCCGATCCCGCGCACGCTGGCGATGAGCTATTTCGCCGACCTCGACGTCAGCACCATCGACGAGCTGCCGCCCGGCCGCACGCCGGTGCTGACCAAGGTCTTTGCCGACAACCGGCGGGCGCAGGTGGTGGAGCGCATCCGCGACGAGGTGGAGCGCGGGCGCCAGGTCTACTGGGTGTGCCCGCTGATCGAGGAAAGTGAACACCTCGACCTGCAGAACGCCACCGCCACCCATGCCGAGCTCAGCACCGCATTGCCCGATGCGATGGTCGGCTTGCTGCATGGGCGCCTGCCGCCGGCCGAGAAGGCGGCGGTGATGTCGCTGTTCACCGGCGGTCAGATGAAGTTGCTGGTGGCCACCACCGTCATCGAAGTCGGCGTCGACGTGCCCAACGCCAGCCTGATGGTGATCGAACACGCCGAGCGCTTCGGCCTCGCGCAGCTGCACCAGCTGCGCGGCCGCGTCGGGCGCGGCGCGGTGGCCAGTGTCTGCGTGCTGCTCTATACGCCGCCGCTCTCGGCCACCGGCAAGGCGCGGCTGAAGGCGATGGCGGAGACGAACGACGGTTTCGAGATCGCCCGCCGCGACCTCGAGATCCGCGGCCCGGGCGAATTCATGGGTGCGCGTCAGAGCGGCGATGCGCTGCTGCGCTTTGCTGATCTGCAGCAGGACAGTGTGCTGCTGCAGCATGCCCGCGACGTGGCGCCTCGCCTGCTGCGCGAGCATCCGCAGGTGGCCGCGGCGCACGTGCAGCGCTGGCTGGCCGGCCGCGCCGAGTTCATGAAAGCCTGATGCATCGCACCCACGTTTGCGATAGTGCAAACCTTCGGGCTTTGGCCACAATCACGCCATGACCCTGACCGAGCTCAAGTACATCGTCGCCGTCGCGCGCGAGAAACATTTCGGCCGCGCCGCCGAGGCCTGCTTCGTCTCGCAGCCAACACTCAGCGTGGCGATCAAGAAGCTCGAGGAGGAACTCGACGTCAAGCTCTTCGAGCGCGGCGCCAGCGAGGTCAGCGTGACACCGCTGGGTGAGCAGATCGTGCGCCAGGCGCAGCAGGTCATCGAGCAGGCGGCGGCGATCAAGGAGATCGCCAAGCGCGGCAAGGACCCGGTGGCCGGGCCGCTGCGCCTGGGCATCATCTACACCATCGGG
>Ga0105090_10000563_pt1 | contig 18580 bp, 18 predicted proteins | sample PPLLak3March2015_FD_79110 | JGI IMG/M metagenome (GOLD analysis project Ga0105090, IMG submission 79110) | Freshwater sediment microbial communities from Prairie Pothole Lake near Jamestown, North Dakota, USA - PPLs Lake P7 Core (1) Depth... | ecosystem: Environmental > Aquatic > Freshwater >... | reverse complement strand
GTCAGGCTGACGGCGGCCGGCTGCAGCGAGTGCACAACGCCAATCCGCGCCTCCGACAAGTGCCTGGCCAGCGCCGCCGGAGCAAGCCTTCCGTGCTCGCCCGGCAGCGGGACCTGCCGGGCTCCGAAGCTGAACATCTCGGGTGCGCCGCATTCGTCGGTCTCGATGTGCGCATCCCAGTGGGAGAGGATCGTTCCGTACGGAGGCACCATCGCACCGAGCGCAATCGCGTTGGCCGCCGTGCCCGTGGACACGGTGAAGGCCGCGAGGTCGCGGTGTTCAAAGAAATCGCGCAGCGAGTCCAGTGCCCGTTCGGTCCAGGCTTCGTCCTCGAAGTTCGTTGCGAAGCCCACGTTGGCAGCATTGACCGCGGCCACAAAGGCCGGATGCACCGGCGAGGTGTTCTCGGAACCGAAGTCCAGCGGAATGTGACCGGCGCTCATGGGGTGCGGCGGCTCACGCCTGGCCGGCAGGGCCGGTCAGGCGAAATACCGGCATGCTTCTTCCCGGTCCATGCACGACGTAGTCGACGGTGACCGCCTTGCCGACCAGGGACGGGCCGTCCGTCGGGGCTCCGGGGATCTGTGCATAGACGCAGGGGCCCTCCTCCAACGCGACCGCCGCAAAGACATAGGGCGCTTCGGCGTTGAATCCGTCGTGATGCGTTCGACGGACCGTCGTGTACGAAATGATCTGGCCCTTTCCGGACGCCTCGAACCAGTTCAGTTCGGCGCCCTGGCAGAACGGGCAGCACACGCGCGGGTAGAACACGGCCTTGCCACACTCGGGCCGAGCGCAACGCTGGATCATCAGCCTGCGCTCGTTGGCCCCTTCCCAGAACGGCTTTGTGAGCTGGGTCACCCGCGGCTGGGGTTTCGGCACAGCGCCGGCAGTCGGATTCGTCATGTCGGACTCCTAGTCGACTCGTTCGAGCACGGCAGCGCTCGAGCTGAGGCCCCGGCCATACGCCACCATCCCGTACCCCGACACCACGCCGCGCTTGCACTTCACCTGCCGGGCTCCGGCGCGCCCCATCAACTGCGCCACGCCCTCGTACACGCCGATCATTCCGCCGGCGGCACCGGCCTGCCCCGCGGACAGCTGTCCGCCCCCGGTGTTCACCGGAAAGGTGCCTCTGGTCGTGATGTCCGTGGACTGCACGAACCGGTGGGCGGTCCCCTTCCCGCAGATGCCGAGCCCTTCCAGCTGCACGAAACACATCACGGGATAGTCGTCGTACAGCTGCGCGAAGTGAAGATCGGCCGGCCGGCAGCCGGCGCGCGCGTAGAGCCGGTCTGCAAACCCCTCCCATCCCCCCGGGACCGAATAGACGTCGTTCGCCGGGAAGTTGTGGATCTCCTCGGACGCGAGGATCCTCAGCGTCGGCCCGGACAGCTCGCGCGCGACGCGCTCCGAGGCGAGCACGATCGCGTCGCCTCCAATGCACGGCATCACGCAGTCGTACAGCCGCAGCGGATCGGCGATCTGCTTTGCGTCCAGGTAGTCCGGCATCGTGAGCGGCACCTTGAACAGCGCGTTCGGGTTGAGCAGCGCATTCGCGCGAAGCGCGATACAGAAGCGGCCGAAGTCCTGGCGCGTGGCGCCGTAGCGCTCCATGTAGAGCCGCGTGTGGAGCGCAAACATGCCGTTGGCGCCGCCGAAGCCCTGGGGTGACATGAACTCCCGCACCGAGCCGTTGAAACGGTCAAGGGTCTCGTTGTGGGAGGCGACGTCGAAGGCGTCGGCCGCCGCGACAATGACGACATCGCAGGCGCCGTCGCGGATGGCGCGCGCCGCGTGCGCCATGCCGATGATTCCCGAGGCCCCGCCGTAGAGGCCCTGGTAGAGGAACCGGGCCTCGATGCCGAAGTGCTCCGCAACCGTGGCCGAGTTGTCCGGCGGCAGCATGAACGACGTCAGCGCCAGCCCGTCGACCCGGGACCAGTCGAGGCCGGCATCGCGCAGCGCCGCACTGCCCGCGTCGTACAGCAGCTTCTGGACGGTATCCGACGAGCGCTTGGCGTACGTGGTCTGCCCTGCGCCGACAATCCTCACTCCCTCGAACACGCGGCCCATTTCAGACGATTCCTTCTTCTTCCAGTGCACGAAGCTCGGCCGCCGACAGGCCGAGCAGGTTCATGAAGACATCAGCGTTGTCGGCGCCGAGCGCCCGACCGGAGTGACGGACTTCGCCGGGTGTGCCGACGAACTTCGGCACGACTCCCTGCATCCGCACCTCCCCGAAGTCGTCATCCGGCACAGCAACGATGTTCTGGCGCGCCAGGTAGTGCGGATCCGTGACGATGTCACGGATGTCGAGGACGGGGCCGGCGACGACCTCCGCCGCCTCGAACATCTGCATCAGGTCATTGCAGTCGCGTTGCCTGAACCAGCGCGCAATGATGTCGTCGAGCGCGACATCGTTGTCACAGCGGGACGCGTTGTCGACGAAGCGCGGATCGGTGATCAACTCCGGCATGCCCATCGCCGCTGCGAGCCGTTCAAAGGTCCGTTGCGAACTCGCCGAGATGCCGACCCACTTGCCGTCGCGCGTCTCATACGTATTGCGCGGCGAGTCCTCGGAGAGGCGATTGCCCTGCCGCTTCTTGACGATGCCGAGCTGATCGAATCCGATCACTTGCGACTCGACCAGTCGAAACAGGGGCTCGTAGAGGCTGACATCGATCTCCTGGCCCTTGCCGCCGCCATGATCACGGTTGTAGATCGCGAACATGGCGGACATCGCCGAGAAGGTCGCCGCCACCGAATCCGCGAGCGGGAAACCGGGCAGCGTCGGTGGGCGATCGGGAAACCCGGTGAACGACGGAATGCCCGAGAACGCCTCTGCAATGGTCCCGTAGCCGCCGCGCTTGGCGTAGGGCCCTGTCTGGCCGAACCCGGAGACCCGGACCATGACGAGTTTCGGGTTGATCCTGGACAGTTCGGCGAAGCCGAGCCCCCATCGCTCGAACGTGCCGGGCCGGAAGTTTTCGATGAGGATGTCGGTATCGCGGACCAGCTGTTTGAAGAGTTCCTGTCCCCGCGCCTTCGACAGCGCGAGCGTGATCAGGCGCTTGTTGCGGCCGATCACTTTCCACCACAGCGAGCGGCCCTCCTTCATCGGCGCCCAATGCCGCATCGAATCGCCGATGCTCGGCAACTCGATCTTGATGACATCGGCGCCGAAGTCCGCAAGCTGGGTGGCCGCGAGCGGCCCGGCGATCATGTTTCCCGCATCGAGAACGCGCAGCCCGACCAGCGGGCCGCGGCGGGTCGACGTCGACGCTGCCATCGACGATGAGGTCGTCACAGAGGTTTGAATCGTTCGCTCCTGGGTGCGCACCGCAGCAGAATGGTTCCGCGAGAAATCTCGGAAAATGGAAGTTCTTTTCTTACTTCTCGGTTATTGTTTTGCCAGAAATGAACCTAGGTCAAGACATTCTTCACCGCCCTGCGCCTGAAACCGCAGACGTCGCGAACGATCAACCGCTTGATCGAGCGCTCGCGGTCCTGCACGCGGTGGCCGAGTCAACACGGCCTACATCTATCACCGAGGTCGCCGCAGACTGCGGACTTCCCGTCCCCACGGTGCATCGACTGGTTGCCCAGCTGGAACGACGCGGGATGGTCACGCGCGCGCTGGGATCCAAGCGGGTCATCGTCGGACCATCGCTCGTCAGGCTCGGCATGGCGTCCCTTGAAGCCGCCCTTCGATCCGATCGGCCGCACCAGGTGCTCGTCACGCTGGCCAACCGGCTTGGGGAGCACTGCCAGATCGGCCGGCGCTTTGACGACGCCGTCATCTACGTCGATTCGGCAAAGGCACTTCGGTCCGACGGCCTGTACTTCGAACAAGGCGGCCGCGCGCCGCTCTACTGCACGTCGATCGGCAAGCTGTTCCTGGCAGACATGTCCGATGCCGACCTGGACTGGTGGCTGGCGCACGCGAACCTGGAACGGCTGACCCCGTCAACCATCGTTGCGGCCAACTCCCTGCGTGCGCTCGTCAAAAAGGTGCGACGAGAAGACTGGGCGGTCAGCAACCAGGAGTTCGTGATTGGCGTGGTCGGTTGCGCGGTCCCGATCAAGAGTTCCACCGGGCGCCTGATCGCTGGTCTGGGGATATCCGCCCCGAGCGCACGCGTTCCGTTCGAGCAGCTGTCCAAGTTTCGCAGCCTGATGGAATCGTCAGCCGACGAGATCGCCACCGCGCTCTCCTACGACGACTGAGCGCGCACCTGCCCAAGGAGACGCGATGACCACGACGCCGCCTGAGTTGATCAACGATTCCAGTGTCTGGTTGGCGAAGGACTTCGGCAAGCCGCGCTCCTGGGTGCACGACCTCTCGCCAGAAAGCCAGGACGAGATCGAGGCCAGCGTGCGCAAGGCCGCGGCCGCCGGCAAGGGCTTCAGCGACGTGGACCAGCGTGACTTCCCGTTGCCGAAAACCCGCGCCATGCTGCGTGAGGTGTTCAATGAACTCGAGGACGGGTGCGGATTCTCCGTGGTCGGCAACTTCCCCGTCGACCGGTTCACGTATGAAGAGGCGCTGATCGGCTACGCCGGTGTTTCTGCCCATCTGGGGGTGCTGGTCGACCAGAGCTACGCCGGCGCCATGAAGGCCGACGTCAAGGACCTCGGCCTCGCCTATGGCAAGGATGTGCGCGGCTACCAGAGCAACGCCATGCTGCGCTTTCACACGGACGGCGCGGTGCTCACAGGTCTGCTGTGCCTGCAAAGTGCGGTGGAAGGCGGACTCAGCGTGCTCACCAGTTCCGGTGCACTGAGCAACGCCATCCTGCGCGATCGGCCGGACCTGCACGAAGTGCTGGTCAAGGGCTTCTACCACCATCGCCGCGGCGAGCACGCTCCGGGAGACAACCCGGTCTCGCCGGCTCCGATTCCGGTCTTCGCCTTCTACGACGGCCTGCTCCACTGCACCTACGACCGCAACCAATCGCTCTGGGCGGCCGAAGAAGGCATCGAGATCACTCCCAAGCAGATCGAAGCGATGGACTATCTCGATGCGCTCATGGCGAGCGACAAGTATCAGCTGCACATGGAGATGCGCAAAGGCGATATCCAGTTCCTCAACAACTTCACCGTCATGCACTCGCGCACCGAGTACCGAGACGGCCCCAACCAGAAGCGGCACCTGGTCCGCTACTGGATCGATGTCCCAAGCGGCAAGCGCAAAGGCCTAACAACGCGCGATCTGTACGTGCGCGATGGCAGGCTCGCCGAGCAGTCGTAGTGCCAGTCGAAGTTCAACACCTGTAACCGAGGAGAACAGATTATGTTGAAGAAACTGTTTGCATCACTTGCGCTTGCCGGCCTCATCGGTTCCGGGGCGGCGCAGGCTCAGGACAAGTCGCGCCTTGACGAGATCATGGCCCGTGGCAAGGTGATCGTCGGAGTGACTTCCGAGGCGCCGCCCTTCGGCTTCATCGACGATAAGGGAGAACTGGTCGGCTTCGACATCGACATCGCCAAGATGCTCGCGAAGTACATCTTCAACAACGACGCCTCGCCCAAGCGCATCGAGTTCGTCAAGCAAGGCTTTGCGGCGCGCTGGCCCAATGTCGAGTCGGGTGCCGTGGACTTCGGCATCCAGGTCACGACGATCCTTCCCGACCGCGTCATGCGCGTCGCCTTCACGCAGCCCTACATCGACAGCGGCATCGTCGTGGTCGTGCGCAAGGACTCGCCGATCAAGACGCTCAAGGACCTGGACGACACGAAGTTCACGGCGGCGCTGCTGACCAATCCGCAGCAGGCGGAGCGTGCCAAGCAGTTCTTCCCGAAAGCCAAGACGATCATCTTTGATTCCGTCGCGGCCCAGTTCACCGCAGTCAAGACCAACCGGGCTGACGCCGCCCAGCTCGACACTCCCGTGGCTCGCTGGTACGTCAAGCAGAATCCGGACATGCGCATCCTTGACGAGGCGCTGGTCCCGCCGACCAACAACGCGGTCTTCCTGAAGATGGGCGACTTCAAGTTCTGGCTCGTGCTGGACACGCTCATCGGCGAAATGAAGGGCGGCAGCCTCTACAACGAGTACGCGGCGATCTACGAGAAGTGGTTTGGCGAAAAGCCCCAGCACGCCAAGTACTACGTGAAGCGCTAGCCGGGAGCAACGGCGCAGGTCGGGCGGAGCGCAGATGGACTGGTTGATCGTCAAGCTGAGGCTGATCGGCAGCATCTACCCGCAGATGCTCGATGCCCTCGGCGTGACGCTGGGCATCGCTGCGCTCGCCCTGCCGCTGGCAGTGGTTCTTGCGGCGGTCATCGCCGCCGTCCGGCTGTTCGGTCCGAAACCCATCGCGATGGCGCTGGGCGGCTGGATCGAACTGATGCGCAATACACCGCTGTTGTTGCAGATGTTCCTGCTGTACTTCGCCTTGCCCATGCTTGGCTGGCGGCTGGATGGCTTCTATTGCGGGGTGCTGGCCATCGCGTTCCAGCACTCCGCCTTTCTCGCCGAGACCTTCCGCGGCGCGATCGAGACCATCAGCCGGCGACAGTGGGAGGCCGCCCGCGCGCTCGGGATCAGGGACTCAACGGCACTGTGGCATCTGATCCTGCCGCAAGCTGCTGTGAAGGTCGCGGCGCCGATCGGCAACCAGCTGATCATCCTGGTGAAGGACACCTCGGTCGTCTCCGGCATCGCGGTGCTGGATCTCACGCTCACCGGCAAGATCATCCTCGAGCGCAACGCGGCGTCCTTCGAGGTCTTCATCGTCGTCGCAACGTTCTATCTGGCGCTTACGGTACTGCTCGGCCTGCTGGTCCGGTTCGTCGAGACCCGCACCCGCGCCATGGTGGGCTGAACGATGGATGTCCTCGTTCAAAGCCTGCCTTACCTTGCCAAGGGCGCGCTGCAGACCGTGTGGATGGCGGTGGTGGCCATCTTCGTCGGCTCCGTGGCCGGCCTGGTGCTGGGCCTGGCCGCGGTCTCGCGCTTCACTGCGCTGCGCTGGCTGATCGACGCCTACATCTTCCTCACGCGCGGCATCCCGATCCTGGTGCTGATGTTCATCACCTACTACGCGTTCCCGGCCATGGGCTACCGCGTGTCGAGCTATGCGGCCGTGACCGTTGCGCTCGCGCTGTACGCCACGGCGTTCTATACGGACATCATGCGCGGTTGCCTGCAGTCCCTTCCCCGGGGCCAGACGGAGGCCGCCAAGAGCCTCGGCATGGGCCGCATGTCGATCATTTTCGACATCCTGCTGCCCCAGGCGATGAAGTCGTCGCTTCCGCCCTGGCTCAACACCTCGATCGTCATGGTGAAGAGCACGTCGTATTCGGCGATCGTGGGGGCGTGGGAGCTGACCTACGCGGCCAAGGAAGTCGTCGAACGAACACTCGCCACGTTCGAGATCTTCGGGGCCGTCATGCTCTTCTATTTCGCGATCTGCTACCCGCTGTCCCTGCTTTCGACTCACCTCGAGAAGAAGACAGCCGTTGTTCACTGAGCCCGCACCATGACCGCAATGATCGAAGTGAGTAACGTCGTCAAGAGCTTCGGGCCGCTCGAAGTGCTGAAGGGCGTGTCGTTCCAGGTGGCCCAGGGCGAAGTCGCTGTCATCATCGGTGCCAGCGGATCGGGCAAGTCGACGATCCTGCGCTGCATCAACTTCCTGGAGGACTTCCAGGGTGGCGGCATCAAGGTGGACGGCGCCGACGTGGGCTACGACCTGAAGCCCGATGGCACGCGGGTTCCTCAGAGCGAAGCCACCATCGCCAAACACCGCCAGGAAGTGGGAATGGTGTTCCAGAGCTTCAACCTGTTCCCGCATAAGACCGTCGTCGAGAACGTGATGACCGGCCCGCTGCGCGCCAAGGGAGTGCCCCGCGCCGAGGCGCGCTCGATCGCCGAGGCGTTGCTGGCAAAGGTTGGCCTGTCGGCCAAGCTGAACGAACTGCCCGCCAACCTGTCGGGCGGCCAACAGCAGCGGGTGGCCATCGCGCGTGCGCTGGCGATGCAGCCCAAGGTGATGCTTTTCGACGAGGTGACCTCGGCGCTCGATCCGGAACTGGTGGGAGAGGTGCTCAAGGTGATCCGCGACCTCGCCCAGGACGGCATGACGATGATCCTGGTCACCCACGAGATGCACTTCGCCCGCGACGTCGGCGACAAGCTGCTGTTCTTCGATGCCGGCCGCATCCTCGAGCAGGGCGAGCCGAAGGCGATACTCGACAATCCGGAAAGCGAGCGGCTGAAGGCGTTCCTGACGCGCTTCTCGGCGACCAACTACCTCTAGCCGGTGCCCTCGTACAGCCGGATCGTGTTGAGCGACATCCGCGGCAGCAACTCGATCATGGCCATCCGGTAGATGGACACCGCCTCGTGACCGCTGATGGCGTCCCCGCCCTGCGCGCCGACGATGACGACCTCGTCGCCGGCGCAGACGCCCGGAATGTCGGTCACGTCGACGACCGTGTGTTCGGTGGCGCGCAGCCCGATGATGCGGGCACGCTGCCCCCGGATGAGGACAGTGCCGCCCGCCGGTTCACGCGGCAGGCCGTCCTTGAACCCGAACGCGATCACGGCGGTGCGCAAGGTCCCTGGTCCCGCCGTGTGTCGCGCGTCGTCAATATCGAAGGACGCCGGGATCGTCTTCACCTGCAGCACGCGCGACTTGATTGCCTTGATGACGGGCTTCAGGTCCGCCTTGCCCTGCCATGGGTCCTCGATCATTCCGTAGAGCATGCGCCCGGGGTTGACCGCATTGAGATTGAGTTCCGGATACCCCAGCATCACGCGGCTGCTGGCCGCCATCAGTTCCAGGCCCTCGAACCCGGCGTTCGTCGCCTCCGCCGCCGCGCGCTTGAAGAGGTCGGCCTGCTTTCGGACGGCCGGCGGGTTCTCAACCGCGGTCAGGTGCGTGTAGAGCCCGACGACCCGGAGGTTCGCGGCGCCGCGCAGGCGCCTGAATGCCTGGTTCCACTCGCCGGGCGTGAAGCCCAGGCGGCCATAGCCACAGTCGACCTCGATGTGCACATCGACGGACCGCTTCACGCGGCTGAGCGCTTCCAGGCCGTCGAAGTCATGCACGGTCGCGATCAGGCCCAGGTCCGCGACCGCGTCGGCCATGTCGGGGCATGTGCTGGCATACAGCAGGATGGGAGCGGTTACGCCGGCGGCCCTAATTCGCGCGGCGTCTTCCGGATCGGACACCGCGAAAGCGTCCGCCCCCGCGGCCAGCATGGCGCTCGCCGTCTCCTGGACTCCACACCCGTACGCGTTGTTCTTGCAGACGGCGTAGAAACGGTCCGTCGGTCGCAGCAGGCCACGGATGACCCGCACATTGTGCGCAAGTGCGTCGAGGTCGATGACCGACCACGCGGGACGAGCGGTGGGAGGAAGTTTCATGCGGTCCACGGCGGCCTCGTTCGGCACCCTCAGGAGACCGAGTATGCATCGCGGGTCCGCAGCGGTCCGTCCAAAGTTTCACAAACTGAAAGAAGGCATCGATGAAGAAGATCGAGGGTGTGATCACCGCACTGGTCACCTGTTTCGGCAAGGATGGTTCGCTTGACCTGCTTGCCCTGCGCGACAGCGTCAGGCACCAGGTCGCCAGCGGCGCTGCCGGCCTCTGCCCGCTGGGGGGAACCGGCGAGCCGCTTTCGATGACCGTGCCGGAGCACAAACAGGTCATCGACACGGTCGTGACCGAGGCAGCAGGCCGCGTGCCCGTGGTCGTGGGCACGCTGCTCGGCAGCCAGGCGGACATCATCGAGTGCGGTCGCTACGCTCGGGCGGCCGGCGCCGACGCGATCATGGTGATACCCCCCTATTTCGTCGTCGCCAGGCCCCCGCACATCCGCCAGCACTTCGCGGCCATTGCGGAGAAGGTCGACATGCCGATGGTCCTCTTTCACGGCCCGTCGCGCAGCGGCGTGCGGCTCGACTCGGACACGATCCTGCAGTTGATCGCGGCAGTGCCGCGCATCGTTGCCATCAAGGAGACTTCGGGCGACCTGACGATATCGGCCGACCTGCTGCGGTCCGCGCCGGCGGACTTCCGTGTGCTGCAGGGCTTCGACGAGTACGTCCTGCCCACCCTCGCACTGGGCGGGCACGGCGCCGTGCTTTCGCTGGGTTGCCTGATACCCAACCTGCTGCGCAGGCTGCACGAAGCATTCCTGGCCGGGCGCCTCGCCGAGGCGCAGCAGATCCAGCTCAGCATCATGCCGCTGTGCAAGGTCATCTATGGCGAACCGAACCCCGGTCCCCTCAAGCTTGCGCTTGAAATGGCGGGTCGTGCGGCCGGCCCGACCCGACCGCCGATCTATCCGCCGTCCGCAGATACAACGAACACACTTCGACGCCTGCTGCCTGACATCCTGAAGGCCGAGGCAGCCGCCCAATGAGCGCCGTGAAGGAGCGCTTCGTCATCTTCGTGCCGGAGCCATTCCCGGAAACCGCGCTCGCGGTGCTCGACGATCGCTTCGAAGTGCGACAGGGGCGCGTTGGCAGTGCCTATTCGGAGTCCGAGCTAGAGCGCGTCGTATCTGATGTCGATGCCATGGCCATCTACTCGCGCGATCGCATCACGCCGCGAGTTCTGGAGTCCGCCAAACGATTGCGGGTGATTGCCAAAGGGGGCTCGAAGCCGACCTCCAACGTCGACATTGCGGCCGCGGAGCGACGAGGTGTCAGGGTGATCTGGACCCCGGGAGCCAATGCCGTCAGCGTCGCCGAGATGACCGTTGCGCTCATGCTCACGATGCTCCGGCGCTTGCCCATGCTGACCCGCCATCTGAAGAACGGGGGGTGGCGCAGCTTCGACCTGCTCGGGCATGAGTTGGCGGGGATGACGCTCGGCCTCGTGGGCTTCGGCGCTGTCGGCAGGGAGGTGGCTAAGCGCTATCGAGCGTTCGGCGGCCCGGTACTCGCCTTTGATCCCTTTCTGGACCAGTCTGCCGCGGACAAACTTGGCGTACGTGGCGTCGAGCTCGATGCCATATTGCGTCAGTCCGACATCATTTCCCTGCACTGCGAAATGAACACCCAGACGGAGCGTCTGATCAACAACAGGACCCTGTCGGAAATAAAGCCCGGTGCGCTGCTGATCAACACAGCCCGTGGTGGACTCGTTGATGAAATCGCGCTGCTTGATGCCTTGAACCGGGGGCGCCTCGCCGGCGCTGCTCTGGATGTCTTCGCAGAGGAACCTCTCCCGGCGAGCCACCCCCTGCTCCTGCATCCCAATGTCCTGGCGACGCCACACGTCGCCGCCTTCACCCATGAGTCCATTTATCGAGAGAGCGCGTGGGCTTTGGAGGACGCGAGCCGAGTTCTCCTCGGCTTGGCGCCCCTGCACTTCCAGTCATGAGCATCAGTGCCACAGTCGACGAGCCGCGCTTCAGTTCAGGAGTGGAGAAGCACGAGCTGTCGCATCTTCTCTATGAAGGCAAGATCAAGAACATGGGCAACACTGGCCGAAATCGCGGCAAGTGAGGAGCTTCTTGTCAGTAGAAGTTGCGGGGAAAGGCCATGAAGATAACGTCTTCGATCCGCTGCCAAAAGCCTCGCGCCGGCTGACGCGTCACGGTCTCGCGATCATTGATCCAGATGATTGCGCCGTCCGACTCGACCTCGACCCGCCAGCTGTTCGCCGGTGCCATGTCCCGCTTGATCCGCGCAGCAAGTTCCTCCGCGAGCTTCGGGCTGTCGATCAGAACGCCCATTTCTGAATTGATGCTCGCAGAACGCGGATCGAAGTTCATCGACCCGATGAAGACATGGCGGCGATCGACGACCATTCCCTTCGAATGCAGCCCCACAAATTTCGCCTTTGTCGGCGGCGAGTCGACGACCTGGCTCTGGATCTGCGCGTCGTGTCTCATTTCGTATAAACCCGACGAGGCCTCGCGCAGCGGCTTGCGCCACGTCTTGTAGTGGCTGTTTACGGCCGGCACGTCGTGAGAAGCAAGCGAGTTCGTCAGGATCCATATCTCAACGCCCCTGCCCTTCAAGTCGCGCAGGCCGGCCACGAATCGCTCGTCCGGAATGATGTAGGCATTCACAATGAGCAATTCGCGCTGCGCGCTGCCCCCCATCTGGTACAGCACTTCGGTCATATCCTGACGGATGCCGCTGTCGTCCGGCACATCCGACTTCACCTCACTGGTGCCCGTCTTGAGGCGACTGGCGACTGTCGCGAACTCGGAATACCACGACTGCGGCACGATCGCGTAGCGCGCGAACGCCGGTAGCTGCGTCAGCTCCTGCGTCATACGCTCCCGTGCTACGCGCACATCGGCGGGCTTGAACGCGAAGCCGAGTTCCGAGACGCGCAGAACCCAACGGCTGTTCCAGTACAAGTCAAATACGGACGAGGCCTGCCGAGCAACCGGACCAAATCCCAGGACATCCAGATCATGGAAGTTGAAGTCATCGCTGAAACCAAAGTACTCGTCTGCAAGGTTACGTCCGCCGAGGATGGTTGCCCGGTTGTCGACGATCATCGCCTTGTTGTGCATTCGCTGGTCGAGTCGGTCGAGGTCTGCGAGGGTCTCACCAATCCGGCCGAACAGGTTTCGGTTACGCCACGGATTGAAAAGCCGCAGCTCGACGTTCGGATGCGAGTCGATCATCGCGAAGACTTCGTCGCGCAGCATGACCGTGCCGGCATCCTTCAGTAGGCTGTTGAGATCGTCGAGCAGGAGCCTGACTTTGACGCCGCGGTCCGCGGCATCCAGCACCCGCTTCAGAAGCAGCGTGCCGGTGCCGTCGCCGAACCAGATGTAGTACTGGATGTCGAGGCTTTGCTGCGCCGAGTCGATCAGCGCCAGTCGCCACCGCAGGCCGTCGTCACTGCGATCGAGCAATTCGAATCCCGAGACGTCGGGGCCGTGCTTCGCACGCAGTTGCTGCTCGATCTCGGCGAACACCCCCGTCGTCGCGGGCGGCGCCGCCGCGGCTTGCGGCATCGGACGACCGGGCGGAGCGATGGCCGGTTTCGTTGCGCATCCCGCCAGCGCAACAACCACAAATGCCGCCGCCATCCGCCAGCAAGCCTCCGGCAGCCCACTGCACCACTGCCGGGATCGCGTCGTCCGATGGGCAGGTTCGGTCCGGTCCGGCATCACTGAAGCCCCACCGTCGCCTCGGTGCGGAAGAAATCACGCGCCCGTCGTTCCGCCTCGTCGCGTCCTGGGCGCTGCTCGGAGGGTGTCAGGTCATGGTCGATCTTCGCTCCGATAACCGCGCGGCAGGCCATGTAGTTGCGAACCGTTCCATCCTGCAGCGTGTCGAACTGATGGTTCATGGTGTCGATGAACTGGGCGCGCCGCCGGAAGAGTTCGATCGATCCTTCCAGATCGGCGGGCGGCTTGCTGCGCAGCTGGGTCATACATTCCGTCCAGGAGTCGAAGCCGCACGAAGCCGGCGGTTGCATCGGCTTCATCGCTGGAACCTCAGGCAGCAGGTCTACATAGGCCTGTTGGATGGTCCTGAGCATGGCATCCTGGTAGCGCAGGCCGCTGGCGTAGAGACTCTGCTGGCAGCTCTCGCACCAGTCACCCAGGCTGGCGACCAGCCAGTCGAACATCGTGCCGCGCGCCGAGCGCTGCTCCTGCACGATCTGCAGTTCCTCTTCAGTGATGCGCATGGTCGCGACTCCGCTCGGCTGGCAGGCCAGAGCCTGCCAAGCCTCGAGTAAGGCGTTGTCGCTTTGCGGCGCACGGCCCGCGGCCGGCAGCAATTCGGCGACGACCTTCAGTCGGCGGGCGGACTCGTCATAGGCGAAGCGCAAGCGCCGGTAAGCGATCGGCCAGTCCGAAAGTGAACTGACGTTCAGCTCCAGCAGCCGCCTCGCGCCGACCCAGTGCATCGCCCAGAAGCCCTGATGCGTGTGGGCCGACAGATAGACCAGCGGATGTTCGATCGCATCGAACTGCTGCGCGAGTCGCAATTGCGTCGCGAAGCTAAGCCGGTTCCAGTTGTGATGTCCCGCAAAGACGACGAGGTCACCGTGCCGGCGGGCCGCGTCAATCCATGGCCGCACGGCGGCCAGCTGGTCGGCGCGGACGTGCCCGATGTCGCCCGGACTGAGCGAGCGGATCGTGTCCAGCGTTCCCACCAGCGCGTCGACCTGGTTGGTATCAAGGCCGATGATGATCACGCTGCGTGGTGCACCCTGGGCGCGCGGCAGCCTGAGCTTCTGCGCGAGGAAGGAATTGGCGTAGGCATCACCATCCCGCAACTGCACTTCGACCGCCTCGATGTAAGGGTCGGGCCGCGGATTGCTCCAGGAGATGCGTACCGTGCCGCTGGCCGGCACCGGCGTCAGCCCTGCGACGGGGGTCGGATTCACCGCAAGCATTTCCAGATACGCCGTGATGAACGCGCGCCGGTCCACCACGGGCGATTCAATTTTCCGCGTACCCGCGCGGCCATCGCCCGCGCCGGCACCACGCAGGCAGCCCCGATGCCAGGCGTGCTGGCTCGCTCCGTCGGCCACGTCGATCAGTGGCACGTTGAAGATGCCGAACATCAGCCCATCATGGTTACCCGGCAGCGCGGCAATCGGCGCACGTGCCGACGCGGCCAGCCTCCAGATGCGCTCCAGTTCCGACCGGCACGACATGTCGAGCACATCGCCCAGGTGGAGCAGCGGCTCGTCTGGATGATTGAACAACACCCACTCCCCCAGCCGTCGCCCGAACAGGGGCTGCTCGGGCGGGCGCTGCGCCACCTCGACGTATTCGTCGACCGCGCCGTCGTTGTCAACCAGCGGGAATCCCGTGGTTTCATGCTCCTGCGTATCGCCAACCACGATGATCGGGTCGGTCAGCAGCACAAAGCGGCCGGCCGGATCCGGTGGCGGGGTCGGGGATCTTGCGATTTGCGCGCAGCCGCCACAGGCGAGCACGACCGCCCCCATGAAAAGGACCGCCCGCCAGCCACGCAGGCGCGTCGCTGCACTGCCTGTCCGCTTTCGAGTGCGGTCAGCAGCACACATCGACGAACCGAAAGGCCCTCAGGGCTTCGGCATCCAGTCGAGCGACCGGAACCAGTGGTTGCGCCGCTCGTCCAGCCAGCCAACGTCCTCGTGGAAGACGATCCAGGCGTTGAGATAGGCCAGGAAATCAGGATCGCCACGCTCGATCGCGAACGCTTCGCGGCGGGTGGCCAGGGTGGATTGTGACCTGAATGACGACTTCGGAAACGCTGCCGCGAGGTAGTCTGGAACAGGCGCTGCAGCGACGATTGCATCCAGTTTGCCTGCGGAGAACTCTTCAAAGAACTTCTCGTCGGCATCGAAGGTCACGACGCGGGCCCGCGGAAATTGCCGCCGCACCACCGCCTCGGAGTGGCTACCCGCCCGAACCCCGATGGTTACATTTTCCCTGTTAAGGGCCGCGCGGCCCGGCTTATCTCCAAACTTCTTCGTGTTGCCGAGCAGTTCCACGGAGTTCACTGCGTAGGGCTGGCTGAAGTTGACCAACAGCGCACTCGACGGAGTCGGCCAGAGGCCCGCGGCGGCGATGTCGAACCGGCCCACGCCCAGATCCCCCGCATAGCCAGCCAGCGTCGTCCGAACCAGTTCCAATCGCACGCCCAGATCAGTTGCAAGCTTGCGCGCGACGTCGACCTCGAAGCCCACGAGTTCGCCGGACGGTCCCGGCAGCGCCCACGGCGGAATCGCCACGACGCCGACACGCAGCACGCCGGCTTTGCGCACCGCGTCCAGCGTGGCGGAGGCCGGTCGCACACGCGGCGACCCGGTCAGCGGCGTCGCCACCTTCATCTCGGGTGGCAGCTTCTCGGGCGAAGCGGTCGAGGTCGCTGGCGCCGGTGCACCCTGTGCGAGGACGGCCGCGGCACCGAATGCCGCCGCCAGTGCCACGCTCGCCCGCACCAGCCGACGGGCGCCCACTCCCAAACAAACAAAAGTCACAGTACTCATGATCAGCGCACCCGTTGAAAGGCCGTGGCGTTGTTCGGATCACCATCTTGCCGCAGCACAAATCCATTGCCGGACGGTTCCAGCGAATAGGAAGTGCCGTTGTCGTAATAGATCCTGTTGCCGCTGAGCCGTCCGCTGACCTGCTGACCCGCGGCGTAATACATCACCCGCCCGGACGGATCGATGTCAACGGTGATGTCGGCCCGATAGACCGTATTGAATCCGTGAAAACGCCCGACCTGGGCGTTGGGCACATAGGCATAGCCATAATTCGGCTGAGGTGGGTAATAGGTATTCGGCGGGGTCGTCGCCGGAGGTGGGACATAGCCCTGCTGTCGGTCATGACTCTTGCTGGCGATGGCAGCCGCGATCGCCGCGATTCCGATACCGGCCGCAATGGCCGTGTTCCGGTTGGAGTGGCTCGATCGCTTGTCGTCGACCCAGAACTTCGCATAGCAGCCCCGATCAACCCAGATGCCGGACCCATCCGTGCCCCAGGTCTGCCCCTCGATGCAGGGATGGCTGCCATAGGCCGTCATCACGTTGACCTTGCCATGCTCACCGATGGAACAGTACTCATGCCGCATGTGCCGGCTTTCGCAGGTCACCTCGCGCGGCGCAGCCACGACAGGCCCGGAAAGCAGCGTGGTGGCGCCGACGAGCAGCAGGCCTGGCAGACTCCAACGATTAAATTGCACGGATCAACCCTCCAGTGAGTACCGGCCGTTCGGCCGGAGCCGTGATCATTGCTGCCATCGACCGGGCACTTGCGACAGGTTGCCAGGCAACACGCCCGGCATTGCAGTGCATCAGCCCAGCCTGCGCTAGCCAAAAAACGAACGCGGCCCCACACCCCGGCCGTGGACACCAGAACATGGCGGCAGCGTCACTTGCCTGCGGTCCGGTTCAGCATCAGTTGCTGCAGCCTTGCGGCAAGCGCCTGGTGCTCGGCCGCGGAATTCTTGCGCAGTACGTTGGAAATCAGCGTCACCATGTAGTGGATCTTCCGGTCGCCGGCCGGGTACTCGATGATCGCGATCGAGTTCATGTAGTTCTTGACGTTGCCCATGTACTGTCCGCAGACGAAGCCGGGCTCCTTCGCGCACTGATAAAGTGAGCCCGACTTGAAGTAGACAGCTGCATCGGCCAGTGCCGGGGCGCTGGCGAAGCGGATACGCCGCTCGGTGACGTACATCAGGCGCTTGATCTCCCGGCTCGACCACTCGTCGACCAGCCGCCCTTCCTCCATGCGCAGCAGGTAGCGCATCAGTTCGCGCGCGGTGCCGTAGCTGTCTCCCGGCCCGGGGACAACCTGTTTGCCGGTCGCGGTGAAGAAGCTGCCCTGCCGCAGCTGGGCAAGATCGAGCCCGTTGCGCGTGATCGGTTCGAAGAAGGTCTTCTCGAACAGCGCCGTCAGCTCGGACTTCGGGGTCTGGCTGAAGAAGCGCTTGATCTCGGCTTCCGGCACCGGATAGGCGGTGCCGTACTGCCGCAGCAGCATGGCCTCGCGCATCACCATGCCGGCAGCCGAGTTCGAGCTCGGCGACATCATCCAGTCGACGAATTCCCAGAGCGTGGCCTTGTCGCCGACCTGAATCGCGCGCCGCACCAGCTTCCCGGTCTCGACGCTGAACATGCGCACCGTATGGTGGTCGTACTGCGAGAAGCCATCGGCCGTGACGACGGTCGTCTTCAGCACGCGCTGGCGTGCTGCGGTGTCCTTCGGATAGGTGTCGGCGAGCGCCTGGAACAGCGCCAGCGCGACGACGATCTTGCCGACGCTGCCGACGTTCTGCCGGTAATCGCCGTTGTGCTCGGCGTAGCGGGGCCGGGCGGGGTCGGTGAGGTCCAGCACCGCCAGTCCGTATCCTGCAAGGTTGCCGCCGAGCAGCGCGGCCAGCTGCTGGTTGAAAGCCGGGTCCGGCGGCGGCAGGTCGAACGTTAGGCCCGCCAGCCGCAGGTCGACCGCCTTCAGCGGCAGCAGCGCGCCGGACGGCTGCTTCACGTCGGCGATCTTGCCCTCGTTCGCGAGGCGCAGTTCTTCCAGCCGCCGGATGCCCGTTTCGGGGTACGCATCCAGCGGGTAGGCATGTACGCCCAGTGACAGCAGTGCCCCGGCGACGGCAGCGACCGGCACAACCCATCGGGACATCGTTTTCAGCGCATTCACTTGATTGCCTCCCGCAGGCTCACCATCCGCGCCATGTTCTTCTCCAGGGCCTCGTCCATCTTCGCCAGGTAGGCACTGGCCTGCGCCTGGCGGCTTTCGTTGAACGGGCGGATCTGCAGCAGCCACAGCCGTCCGTTGACGAAGGCGAACTCCACGTCCGCCGCGGCCGGCTGGCCGCGCTCGTCGTGCTGCTGGAAACGCTTCTCGATCTCCTCTGAGAACGCGATCAGCTGACGGACTTCACTCGACGTCAGCAGCGTCTCGGCACCCGAGGCCGGCAGCTTGGCAATGCCGCCAGTGGCCTGCGGCACCATGCGCCGCGGGGCAGTGGCCGTCGCCATCAGCCGCACGCCGCCACTGCGCCGGTCGATGCGGACCGACTCCGCCGCCTGGCCTTCGACCGCCCCGCCAACGCCTTCATTGACGGCCACCGACAGCACGTTGCGGTCGCCGTTGTCGACGTCCTGCGTGATCATCACTCCGG
>Ga0105090_10000562_pt1 | contig 18584 bp, 16 predicted proteins | sample PPLLak3March2015_FD_79110 | JGI IMG/M metagenome (GOLD analysis project Ga0105090, IMG submission 79110) | Freshwater sediment microbial communities from Prairie Pothole Lake near Jamestown, North Dakota, USA - PPLs Lake P7 Core (1) Depth... | ecosystem: Environmental > Aquatic > Freshwater >... | reverse complement strand
TTGACGAGGCTGGTGCCCAGGGCCGTGGTGAGGTTGATGCGCTGCACCTCGCCGCCGCTGAGCGTGCGGCTCTGGCGGTCGAGCGTGAGGTAGTGCAGGCCCACGTCGCACAGGTACTTCAGCCGCGTCCGCACCTCGTCCAGCAGCAGCTTGAGCGCTTCGTCGAGCATCGTGCTGGGCAGGCTCAGCGTATCGAAGAAGCGCCGCAGGCGTTCGATCGACAGCTGCATCAGATCGAACAGGCACAGGCCGGGCAAGGCCTCGAGCCGTTCGCGAGACCACGGCACCCCGACCGGCAGGTAGCGCTGCGCAGGCGGCAGCACGGCGTCGGCGTCGGCCTTCGTGCCCATGCGCCAGAGCAGCGATTCCAGCTTCAGCCGCGCGCCGCCGCACGCCGGGCAAGGCGTGTAGCTGCGGTATTTGGACAAGAGCACTCGGATGTGCATCTTGTAGGCCTTGCTCTCCAGATATTCGAAGAAGCGCCGCACGCCGTACCACTGCTTGTTCCAGTTGCCGGTCCAGTGCGGCGAGCCTTCGATGACCCAGTCGCGCTGCGCCGCAGTCAGCTGCAGCCAGGGCGTGTCGCGCGGGACACCAGCCTCGCCGGCGTATTTCAGCAGGTCGCTCTGGCAGTCGGCCCAGGCCGGTGTCTGCATGGGCTTGATGGCGCCGTTGCGCAGCGTCTTGCGCTGGTCGGGGATGACGAGGCCGAGGTCGACACCGATGACGCGGCCGAAGCCGCGGCAGGTGTCACAGGCACCGTAGGCCGAGTTGAAGCTGAACAGGGCCGGCTGCGGGTCGGCATAACGCCGGTTGCTCTCCGGGCAGTGCAGGCCAGTGCTGTAGCGCCACAGGCCTTCGCCCTCGCCCACGTGCACGTCCAGCCGCCCGCTGCCGCGCTTGAGCGCCAGTTCGATGGCTTCCATCACGCGCGCCTTTTCCGCACCGGCCAGGCGCAGCCGGTCGGCCACCACGGCGAGGACCTTCTTCTGGCCTTCCACACGCTCGGCCTGCACGCGCGTGAAGCCGGCGGCCGACAGCCATTGCTCCTGCTGCTCGGCGCTGGTATCGGCGGGCAGTTCGGCCGGGAAGGTGAAGGCCAGCCGCGGCTCACCCGCGGCGGCCGCACGCTGCAGCAGGTCGGCGTAGATCGTCTCCGGCGTATCGTGCCGCACCGGCAGCGCCGTGTCCTGGTCGAACAGCTGCGCCGCGCGGGCGAACAGCAGCTTCAGGTGGTCGTTCAGCTCAGTCATGGTGCCGACCGTCGACCGCGACGTGCGCACCGGATTCGTCTGGTCGATGGCGATGGCCGGCGGCACGCCGTCCACGCGGTCCACCGCGGGCCGGTCCATGCGGTCCAGAAACTGCCGCGCGTAGGCGCTGAAGGTCTCCACGTAGCGGCGCTGGCCCTCGGCATACAGCGTGTCGAAGACCAGGCTGCTCTTGCCCGAGCCGCTGGGCCCGGTGACCACCGTCATCTCGCCGGTGCGGATGTCCAGGTCCAGGTTCTTCAGGTTGTGCTGACGCGCACCGCGGATACGGATGAGACCGGAGGACATGGAGGCCTGGGCGGGGGCGAAGGCCGAAGATTCTAGGGAGCCGGCGCCTGTGACGCCGGCAGGCTCGGCCGCGCGTAAGGTCTTGGCGAACGCATGCCGACGCGCGGCCCGAGGCGCGTGCAGACTTCGGGGGCATGGAAACTCGTCCACAGCGCAGGATCGGAGGCCCCGGCGCATGGCGCGCGCTCGCGCTGGTCCTGCTGCTCGGTTCGGCATCGGCGATGGCTGCGCCCACACCGTCCAATCCCGCGGGCATCGATTGGGTGACTGTCGGCGCCAACAGCATCGCCCGCACCGAGATCACGGTGGGCCAGTTCCGTGGCTACGTGCAGGCCACCGGCACCGTGACGCAGGCCGAGCGCGCCGGTGGCGGACAGGTCTACGAAGCCGGCTGGGTGCAAAAGGCCGGCTGGATCTGGGCCACGCCCTTCGGCGGCGGCAGCGCGGCAGCCGAAGGCGAACCCGCCGTGCACGTCACCTTCGACGAGGCGCAGGCCTTCTGCCGCTGGGCCGGCGGCCGCCTGCCCGGCGACGCCGAATGGGTATCGGCCGCCTACACCGAGCAGCGCGCCGCGCCGCCGCCGCCCTTCGTGCGAGGCCAGACCTACGCCTACCCGAGCGGCGACAGTCCGGCGAGCGCGCAATGCCTGGGCGACTGCGGGCCGGCCGCCGCCGCGCGCGCGCTCCGCCACGGCGCGAAGCTCTGGCGTGGCGACGGTCACGCCCGCGCCGGCAGCACGCCGGCCGGCGTCAACGGCCTGCACGAGATGGGCGGCAACGTGTGGGAATGGGTCCAGGAGCCGCGCGGGGCCGGCGGCCACGCCGACCGCCGCACCCGCGGCGGCTCGTGGTGGTACGGCGCGGCGCCGATGCGCGCCGACCACCTGCAGGACAAGCCGGCTGGCACGGCCGTGGTCTATATCGGCTGGCGCTGCGCGCGCGACGGCTGACCGCCTGCGACGCCAGCCCCGCCATTGCTGCGACGGCCGCGTCCGGCCGTCAGCCCAGCATGTTCTTCCACATCGTCTGCCCCCATTCCATGGCGGCGGCCCCCGAGGCGGAGTTGTGCTTGGGATCGACCTCGAAACCCATCTTCGGCGGCGCGCCGGGGACGAAGGTGGCGCCGACACTGATCATGATGGCCTCGTCGTGCGTCACGCTGGCCCAGCAGATGCCACCCGGCAGCGCGGCGGCCGCGGTGGGCGCCGCGATGGTTTCGCCAGCCACGCGGCGCGCGATCTCGCCGGCCACGCGAACACCTGCGCCGAAGGCCACGTGGCCGCTCTTGGGCAGCGGCGTGCCCTGGGCGTCGCCGATGATGTAGATCTTTTCGTCGGCCTGCGACTGGAAGCTGGGCAGCTTCACGGCCGCCCAGCGCTCGCCCAGGCCGGCCTGGCGGATGAGCGCGGGCGCGCGCATCGGCAGCACCAGGTTGGCTTCGGTGAAGCGCACCTCGCCCATGGCGGTGGTCAGCGTGCGCCGCCCCAGGTCGACAGCGGTGGCTTCGCTCTGCGGCAGGTATTCGATCTCGTTGGCATACACCGTGCGCATGGCATTGACGATGGGCGCCGCCACCGGCTGCGGCATGGGGCCGGGGTTGGCGTCGACGATGATGACCTTGCCCTTGACAGCGCGCTTCTTGATCTGCTCGGCGATCAGGAAGGCGCGCTCGTACGGCGCCGGCGGGCAGCGGTAGGGCGGCTTGGGCACGCTGATGACGAAATTGCCGCCGTTGGCCAGGAAACGCTCGACCTGCTGGCGCACCGCCGTCTGCTCGAAGGCCCGAAAGCCCACCGGCAGTTGCTCGCGCGCCTGGGCGTAGCCGGCGATCGCGTCTTCCATGTACTCGATGCCAGGCGAGAGCACCAGGAAGTCATAGGGCAGCCGGCCCGACGCCGTGACCACCACCGAAGCCGCTCGATCGATGGCGGTGACGCGTTCGCGCACGCGCTGGATGCCGGCACGGTCGACCGCCTCGTAGCTGCGCTGGAAGTCCGCGGCCGGCTGCAGCCCGGCGATGTAGTGCGCGCTCAGCGGACACGACATGAAGGCTTCGTTGGGCTCCACCAGCGTCACCTCGACCTTGCCGCTGCGCGCCAGCGCGCGTGCCGCGCCCAGGCCACCCCAGCCGCCGCCAACCACCACCACACGAGGCTGGGCGCCAGACAGCGGCGTGGCACAACCGGCCACCAGGGCGGCGACGCCGGCCAGACCGCCTTGCACCACGGTGCGGCGGGTGAGGGATCGATCGTTCATGTCGTTGTCTCCATGGCGTGGTCGGGTATGCGGTCGCATGCTCCCTGGAAAACGTCACCGGCCCGTGTCACCACGGGCCGGTAATGTTTCACTCGGTATCACCACGTTGCAGCGCGTGACTCGCACCCTGCCCGCGCTTCAGGGCCCGGTCTCCCGGGGCGCCACCAGGATGGCGTCAAATTGCTCCTGGCTGATGTACTGCGGCACGTAGCTGCCGCCTTGCAGCAGCAAGGCCTGCCCGTAGGCGCGCAAGTGGTTGCGCGAGCCGCGCAGCAACTGGTCGTAGACGCGCAGGATGTCGGCGTTGTCGACGAGCGCCTTCTGCGCTTCGATATCGCGGATGTCGAGTTCCTCGATCTGCAGCCCCACCTTCAGCGCGTCGACCAGGCTGTGGCTGCTGAGCGCCACGAGTTCGTCGTACAGCGCCTGGAATTCGGCGGTGGAGAAGGTGCCGCTGGACAGCCCGGCCAGCGGGTCGGGCAGCGCATAGCGGTCGAGCAGCAACTTCACTGCCGCCGTGTGCGTGGCCTCGCTGTCGGCGATATTGGCAAAGATGGTCTGCAGCGGCCAAAGTCGCGTGCTCTGCACGTAGACATCGTGGGCGAGTTGCTCTTCCTCGCGCATGAAGGCCAGGCTCTGCGCCTCTGCCGCCGAAAGCGGCTGCGACGCCAAGCCAGCCAGCCCGGCCTCCAGGGCGGTCGAAGTCCCGTCGGCCACGGCCGTGGCTTCGTTCCCACCGCCGCCACAGGCGGCCAACATCACCGCCACCACCCAGATGGGCAGTCGGCGCGGGATCACTCCTGCAAGAGTCGTCATCGTGGCGTCCTCGGCGAGCGGTTGGGTTCGGCCATTCATGCGCGGGGGCGGGCGTTCAAGGCGCGCCCAGCTGGTCGCGCGTGCGCGTCTGCACCTGCTCCTGTGCCTTGAGCTGTTCCTGGGTCCGGGTCTGCACCTGCTCCTGCAGCTTGAGCTGGTCCATGGTCTTGAGCTGCACTTGCTCCTGCGCCCGGATCTGTTCGCGCACCTGGGGCTGCAACTGCGCCTTGAGCTGCTCACGCGTCTGCGTCAGCAACTGCTCCTGGGTGCGCAGCTGTTCACGCGTGTGCGTCAGCGCGCGCTCCTGCACCTGCTGCTGTTCGCGCGTCTGCGTCATCACCCGCTCCTGCACCTGCTGCTGTGCCTGTACCTGCTGGCGGCTCTGCGTGGCCATGTGCTGCGGCGCGGCGCCCTGGTAGCCGGGACCGGCCGCATTGCCCTGGGTGCCCGCGCCGGCGGAACCACCACCGGAGCCACCGCCCGCGCCGGCGCCGCCCCCGCTGCTGCCACCCCCGCCTGCGCCTGCACCACCTGCACCGCCCGCGCCTGCACCGCCGGCGCCGCCCGAGCCACTGCCACCGCCCGCGCCACCCGCGCCACCGCTTCCGTAGCCGCCGCCGCCCGCTGCGTAAGCGCCCGTCACCGAACCCATTGCCGTCATCAGGGCAATCGCCCAGGCAACCATGGTCTGCTTTCTCATGATGTTTCCTTTCGGGTTGAATGAAGTTGTCTCGAAGCCCGCCTGCACCGCGGCACCGATGTCCTGCGACCGCACCCGCCCCTCACCGGTGGCGCCGTCCACGGCGTCCTGTTCCGATAGGAGATGGCTGCTTGCATGGTCATCGGATGCGGGGTTTGTCGACGCTTGCATCGTGCGCGCCGAAGGTCACCGGCCGATGTCCCGCGCCATCCGGTGCGTTTCACTGCGTGCCACTGCGTTGCAGGACGCCCAGCGCCATCTCGCGGCAGTAGACTGAACGCAATGGACAACTCCGATCGCCCGCGCGTGCTGGTGGTTGACGACGACCCGGCCCTGCGCGAATTGCTCGCCGAGTACCTGGGAGCCAGTGGTTTTGCCGTCGGCACGGCCGGTGATGGCGTGCAGATGCGCGAACGCATGGCGCAGGCCATGCCCGACGTGCTGGTGCTCGACCTCATGCTGCCGGGCGAAGACGGGCTGAGCCTGGCGCGCGAACTGCGCCGCAGCTCCACCCTACCCATCCTCATGCTCTCGGCCCGCGGCGAGGAGATCGACCGCGTCGTCGGCCTCGAGGTCGGCGCCGACGACTACCTGCCAAAACCCTTCAGCCCGCGCGAACTGCTGGCCCGGCTGCGCGCGCTGCTGCGCCGCGCCGGCACGGCGGCGGCGCCGGCCACCGCCGCCGAAGCCCCGGTGGCGCCGCGCCGGACCTTCGGCCCCTTCACCGTGGACGATGCGTCACGCCGGCTGCTGCGCGAAGGCATCGAGGTGCCGATCAACGGTGCCGAGTACGACCTGCTGCTGGCCTTCGTGAAGCACCCCAACCGCGTGCTGTCGCGCGACCAGCTCGTCGACTGGTTCAAGGGCTACGAACGCGACGCCGGCGATCGCAGCATCGACGTGCGGGTGATGCGGCTGCGCCGCCGCATCGAACCCGATCCGGCGCACCCGGTGTATATCCGCACCGTGCGCGGCGAGGGCTATCTGTTCAACCCACGCGCCGAAGCCGGCTGATGACCCAGGCCCGACGGCCGGTGACGCTGGCGCAGCAGAACTTGCGCTGGCTGGCGGCGTTGTTCCTGAGCCTGGAACTCGTCACGGTGGTGGCCGCGCTGGTCTTCGTGCTGCTGCCGCTGGCCGAACGTTCCGCAGACGACCTGTCGGGGCTGATGGTGCTTTCGGCGCAGACCTGGTTCGAACTGCCCGTTGACCGGCGGCCCGACTTCGAGGACGAACTGCGCCACCGTCACCTGCTGGCGCTGCGGCCCGGCATGGCACCGCCGCCCGATACGGGCCTGCGGCATGGTTTCTACCTGCGTTTCCTGGAGCGGGCGCTGCAGCGACGGCTGGGCGAGCCCGCCTACTTCGCCTCGGAAGCGGGCCCCGACGGGGGTGAGTGGCTGTGGACGAGCGTGCGCACAGGCGGCCGGCCCATTGGCGTGGGCTTTGCCTATGCGCGCATGAAGACGCACCCGTTCCAGGCGCTGACGGTGGCGCTGCTGGCCGGCGTGCTGGGCGTGAGTCTGGCCGCCTGGTGGCTGGCGCGGCGCATCGCCGGGCCGGTGGCCGCGCTCGAGGCGGCGGCGGCTCAACTGGCCACCGGCGCCAGTCCGGCGCTGCTGCCCGAGACCGGACCGCGCGAACTGGCCCACCTGGCCGGCCACTTCAACCGCATGGCGTTGCAGGTGCGCGAGCTGCTCGACGCCCGGACCACGCTGCTGGCCGGTGTCTCGCACGACCTGCGCACGCCGCTGGCGCGCATGCGGCTGGCGCTGGAGATGCTGACGCTCAAGCCCGACCCAACCCTGCTGGCGCGGCTGGAATCCGACATCGAGGAAATGAACGGCCTCATCGGCCAGTTGCTCGACCTGGCGCGCGGCGTGGCGGGGGAGGCAGCGCAGCGCTTCGAGCTCGGACCCTGGCTACGCGAGCGCGCGCAGTTGCATGCCGACGCGGCCACGCGGGCCGGCGCCACGGTCACCGTGAACTGCCCCGCGGGAGTGCACGTGCAGGCGCCGCCCGGGTTGCTGGGGCGCGTGGTCGACAACCTGCTTGGCAATGCGATCCGCTATGCCCCCGGCCCCGTGGACCTGCGTGCCGAGGTCATGGCCGGGGGGCCGGCGGCCAGCGTCCGCATCAGCGTGCTGGACCGCGGGCCGGGCATTCCGTCCGGTCAGCTGGCGACGGTGTGGCGGCCCTTCCAGCGCGTGGAAGGCTCGCGCAGCCCGCAGACGGGAGGCTACGGCCTGGGCCTGGCCATCGTGCGCCAACTGGCGCAGTCGCAAGGCTGGCAGCCCGAGCTGGCGGCGCGGGAAGGCAGCGGCCTGCAGGCCAGCGTGGTCGTGCCGCTGGCACCGGCCAGCGGCTGAGCGCAGGCGGCAAATCGTTGCGCGCGCCGGCCAGGACGAATGCGGGCTGTCCGACAATGTCGCCATGCATACGCCCCCGTATATCGCGCCGGCCCGCTTCGACAGCGCCGAAGACGCCCTGGCTCTCACCCAGGCCATCTACCGCGGCAGCGTCGAACACCTGCGCGGTGCGTTGCAGCGCTTCGTGGCCGGTGAAGGCGACGGCCAGCATGTGCGCGCCTGTTACCCCTTCGTGCGCGTGCGCACCGACACCGTGGCGCGCGCCGATTCGCGGCTGAGCTACGGCTTCGTGGCCGGGCCGGGCAGCTACGAGACCACGCTGACGCGGCCCGACCTGTTCGGCAACTACTACCTGGAGCAGTTCCGCCTGCTGCTGCGCAACCACGGCGTGCCCATCGAGGTGGGCACCAGCACGCAGCCCATTCCCGTGCACTTCTCGCTGGCCGAGAACGACCACCTGGAAGGCTCGCTGCCGCCGGAGCGGCGCCTGCGCATGCGCGACCTGTTCGACCTGCCCGACCTGGCGGCCATGGACGACGGCATCGCCAACGGCACGCATGATCCGCAGCCGGGCGAGCCCCGCCCGCTGGCACTGTTCACGGCGCCGCGTGTGGACTATTCGCTGCACCGCCTGCGCCACTACACGGGCACGCGGCCGGAGTTCTTCCAGAATTTCGTGCTCTTCACGAACTACCAGTTCTATATCGACGAGTTCATCCAGCTCGGCCGAGAACTGATGGCCGACCCGGCGGGCGATTACGACGCCTTCGTCGAACCCGGCAACGTGGTCATGCCCCGCGCCGGCATGCCGGCGCGGCCCGGCGGCGAATCCGCCAGCCCACCGCCGCGGCTGCCACAGATGCCGGCCTACCATCTGGTGCGGCCCGACAGCAGCGGCATCACCATGGTCAATATCGGCGTCGGCCCGGCCAACGCCAAGACCATCACCGACCACATCGCCGTGCTGCGGCCGCACGCCTGGCTGATGCTGGGCCACTGCGCCGGGCTGCGCAACAGCCAGCAGCTCGGCGACTATGTGCTGGCCCACGCCTACATGCGCGAGGACCATGTGCTCGACGAGGACCTGCCGCTGTGGGTGCCCATTCCCGCGCTGGCCGAGGTGCAGGTGGCGCTGGAAACGGCGGTGGCCGACATCACGCAGATCCAGGGCTATGAGCTCAAGCGCATCCTGCGCACCGGCACGGTGGCCAGCACCGACAACCGCAACTGGGAGTTGCTGCCCACCCGCGCCACCACCTCGCCCGAACGCCGCTTCAGCCAGAGCCGAGCGGTGGCGCTGGACATGGAAAGCGCCACCATCGCGGCCAACGGCTTTCGCTTCCGCGTGCCCTACGGCACCTTGCTGTGCGTGAGCGACAAGCCGCTGCACGGCGAGATCAAGCTGCCGGGCATGGCCAATACCTTCTACCGCGAACGCGTCGACCAGCACCTGCGCATCGGCATGCGCGCCGTGGAACTGCTGCGTCAGGAACGGCCGGGCAGCCTGCACAGCCGCAAGCTTCGGAGTTTTGCCGAGGTGGCGTTCCAGTAGCGGCGACAGCGTCAGGGCGCGCGCCGGGAGGGCCACGCCTCAGGCATGGCTGCGCAGTTCCCGCCGCAAGATCTTGCCGACATTGCTCTTGGGCAGTTCGTCGCGGAACTCGATATATTTCGGCCGCTTGTAGGCGGTGAAGTTGTCCCGGCACCAGCTGGCGATGTCTTCTTCCGCCAGGGTCGGGTCGTTCTTCACCACGAACAACTTGACCGCCTCGCCGGCGCGTTCGTCGGCCACGCCCACTGCCGCGCACTCCAGCACGCCCGGGTGCAGGTTCACCACTTGTTCGATCTCGTTGGGGTAGACGTTGAAGCCCGACACCAGGATCATGTCCTTCTTGCGGTCGACGATGCGGATATAACCGCGCTCGTCCATCACGCCCACGTCGCCCGACTTGAAGAATCCGTCCTCGGTCATGACCTTGGCGGTCTCGTCGTCGCGCTGCCAATAGCCCGCCATCACCTGCGGGCCGCGAATGCAGATCTCGCCGGCGGTGCCCATCGGCACATCGCGGCCGTTGTCGTCGCGAATGGCGATTTCGGTGGAGGGAATCGGCAGCCCGATCGTGCCGGTGAATTCCTGCAGATCGAGCCGGTTCGAGGTGGCCACCGGCGAGGTCTCGGAAAGTCCATAGCCTTCGACGACGGGGCAGCCGGTCACCTTCAACCAGCGTTCGGCCGTGGCCTGCTGCACCGCCATGCCGCCGCCATTGGAGACCACCAGGCCGGAAAAATCGAGCCGTGCAAAGTCGGCGTCGTTGGCCAGGGCATTGAACAGCGTATTGACCGCCGGGAACATGTTGATGCGGTACTTGGCCAGCGTGCGCACCAGGCCCGGAATGTCGCGCGGATTGGGGATCAGCAGGTTCATGGCGCCGAAATGCGCGCCCATCAGCGCGCAGATCGTGAGCGCGAAGATGTGATACAGCGGCAGCGCGCAGACGATGGTCAACTGCTGGTCGCCCACGCGGTCCAGCATGGGCTTGAACCAGGCCTCGCACTGCATGATGTTGGCAACCACGTTGCGGTGCAGCAGGGTGGCGCCCTTGGACACGCCGGTGGTGCCCCCCGTGTATTGCAGGAAGGCCACGTCGTCGGGCCCGACGTCGACCCGGCTCAGCGACAGGCGCATGCCGTCGGTCAACGCGTCGTTGAACGGCGTGGCCGTTCGGCCCCCGTCCAGCGGCAGGCTGAATTCGGGCACCATGCGGCGCACATGGCGCACGGCAAAGTTGATGAGCCGGCCGCGCCAGAAACCGAGCAGGTCGCCCATGGCGGCCAGCACCACATGCCGCACGAGCGTGCGGTCGATGCATTCCTCCAGCGTGTGGGCGAAATTCTCCAGCACGATGACGGCCTCGGAGCCCGAGTCGGTGAGCTGGTGCTCGAGCTCCCGCGCCGTGTACAGCGGATTGACGTTGACGACCACATAGCCGGCGCGCAGGATGGCAGCGATGGCCACCAGATATTGCGGCACGTTGGGCATCATCACCGCCACGCGTGCTCCGCGCTCCATGCCCCGCGACTGCAGCCACGCGCCCAGGGCTTGCGAGAGTTCGTCGATCTCCCGGAAGGTCAGGCGCGAATCCATGCAGGCCAGCGCGTCGCGCGAGGCGTGGCGCTGGAATGCCGCTTCAAGCAACTCGGTCAGGCTGCGATAGGCGTCGATGCGCGCCGCTGCCGGCACGCCGGGCGGGTAGTGTTGGAGCCAGGGGGGTTGCACGGGATGTCGCTCAGTGGAGGTGGCGCAAAAACCAAACCCGCATCGTGGCGGCGCGGCGCCCGGCGGGCCACGGTAGTTGTCCTAGCACCGCGGGTGGGTCAAGGCGTCCGAGCCGGGTCCAGCGCCGTGCCGCCCGCAAACAGCCGCGCCGCCAGTTCCCGCTCGCGGCGCGTCACCGTGGCCAGGAACTCCTGCGCCCCGCGCATGTCGCGGAAGGTATCGAAACCGCGTTCCAGGAAGGCCTGCAGCACGCCCAGCCCTGCGGCGCCGGCCGGGCCGCGCATCAACCGCAGGCTGGTGCGCAGCAGGGGATTGCGCGTATAGCGGTCCAGCGCCGAGCCCACCGCCATCATCAGCGTGATCTGTCTTTCACGATCCGCCGCCCGGCCGACCGTGCGCCAAGCCTCGGCGTACTGGGCATCGTCGATGGCCGGACCCTCGATGACCGCGGCCATGGCGGTGTCGAACTGCTCCGACAAGGCGTGCAACTCGCCCAGCGACATGACCGTGCCCACGATCTCGTGCGGGAACAGGCGCACCAGACCGGGCACCACGCGCGCGAACTGCTCGTCGCGGCGCGTGAAGTCCTCGGGCCCGTACAAGTCGTCCAGGAAGAATTGTGCCGCGCGCGAATAGCGCGGGCTCGCCAGCAGGTCGGCATAGGTGCGCCGGAACCGCATGTGCTGGAAGCGCTTGACCTCCTGCACGCGCTCGGCAAGACCCGCGTCGCCCTGGCGCCGAACGCGCTCGGCCGCCACCTCTTGCAGGCATTGCAGGATGCGTTCGGCCTGCGGGTTCATTTTTCACGCCGCTCGGCGAGCGGCCAGTTCAATGCTTGTTTCATGCCTGGTGTTAGTTCCCTGCCCCTAGGGTACCGCAGGCCAATGGTGCAACACTGCTGGACATGAAAAGACGCACTCTCCTGGTCGTGGGCGTGGGGGCTGGCACACTGCTGGCGCTGGCTGGGGGCACGCTGGCGCTGCTGCGCCCGGGCCTGCAGGAGGGCCGCCTGTCGCCCGCCGGGCGCGAAGTCTTCGCTGCCGTCGCGCAGGCCGTGCTCGACACCCTGCTGCCCGCCGACGTGGCGGCACGGGCCCGGGCCATCCAGGCGCACCTGGATCGGCTGGACGACACCATCGCCGGCCTGCCGCCGGCGCTGCAGGCCGAGGTCGGCGAACTGGCCACGCTGCTGGCCAGCGCCCCGGGCCGGCTGGCGCTGACCGGCCTGGCCACCGACTGGCCGCAGGCCCGCAGTGCCGACGTCCAGGCCATGCTGCAACGGCTGCGCGTCTCGTCGCTGGCCGTGCGGCAGCAGATGTACCACGCGCTGCGCAACCTCACCAACGGGGCCTGGTTTGCCGACGCCAGCACGTGGCCGGCCATCGGCTACCCCGGTCCCCGGCCGATCTGATGCCGGTCAAGGCAACGTCATGAGCTCACTTCCCGACCCCATTCAGGCCGGCTTCGAAAGGGGCTGGAAAGTCCTTGGCGACCGCCACGGCCCCTTGCCCGAGTCCCTCAGTTGCGACGTGGCCATCGTCGGCACCGGTGCCGGGGGCGGCATCACCGCCGAGTTGCTCACCGCCGCCGGGCTGTCGGTGGTGCTGATCGAGGAAGGCCCACTGCGCAGCAGCCGCGACTTCAACCAGAAGGAAGCCGAGGCCTATCCCGCGCTGTACCAGGACAGCGCCAACCGGCAGACCGCCGACAAGGCCATCTCCATCCTGCAGGGGCGATGCGTCGGCGGCTCGACCACGGTCAACTGGACGAGTTCGTTCCGCACGCCCAGCGACACGCTGAAGTTCTGGCGCGAGCGCTTCGACTTGCCAGGCCTCACCGATGACGAAATGTCGCGCTGGTTCCTGCAGGCCGAGCAACGCCTGAGCATCAACGCCTGGCTGGTGCCGCCGAATGCCAACAACGACAAGCTGCGCCTGGGCGCGGCGCGGCTGGGCATGTCGGCCGGCGCGATCCTGCGCAACGTGAAGGCGTGCTGGAACCTGGGCTCCTGCGGCATGGGCTGCCCCGTCAACGCCAAGCAGTCGATGCTGGTGACCACGATTCCCGCGGCGCTGGACCGTGGCGCCACGCTGCTCGTGCAGACGCGCGCCGAGCGGCTGGAGCTTGAAGGCAATGCCGTGCGTGCCGTGGTTTGCGTGCCGGTGGCGCTGAACGGCGCCGCGAGCGCATCGCGCAGCACGCGCGTGCAGGCGCGTCACGTGGTCGTCGCCGGCGGCGCCATCAATTCGCCGGCGCTGCTGCTGCGCTCGCAAGCGCCCGACCCGCACGGCCTGCTCGGCCGCCGCACCTTCCTGCACCCGGTGGTGGCGTCGACGGCGGTCTTCGACGAACCCATCGAAGGCTGGCACGGTGCACCGCAGACGATGTACAGCGACCACTTCCTCGGCATCGACCCCATCGACGGCCCCATCGGCTACAAGCTCGAAGCGCCGCCCATGCACCCGGTGCTGGCCTCGATCACGCTGCCGGGATTCGGCCCCGGCATGGCCCAGGCGATGCGCGACTTTCCGCACACACAGGCGCTGCTCGCGCTCATGCGCGACGGCTTCCACGAGCAGTCGCCGGGCGGCCGCGTCGGGTTGCGCAAGGACGGCACGCCCTTGCTCGACTATCCGCTCAACGACTTCGTCTTCGAAGGTGCCCGCCGCGCGCTGCTGAGCATGGCGGAGATCCAGTTTTCCGCCGGCGCGCTGACGGTCTCGCCGGCGCACGAACTGGCGGTGCCGTATCGCAGCTGGGCCGAGGCACGGCAGGCGATCCAGGCCTTGCCGATGAAGCCCTACCTGACGCGCGTGGTCAGCGCCCACGTGATGGGCGGCTGCGGCATGGCCGGCAAGCCTGAGCTGGGTGTGACGCGCCCCGACGGCCGGCACTGGCAACTGCAGAACCTGTCGGTGCACGACGGCTCGCTGTTCCCCACCAGCATCGGTGCCAACCCGCAGTTGTCGGTCTACGGGCTGGCCACCATGCTGGCCAGCGGCCTGGCACGCGAGCTCAGCGGCCGCAGCGTCGCCCTCGTCTGACGCGCCATGCTGGCGCGCCTGCAGCAGCTCACCACGCTGGGCGGCCTGTTCGCCGCGCTGCTGTGGGGCTGGGTCGCCTGGACGGCGGGCCACCCAGGTTGGGCCGTTGCCGGGGCGGCGTTCATCGTCGGCGGCTATGCCCTCGTGCTGGCGCTGGAATTCGCTCTGCTGCGGCTGGCGCACGGCGATGACCCGACCCCGCGGGCCACGCCTTCGCAGCTGTTGCGCGCCTGGTGGGGCGAAGTGCGCGCCGCGCCGCGCGTCTTCGGCTGGCGCCAGCCCTTCCGCAGCCGGCGCTGGCCCGACCGGCTGCCGGCCACGGCGCGGGGCCGGCGCGGCCTGCTGCTGGTGCACGGTTTCTTCTGCAACCGAGGCGTGTGGAACCCATGGCTGCAGCGTCTGACGGCCCAGGGCGTGCCTTTCGTCGCGGTCAACCTGGAGCCGGTGACGGGCTCCATCGACGACTACGTCGAGATTCTCGAGCAGGCCATGCAGCGGCTGGAGCGCTGCACCGGCGCATCCCCCGTGGTCGTGGCGCACAGCATGGGCGGTCTGGCGTTTCGGCGCTGGCTGGCCGAGGCGGGAGAGGCCGGCGACGGGCGGGTCCACCACATCGTGACGATCGGTACGCCGCACCGCGGCACTTGGCTGGCGCGCTGGGCGCTGAGCAAGAATACCCGCGAGATGCGGATCGACAGCCCTTGGCAGCAGTTGCTCGGCTCGCGCGAGCCGGCGCAGCGTCCGGCGCGGTTCACCTGCTTCTACAGCCACTGCGACAACATCGTCTTCCCAGCCACCACGGCCACGCTGCGGGGTGCCGACAACCGACACCTGAGCGCAGTGGCGCATGTGGACATGGTCGACCAGCCGGCGCCGTGGCAGGAAGTGCAGGCCTGGCTGGCCGAGCCCGTCAGGCCTTGAACTGCCGCTCGCCCGGCAGCACCGCGCCGGCGTCGATTTCGCCCACGCGGGAAATGGTCTCGCGCACGTTGGCGTAAATGGGCGTGAAGTCGGGTGCCGTGGCCTCGAAGAGCTGCTGGAACGAGTCGATGACGAAATACGTGGCCTGGTAGGTGTCGATGCGGTAGCGGCTGCGCATCAGCCGTTGCAGCTCGAAGGCCACGCGCCGCGGCTCGGAGTTGGTGACGCTGTAGCGCAGTTCGCCGGCCGAACTCAGGATGCCGGCGCCGTAGGCGCGCAGGCCCTGCTTTGTGTCGATGAGGCCGAACTCCACCGTATACCAGTACAGCCGCGCCAGCAGTTCGCAGGCGTCCAGCCGGCTGGCCTTCAGGCCGCCGGCGCCGTAGGCCTGCATATAGTCGGCGAAGGTGCGGTCGAAGAGCAGCGGCACGTGGCCGAAGAGGTCGTGGAAGACGTCGGGTTCGACGACATAGTCGAATTCCTCGGGCTTGCGGATCCAGTCGGTGACCGGGAACTTGCGCGCCGCCAGCAGCGCGAAGAAGGCTTCCTCGGGAATCAGGCCCGGCACGCAGACGATCTGCCAGCCGGTGGCCTTGAGCAGCCGCTCGGAGATCTCGTCGAAGCGCGGGATGCGCTCGGGTGCGCCCAACTGCTGCACGGCGGCGATGAATTCGTCGCAGGCCAGGCCCGGCAGTTGCTGCAGCTGCCGTGCGTACAGGCGCCGGTAGGTATCGTGGTCGGCCTCGGCATATTGGCCATAGTCCTGCGCGCAGGTGTAGTCGGCGCCGGCGCGGCCATAGTCGCCGCGAGGCGGGCGGTCGCCCTGGCCGTAGGTCACGGGCGCGACGCCCTCGTTGACGCCCTTGGGTGAACGGCGGTCCATGCAGTACTCCGTGGTCGAGCGAACCGATCAAGCCGCTGGCGCGGATCGGGCTTTGCCGGGCCGCTGCCAGAGCCCCCTCGGGGGGTGGCGACCGGAGGGAGCCTGGGGGCTCACAGAACCCCGCGGCGCATCTGATCGAGTTCGATGCTCTCGAACAAGGCCTTGAAATTGCCTTCGCCGAAACCCTGGTCGCCCTTTCTCTGGATGAACTCGAAGAAGATGGGGCCAAGCTGGTTCTCGCTGAAGATCTGCAGCAGCAGCTCCCCCGCCTTGCCGTCGATGAGGATCTTGCGCTTGTGCAGCTCGGCCACGTTCTCGCCGTGGCCGGGGATGCGCTTGTCCACCAGCTCGTAGTAGGTATCGATGGTGTCCAGCAGCTTGATGCCACGGGCCTGCAACGCGTCCACGGTGGCCGGCAGGTCGTTCGAGCCCAGCGCGATGTGCTGGATGCCTTCGCCGTGGTACTTGTCCAGGTACTCCTGGATCTGACCGGCCTTCTCGTTGCCTTCCTCGTTGATGGGGATGCGGATCTTGCCGCACGGGCTGGTCATGGCCTTGCTCTTGACGCCGGTGACCTGGCCTTCGATGTCGAAATAGCGCACCTCGCGGAAATTGAACAGGCGCTCGTAGAACTCGGCCCATTCGCCCATGCGGCCGCGGTGCACGTTGTGCGTGAGGTGGTCGACATAGGTCAGGCCGTGGCCGGGCGGGTTCAGGCTGGCACCGGAGTCCTTCGCCAGAGGTTCGAAGTCGACGTCGAAGAAACCGATATTGCCGATGTCGCCTTCCTTGGCGCCGCCCTTGCCGCGCCACTTGTCCACCAGGTAGATCAGGCTGTCGCCGATGCCCTTGATGGCCGGGATATTCAGCTCGCCCGGCCCGGCGCTGCCGGCGTAGCCCCAGGCGCCGAGCGAGAGCGCGCGTTCGCAGGCCGCGCGCGCATCCTGCACGCGAAAGGCGATGGCGCAGATGCTCGGCCCGTGCAGCCGCGCGAAGCGCTGCGCGAAGGAGTCGGGCTCGGCGTTGACGATGAAATTGATGCCGCCCTGGCGGTACAGCAGGACGTTCTTGTGGCGGTGGCGGGCAATCGCCGTGAAGCCCATGCGCTCGAACAGCGCGCCCATCGCGGCCGGGTCGGGCGCGGCATATTCGATGAACTCGAAGCCGTCGGTGCCCATCGGGTTGTCCCAGGGGGTGAATTGCATGGTGTGGTCTCGTGCCGGGAACGGAAGCGCGAACTGTAGAGCGCGAGGCACGCAGGGTGCCTGCAAAGCAGGACCGGCGGTCGCGCAATGGCGCAATAAAACTGCAAGAATTGTCTGATGGACAAGGAACTCGAGCTGGATGCCATCGACAGGCGCCTTCTTCATGCGCTGCAGGGCCAGGGCCGCAGCACTTACGACGAACTGGCGTCGGCGGTGGGGTTGTCGGCCAGCGCTGCGCTGCGGCGCGTCAAGCGGCTCGAGGAAAGCGGCGTGATCACCGGCTATGTGGCCTTGCTGGCGCCCGAACGCATCGGCCTGGGCCTCACCGCGTATATCAACGTGCGGCTCGAGAAGCACACCGAAGGCGACCAGCGCAGCCCGGTGGAGACCTTCGCCGCCGCGGTGCAGACCTGGCCCGAGGTGGTGGAATGCGCCGCGCTCAGCGGCGAGATGGACTACCTGCTGCGCGTGCTGGTGCGCGACATGGCGCATTACTCGCGCTTCATCATGGACGTGCTGCTCAAGCATCCGGCCGTGCAGGACTGCCGCACCAGCTTCGTGCTCAGGCAACTCAAGGGCACGACGGCGTTGCCGGTGTGACGCGGGTCACGGCCCCGCCCGGCGTGGGGCCAGACCGCGCCGACACAATGCCGGCCCATGTTCGAATGGATCAACGAGCTCTCGGCGTGGCTGCAGTCGTGGCTGAGCACGGGCGCCGGCCTGTGGGGGCTGTTCGCTTCGGCCTTCGCGTCGGCCACGCTGCTGCCCGGTTCCAGCGAGGTGGTGATGACGGCGCTGGTCACCGCCTATCCGGCTGTGGCCTGGCAGGCCTTCTGGGTGGCGCTGGCGGGCAACGTGCTCGGCTGCCTGCTCACCTTCGGCATGGGACACGCCAGCCGCCAGGGCTACGAACGTTTCCAGCGCCTGCAGCACGACGTGCAGAACAAGCACGTGCAGCGGCTGCGGCGCTTCGGCCCGCCGGCGCTGCTGCTGTCCTTCCTGCCGCTGGTGGGCGACGCGCTGGTGCTCGCCGCGGGCTGGCTGAAGCTGCCGTTCTGGCAGAGCATGGCCTGGGTGGCAGCCGGCAAGGCGGTGCGCTACCTGCTGCTGCTGGCGGGGCTGCTGGGCCTGTTGTCGTTCGCTTGAACGGCGGCAGCGCCGCCGCCGTGTCGGCGCGCCGGGTCAGGCCGGCATCGTTTTCATGATCTGCGTCGGCGTCGGCGCCGGCCAGCCGGCTTCCTTGCACACGCGCACGATGGCTTCGTTGGTGTCGAAATAGACCTGCCAGTAGTGGTCGGTGTGGCAGTAAGGGCGCACCGCGATCACGGTGCCGACGAGGTTGATGTCGAGCAGGTTGACCTCGGGCGCCGGGTTGGTGGCCACATTCGGAATTTGCGCCACCGCGGCCTTGAAGCGCGCGATGGCGTCCAGCGGGTCCACGCTGCCGGCCAGTTGCGCCGTGCGCTCGACGCGGCGCGACGGGCGGGCCGAGAAATTCTGGATCGTGTCGCCGAAGATCTTGCTGTTGCCCACCAGCGTGAACACGTTGTCCGG
>Ga0105090_10000561_pt1 | contig 18584 bp, 15 predicted proteins | sample PPLLak3March2015_FD_79110 | JGI IMG/M metagenome (GOLD analysis project Ga0105090, IMG submission 79110) | Freshwater sediment microbial communities from Prairie Pothole Lake near Jamestown, North Dakota, USA - PPLs Lake P7 Core (1) Depth... | ecosystem: Environmental > Aquatic > Freshwater >... | reverse complement strand
CAAAGCAGGCCAGCGCTTCCGCGGGCTGTGCCATGGCCAACAGCACGCAGCCGCGATTGTTGTGCGCCGGCGCATGGTCGCCGCGCAGCGCGATGGCACGATCGAGGCTCGCCAGCGCCTGCTGGTGGCGCCCGGCGTCCAGCAGGGCGCTGCCGAGGTTGTTGTGCGCGTCGACGTAGTCGGGCTTCAGCGCGATCGCCCTTTCGAAGTGGCCGATCGCCTCCGCCAGACGCCCGAGCTTCTTCAGCGCTATGCCGAGGTTGTTGCGCACCGCCGGCGCCGCAGGCTGCTTGCGCACCGCGTTGCCGAGCAGGCGCGCCGCTTCCTCGTGATTGCCGGCCCTGGCGTGGACCAGGCCGAGCAGGTGCAGCGCGTCGGCGGCGCCGGGGAACTGCCCGAGGATCTGCTGGCATTGGGCCTGCGCCTGCAGCAGTTCTCCTTGCTGAAGCAACCGGGCAGCCAATGAAAGCTGCCGGGCAAGACTTGAACTCATTGCGGCCTGTACGGATCGACTGCGCGCCGGGTAGGTGCCCGGCCGCCAAAAAGCGCGCAGTTTGCCAGCGTTCAGCGCACCGGTCTGCAGCCTTCGGTGCGAGGTGGCCGCGGCCGGTCGGCGCCGTGCTCGTCGGTCAGCGATTCGAGGAAGGCGACCAGGGCATCGACCTCGTCGTCCGCCAGCCGCAGCGCGCGCAGCAGCGGCCGCGCGCTGGCATGGATGCGCGATTCATCGAGCGTCGAGTAGTGCAGCACTACGTCGCGCAGTGTCGGCAAGGAACCGTTGTGCATGTAGGGCGGACTGGCGGCGACGTTGCGCAGGCCCGGCACCTTGAACTCGCCCCAGTGGCGCGGTTCGAGCACCGCGAGCTTCGTCGCCTGGGAGCTCTTGCGGCTCGCGTCGTCGCTGTGGCGGCCGAGAAGGTTGTACGGACTGGCGCGCAGCGCCTGCAGGTCGTCATGGCGGCCTGGGTCGACCCGCCCCGGCCCGGTGAAGAAGGGCACGCCTACGTCGGCGAACTCGCCGTTGCTGAAGTTCGGGCCGTTGTGGCAGGCGATGCAGTTGCCGCGGCCGATGAACAGTTTCAGTCCGCGCTGCGCCGCCTGCGGGTAGCGCGCCGCCGCGGCGGCATCGCCGCTCGCCAGTGCGTCGCGGAACTCGTCGAAAGGCGTGCGGCCGCTGGCGAGCGTCTCGACGAAGGCCGCCAGCGCCTTGGCGGTATCGACGAGCACGGTCTGCGGAACGGCGCCCTTGCCGGTCGGCGTCGAACCGAAGGCGTGCCGGTACAGGCAGGCCAGGTCGGGATCGCGAACGTAGACGCGGGCCACGGCGGTGGCGTTCGAATCGAACTCGCGCGGATCGAGCAGCGGCCGCAGGCTCGCGAGCCACAGGCTGTCGGCCGCGCCGCCCCAGCCGTACCAGCGCTGTCGCCGCAGGTCTAGCGTCGCCTTTGTGTTGCGCGGGAGGTCGGCCAGGCCATGGGCGCGCGGCTGGCCGTCGGTCCAGCCGCGGTCGGGCTGATGGCAACTGACGCAGGCGACATAACCGGTCGGCGACAGCCGTGCATCGAAGAACAGCCGGCCGCCGAGGGCGATTGCATAGGCATTGCCCGAGGCCCGGTTGCTCGGATCGCGCGTCGCAGGTGGCGGCCAGGGGCCGAGCGCCTGGATCTGCTGCCGCTCCTGCGCGGTGAAGTCGATGCCGTGCGCCGAGACGGCCGAAAACGCCATTGCAGCGAGCAGCGCGGCGCCGGCCAGCGTTCGCATCGTCACTTCCCGCCCGCAACTGTTCAGTCGACGTTGACGGCGGTGCGCAGCAACTCGTCGCCGACGGCAAAGCTCAACTGCCAGCGGCCGGGCATGTGCAGCAGCAGACCGTCGGCGCGGAAGCGGCCCCTGCCTTGCGCCGCCACGGTCGGCCGGTAGTTCATGCCGTGGCCGTGCTCGGGCATCGTCGCATCGACGCGTGGCGCTTCGATGCGGCCTCCGGCGCGCGCGCAGACGGCGAAGTCGACAGCGAAGAACTCGGCCAGCGGCAGCGGCGCCGGCGCCCGCCAGGCGAGCACGTACTGCCTGCCTTCGATCGTGCCGACTCCGGCGCCGCGCAGCGCCGGCTCGCAGGCGGCGGCCCAGACCGGCAGCACCGCTGCCGCCAGCGCGGCCGCCCGGCTCATCGCCGCGCCGATGCGAACAGCGTCTCGCCGTTGCGCCAGGCAATCCGTTCGGCCACCTCGGGCGGAAGTTGCGCCAGCCATTTGCGCGCCAGTTTCGCGTGCTCGACCACATAGGGCCAGCGCTCGGGGGTGAAGGTGTCGGTGCCGACCATGAAGCGGTCCGGGAACTCGAGGAAGAGCCGGCGCCACTCGGGGTCGAGTTCGCCGCCGGGCGCGTGGTCGCTGCGGAAGGCGAGGTCGCACCACAGGTTGCGGTGCTTCAGCAGCATCGCCCGCACGTTGGCAGGCGTATCGAAACCCGAGTGCGCCCAGAGGATGCGCGCCTGCGGCCACTGCGCGAACTGACGCTCTACCGCATCGGCGTCGGAATGCGAATGCAGCACCAGCCCGTGTTGCCGTGCCAGCGCCACCAGTTGCCGCGGCACCGGCAGATCGACGTCGGCGCCGAAGATGTGGTACTCGCCCAGCGCCACATAGCGGTAGCGCGACAGCCGCTCGACCAGGTAGGCCGGCACGGTGTCGTCGCGCATCCAGGAGCTCTGGTCGCCGCGGTTGCGGTAGGGACGCAGCGACAGCAGGATGAGTTCGGGCGCCGCGGCAGCGAGGCGCTGCTGGCCCTCGTCGTTGGAGCTGGAGACGAGGCCGCGCCGGATGCCGGCCGAACGAAGCAGTTCGATCGCTTTCTCCGGCGGCAGGTTGGCCCACGCGTCGTGGCTGTAGTGCAGATGGGCGTCGAAGATCGGCAGCTCGGCGGCCGGCGCCGCCGCCAGCTGGGCGGCGAGCAGCATTGCGGCGATACCCTGGCGCATCCGGCAGTCTCGGCGGGAGTTCGCGGCGATGCTACGCCAGCGCTGCTGGCGCTACCACGCCGCCGAACGTGGGCGGCGGGATCCCTGCGCTAGAGCGCGAAGTCGTCGATGTACTGCGCGATGCGGCTGCGCATCTGCGGCGTCATCTCGACGAACTCGAAGCCGGCCTCGAACTGCAGATCCGGCCGCGCCCGATGCCAGGCGCAGCGGGCGATGACCTCGATGTGCGGATGCTCCGCGCCCTCGATCTGCACTTCGATCGACAGCGCGTAACGGCGCGCCGGCGGGATCGGTTCCGGCGCCTCGAGCCGAAGGCCGCCTAGGCCGATGTCGCAGATCGTGCCGATGGCGCGGCTGCGCACCCGGTCGTGCACCCGCCAACTGCCGCGCAGGCCGTAGCGTTCGAAGCTGCGCCGGTCCGATGCGCCGATGTCACGCGTGACGCGGATCGGCTCGCTGTCACCTTTCCTCTGGCCTTCCATTTTTCGCTGCAACCGCCTGCTTGTCTGCTCTCGTCAGCGACGATTCTGGGCGATGCCTACTGCCGCAGGTATCGGCCGGGCAGATGAGTGCGGTTGACGGCGCGCAAGGCGGTCTGCAGGCCGCTTCAATGTCGTTGGCGGCCGCTTGCAAAGGCCGGCCGGTCAAAGCAGGCAAGTCAGTGCTGACCCAGAGTTGCGACGCCCCAGCGGCGACGGCCGCCGATCGTCGGCGCGATGCCGGCCGGGCGTCCGGGCATCCGGCCCCCGCAACGCAGCGAGGTCGGTTGCATCGCCTGTTTCCGCATCGACGATTGCGGCGCCTTGACATTTCGCACGGTCGTCCTAAACGGCCTGGCATGGGCAACCTCGCCCTCAGCAAGTCCGAACTGACCCGCGCCTCGATCGTCGGGCCTTCGAGCTGTGCTCGATGATCTACGGCCTGCACAACGATCTGCGGCTGTTCCGCGATGAGCGGGCGCTGACGCGCGCGCTCATCGCCTTCGACCACCTGCGGGTGCATCGCGGCACGCGTTGACCGCTCGCCCATTTTTTGATCTGTAACCGCACGACCGTGCGAAGCCTGATCGACGAACTGCTGCAACGGCTGCTCTCGGGAATTGTGGCGCCGCTGCCGCGCTTCGTCCGCGGCCAGCAGACGATCGCCCGCGAGCACGGGCCGTTCGACGTCTGGATCGGCCACTCGATGGGCGCCAACGCCGCACTCGCCGCGCGAATTCCGCAGGCCACGCTGCTGCTCACGCGCGGTCTCGGCCATCGGCGCGTCATCGGCGACCCCGAGGCCGGCCGGCAGGTTGCCGGGTTCCTCGCGGCGGCGTGAGCTTGCACGGCCGTTCCGAACTGCTCGCTCGAAGCGCGAAGCGCGGACAGCTCGGTGATCGGGCGGGCTCTTCAGTCGCCAGGCGCGGTGCCGCGTGCGACCGGAAAGCCGGCCTCCCGCCAGGCCGCCATGCCACCGTCGAGCGCGATGACATGGCGGAAGCCCATCTCGCGCAGCGTCGATGCCGCCAGCGTCGACACCAGGCCCAGCTCGCAGCAGGTGACGATCGGCCGCGTCGGGTCGGGCAGCTCGCGGTCGACGCGCAGTTCGAGCTGGCCGCGCGGCAGCAGCCTCGCGCCGGGCACGTGGCCGGCCTCGTAGGCGTCGCGCTCGCGCACGTCGAGCACGATCAGGTTGGCGGCACCGGCGTCGAGCCGCGCCTTCAGTTCCGCCAGCGCCATGAACGGCACCGAAGCCGCCGCATCGGCCAGCATCTGTGCCACGGTGCGGCCGCCGCTCATGTTGGTGCGCAGCGCCTCGGTGATGTGGGTCGGCATCGAGAGGTTCAGCCCGTTCATCATCGCCACGAAGGCGGCGCGGTCGCGTTGCTGCAGCCGCGGATTGGTGGCGATCTCGTCGCCGATGGTCGATGCGACGCGGCCGCGGTACTCGTGCGCCGGATGCACGTTGAGCGCCGGATCGAGCTTCAGCACGCGATTGAACAGGCTGTCGTAGAGCGCCTCGGGGTCGCCGCTGGGGAGGTCCGTGCGGCCGGCGCCGCCGATCAGCAGGGTGTCGCCGGTGAAGAGGCGATCCTCGACCTGCAGGCACATTGAGTCGGCGGTGTGCCCGGGCGTGTGCAGCGCCTGCAGCCGCAGTTCGCCGACGCGCAGCAGCTCGCCGTCGGCGAGCCGCAGGTCGGCAAACGGTGCCGGGCTCAGCGTATTCATCACCACCGGCACCTCGAGCCGCTGCGCCAGCGCATGCGTCGCCGAGAAGTGGTCGGCGTGCGTGTGCGTGTCGATCAGGAAGCGGATGCGCAGGCCCTCGCGTGCCGCCAGTGACAGGTAGTGGTCGATGCGCGACAGCTCGGGGTCGATCAGCGCCGCGGCGCTGGTCGCCTCGCAGCCGACCAGGTACGACTGGCAGCCGCCGGTCGAGATGTGTTCGAAGATCATCGGCCTCTCCTGTTCAATGCTTCAGCGCCGGATCGTGCCGCTGCTGCGGCCGGCTGCGAGGCGGGGACATCGTGTTCCCGACCGGCGCCGAACTCGCGCAGCGCCAGTCCGGTGTGCGTCCGGCGCTGCGCCAGGTCCTGCGGCGGGCATTGCGCCACCACCCGGCCGCCGCCGTCGCCACCCTCGGGGCCCAGGTCGAGCACCCAGTCGGCCTCGGCGATCACGTCGAGGTTGTGCTCGATCACCACCACCGTGTTGCCGGCATCGACGAGCCGGTGCAGCACGCGGAGCAGCTTCTCGACGTCGTGCATCGACAGGCCCACGGTCGGTTCGTCGAGCACGTAGAGCGTATGCGGCGGCTGGTAGGCGCGGCCGGTGCGGATCAAGCCCTCGTCCAGTCGCACCTTGGCCAGCTCGGTCACCAGCTTGATCCGCTGCGCCTCGCCGCCGGACAGAGTAGGCGACGGCTGGCCGAGCGTGAGATACCCCAGGCCGACGTCCTGCAGAAGTTGCAGTGGCCGCAGGATCGACGGATGCGCGGCGAAGAACCCGACCGCATCGTCGATCTCCATTGCGAGCAAGTCGCCGGCCGACTTGCCACGCAGCGCGATGCCGAGCGTCTCGCGGTTGAAGCGGCCGCCGCGGCAGACGTCGCACAGCACCTTCACGTCGGGCAGGAAGTTCATCTCGATCGTGCGCAGGCCCTGGCCCTCGCAGGCTTCGCAGCGGCCGCCGGCGGTGTTGAACGAGAAGCGCGAAGCGCCGTAGCCGCGCATCCTCGCCTCTGCCGTGTCGGCGAACAGCCGCCGGATCGCGTCCCAGAAGCCGACGTAGGTCGCGGGGCAGGAGCGAGGCGTCTTGCCGATCGGCGTCTGGTCGACCTCGAGCACGCGGTCGACGAGCTGATGGCCGTCGATGCCGTCGCAGCCGCTCCATGGGCCGTCGAACTTCTTCTTCCGCGGGTCGACGTTGACCGCGCGCAGCAGGTTGGCGAGCAGCACGTCGCGGGCCAGCGTCGACTTGCCGCTGCCGGAAACGCCGGTCACCACCGTCAGCCGGCCGAGCGGGAACTCGGCATCGGCCTCGCGCAGGTTGTGCAGGCGGGCCGCCCGCAGCCGCAGGCGCGGCGTGTCGCGCGCGACCGGGCGCCGCGGAACCGCCGGATGGACGAGCGGCGCCTTCAGGTACTGGCCGGTGATCGACTCGGCAGCGGCCATCACGTCGGCCACCGAACCTTGCGCGATCACGCGGCCGCCGCGCACTCCCGCGCCGGGGCCGATGTCGATCAGGTGCTCGGCACGGCGGATCGTGTCCTCGTCGTGCTCGACCACCACCAGTGTGTTGCCGCGACTGCGCAGCTTGCCGAGCGCATCGAGCAGGATGCGGTTGTCGCGCGGGTGCAGGCCGATCGTCGGCTCGTCGAGCACGTAGCACACGCCCTGCAGGTTCGAGCCGAGCTGCGCCGCGAGGCGGATGCGCTGCGCCTCGCCGCCCGAGAGCGTCGGCGCGGCGCGGTCCAGCGCCAGGTAGCCGAGGCCCACTTCCTCGAGGAAGGCGAGCCGGGCGCGGATCTCGGTGAGCACGTCGCGGGCGATCTCGCCGTCGCGGCCTTCGAGCGTCAGCGCGCCGAAAAGCCGGCGCGCGTCGGCGACGCTGCCTGCCGCCAGTTGCGCGATCGAGCGGCCCTGCCACTGCACGGCGAGCGTGGTGCGGTTCAGCCGCTGGCCGTTGCAGTCGGGGCAGGGCGTTGCCTCGCCTTCGAACCAGGCGTTCCAGCCGGCTTCCTCGCCGGTCTGCTCGGCGTCGAAGCCCGCAAGCGCAAGGCCGGTGCCGAAGCAGGACGGGCACCAGCCGTGCTTGCTGTTGTACGAGAACTGCCGCGGGTCGGGCTCGGGGAACGAGGTGGCGCAGGTCGGGCAGGCGCGCTTGGTCGAGTAGACGCGGGAGTCGAGGTCGCGCGCGGGCTCGCCGCGCGCCAGCGCGTCCTTCAGGCGATCCAGCGGCCACAGCACGGCGACCACGCCGTGGCCGTGTTCGAGCGCGGTGGCGAGCAGTGAACGCAGCGTCGCCTCCTCGTTGCTGTAGACGACGAGGTCGCCGACCGGCAGTTCGATGGTGTGCTCGCGGAAGCGGTCGAGCCGCGGCCACTTGGTGGTCGGAATGAACTCGCCATCGACACGCAGGTGCGTGTAGCCCTTGCCCTTCGCCCAGCGCGCCAGGTCGGTGTAAAGCCCCTTGCGGTTGACCACCAGCGGCGCCAGCAGGCCGATGTGGCGGCCGCGGAACTCGCGCAGGATGCTCGCGGCGATCGAATCGAAGCTCTGCGGCTGCACCGGCACGTGATCGTCGGGGCAGTACTGCACGCCGAGCTTCACGTAGAGCAGGCGCAGGAAGTGGTAGACCTCGGTCATCGTCGCCACCGTCGACTTGCGGCCGCCGCGCGAAGTGCGCTGCTCGATGGCCACCGTTGGCGGGATGCCGTAGATCGCATCGACGTCCGGCTTGCCCGCCGGCTGCACGATCGAGCGCGCGTAGGCGTTCAGCGATTCGAGATAGCGGCGCTGCCCCTCGTTGAACAGGATGTCGAAGGCCAGCGTCGACTTGCCGCTGCCGGAGACGCCGGTGATCACGGTGAACTTGTCGCGCGGGATCGAGACGTCGATGCCCTTGAGGTTGTGCTCGCGCGCATGCTTGATCGTGATCGCGTTCTCGCGCCGCGCCGTCGCCAGATACTTCCCAGACGGCTCCGCCGCAAAAATGGGGTCAGAGTCCAATTTCTTAGACACGACACCGCCGGCGGAAAAAATGGACTCTGACCCCATTTTTTGTTCGTAGGCGGAGAGGGCGCGGCCGGTGTGTGAGGCCCGGTGCGCCATCACCTCGCGCGGGGTGCCGGCGACGACGATTTCGCCGCCGGCATCACCCCCTTCGGGGCCGAGGTCGATGATCCAGTCGGCCGAGCGGATCACGTCGAGGTTGTGTTCGATCACCACCAGCGAGTGGCCGGCGGCGAGCAGCTTGCGCAGCGCCCGCATCAGCCGCGAGACGTCGTCGAAGTGCAGGCCGGTGGTCGGCTCGTCGAACAGCAGCAGCGAGCCCTTGCGCGCCAGCTTGCCGCCGATTGGCACGTCGCTGATGCCGGACTTCGCCGCCTCGGCGAGAAAGCCGGCGATCTTCAGCCGCTGCGCCTCGCCGCCCGAAAGCGTGGGCACCGGCTGGCCGAGCTTCACGTACTCCAGCCCGACCTCCACCAGCGGCTGCAGCGCGCGGAGCACCTCGGCGTGGCGGCCGAAGAACTGCACCGCTTCGCTGACCGTGAGGTCGAGCACATCGGCGACCGAGTGCTCGAGCCCGCCGCGCTCGACCTTGACCTCGAGCACCTCGGGCCGGAAGCGTCTGCCGTCGCAGTCGGGACAGCGCAGGTAGACGTCCGACAGGAACTGCATCTCGACATGCTCGAAGCCGTTGCCGCCGCAGGTCGGGCAGCGGCCGTCGCCGGCGTTGAAGCTGAAGGTGCCGGCGGTGTAGCCGCGCTCTTCGGCCAGCGTCGTCCGCGAGAAGAGCAGCCGGATCGCATCCCAGGCGCCGACGTAGCTCGCCGGATTCGAGCGCGTGGTCTTGCCGATCGGCGACTGGTCGACCATGGCCACGTCGGCGATCCAGTCGGAGCCCAGGCAGCGGTCGTGCGCGCCCGGCGATTCGGTCGCCTTGCCCTTGGCCTTGGCGAGCGCCGGGTACAGCACGTCGGCCACCAGCGTGCTCTTTCCCGAACCGGACACGCCGGTGATCACGACCAGGTGGTTCAGCGGCAGCTCGACCGAGACGTTCTTCAGGTTGTGCTCGCGCGCGCCTTCGAGCACCAGCTTCGGCGTGTTCGGCCGCACGTTGCGGGTCGCATAGCCGCCGGTGGTCAGCAGCGGCAGCTCGACCTGCTTGCGGCCCGACAGATACAGGCCGGTCAGCGTGTCGCTCGCCTGGATCTCGCGCGGTGTGCCGTTGCAGACGATCCGGCCGCCGCGTTCGCCCGGCCCAGGCCCCATGTCGATCATCCGGTCCGCCGCCAGCATCACCTGCGGATCGTGCTCGACCACGACCAGCGAGTTGCCGGCCGAGCGCAGCCGGTGCATCACCTCGATCACCCGGTGCATGTCGCGCGGATGCAGGCCGATGCTGGGCTCGTCGAGCACGAACAGCGTGTTCACCAGCGAGGTGCCGAGCGCGGTGGTCAGGTTGATCCGCTGCACCTCGCCGCCCGACAGCGTGCGGCTCTGCCGGTCGAGCGTGAGATACCCGAGGCCGACGTCGCCGAGAAATTTCAGCCGCGCCCGCACTTCCTCGAGCAGCAGTTCGGTCGCTTCGTCGAGCACTCCGGTGAACTGAATGCGGTCGAAGAACGTCCGCACCCTCTCGATCGGCAGCAGCATCAGGTCGTGGATCGAAAGGCCAGGCAGCGATTCGAGCTGCGCTTCGGTCCATGCCGCGCCGGTCGGAAGGTAACGGCGGTAGCTGCCGGTCTGCGCTGCCAGCGCCACCTCGGCATCGTCCCGGCTGCCGACCCGCCACAGCAGCGCATCGGGCTTCAGTCGCGCGCCGGCGCATGTCGTGCAAGGCGTATAGGCGCGGTAGCGCGACAGCAGCACCCGCACATGCATCTTGTAGGCCTTGCTTTCCAGCCAGGCGAAGAAGCGGCGGATGCCGTACCACTGCGTCTGCCACTTGCCGGAGAAGGCCGGCTCGCCCTCCAGCACCCAGTGCCGGTGTTCCTCGGCGAGCAGTTCCCACGGCGTATCGAGCGGCACGCCGAATTTCGGCGCCAGCTTGACGAGGTCGCGCTGGCAGTCGGCGAAGCTCTTGGTCTGCCAGGGCTTCACCGCGCCTTCGCGCAGCGTCTTCCTGGCGTCGGGGATCACCAGGCCGTAGTCGACGCCGATCACCCGGCCGAAGCCGCGGCAGGTGTCGCAGGCGCCGAGCGGCGAGTTGAACGAGAAGGTGCTCGGATTGGGATCGGCGTAGTGGATGTCGCAGTCGGCGCAGTGCAGGTCGTCGGAGAACTTCCAGGTCGCGCGCGGCGAGCCGTCGTCTTCGAGCACCTGCGCGTCGACGCGGCCGCCGCCGAAGCGCAGCGCCGATTCCAGCGCTTCCATCACCCGCTGCCGGTCGGCGCCGCCAAGGCGCAGCCGGTCCTGCACCACATCGAGCACCAGTTCCGCCTCGGCCGCCTTCTTCGTTCCTCGTTTTGCGGGCTTGTCGCCGCCGGCCGCCGGCGCGCGGCGCTGGCCGAAGACGCGCGTGTAGCCCTGCGCTTCGAGGTGGGCGCGGATCTCGTCCTCGCCGTAGTTCGCCGGCACCTGCACCGGGAAGGTCAGCACGAGGCGCGGATCGCCGGCCGCCGCGCTGCCTACGGCCAGCAGGTCGAAGATGCTGCCCGGCGTGTCGCGCCTGACCTGCTTGCCGCAGCCGCGGCAGAAAAGCGCGCCGGCGCGTGCGTACAGCAGCTTCAGGTGGTCGTTCAGCTCGGTCATGGTGCCGACCGTCGAACGCGAGGTGCGCACCGGATTGGTCTGGTCGATGGCGATCGCCGGAGGCACGCCGGAGATGCTGTCCACCTGCGGCCGGTCCATGCGTTCGAGGAACTGCCGCGCGTAGGGCGAGAAGGTCTCGACGTAGCGCCGCTGCCCCTCGGCGTACAGCGTGTCGAAGACCAGTGAACTCTTGCCCGAGCCCGAGACACCGGTGACGACGATCAGCTCGCCGGTCGGCAGATCGAGGTCGAGGTTCTTGAGGTTGTTCTGCCGCGCGCCGCGGATGCGGATGGCCTGCGAGGTTTCCGTAAGCTTCGGGTCGTCGGGCATCGGTACGGGGTCCGGCAGCGCCGGAAATCCGGCGCAAACCGGGAAGTGTAGGCGTCGCCGCAGGCGCTGCCGCCGCGATGTCCTGTGCTACACCGCCCCCGAGTTCGCCTCGCCGCACGTCCATCGATGAATCCCACCTCCTCAAATCCCTGGCCGCGCCGGCTGCTCGTCGGCGTCATCGTCATCGCGCTGCTGGCGGCCGCAATCTGGTGGCTCGGCCGGCCGAAACCGATCCCGGTCGTGCTGACCGAAGTCGGCCGCGGCGTCGTCGAGTCGACCGTCGCCAATACGCGCGCCGGAACGGTCGAGGCCTGCCAGAGAACGAAGCTCTCCACGATCACCGGTGGCCGCATCGAAGTGCTGGCGGTCAAGGAAGGCGACAAGGTCAGGAAAGGCCAGCTGCTGATGCAGTTGTGGAACGCCGACCAGCAGGCCGAGCAACGGCTGGCGACCGCCGCGCTGGACACCGCGCGCAAGCGCGTGGTCGAGGCCTGCACGACAGCCGAAAAGGCGCGCCGGGAGGCCGAGCGGCAGCGCGACCTGTTCAACCAGAAGTTCATCTCCGCGAGCGCCTACGACAACGCCCGCCTCGAAGCCGACGCCCGCGACGCCGCCTGCACGACCGCGAAGTCCGACGTGGCGCAGTCGCAGGCGCGGGTGGACGTCACCCGCATCGTGCAGGGGCGCACGGTGCTGATTGCGCCGTTCGACGGCACCGTGGCCAAGATCGTCGGCGAGGTCGGCGAGTACTCGACGCCGTCGCCGCCGGGCGTGGCAACGCCGCCGGCGATCGATCTCATCGACGAAAGCTGCCTGTACGTGAAAGCGCCGATGGACGAGGTCGACGCGCCGAAGGTCATGGTCGGCCAGCCGGTGCGGATCACGCTCGACGCGCTGCCGAAGCAGTCTTTTCCCGGCAAGGTGCGGCGCGTGGCGCCGTACGTGTCGGCAGTCGAGAAGCAGGCGCGCACCGTCGACATCGAGGCGACCTTCGACGACCCGGCATCAGCCGGGAGGCTGCTGGTGGGTTACAGCGCCGACGTCGAGATCATTCTCGAAGTGCGCAAGGACGCGCTGCGCGTGCCGACTGCGGCGCTGCTCGAAGGCGGCCGTGTGCTGGTGCTCGAGCAGGGCAAGCTCGCCGAGCGCAAGGTCAGGACCGGATTGGCCAACTGGGAGCACACGGAAGTCGTCGACGGCCTGGCCGCTGGCGACCGCATCGTCACCTCGCTCGAACGCGCCGGCGTCAAGGCCGGCGCAGCGGCGGTGGCCGAGACCGAAAGCAAGGACAAGTGAGTACGGCGAAGAGCGAGCGACACACGGCCGCCCCGGAGTCGCTTGCCGCCCCTCGAGGGAGCGGCCCGCAGGGCGAAGTGGGCAAGACCCACGGCCCGCAGATCGAACTGGCGGGCATCGAGCGGATCTTTCGCCTCGGCGACAGCGTAGTGCGTGCGCTGTCCGGCATCGATCTCGCGATCGACGCCGGCGAATACCTGTCGGTGATGGGGCCATCGGGCTCGGGCAAGTCGACGCTGCTCAACGTGCTCGGACTGCTCGATTCGCCCAGTGCCGGCCACTATCGGCTCGAAGGGCGCGACGTCACCACGCTGTCGGCCAACGAGCAGGCGCGCGTGCGCAGCCAGCGCATCGGCTTCGTGTTCCAGAGCTTTCATCTCGTGCCGCGGCTGACCGCGGCGGAGAACATCGCGCTGCCGATGATGCTGGCCGGCATTGCGCCGGGCGAACGCGCGCCGAGGGTTGAAAAGGCGTTGGCCGACTTCGGCCTGACCGACCGCGCCCGTCATCGACCCGACGAGTTGTCCGGCGGCCAGCGGCAGCGGGTGGCGATCGCCCGCGCCACGGTGATGCGGCCGGCGATGCTGCTCGCCGACGAACCGACCGGCAACCTCGATCGCGCCACCGGCGAGGAGGTGATGCGCCTGCTCGAAGACCTGCACGACGGCGGCGTGACGCTGATCATGGTCACGCACGACCAGGCGCTCGGCGACCGCGCGCACCGCAAGATCTACATGGAAGACGGCGCCATCAGGCGCGACTCCGGGCGCGGCGCCGGGCAGGGGGACTGATGCGCATCCGCGACGTCTTCGCCGCCGCCGCCGGTGCCGCCGCGGGAAACCCGCTGCGCACGGTGCTGCTGACGCTGGCCATGGCCATCGGCGTTGCCGCCGTGGTGGTGCTGACCGCGCTCGGCGACGGTGCGCGCCGCTATGTGATACGGGAGTTCACCGCGCTGGGCTCGAACCTGGTGATCGTGCTGCCGGGCCGCACGGCCACCGGCGGCGTCAATCCGGGCAGCGCGGTGACGACGACGCCGCGCGACCTGACGATCGAGGACGCGCGCGCAGTGACGCGGCTTCAAGCCGTGCTGCGGGTGGCGCCGGTGGCGGTGGGCACTTCCGAGATCAGCGTCGGTGGCCGGCTGCGCGACACGCTGGTGTTAGGCAGCACGGCGGAGTTCCTGGAGGTTCGCCGCTTCACACTGGCGCAAGGACGCTTCCTGCCGGTGGAGGACTGGGACCGCGGCTCGCCGGTGATGGTGGTTGGCGCGAAGCTGCGCACGGATCTCTTCGGTGCTGAACCGGCGCTCGGGCAGTTCGTGCGCATCGGCGATCGTCGCTTCCGCGTCGTCGGCGTGCTGGCCGCGAGCGGCAGCGGGCTGGGCATGAACACCGACGAACTTGCGATCGTGCCCGTGGCGCTGGCGCAGGCGATGTTCAACTCGAACACGCTGTTCCGGATCCTGATCGAAGCGCGCAACCGCGCCTTGCTCGACGCGGCGAAGAGCCAGGCGATCGAGGTCCTGAAACAGCGCCACGGCGGCGAGGAAGACGTCACCGTGATCACGCAGGACGCCGTGCTCGCCACCTTCGACCGCCTGCTCGGCACGCTCACCCTCGGCGTGGCCGGCATCGCCGCGATCAGCCTCGCCGTGGCCGGCATCCTGGTGATGAACGTGATGCTGGTGTCGGTGATGCAGCGGCGCGCCGAAATCGGCCTGATGAAGGCGCTCGGCGGCAGCAGCGGCACGATCCGCCGGCTGTTCCTGGTCGAGGCGGCGCTGCTGTCGCTGGCCGGAGCGCTCGGCGGATATGCCATCGGACATGCCGGCGCCTGGGTGATCCGCTTCCTGTATCCGACGCTGCCTGCGTATCCGCCGGACTGGGCGGTGCTCGCAGCGCTCGGCACCGCGCTGGTCACGGGCGTCCTGTTCGGTGTCATGCCCGCGCGTCGCGCCGCGGCGCTCGATCCCGTGCTGGCGCTGGCGCGCCGATGATCGTCCGCGACTCCGTCTTCCTCGCGCTGCGCGCCATTACCGCCCACCGGCTGCGCAGCTTCCTGACCTTGAGCGGTATCGCAGTGGGCATCGCCGCGGTGATCCTGCTGACTTCGATCGGCGAAGGCATCCATCGCTACGTGCTGGCGGAGTTCTCGCAGTTCGGAACCAACGTGATCGGCATCGCGCCGGGGAAGGTCAAGGTCGGCGGCGGGCCGCCGTCGGGCCTGCCGACCTCGGTGCGGCCGCTGACGATCGAGGATGCGATGGCGCTCGCGCGCGTGCCGCGTGTCAACGGCGTGGCGCCGACCGCGTGGGGCAACGCCGAAGTCGCCGCCGGCGGACGGACGCGGCGCACGACCATCTACGGGGTCGGCGCCGACGCCACGCGGGTGTTCAACATGAGCGTGCGCATCGGCCAGTTCCTGCCGCCCGAGGAACCGTCGCAGGCGCGGGCGCTGGTGGTGCTCGGGCCGACGCTGAAGCGCGAACTGTTCGGTACCGAGAACGCGCTCGGCGCAAAGGTGCGCATCGCCGGGCTGCAGTTCCGCGTCATCGGCGTGCTCGAGTCGAAGGGACAGTTCATCGGCATCGATCTCGACGACACCGCCTTCATCCCGGCGGCGCGTGCGCTGGAACTGTTCAACCGGGATGGTCTGTCCGAGATCCACCTGTCCTACGAGGAGGGCGCCGAGGTCGCGCCGGTGGTCGCCGCGGTGACCCGGATCCTCGCCGCGCGCCACGGCCGCGAGGACTTCACCATCACCACGCAGGAGGAGATGCTGCGCACGCTGTCGAACATCCTCGACATCCTGACCATGGCCGTCGGCGCGCTCGGCAGCATCTCGCTGCTGGTGGGCTCGGTGGGCATCGTCACCATCATGACCATCGCCGTTGCCGAGCGGACCAACGAGGTCGGGCTGATGGTGGCGCTGGGCAGCGAGCGGAGCACGATCCTCGGCCTGTTCCTCGGCGAGGCGGTCGTGCTGGCCGTTCTCGGCGGGGTGACCGGACTTGCTGCCGGCCTGGGACTGGCGCAGGTGTTGCGGATGGTGGTGCCGGCGCTGCCGGTGCAGACGCCCGTGCTCTTCGCCGTGCTGGCGGTGGTTGCGAGCGGGCTGATCGGGCTCGCGGCCGGCGTTGCGCCGGCGCTGCGCGCGGCGCGGCTCGATCCGGTCGAGGCGCTGCGGGCGGAGTAGGTCGAGCTTCGGCCGGGTGCGGTGCGGCGCCGAATCCGAGGCGGGGCCTGCAGATGGCGCTATAGCGCGCGCACGACGCGCACAGTGTCGCGCTCCCCGGCATCGCGCTGCGCCTGGAACCCGAGCTGGTGCGCGAAGTGCAGCATCGACGTGTTCACCGCCAGCACGAAGCCCTCCATCGTGCGCAGGCCCCGCGATCGCGCGACGTCGATCAGCGATTGCATCAGGATGCCCGCGAGACCGGATCCGTGCCAGCCATCGTCGATGGCGATCGCGAACTCGCAGCCGGTGCCGTCGCGATCGACGATGTAGCGGACCACGCCGACCATCGATTCGCCGCCGTCGCCGGCGATGGTCGCGACCAGCGCCACGTGCTGCTGCTGGTCGACGTCGGTCAGCGCCTTCAGCTTCGCCGCCGGCAGTTCGCTCAGCGTCACCATGAAGCGCTCGTAACGGCTCTGCGCCGACAGGCGGCGCACGAATTCGGCCTCGAGCGCAAGGTCGCCGGCCTGCATCGGCCGCAACGCGACGACGCGGCCGTCGATCACATGCTGCGTCGCCGGCAGATCCGACGACGACCCGGTCTGGCGGCGCGCTGCCGGGTGCGCTGCCAGCCACGCGGCGAGGGCGTCGAGCGTGTCCAGGCGCGCCGCCTCGCGATCGGGGATCGTGACGCCGAACCGCTCGCCGATGCCGGCGAGCACGTTCAGCCAGTCCATCGAGTCGAGGTCGATCTGCTGTCGCAACGGTTTCTCGGGCCGGATCGCCTGTGGGTCGAAGCCGGGCGCGATCGTTGCGATCACGTCGAGCACCGCGTTGCGGAACGCCGTGGCGTCCACCTTGTCCTCAGGCCGCTGGCCGCTAGCTGTTTCACGGCGGAGTCCACAGGGCCAAGGTTCTCAGGCCCAAGGTTCTCAGGCCCCGCCCGCTCGCCGGCGCGGACAGCGTTGGTCAGAGTCAGCCGCCGCTTGCCACGCCGCGACGGCCGTCCGGCTTCAGGCGGGGCAGTGCGTTGCCGGCACGCGATGCCGGCTCTCGACTTGTCGCGGCCGCGGCGACAGCAGCGAGCGCAGCGCGGCCGCGGCGCGGTTGAAGGCGCCGTCGATCGCCGCATCGCGCAGCGTCTCGGCACGACGACGGCAGGCGTCGAAGTCGAAGTCGCGTAGGTCGGGAGCGTTCATCTGGCACCTCCAGGGTTGCGTCGAAGCGGACCGGTGGTCCGATGGAGACAATCTAATTGCGAACCGTTGTGCATACAATCCGGCCAAGCGGCACAGGATTGATGACATCATGGCAAAGGAAGGCAGCGACCGCGCTCTCGAACTGAACACCCTGGTGGCCGCCGCAGACCACGCCGGCTTCTCGGCGGCGGCGCGGCTGCTCGGCGTCACGCCGTCGGCGGTGTCGAAGACCATCACCCGGCTCGAAGCGCGTCTCGGGGTACGGCTGCTGAACCGCACCACGCGGCGGCTGACGCCGACCGCCGACGGCGAGGCGCTGATCGCTCGCGGCCGACAGATCCTCGCCGATCTCGACGAGGCCGAGATGCAGGCCAGCCGGTCGCGCGGCATGCCGCGCGGCCTGCTGCGGCTGCATACGCTGGTCGCCTTCGGCCTGCACTCGCTGCCGCAGGTGCTGCCGGAGTTCCTGCGCCGTCATCCTGACGTGCAGGTGGAGATCCTGATGTCGGACCGGCTGGTCGACCTCGTCGAGGAAGGCGGCGATGTCGCGGTGCGCACCGGCCGCCTGCCCGACTCGTCGCTGGTGGCGCGGCATATCTGCGACACCGAGCGGATGATCTGCGCCGCGCCCGCCTACCTGAAGCGGCACGGTACGCCGCGCCGGCCGGAAGATCTGCTCGAGCACAACTGCATCGTCATCAGCGGTTATCCGCAGCTGCGCCGCTGGCCCTTCGACGATGTCAGGGCGCCAGAGCGCATCCGCAGCATCGAGGTCGGCGGCAACGTCTCGGCCAACAACGCCGAGAATGTGCTGCAGATGGCGCTGCTCGGCGTCGGCATCGTCCGCCTCGGCGACCTCGTCGTCGCCGAGCACATCAACACCGGCAGGCTCGTGCCGCTGCTGGCCGACCGGCACCACGTCGAGCCGCTGCCGCTGCACGCGGTCTATCCGCAGTCGCGGCTGCGCTCGCCGAAGGTGACGGCGATGGTCGACTTCCTGATCGAGAAGTTCGCCGGCGCACCGTGGCGGCAGGTGCTGCCGCGCCGGCGCAAATGAAAACGCCGCCGGGCCGTTGCCGGCCCGGCGGCGCTGCCGGGGTCGAGGACTACTTGCGCGCGGCGACGGCCGCTTCGGCCTTGTTGACGAGGTCCGGGCCGATCTGGCCCTTCCACTGCGCGTAGACGCGGCGGGTGGCATTGATGAACTCGGTGCGTTCGGCCGGCGTCAGCCGAACCACCTTGACGCCCATCGCCTCGATGTCCTTCAGCAGCGGCTGGCCGGGCTCGTCGAGGCCCTTGCGGGCGATCGCGATCTGCTGCTTGCCGGCGTCGATCGCCGCCTGGCGCACGATCTCGCGGTCGGCCGGGGTCCAGCTTTCCCAGACCTCCTTGTTGATGACGAAGATCAGCGGATCGGCGACGTAACCCCACATGGTCACGTTCTTCTGCCCCACCGTCTGCAGCTTGGCGGCGGTGAAGATCGACATCGGATTTTCCTGGCCGTCGACCGCGCCGGAGGCGAAGGCCGGCTGCGCGTCGGCCCAGCTCATCTGCGTCGGGTTGGCGCCGAGCGCCTGGAAGGTGGCGAGGAACAGCGGCGAGCCGACGACGCGGATCTTCAGGCCCTTCAGGTCGTCGGGCT
>Ga0105090_10000560_pt1 | contig 18585 bp, 18 predicted proteins | sample PPLLak3March2015_FD_79110 | JGI IMG/M metagenome (GOLD analysis project Ga0105090, IMG submission 79110) | Freshwater sediment microbial communities from Prairie Pothole Lake near Jamestown, North Dakota, USA - PPLs Lake P7 Core (1) Depth... | ecosystem: Environmental > Aquatic > Freshwater >... | reverse complement strand
TGGGAATGATTTGAAACCACAACCCGGAGGATTCCATGCCGCGACGAATGTCCAAACTTGCCACTTCCCTCAAGCAGATCGGAGAGATCCAGGTCAACGACCTGGATTTCATGGAGCTGCTGAACAAAGACATCCGGGATTTCGAGCTTTCCCGCACGCTGCGGCGGCTGGGAAACACGAAAGTGATGGAATGGGATTTCCGCAACGTCATGCCGGCGGTGAACAAGCTGGCGCAGCAGGAGGTTGATATCGCCGGCCTGGTCAGGCGCACCGCCCATTACAAGGTGATGGAGTGGGATTTCAGAAGCGCCTTGCGTTCCGAAACGAGTCCCGCGCCGCCGGAAAAGCGCTTGGGGCCGGAGGAAATGCAGGCGCTCGTTGCGCGGCTCAAGGACTTCCTGCAATACGTGACCGCCAGCCTGATCGACGAGCCCGGCCACGCGCAGATCAAGGTGGCGGAAATCGCGCCCGGCGTGCTGCGCTTCACGCTCGTGCTGGTGCAGCGGGATGTCGCGATACTGATCGGCCGTGAAGGGCACACGGCGGCGGCCATCCGCCGCATGCTCAAGGCGGCCGCCGGGATGCACGGCGTGCCGGTCCTGCTGAGGATCCATTCGCACGAGGAGGAAACGGCGCTTGCCGCCACGGAGCAGGCACCGCGGTAGCACACCGCATGATCGCGATGGCGGAAGAGGGCAAGCCCGCCCATGGGCCGGCTTGCCACGGAGCGCGGGATCCTCTCCACTTGTCGCCATGCCTGTTCTCGCGAGGATCCTGCGCCACACCTTCCGCTTTCCACTGCAAAGCGCGCTTTCACTGGTGATGGCCGTGCTCTGCACCACGCTGGTGCTGGTGCTGCCCGGCGTGACGATGCGCTTCATCGATGTGATCATCGGCCAGCGGCGCCCGGACCTGATCTGGTCCACCGCCGCCATCGGCATCGCGGCCATTCTGGCGCGCCAGTTGCTTTTCACGCTGCGCACCTATGTCAACAACTCGCTGGAATTGAAACTCACCCACCTCGTGCGTGTGGAACTTTATGACAAACTCCAGCGGCTGCCGGTGAAGTGGTTCGATTCGAACTCATCCGGAGAAATCATGTCGCGCGTGGCCGATGACGTGCCGACGATGGACCGGGTGATGATCGAGGGCGTGGACCAGGCGCTGGCCGCCGTGCTCCAGTTCCTGATCGTCGCGGGATACATGTGTTATCATTCGTGGCAGCTCACGCTGGTCACGCTGGCACCGCTGCCGTTCATCGGGCTTCTCACCTCTTGGTGGGCGCGGCGCTCGGAGCCGATGTGGCGCGCCTCGTCCGAGGCCTCCTCCGCGCTCAACGCCATCCTGCACGACCACCTTGCCGGCATCCGCCAGATCAAGGCCTACACCGTGGAACCCAAGGCGCTCGAAACCTTTGGCGCGGCCTCGCGCAAGGTCGGCGAGAAACACCTGCGCGTCATGCGCGGCCAGGCCATCGTCTGGCCATCGGTTTCCTTCATTGCCGAGTCCGGCATCATCCTGATGGTCGCCTTCGGCGCTTACTGGGCACTTGCGGGAAAGATCTCGGCAGGCACCGTCATTTCCTTCCTCGTCGCCTGGGGATTCCTGTTCGATCCGATCTCGCGCATCAACACGCTCGCGCAGACCTTCACCCGCGGCATCGTCGCGGCGAAGCGCGTGTTCAGCATCATCGACACGCCGGACGAATCCCACATCACCGAGGGCACCCGCCCGGCAGGCCTGCGCGGCCATGTGCGTTTCGAAAACGTGTCCTTCGATTACGCCGCGGACTCGCCGGCCATCCGCGGGCTGAGCTTCGAGGCGAAGCCCGGCGAAACCATCGCACTGGTCGGCGCCACCGGCGCGGGCAAGTCCACCGTGCTCAACCTGCTCACGCGCTTTTACGAACCGAACGGCGGCCGCATCCTCATCGATGGCATCCCGCTCGCGGAAATTTCCAAGGAGTGGCTGCGCGACCAACTCGGCTACGTCACCCAGGAAAGCTTCCTCTTCAACACCACGCTGCGCGAGAACCTGCTGCTCGCCAAACAAGACGCCACCGATGACGAGCTGTGGGCCGCACTGGAAGCCGCCAACGCGGCCGCCTTTGTCCGCGCGCATCCGGAAGGACTCTCCACCCTCGCCGGCGAGCGCGGCGGCCGTTTCTCAGGCGGCGAGAAACAACGGCTCTCGATCGCCCGCGCCCTGCTCAAGAACCCGCCGCTGCTTTTGTTAGACGAGGCCACCTCCGCGCTCGACAACCGCACCGAGCGCCTCGTCCAGCAGGCGCTCGAGAACCTCCGCGCGGACCGCACCTGCTTCGTCATCGCCCACCGCCTCTCCACCGTGCAACAGGCGGACCGCATCTGCGTGCTGGATGGCGGCCGCCTCGTCGAGCAGGGCACGCACGCGCAGCTCGTCGCACAAAGCGGAGCCTACGCGAAACTTTGTGACGCGGGATTTGCATTCGATCCTAGACCTGCGGCGTGAAATCGTCCAAGTTGCCAATGGTTGTTTTGCTCTCCTGATCATCCTCTCCATGGAAACCATCGTCCAAGTCCCCGAATCCTCCCCGCCCAGCACGCTGGTGGAAGTGCTCGCGGCACTCCGCAAGGAGCATCTCGATCCGCGCCACGAAGCCAAGTCATGGGGCGACTGGATCACGCTCGAATGTTATAACACCGTCATCAGCATCGAGGTCAACCACGGCCTGAGCAGCTCCGCCACCATCGAACACGGCGATGGCGAGGAGGATGGCGAACCGGTCACCTCGATCCTGCGCGCCTTCGGCAAGCTCGGCTGGCACGGCTTGGACGACGACGGCGAGTTTCCGCTGGTGTGAACCGCGCGCCTTCCATCATTTTCCATGCGGAGATTATTTACGGAAACAAATTTCTTGAATAAGGAAGGGCGCGCGTTCCACGTTACCGCCATGATGAAACGCGTGTGGCGGATGATGCTTGAGGAACCTTACCGGATGTTCTTCCCCCTCGGCGTGCTGGCGGGGATCTGGGGCGTGATGCTGTGGCCGATGCTGTATGCCGGATGGCTGCCGTTCTATCCCGGCGAGGCGCACACGCGGATGATGGTGGCGGGTTTCATGGCGGCCTTCGTGGCGGGTTTCCTCGGCACGGCCTTTCCGCGCTTCACCGGCAACCCGGGCTGGTCGGCTGGCGAATTCCTGGTGGTGCTGGGCCTGTGGGCCATGGCGGTGGTGAGCCACGCGCGCAACCACGTGGCCGCCGGAGACGCGGCCTTCGCGGCGATGCTGCTGGCGCTGGCGGCCACCATGGCGCGCCGCTGGGTCTTCGGCCGCCGGGACACGCCGCCGCCGGGCTTCATCCTGGTCTTCGCCGGCATCCTCGGCACGGCGGTGGCCGCCGGATTTCTCGCGGTGGAAACCAGTCCGTCGCCCGCACAGTGGCAATGGGCGCGGCTGTGGCTGTTCCAAGGCTTCCTGCTGCTGCCGCTGATGGGCATCGGGCCCTACCTGCTGCCGCGGTTTTTCGGCATGCCGAGCAGCCACTCGTTTGACGACTCCCCCGCTCCGCCCGCCGGTTGGTGGCGGCGGGCGGTGGCTGCGCTCATCGCGGGGCTGCTGGTGGTGGCAAGTTTCGCGCTGGAGGTTCAGGGCAAGGCGCTGGCCGGACAACTGCTGCGCGCGGCAGTCATCGCGTTGTGGTTCGCGCTCGAGACGCCGGTCTTGCGCCGTGGCAAAATCTCCAGCACGCCGGGCAACGCGGTGCGCTGGGCACTCGGCGGACTGGTGGCGGGTTGCGCCTGCGCCGCCATCTGGCCCATGCAGCGGGTCGGTTCGCTGCACCTGTTTTTTGTTTCCGGCATCGGCCTGATCACCCTCACGGTAGGCACCCGCGTGATCCTAGGCCATGCCGGGCGCCATGATCTGTTAGCTGGAAAAATCATCTGGCTGCGCTGGGTGACGGGCCTCGCCATTCTCGCGGCGACCACCCGCATGAGCGCGGATTTCCTACCGGCCATCCGGGTCTCCCACCACATCTACGCGGCCTGGACCTGGGTCATCGCCGGCCTCATCTGGCTCGCCGCACTGGGACGATATCTCTTGCGCAACGAGGACTCGCCACAGCCGAAAAGCCGCTGCCCGAAACGCCGCGCGGCCGCCACGGACGCTGCGTGAAATCCGCGGTTGACCGGCGGCATTCGCGCTCCACGTTCCGCCATGCCCCGCAGCATTCTTCTCATCGGTGGAAACTCCGGCATCGGACTTGCCACCGCCCGCCTCCTCAAATCCCGGGGAGACTCGGTGATCGCCGCCGCACGCACTCCCGGAGAACTCGCGGCGCTGGGAATCCCCGTGCAGCCCTTTGATGCGCTCGCTCCCGGTCCGCTCGAACTGCCCGGAGTTCTCGACGGGCTGGTGTATTTCCCCGGCACCATCACACTCAAGCCATTCCACCGCCTCACCGCCGAGGATTTCCTGCATGATTTTCGCATCAACTGCCTGGGAGCGGCCGCCGCCATCCAGGCTGCGCTGCCCGCCCTCAAAGCCGCGCCCTGCGCCTCGGTCGTGCTTTTCTCCACCGTGGCCGTTGCCCAGGGGCTCGCCTTCCATGCCTCCATCGCCGCCGCCAAGGGCGCGGTGGAAGGACTCGCGCGCTCACTCGCCGCCGAGTTTGTCCCGAATATCCGCGTCAACGTGATCGCGCCTTCCCTGACAGAAACCCCGCTCGCCGGGGCGCTGCTCAATTCCGAGGCCAAACGCGAGGCCGCCGCCAAACGCCACCCGCTCCAGCAAGTGGGAAATCCGGATGATGCCGCCGCTCTCACCACCTTTCTACTGTCGGACGCCGCGCGCTTCATCACCGGCCAGATCCTGCGCCCGGATGGCGGGCTTTCCTCGGTGCGCACTTTCTGAAATGCAATGGAGGCCGCCCTCGTTTATCCCCAGCAGCTTTTCCATCCGCATCCCGCCATCACGCCGGGACGCGGGGTCTGTCTCATCGAGGACCCGCTCATTTTCGGCAACGACCCGCGCTGGCCGCTTAAGGTGCATGTGCAGAAACTGCTGCTGCACCGCGCCTCCATGAAGGCTTTTGAAGCGGAGCTGCGCGCACAGGGACACGAGGTCCATTACATCGAGACGCCAGAGGATCCTTCCTGCGACAGCGCCGCGCTGCTGGCCGCCACGCTGCCGGCGCATATCCGGACGCTGCATCTGGCGGATCCGGTGGATGACCTGCTGTTGAAACGCATCCGGCGCTTCGCCACATCGCGCGGCATCGAGTTAACCATTCACGAGTCGCCCGCCTTTCTAACACCTCCGGATTTCCTCCACCATCACACCGGACGACCGAAGAAGCCCTTCATGGCCCGCTTTTACGAAGCCCAGCGCAAGCGCATGGGCATCCTCACCGATCCGGACGGCGCGCCCGAGGGCGGCAGGTGGTCCTTCGACACCGAAAACCGCGCCAAACTCCCGAAGCGCCATCTCCCGCCGCGCGAGCCCGCCGCGCCCGCCAACCGCTTCACCCGCGAGGCGGCGGATTACGTGAGGCGGCGGTTTCCCAAAAACCCGGGAACCCTGTCATCCTTCCGCTGGCCGGTCACCCGCGCGGACACCTCGGCATGGCTGGACCGGTTCATCGACGAGCGCCTCGAACACTTCGGCACCTACGAGGACGCCATCTCCACAGAGCACGCCACCATTTATCATTCCGCGATCTCGCCGATGCTCAACCTCGGCCTGCTCGATCCGGCGGAGGTCTTACGACGCGTGCTTGTCCGCCGCGAGCACGTGCCGCTCAACTCGCTGGAAGGTTTCATCCGCCAGCTGATCGGCTGGCGCGAGTTCATGCGCGGCATCTATCAGCACCGTGGCGGCACCATCCGCACGCGCAACTTCTGGAACTTCGAGCGGCCGATGCCTGCCTCGTTTTATGATGGAACCACCGGCATCCCGCCGGTGGACCGCGTGATCCGCCAGGTGCTGGCCGACGGCTGGTGCCACCACATCGAGCGCTTGATGGTTCTGGGCAATTTCATGCTGCTGTGCCGCATCCGGCCGGATGATGTTTACCGCTGGTTCATGGAGTTGTTTGTGGACGCCTACGACTGGGTGATGGTGCCGAATGTCCATGGCATGTCGCAGTTCGCTGACGGCGGAACCTTCACCACCAAGCCTTATCTATCAGGATCCAACTATGTGTTGAAAATGTCCGATGAACCCAGGGGCCCGTGGTGCGGAATTTGGGACGGCCTGTTCTGGTCCTTCATCGCCGACCACATGGAGTTCTTCCTTTCCAATCCGCGCCTCTCCATGATGGCGCGCAGCTGGGAAAAGATGTCACCACAGAAACAATCCGCACACCGCGACGCGGCGGAATCCTTCCTCGCCGACCTCTGATGGAACTCCAGCGCAAACTCGAAATCCTCGCCGACGCGGCGAAATACGACGCCTCCTGCGCCAGCAGCGCTGCCGCGCGCAAGGACTCGCTCGGCAGCGGCGGCATCGGCTCCACCGGCGGCGCGGGCATCTGCCACTCCTACACGCCGGACGGCCGCTGCGTCTCGCTGCTCAAGGTGCTGCTGACCAACAGTTGCATCTACGATTGCCACTACTGCATCAACCGCCGCTCCAGCAACGTGCGGCGCGCGCGTTTCACGCCCGATGAGGTGGTGCGCATCACGCTCGATTTCTACAAGCGCAACTACATCGAGGGGCTGTTCCTGAGCAGCGGCATCATCCAAAGCGCGGATCACACAATGGAGCTCGTCATAGAGGTCGCTCGCAAACTTCGTGAGGACCATTGTTTCCGCGGCTACATCCACCTGAAGACCATCCCGGAAGCCTCGCCCGAGCTCATCGAGCGCGCCGGACGCTATGCCGACCGCATCAGCATCAACATCGAACTGCCCAGCGAGAAAAGCATCGCCACCCTCGCGCCCGAGAAAAACCTCGCCCGCACCCAGAACGCGATGGCCCACATCCGCAACAAGATCGACGAGCGCTTTGCGGAAAAATCCAGGCCGGACGCGCCCAAGCCGCCGCCCTTCGCCACCGGCCAGAGCACCCAAATGATTGTTGGCGCGGACGATTCCACGGACTCCGTCATTCTCCGCCGCGCGGACCTGCTCTACACCGGCTACAAGCTGCGCCGCGTTTATTATTCCGGCTTCAGTCCGATTCCCGAGCCCTCCGCGCTGCTGCCGCTCAAGGCCCCTCCCCTGCTGCGCGAGCACCGGCTCTATCAGGCGGACTGGCTGCTGCGTTTTTATGGTTTCAAGGTGGACGAAATCACCGATGACCAGTCGCCCAATCTCGACCTCGCGCTCGACCCCAAACTCTCATGGGCGTTGCGCAACCGCTCCTGGTTTCCGGTGGATGTCAACAAGGCACAGCGCGAAATCCTGCTGCGCATCCCCGGCCTCGGCGTGCGCAACACCGACCGCATCATCCAAGCCCGCCGCTTCGGCCGCCTGCGCCTCGCCGACCTCGTCCGCCTGCGCCTCGCGATGAAGAAGATCATGCCTTTCATCATCACCGCCGACCACTCGCCCGTTTTGTTAGATCTTGATGAGGACGCGCTGCGCCGGCGCTTCCTGCCCCCGCCGCAGCAGATGGAACTCGATTTCGACAATCCGCCGCCGACCAAGGCCGATGCCGCGTCTGTGATATCGGGGGAGATTTGAAAACCTTGGACTGCGGTGAAAGCAAAGCGCATCACCGCTTTGGGGGTGGAGTCCGCCTCGCCCCGTGATCCACCTCCCCCCTCAAAGCGGCGGTCGCCCGCCGCAGTCCAAGGTTGCGCCGGCACGGTTCCGGGCTATGTCCAGCCCATGCGCACCCAGCTCATCGAGCCGACCTTCGAATCGTGGCGCGACGCCGCGCGGGCGCTGCTGGCGGCGGGAGTGGAGCCGGATGCGGTCCTGTGGTCGGACAACACGGATGAAGCCGGTTTGTTTGCGGGGGAAACGATCATTCCGCAACGCGGCAAGGCACCCAGGGTATCCGCGGCTTTTCTCGACATGGCGCGCAGCGCGGCGGCGCACAGCGATCCACGGCGCTGGGCCCTGCTTTACCGGGTCTTGTGGCGCATCACCCGCGGCGGCGAACGCCAGCTTATGATTCACGCCACGGATCCCGACATCCGCCAGCTGCAACAATGGTGCAGGCAGGTCGGCCGCGGCATCCACAAGATGCATGCCTTCGTGCGCTTCCGCCTGGTCGGCACCGATCCCGACAGCGGCCGCGAGCAGTTCGTCGCCTGGTTCGAGCCGGAGCATCGCACCGTGCGGCTGGCGGCGCCGTTTTTCGCGAAGCGCTTTTGCGGCATGGATTGGTCCATCCTCACGCCCGGCGAATGCGCGCACTGGGACGGCGAATCGCTGTTCTTCACGCCCGGCGTCGAGCGCGAGGCCGCGCCGGATGAGGATGCGCTGGATGATCTCTGGCGCACTTATTACCGCAGCATTTTCAATCCCGCGCGGCTCAAGGTGAAGGCGATGCAGTCGGAAATGCCGAAGAAGTATTGGAAAAACCTGCCCGAAGCCCCGCTCATCGAAGGGCTAATCGCCGACAGCCGCCGGCGTGTGAATGGCATGCTCGCCGCCGAGGAGCGGCCGGTGAAACCCGCGCCCCGGAATGCCTATCTCGAGCAGTTGCGCCGCCTCAACCGCGAGGAACCGGGGGCGGCCGGGGAAAACGGCTGAGCCTGCGGATTTGGATGTGAAAGCGGCAATCCGGCATTAGCCTTGCCCCATGCATGTGCTCGTCTCCGGCGCCAACGGTTACATCGGCCTGCGGCTGATCCAGTCGCTGCTCGAAGCCGGTCACGAGATCACGGCCGTCGTGCGCGACCGCCGGCGTTTTCCCGTGGACGACTTCGGTGCCGGTGAACCGCGGCTGCGGCTGGCGGAGGCGGACTTCCTCGATGCCGCAACCCTGGCAAAGCTGCCGCGGCAGGTGGACGCCGCCTATTATCTGATCCACTCGATGGGCTCCGGCGGCGACTTCGCCCGGCGCGAGGAGCAATGCGCGGAGAATTTCTCCGCCGCTGCCAAAACGCTCGGATGGCAACGCATCATCTATCTGGGCGGACTCGCCGCGGATGAGGGCCCGCTTTCCGAGCACCTCTCGTCGCGCCGCCGCGTGGAACAAATCCTCGGCGACTCCGGCGTGCCGCTCACCGCACTGCGCGCCTCCATCATCGTCGGCTCCGGCTCGGCCTCGTTTGAAATCATCCGCGACCTCGCCGAGAAACTGCCGGTGCTTGTCACGCCGCGCTGGGTCCACACGCGTTGCCAGCCGATCGCCATCCGCAACGTGCTCGACTATCTGACAGGAGTGTTGGCTCATCCGGAAACCGCCGGGCACTCCTATGACATCGGCGGGCCGGAGGTGATGAGTTATCTCGACCTGATCAAGGGCTACTGCGCCGTGCGCGGGCTGCGGCGCATCTTCATCCCCACCCGCCTGCTTAGCCCGCGGCTGTCCTCCGGCTGGCTGTGCCTGCTCACCTCCACCTCGTTTCCCCTCGCGCGCAGTCTGGTGGACTCGCTCACCCACGAGACCGTCTGCCATGACGCCACGCTCCGCGGCATCATCCCGCTGGACTTGTTGAGCTACCGCGATGCCGTCGGCCGGGCGCTGGCGCGCATCGCGCAGAACCACGTGCCCTCCAGTTGGATCGACTCGCTGGCGGCGGGCACCCTGCCGCCGCGCCTGTTTGATGCGATCAAGGTGCCGGAGCACGGCGTGTTCACGGATGCGCGGGTGGTGCCGCTGGCCGCGCCGCGCGACGAGGTCATCGCGCGGATCTGGTCGATCGGCGGCACCGACGGCTGGCCGTCAATGAACTGGGCGTGGCGGCTGCGCGGCATCGCCGACAAGATGGCGGGCGGCATCGGTATCCGCCGCGGACGCCGCCACCCGACCGAGCTGCACGCCGGCGACGCGCTGGATTTCTGGCGCGTGCTGCTGGCCGACCGCGCCAAGGGCCGGCTGATCCTTTATGCAGAAATGAAACTGCCCGGCGAGGCGTGGCTGGAGTTCGCGCTCGAGGAGCCGCCGGATGGCGGCCACGGGCTGCGGCAGACGGCCACCTTCCGGCCGCAGGGACTGTTAGGCCGGCTGTATTGGCTGGCGGTCCTGCCCTTCCACTGGCTGCTGTTCCCGCGGATGGCCCGCAATCTGGCGGCGGGCTGCGGCGGAAACGCGGGCACCAAAAGGAAATCCCCGGCATCACGCAGAGACTAAGCCTAGCGCTTGCACCCGCCCGCCCGGCGGTGTATTGCCTCCGCCCCGGCGGGTCATCCGCCCTACCCCAGCTCACTCATGATCAAGTGGATTCTCCAGAAAATCGTCGGCTCAAAAAACCAGCGCGAGGTGCGCCGCATCCGCCCGACGGTGGCCCGCATCAATGAAATCGAAGAGGCGCTGCAGCGCGAGCCCGAGGAGAAACTGCGCGAAATGACCCGCAATTGGCAGGCCCACCTCGCCCGCTACCACGTGCTGGAGGTCCCGGCCAAACCGGTGATCGAGCGCATGAATGCGGACGAGCTCGCCGCCACCGCCGCCGCGCTTGATGCGCGCCTCGCCCCCTTGCGCGGCGAGTTTTCCGCGCTGCCGGCGCAGGTCCTGGCCACCCCGGAATCCATTGAGGCCGCCAAGGCCGCCTTCCACGAGTCCGAAGCCGAGTTTCCGAAAGCCCGCGCCAAATACCTCGAGCAAATCCTCCCGGAAGCCTACGCCGTGGTCAAAAACGCCGCCCGCCGGATGTGCGGCTCCACCATCACCGTCAACGACCACCCGCTGGCCTGGGAAATGGTCCACTTCGACGTCCAGCTCATCGGCGGCGTCGCCCTGCACCGCGGCATGATCGCGGAAATGCAGACCGGTGAGGGCAAGACGCTGGTCGCCACCCTGCCGGTCTATCTCAACGCGCTCACCGGGCTCGGTGTGCACATCGTCACCGTCAACGACTACCTCGCCCGCCGCGATGCGGACTGGATGGGATCGCTCTACAAGTTCCTCGGCCTCACCGTGGGCTGCATCCAGAACCAGATGCCGCCGTGGGAACGCCGCGCCGAATACGCCTGTGACATCACCTACGGCACCAACGCCGAGTTCGGCTTCGACTACCTGCGCGACAACGGCATGGCATCCACCAAGGACGAGCAGGTCCAGCGCGGCCATTACCTCGCCATCATCGACGAAGTGGACTCCATCCTCATCGACGAGGCACGCACGCCGCTGATCATTTCCGGCCCCTCGTCGCACACCTCCCATCAATACGACAAATACAAGCCGCTCGTCGAACAACTCGTCAAACGCCAGACCGCGCTTTGCAACGAAGTGGCCGCCGAGGCGAAACAATTGTTAGACGCCGGCGACAAGGACGGTGCCGGCCGCCTGCTCTACAAGCTCAAGCTCGGCCAGCCGCGCAACCGCCAGCTGATGCGCTTCATGGAGGAGCCGGAAATGCGCAAGATCCTGGAGAAGGCCGAGCTCTCCTTCCACCAGGACGCGCAGAAAAAGGAACTCTTCGAACTGAAGGAGGAACTCTACTTCGTCATCGATGAAAAAGGCCATGACTCCGACCTGATGGAAATGGGCCGCGAATACCTCTCCCCCGGCGATCCCGAGTCCTTCACCCTGCCCGATCTCGGCATGCTGTTCGCCGACATCGACACCAACCGCGAGCTCACCGACGAGCAGAAGATCGCCGCCAAGGACGAGTGCCAGCGCAAGATGGATTCCCAGGCCGAGAAGATCCACAACATCTCACAACTCCTCAAGGCCTACTGCGTGTTCGAGAAGGACGTCCAATACGTCGTCAAGGAAGGCAAGGTCGTCATCGTCGATGAAAACACCGGCCGTGAAATGCCCGGCCGCCGCTGGTCGGACGGACTCCACCAGGCGGTCGAAGCCAAGGAGGGCGTGGAAATCGAGAAGGAAACCCAGACCTTCGCCACCATCACCATCCAGAACTACTTCCGCCTCTATCAGAAACTCGCGGGCATGACCGGCACCGCCGAGACGGAGGCCGCCGAGTTTCATGACATCTACAAGCTCGACGTGCTGCCGATCCCGACCAACGCGCCCAACATCCGCGTCGATGAGAACGACCAGGTCTTCAAAACCCGCCGCGAGAAGTTCAACGCCGTCATTGCGACGATTGAGGCCGCCCACGCCAAGGGCCAGCCCTGTCTTTGCGGCACCGCCTCGGTCGAGTCCTCGGAAACGCTCTCGCGCATGTTGAAACGCGCCAAGATCCCGCACACCGTGCTCAACGCCAAGTTCCACGAGCAGGAAGCGGAAATCGTTTCCCAGGCCGGCCAGCTCGGTGCCGTCACCGTCTCCACCAACATGGCCGGCCGCGGCACCGACATCAAACTCGCCCCAGGCGTGCCGGAACTCGGAGGCCTCTTTGTCATCGGCACCGAGCGCCACGAATCGCGCCGCACCGACCGCCAGCTGCGCGGCCGTTGCGCCCGCCAGGGCGACCCCGGCCGCTCGCAGTTCTTCATCTCGTTTGAGGACGACCTGATGCGCAACTTCGCCGCCGCAGACCGCATGACGGCGATGATGGAGCGCTTCGGCATGAAGGAGGGCGAGGCGCTCGAACACTCGTGGCTCAACAAGTCGGTGGAAACCGCGCAGAAGCGAGTGGAACAGCGCAACTACACCTGGCGCAAGCGAGTGCTGGATTTCGACGATGTGATGAACATGCAGCGCGAGGTTGTTTACGGCTATCGCAACGAGGTGCTCACCACCGAGGTGCCGCGCAACCTCGTCAACGAAATCATCGAGGAAACCGTTCCCGCAAAAGTCCACGAATACCTCACCGAGCGCGACGACGCCCTGCCGGATTACAAGGAACTGCTCCACTGGGTGAACTCCACCCTGCCGATCCGCATCGCCGCCGAAGACCTCATCGAAGGCCAGAACGAGGAAACCATTTCCGCCATGCTGGTTGGCAAGGTGAAGGAAGCCTATGAAGCCCGCACCGGCAACCTGCCGATGGAAGTGCTCGACCAGGAGGAGCGCCGCATGGTGCTGGTGGCCATCGACAAGCAGTGGCAGGAACATTTGTACAACATGGACGCCCTGCGCGAGGGCGTGGGCCTGCGCGCCCAGGGCCAGAAGGACCCGCTCATCGAATACAAGAACGAGGCCTACAACCTCTTCGTCACGCTGATGGATTCCATCAAGCAGGAGGCCCTCACCAACCTGTTCCGCTCCGCCTCCAACCTCGAGGCCTTTCTCAAGCAGCTCCACAGCGCGCCGCAGCAACTCCACGGCGGAGAGGAATCGCTCACCCGCGACAACGTCGCCACCTCCGGCAACATCGACCTCAACGCCATCCCCGGTGCCGAGGCCCCTGCCCTCAAGCTCAACCTGCCCAAGCGCAAACCGAGCTTCTCGATCGAGACTACCGGCCGCAACGCCCTCTGCCCCTGCGGCTCCGGCAAGAAGTTCAAGAACTGCTGCGGCCGGGAAGCGTGAGCGGGTGGCCGGGATCCGGCTTGACAGTATATCCTTCCGTGTGGATACATTTTCCACATGGAAACAAAGGTGTTCAAGAGCGGAAACTCGCTGGCCGTGAGACTGCCCAAAGGGATCAGCCTGCCTTGCGGCAGGGTTTCGATCCGCCGCGATGGGCCCAGGATCATCATCGAGGAAGTGACGGAAACCGGCTGGCCTGAGGGGTTTTTCGAAAAAGTGCGGATTTCCAGAACGGATTTCGGCCGGGAGTCCGCCGCTTATCATGAGAAACCCTTATGAAGCGGATCCTTGACAGCAACGTCTGCATCGATGTGTTGCGCGGCAGGAAAAAAGTGAGCGACCGCCTGGCCGCATGCCTGCCCAAGGAGTGCTTCATCTCGGTGGTCACCGAGTTCGAGCTTTTTCAAGGTGCCGGTCGTGCGCCTGAAGACCGGCGCAAGGAGGAATATTCCAAGGTGTCGCTCTTTGTCGCCTCCTTGCAAATCCTGCCCTTCGACTCCGAGTGCGCCCACATCGCCGCGCGCATCAATGCCGTTCTTCTCAACCGGGGGACTCCCGTAAGCATCACGGACGTCTTCATCGCCGCCACGGGAATCCGCCATCGGTGGACGGTGGTCACCAACAACATCAAGGACTTCCGCAGGATCGAAGGTCTTGCCCTTGAAGACTGGCGATGAATCCAGTGTCGGCCGCAACGCCCCCTGCCCCTGCGGCCGGGAAGCGTGATATCACCGCCCGTCACCCTTCCGCCAGCAGCTTGCGGAAGTAGGCGATGGTGGAGTCCAGCCCCTGTTCCAGCGCAACGGTCGGCTGCCAGCCGAGTTCGCGTTTCGCCAGCGTGATGTCCGGCTGGCGCTGCTTGGGATCGTCGCCCGGCAGCGGCAGGTGCGTGATTTTCGACGGCCCGTCCACTTTTTCGAGCACCAGTCCGGCAAGCTCCAGCATGGTGAACTCGCCGGGATTGCCGATGTTGACCGGACCTGTGAGAGACGGGTGGTTCATCAGCCGGACAAAGCCTTCGATCAGGTCGTCCACATAACAGAACGAGCGCGTCTGGGTGCCGTCGCCGTAGATGGTGAGGTCCTTGCCCTGCAGCGCCTGGACGATGAAGTTGGAAACGACGCGGCCGTCATCCGGCAGCATGCGCGGGCCGTAGGTGTTGAAGATGCGCACCACGCGGATGTCCACGCCGTTCTGGCGGTGGTAATCGAAGAACAGGGTTTCCGCGCAGCGTTTGCCCTCGTCATAACAGGAACGGATGCCGATCGGGTTGACGTTGCCCCAGTAGGACTCCGGCTGCGGATGCACATCGGGATCGCCGTAGATCTCGGAAGTGGAAGCCTGGAAAACCCGCGCTCCGGTGCGCTTGGCAAGGCCGAGGCAGTGAATCGCGCCCATCACCGAGGTCTTGATGGTCTTGATCGGGTTATGCTGGTAATGCGGCGGCGAGGCCGGGCAGGCGAGGTTGTAAATTTGGTCCACCTCGAACTTGAAGGGCTCGGTCACGTCGTGGCGGACCAGTTCGAAGTAGGGATTTCCAAGCAGGTGGGCGATGTTGTGTTTCCTGCCGGTGAAAAAATTGTCGAGGCAGATCACCTCGTGGCCCTCGTTGAGAAGCCGTTCGCAAAGATGGGAGCCCAGGAAACCCGCCCCGCCGGTGATCAGGATACGCATGGCTGGAACCCAGCGGGAAAGCCCGGAGCTGGCAAGGATGAAACGGTTGTTCATTTTGAATTGAACAATCCGGAATCCACTCTAGACTGCGCCTCCGTGACCACCGCACCGGATGGCGAACGCGACGTCCTCGACCCCTTGGAGCGCCAGGTGGTGGACATCTTCGTGGACGGGGTGCGGGTGCTCGGGCTGCCGCGCTCGATCGGGGAAATTTACGGGCTGCTGTTCATTTCCCGCTCGCCCCAGTCGCTGGACGACCTGGTGCGCCGCCTCGAAATCAGCAAGGGCTCGGCCAGCCAGGGATTGCGCGCCCTCAAGAGCCTGGGCGCGGTGCGCGAGGCGAGCGGCAATGGCAACGGCGAACGCCGCACCTACTTCGAACCCGCCGTGGAACTCAAACGGCTCGTCGGCGGTTTCATCCGCGAACAGGTCCGCCCGCATCTCGACAGCGGGAAAAGCAGGGTCCGCCAACTCGCGGAAACCGCCAGCGCCGTGGAGGATCCGGATCAACGGAAATTCCTCAGCGATCGGGTGGAACGCCTCGAACAATGGATGCGCAGCGGCGGACGCGTGCTGCCACTGCTGCAGAAAATCCTTGGACAATGAGCAGCGCCACGCACTTCCATCATCCCGAATGGTTCTGCGTCCGCACGCAGACCAAGCGCGAGCACATCGCCGCCGGCCACCTGCGGGAACTCGAAGGCGTGGAGGTTTTCTGCCCGCGGCTGCGCTACCGCAAGGCCACCCGCCGCGGCAAGATCTGGTGGGTGGAACCGCTGTTTCCCGGCTACCTGCTCGCCAGGTTCAACCTCTCCGAAATGGAGCGTGCCGTCACCTTCTGCCAGGGCGTGCGCGGACTGGTGCGCTTCGGCTCGGGAATCCCGCCGGTGCCCGAGTCCTTCGTGGAATCGCTGCGCAACGAAGTCCGCGACCGCTCCGATGAGAACGAGGAAACCTTCTCCGTCTCCCCGGTCATCCAGATCGGCGACGAAGTGGAAGTCGCCCACGGCCCGCTGCAAGGCATGCGCGGCACCATCGTTTCCGTCGCCCCGGCCGCCGAACGCGTGAAAATCCTGCTCGAATTCCTCGGCCAGGAACATGCGGTGGACGTGGACCTGTTTTCACTGCTCCTGCCCCGTCGGCCGCTGCCATGAACCATTTCCGGAAAAACCCGCACTCGATCACGTAACTCGCCGCTCCCCGGTTTTTCCGGGAACCTGAAGGCAATGCGCCGCCTGTCCGCCAAGCTGACGGCGGCCACCCACCACCCGCAAAACCACCCCGCCTTGGTTTCCTTCCCGATCGGAAAGAGCGACCACGGGCGGCAGCGTGGTGGAATGCCCGAAATAAGTGACCTGTCGAAACTCAGAGCAAGCTGACACTCCTTTGCCCTGAGACCCACCTTGACGAAAATGCATAAAAGCATAAATTCACCGGCATGAGAACAACCATTGACCTCCCCGACAACCTGTTCCGAGAGGTGAAAGCCACCGCCGCTTCGCGCGGTCTGAAACTGAAGGACTTCATCACGGCCGCGCTTCGAGGAGCCCTGCATCCTTCATCGGACACGGGTCCTTTGGAGCCCTCTCCTGAAGAGATCCATCGCGAACGCATGCTCCGGCACTTCCAGCGCATGGCCGAAGACCGAAAGCAGACGGAGCCGGTCGGGAAACTGGAGCGGGTCTCACTCCATGAGCGCCATGTTTGAGCCGGCCTTCTTCGATACCAATCTCTTCCTCTACGCCTACTCCGAAGCGCCCGAGGACGCGGCGAAGCGATCCCGGGCCAGGGAACTGCTGATGGCCCATCTGCCGGTCATTTCAGGCCAGATCCTGCAGGAATTCGTCGCCGCGGCCCTGCGGAAGAAACCACTCGGCATCACCGAGGACAAAATCGACGAATTCCTGTCCATCACCGCCGACTTCCCCTTTCAGCCAGTCACGCGGAACCTCATTGTTGAGGCAAACGCCCTGCGCCGCCGCCACGCATTCTCCCACTGGGACAGCACCATCCTCTGTGCCGCCCGCGCCAGCGGTTGCCGCATCCTTTATTCCGAAGACCTCCAGGACGGTTTCTCGTTCGGTTCACTCACCGTCGTCAATCCGTTCTGCCAACCCTGAAAATCCGCATGACCAAACTCTTCATCTCCGGCCACCGCGGCATGGTCGGCTCCGCCCTCGTCCGCGAGGCCGCCCGCCGCGGCGGCTTTGACGTGATCACCGCCAGCCGCGGCGAGCTCGACCTCTGCGACCAGCGCGCGGTGTTCGACTTTCTAACAACGAACAGGCCGGACTCGGTGATCATCGCCGCGGCCAAGGTCGGCGGCATCCACGCCAACTCGACCTACCCGGCGGACTTCATTTACGAGAACCTCGCCATCGCCGCCAACCTGGTGGAAGGCAGCCGCCGCGCCGGCGTGCAGCGCGTGTTGTTCCTCGGCTCGTCCTGCATCTATCCGAAACTCGCGCCGCAGCCGATGCCCGAGGACTGCCTGCTCACATCGCCGCTCGAACCTTCCAACGAGGCCTACGCCATCGCCAAGATCGCCGGGCTCAAGTTATGCCAACATTACCGCGCCCAGCACGGGCTGATGTATCACAGCGCGATGCCCACCAACCTCTACGGCCCCGGCGACAACTACCATCCGGAAAACTCCCACGTCATCCCCGCGCTGATCCGCCGCTTCCATGAAGCGAGGGAACGCGGCGACGCCGCCGTCACCATCTGGGGCAGCGGCACACCGCGCCGCGAGTTCCTCCATGTGGATGACCTCGCCAGCGCCTGCTTCCACCTGATGACCCTCGACAACCCGCCCGACTGGGTGAACGTCGGCACCGGCAGCGATCTCACCATTTTCGAACTCGCCCGACTCGTCGCCGCAACCACCGGCTTCACGGGTGAGATTCGAACCGATCCATCCAAGCCAGACGGAACGCCGCGCAAGTTGCTTGATATCTCCAAAATCAAGGCCACGGGCTGGCAACCGGCCGTCCCGTTCAGGGAGGGCCTCGCCGCCGCCTATCAGGATTTCAAGGCCTCGCTCGCCACCGGCGGAGCGAGGCTGTGAGAAACGCATCTTGCCGTCCCTGCCATTGTTCCCTGGTTTCTCGTCATGCCCGCGCCCACCACATCCCATACCACCAACCATCCGCGGGCATGCCCCATGGTTCCGATTAAGGGAAAACCATGATCGCCGCCCGCGAGGAAAAATCACCGGTCCATCGTTCCGCATCTTCACTCCACAAACCCCTTCCATCCACACATGAAAAAAGCACTCATCACCGGCATCACCGGCCAGGACGGCTCCTACCTCGCCGAATTCCTTCTCGAAAAAGGCTACGAAGTCCACGGCATCAAACGCCGCGCCTCGCTCTTCAACACCCAGCGCGTGGACCACATCTACAGGACCCGCATGTCGAGAACTC
>Ga0105090_10000558_pt1 | contig 18594 bp, 18 predicted proteins | sample PPLLak3March2015_FD_79110 | JGI IMG/M metagenome (GOLD analysis project Ga0105090, IMG submission 79110) | Freshwater sediment microbial communities from Prairie Pothole Lake near Jamestown, North Dakota, USA - PPLs Lake P7 Core (1) Depth... | ecosystem: Environmental > Aquatic > Freshwater >... | reverse complement strand
ATCAATTTTTGCCTGAAGTATTCTATTTGCAGGGGATTCATGTACTCTTCGTCGGGAGATGGCTTGTAGCCTTTGGGTAATTTTACCTTTTTAACAGTCATGTCGGTGTAATAACTCCTTGAAAAGCTTAGAATATATAATGTAATCTATTGATTATTATATATTTTTATTAAAATCAAGCCATTGGACGACTCGATCAAGGTGCAGTTTTATAGCCTAACTGGGAAGCCACGGCAAGTGTTTTTTATCCGCGGCCGTCTTTTGCCGGGACCACAGCAAAAATGAAAACGATTCTTCTCGCAATGATCCGCATGTACCAGCTGCTATTGAGTCCGTTTTTGGGGCAGCATTGCCGGTTTACGCCAAGCTGTTCCCAGTACACCAAAGAGGCGATTGAAAAATACGGCGCAGCCAGGGGCAGCTGGCTGGGTCTGAAAAGGATCCTTCGCTGCCAGCCTTTCTGCGAAGGCGGGCACGACCCGGTGCCGTGACCCCGTGCCGTGATGGTTACCGCGAGCGGCCCCGGAACCTGCTGATAACCACCACGCACGCACCCACGATAACCAGGAGCAACAGGTGTTCACCGGTGAAAATGTGTGGCAGAACGGTGCCGGGTTCGGTGATATGCGCGAGGACCGGAACCGAAAACAGCAGTGAAAGTACAACTAAAATCGTGATGATCATTCTTGCCTGCATGGCGTATCTCCGTGTTTGATTGCTACCCGGACTAACGTATTTTGACCTGGGTAATTTCCTTCCCATCGGCGTCGCTCAAGTGTACCGCACAAGCGATACAGGGATCAAAACTATGAATGGTTCGAAGGATCTCTATCGGTTGATTGACGTCGTATAACTGGTGGTTGTCTTCGAGGGCCGCCTCGTAGGCACCCGGCTGGCCATTGGCGTCACGCGGCCCGGCGTTCCAGGTGCTCGGCACCACGGCCTGGTAGTTCCTGATGGTCCCGTCTTCGATCACGATCCAGTGCGCCAGGCCGCCGCGCGGCGCCTCCATGAAGCCGACCCCCTGTGCCTGCCTGGGCCAACTTGACGGCTCCCACAGCACCTCGTTAAAGGTGCGTGTGTCACCTGCCTTGACATTGGTGATCAGGGCATCGAACCAGCCCTGCATGGCATCCGCGAAGATCTTGGTTTCCAGTGTGCGCGCAGCGGTGCGCCCGAGTGTCGAGAACAGGGCTTCAACCGGCACATCCAGCGTAGCCAGGGTCATGTTGACCAGTTCTTTGGTCTGCTCGTGCCCGGTTGCATAGAGCATCAGGACCCGCGCTAATGGCCCGACTTCCATCGCGTGACCTTTCCAGCGGGGTGATTTCAGCCACGAATATGACTGCTCGACATCGAGAAATTCATAAGGTGGTTTTGGACCGGTGTAATTCAAGCGGGTCTCGCCCTGGTAGGGGTGCAACCCGGCATCCTTGCCAGCCTGGTAGTCGTACCAGGAGTGCGAGATGTATTCCTGGATCTCGTCGGCGGCGTGCATGTCAACATCGTGTATGGTGCCAAGATCACGGTTCAGTATCGCGCCGGCCGGTATCATGAAGCCCGCCGGATCGTCCATGCCATTGGCAGGAAAGTCACCGAAGGTCAGGAAATTGCCAAGGCCTTCACCACGGCTGCCCCAGTCCTTGTAGAACCCCGCAATCGCGAGCGTATCGGGCACATAGACCTGCTCCACGAAAACCTTCATCTGCTCGATGATGTCCTGGACCTGTGAGAGTTTGTGCGCATTGATGGCGGAATCGGAGTTCAGGTCGATCGCACACGGCACCCCGCCGACGACAAAATTGGGATGCGGGTTCTTGCCGCCAAAGATGGTGTGCAGACGCGCCACGTCGCGCTGCCAGGCCAGCGCCTCGAGGTAATGCGAGACCGCCATCAGGTTGGCCTCGGGCGGCAGTTTGTAGGCGGGGTGGCCCCAGTAAGCCTTGGCAAAAATACCCAATTGCCCGGCCTCTACGAAGCCCTTGAGTTTCTTCTGCATATCGGCAAAGTAACCGGGCGACGATTTCGGATAATTACTCAGCGATTGCGCCAGGGCGGATGTTGCCTTCGGGTCGGCGCCGAGGGCTGACACGACATCCACCCAGTCCAGTGCGTGCAGGTGGTAGAAATGCATGACGTGATCGTGGATGTACTGCGCGCCCGCCATCAGGTTACGGATCAGGTTGGCGTTTTTCGGCACCGGGTAATTGAGCGCATTCTCCACCGAGCGGATCGAGGCCAGACCGTGGACCAGCGTGCACACACCGCAGATCCGCTGTGCAAACGCCCAGGCGTCGCGCGGGTCGCGGCCGCGCAGTATGACTTCAATACCGCGCACCATGGTACCGGAAGACCAGGCACTGACGATCCTGTCGCCCTCCATCTGGGCCTCGATCCTTAAGTGGCCCTCAATTCGGGTGATCGGGTCAACTACGATGCGCTCGCTCATTTCACTCTCCCCGCTTAATCGTTCAGGTAGCCGGACAGGGTCTGGTACTGCCATTCACATTCGGTATGTGCGGACTGCCCGGACGCATCCTCGATCAACATGCTGGTGTGGGCCATCCGCGCACTCATGGCTGCCTGCCACGCAGGCCCCCCTACCCGCGCGTGCAGCGCAGGGGTGACCGCCGCAACCGCCGCGCGGGCGACAAAATAGCCGGCCTGGTCTGACCAGTGACCTTCGGCCCCGCACCTTGCATGGCTGTCGAAGGTTGCCGCATGGGCAAGTTTCAGCGCAGCCGCGAGTTCCTCCTCGCTGGCCTGTTCATCCGCGGCCGTTTTGAGCACGCGCTCGAGACGTTTGTCCCGGCTCAGCGCCAGAACGTGCTGCACGAATAAGACCGCAACCTGTCTTTGCTGCATGTCATCCAGGGACTCGAGTGCTTCCCTGAAATCCGTTTCATTGGCTATTTCATTCATTTCGTCCTGCTCCTGCACAATCTCTGTCCGCCAGGTGTTCCGCGAGTGATTCCGTCAGGCTCAACAGCGGGATATCCATGTTGTATTCCTCGAGGCCGTCTTCGAGGTGAATCCTGCAATTGGAACACGCGCTGACGATGGCGTCCGGCTTGATGGCATCGAGTTGCGCTTTCTTGCGCGCAAAGACCTTCAGGCGGATCTCGTCGGCCCGTTCGTTTGCGCTCACGCCACCACCCGCGCCGCAACACCAGTTCATCTTGCCCGTATCCGGCATTTCCACGAAGTTGTCGGAGAACATCCGGATCAGGTTGCGGGGTTCGTTGATGACCCCGCCACGCCGCGCAATCTGGCACGGGTCGTGGTAGGTCAATTTGCGTGATTCCTTGCCCGTGATTTTCAAGCGGCCTGCCTGACGCAGTTCGTCCAGGACTTCGAGTATGTGGCGCACCTTGAAGCTGAAGGCCTTGCCGAGCAGGTTGGGCCCGTCCCAGCGGATGGCCGTATAGGCATGGCCGCATTCCGGGCTGATGACGGTCTTGACCCTGAGTTTCTCAGCCGCATCGACAATCCGTTGCACCAGTTCGGCCGCGATATCGGAGACGCCGATCTGGATACCGCTGTTGGTGGCTTCGAATGCTTCGGAGGATATCGTCCAGCTGACACCAGTCTTGTCGAACAGTCTTGCAACCGCGTCGATGAATTCCGGGAAATTCATGATCTCCATCGACGACAACAGCAGCATGTAATCCACGTCCGGGACGTCGACCGGCACCTTCAGTCCGGTATCTTCCTCGACATGTTTTATCTGGGCCTTGAGGGCAGGCCACTTCACGCCCATCGGGCTGCCGATGGTCACCGCGCGGGTGACCGCTCCGATCAGGCCTGCGGGCGCCTGGCCTGCCGCCGCCATGCCTTCGCGGGTTTTGCGGATCATCAATGCAATGTCATTCCCGACCGGGCAGACCATTGAACAGCGCCCGCACAGGGTGCAACTGTCATACACCAGTTCCTGCCATTCCTGCAGGAGTTGCTCGTCAACCTTTTTGGCCAACCCAAGGACCTTGCCGAGGCGGCCCATTAACGTGTATTCGTTCTTCCAGATACGCCGCAATGGCTCGGTCTTGTTGATCGGCGTGCGTTTCGGGTCACCTGTTTCGGTGTAGAACAGGCAGGCCTCCGCACACAATCCGCAATGCACGCAACTGCTGAAGAAAGCTGCAACCGTTGCATCAACCTGCCGTTTGAGGGCATTGATGCCCTTGTCGATCGAGGCGCTCATGATGCGACCCCCTTGTACCCCGAGATCGCGCCGTTATACCAGCGCGCCAGGAACAGGGTGAAAGCATGCATCAGCTTGGTGAAAGGAAATAGCACCAGCAATAATTCAACACTCAACAGGTGCACCGCCAGCAGTGACGGCGCAGTCAGCCCGATCCGGTGAAAAGCCAGGTACCCGGTCAGCACCGGCAGAAAGGTCAACACCCAGGTGAGCAGGTCCTCAAAATTGGTCAGGAAACGCATGACCTTGTTGGTCAGGCGGTTCACCAGTGTCGCCACCAGCGCAATGATGGTTATGACGGCGCAAGCATCGATCACAGGCGTCGGCAAGGACGGCCAGCCAAAACCGATGATGTCCTTCAAAAACAGGATATGCGGCGCGGACAGGAAGCAGACCACGAACAGACCGATGTGGAATGCATAGCCGGACACGATCGTGACGCTGGACCGTCTGAAGGTCGTCCGGTCGGGAACGGTCCGCGTGAATATCGTCTTGAGACCACTGCTCATTTCCGTGCCCCTGGCTTCGGCCAGGTTGGCCTTCCTGCCCAGCAGCAGAATCTCGAAGAGCCGGATCACTACACCGGCGACAAAAATGCTGCTGGCGATCTGCAGTCCCGGTCCGCGTGCCCAACTCAGAAGTTCGATTTCGGTCATTGTCTGTTCCTCATCTTGCCTGGCACATCAAACATCCCCATCGGTCACTACTTGGTCAGGTCTTCGATGCTGGTCTTGATATGGATCCTGTTACTGGCATTCTGCTTGCTGCGGTTCATGGCGCCGACCAGGACCCCGGCGACGGCCGCCCCTGCCGCCGCGTACACGGCTGATTTCGAAATGTTCTCAGTGGGCATTGACAGCGCCTTGTAAAAACCGCCGCCATCCCAGAAATCCGGTTCGGAACAACCGAGGCAAGGATGCCCGGCTTCGATCGGGAAACTGGTGCCGTTGTTCCACTTGGTCGTCGCGCAGGCGTTGTAGGTCGTCGGCCCCTTGCAACCGAGCTTGTACAGGCACCAGCCCTGCTTCGCACCCTCGTCGTCAAAGGTCTCGGCAAACTGGCCCTTGTCATAGAATGGCCGCCGGTAGCAGCGGTCGTGAATACTCTGGCCATAAAAGGCCTTTGGCCGGCCGATATGATCGAGTTCCGGCAGGGCGCCAAAGGTCAGGTAATGCGCCAGCACAGCGGTGATGACCACCGGGATCGGCGGGCAGCCGGGTACATTGATGACGGGTTTGTCCTTGATGATATCCCCGACTGAAACAGCCCCGGTCGGATTCGGATAAGCGTGCGGAATGCCGCCGTAGGTGGCGCAGGTTCCGACCGCGATGATCGCCGCGGCCCCCTTGGCGCATTCGCTCAGCATGTCGAGATTGCTGATGCCGGCAATGGTTGAATAACCGGGGTTATCCAGGGGTATCGAGCCATCGACGACCAACAGGTAATTGCCGAAATTCTCTGCCATGGCCGCTGCGCGGGCGGCCTCTGCGGCTGAACCCGCGGCAGCCTGCAGGGTATGGTGGTAATCGAGCGAAATCGCGTCGAAAATCAGGCTCTCGATGGTGGTGGTGTGCGCGCGCGTCAACGACTCCGTGCAACCGGTGCATTCCTGGAATGACAACCAGATCACCGACGGCCGCCTGGCCTGCTCCATGGCCCTGGCAAGCATCGGTATCATGGCCGGCGGCAGGGCCATCAGCGACGCCGTCGTTGCACAAAACTTCATGAAACTGCGACGCGAAACACCCTGGCTGCGCAGGATTTCGCCGAGGCTGCCGGTCATGCGGGCTCCGCCTTGCGGGGATAAATCCTTCTTCATGTGTCATTCTCCGCAAATAAATAAGGGAAGCTCTGATTAATGCCATCCTGGCATTATCAGAGCGCGGCAGTCGAAAAGTGTCATTTTCGACTGCCTTACAAATCAACGGCGCAGCGCCGCTGATTTGGCGACACATCCATGTGTCGCGGGAACCTCAGATTTAATCAGAGGTTCCATAATTGTCGTGCGTCAGCAATTCCCGGCTGAGCTCGGCTAAGGCGTTCGCCATATCCTCATGCTGTGACATTAGGATATCCGGCATTCTGGTCACTTCGATGAACCGGCTGACGATGGTCCTGTCCTCGTTGTAGTGCGTGATCAGCCAGACCCCGGCATAACGGGTTTCATGGATTTCGCTCGGACCCAGCGCATCCAGGCGGACACGGACCTCGCCCTGCCCGAGCGTCTTTATGATGGTTTCTTCCTCGCCGGGCGCCAGCGGAATGCTGCGCAGGTCGATGATGCTGGTCTCACCGCTTTCCAACAGCGCCTCGAGGGCGTGACGCACCTCGAACAGGATGGGACGCGCGTTCCAGGTAAGCTCATTGCCGGTGTGTATATTGAATGTTGCGGTGTTCATTTGACCCATGCGACTCCTCCGGCTGGCAATTTCGCCCTGCTGGACTCTCCAGATTTGCAATAAAGGTCTGGCCCTGCGGAAGTGGCCCATTGCCCGAGCAGGCTGACGGCCTGTTCAACCGCAAGCGGCAAGGCATCTGCGACCGCAGCGGTCGGCGCCATACCCCAGTCGATACACCCCGGCTGGATACCGATCAGCGCGCGGTTCACGGGCAGGTACCCGGTCAGGCGGGCAATGTCGATGAGGTCGAGCAGGCCGACTTCGTGTGGACTGCGCCTGGCCGCCCCCAGGAACGCGTCCATGTCCGTGCCCGCCATGGTTTTTACCGTGCCGGCGGGCGCTTTTAATTCAGCGGCATCAAAAACGATCAGGTTGTCGCAGTCTTCGATATAGGCGGCCAGGGTGAAACTGAGCGTGCCGCCATCGACCAAAGTAAGATTGGGTAAATCGGGGTGGGTTGCCTGGAATAAGTTCAGGGCGTGTATGCCAGCACCTTCATCACTCAGAAGCGTGTTGCCAATACCAAGAATGAGCGTGTTGGATACATTCACACCCGTTACCCTTGCTGTTTGCCGTGATCTTAAGGTAGCTCGAACTGCGGTAAATTGACCTAGGTCAATATAGGTTAAGGATCTCTAATATACGGTTTCAAGGGTGCGGCCCAAAAGCTCCCGGCCGTGAATTGACCGGCCCACGCAGCTACCGGGTCCGCCGGTTGCCGTGATTTTCCTGTCGATGCCGCCGTTAGCGACGCCGCGATTCGACTATCGCTTGATTCAGATCAAGGGCGGCGCTGGACACATGCAGCAGTGTCAATGCATGATTTACCCGTATTGAGCGGACGGACTGGACTGACGATGTGCCTTGGTATCCCCATGCAGATTTGCGAGATTAACGGCTTCATGGCCACCTGCGAAGCGAAAGGCGTTTTTCGCGAAGTCAGCCTGTTCATGCTGCAGGATGAACCATTGCAAGTGGCTGACTTCGTCGTGGTTCACGTCGGCTATGCCATTCAGAAGATCACCCCGCAGGAGGCGCAGACGGCCTGGGAACTCTACGACCAGATGCTCGCGGCCGACCAGCCGGTCGCGCCCGCGGCTCACCTTGTTTAAACAGATCACGATTTTCGGAGTTGACGATGTGTGATACGTGCGGATGCAATATAACCCCCGGGAACGCACACCTGGTCAAGCCAGGTGGCAAACTGGAACAGACGGCCAGCGGCCGTGAAGCGATCACGGTGCTGCATGGCCTGTTGCATGAAAATGATCATGCGGCGCTGCACAACCGCGAACACTTCAATGCCCACCAGGTGCTTGCCATCAACCTGATGTCCGCACCGGGCAGCGGCAAGACAGCTTTACTGGAAGCGACCATCGAGGCCCTGGGCGGCGAGTTTCGCTTGGCGGTCATCGAAGGCGACCTCGAAACTGAAAACGATGCCAGGCGTATACGCGAGCACGGTGTGACGGCCATCCAGATCACCACCGGCAGCGCCTGCCACCTGGATGCGCACATGGTGCAACAGGCGCTGCGGCAACTCGATCTTGCGGCCCTCGATCTCGTCTTTATCGAGAACGTCGGCAACCTGGTGTGCCCGGCGAGCTTTGATCTCGGCCAGCACAGCAACATCGTGCTGCTATCCGTGCCGGAAGGTGATGACAAGCCGGCAAAATACCCGGTCATGTTCCGCACGGCCGACGTGGTCCTGCTGAGCAAGGCCGACCTGCTGCCGGTGCTGGATGATTTCAGCCCGGAACGCGCGGCAGAATACCTGCGCAACCTGGCCAACCCGGCGCCGATGATCCGTGTCTCCGCGAAAACCGGCGATGGCCTGCGCGACTGGCTGCAGTGGTTACGCGCGACCGTCCGGCAATTCCGGCAGGCGCCCAAGGCAGCCCCGCACACGCATCAACACCACCATCATCATGACGCCGGCCCGCAGCATGATGCGGGGCTGTCCTGAACGCTGCAGCGATGAAATTGACCGCCGGGCAATGGCTGGAACGGATACGTTCACTGCCATTGGAGCGCAAGATCAGGATCATGAATGTCTGCGGCGGCCATGAGCGGTCGATCAGCATGGCCGGTCTGCGCAGCGCCCTGCCCGCTCTAGTCGAGTTGATCCCGGGCCCCGGTTGTCCGGTTTGCATCTGCCCCGAGGAAGACATTTACGCGGCCATCCAACTGGCGCTGAATGAGAACCTGGTGCTGGTCGCGTTCGGTGACATGCTGCGGGTACCGGTCAACGTTGCCAAAGGCCGGGTGCGGACACTGGCGGAGGCCAAGGCGCAAGGCGCCGATATCCGTCCGATCGCCACACCGGGCGAGGCCGTCAGCATAGCGCGGGAAAATCCCGCCACGCCGGTCGTGTTCTTTGCCGCCGGTTTCGAGACAACCATGGCGCCGGTGGCCGCCATGCTGGTCGAGGGGGCGCCGGACAACCTGTTCATGCTCCTGTCAGGACGTCTGACCTGGCCGGCCGTGGCCATGTTGCTCGATTCAGGCCAGGCCGGTTTTGATGCCCTGATCGCGCCGGGTCACGTGGCAACCGTGATGGGACCGGCAGAGTGGCAGTTCGTAATCGAGCGGCACAGCATGCCCGCAGCCATTGCCGGGTTCACGACAGAAAGTCTGCTGGCGGCAATCTACTCCGTCCTGCGCCAACTGATCGATGGACGCCGGTTCCTGGACAACTGTTACCCGGAACTGGTCCGTGACGGCGGCAATCCAGTCGCCCGGCGCTACCTGCAGGAAGCATTTGAGGTCAGGGATGCGAACTGGCGCGGGGTCGGCACAATCGCAAAATCCGGTTATGACCTGGCCAGCCGGTACCAGCACCAGGATGCGCGCAGACGTTTCCCGGCAAGGGCCGATGAGGACCGCAAGCGTGCCGGGGAAATGCCGCCGGGTTGTGACTGCGCGGGCGTCGTGCTGGGCAGGATCTATCCGAACGAATGCCGTCTGTATGGCAAAGCCTGCGTGCCGCGTAACCCGGTCGGGCCGTGCATGGTATCGGACGAAGGTGCCTGCCGGATCTGGTGGGCCGCCGGTCTGCGCGAAGCGATAGCCGCGGACAAAAAAAGGGCGGCCAGTTGAGGCCGGTCTGACTTTACATGATCCGCCCGGACAACAGTTCCCGCGCCGCCCTGTCCGCAACAGGGTCCGGACCGCTGCCACCCCTCGCGCTGCCGGAGCAGGCCGCCCGGCCCAGCCGTCCATGAATGCTGCAGCGCCGGGCCATGCCAGGAAAATCATCCTGAGTGGCGTCGTACAGGGTGTCGGTTTCCGGCCATTCATATACCGGCATGCACTGGCCCACGGTTTGCACGGCTGGGTACGCAACGCATCGGGCCGTGTCGAAATCCACGTGCAGGGACAACCGCAGGACCTGGAAGAATTTACCCGTACCCTGATCGGCAACGCGCCCAGGCTTGCCCGGCCCCTGCTGGAATCCGTGTCTGAAGCCGCGTGTGCGGATATCGGCGAATTCCTGATCTGGCCCAGCCTGGCCAATGCCGATGCGCGGGCCGATGCGGGGGCCGATGCGGACATCCACCTGCCGGCGGACCTGTTCACCTGCGAGGATTGCCTGCAGGAACTGCATGACCCAGGCAACCGCCGCCACCGTTACCCGTTTATCAATTGCACCCAGTGCGGACCGCGTTACACGCTGATCGAGGCCCTGCCCTACGACCGCCCCAACACCAGTATGTCCGGCTTCCCGCTGTGTGACGACTGTCTTGCCGAGTACACCGACCCGCTCGACCGGCGCTACCACGCTGAACCGGTTGCCTGTGCCCGCTGCGGACCCACGCTGAGCTACGGCGAAGCCGACAGGGACAGCGCATCCGGCAATGAAAGCGCAATGCAGGCCGCGCTCGCGGCGCTGCTCGCGGGCCAAGTGCTGGCGGTAAAGGGCATCGGCGGCTATCACCTGGTTTGTGACGCCTGCAACGACGCCGCGGTCCGGCGCTTGCGCAAGAACAAACCCCGACCGCACAAACCGCTGGCGGTGATGTTTCCGTCCGTTCCCGGCGCCAGCCTGGCCATCCTCAAACAATACCTGCTGCCGGATGAAGTCGAGTCCGGACTGCTCGAATCAGCGGTGCGGCCAATCGTGCTGGTGCGGAAAAAGCCGGGCAACGGGCTGTCCGCAGCCATCGCCCCTGGTCTGAACGAAGTCGGTGCGATGTTGCCCTACAGCCCGCTACACCACATCCTGCTCGGCATTTTTGGCGCACCGCTGGTCGCAACTTCGGCGAATATCAGCGGTGAACCCGTTTTGACTGACAACCGCGATGTCGAGCAACGCCTCGCGCACGTCGCCGATGCCTTTCTGCACCATGACAGACGCATCGTGCGGCCCGCGGACGACCCGGTGGTGCGCGTGATCAATGGCCGGCCAGCCCCGGTCCGCCAGGGCCGTGGCCAGGCGCCACTCGAACTCGAATTGCCATTCCGCCTGGAAAATCCTGTGCTGGCGGTCGGCGCGCACATGAAAAACACCATTGCCCTGGCGTGGAAAAACCGGGTCGTGGTTTCGCCGCACATCGGTGAAATGGACAGTCCGCGCAGCCTGCAAACCTTTGAGCAGTGCTGCCGGGATCTTGCCGCGCTTTACCAGGTTGAAGCGCAACACATCGTTTGCGATGCGCATCCACGCTACACCACAACACGCTGGGCCTACCGCCAGGGATTGCCGGTCTCCGCTGTCTACCACCACTACGCCCACGCCTCGGCGGTGTATGCCGAAGCCCTGGCACAGGACGGCGCCCTGGATGCCATGCTGGTATTTACCTGGGACGGTGTCGGTCTCGGCGCGGATGGCTCCCTGTGGGGTGGCGAGGCGCTGGCAGGACGGCCGGGGCAATGGCGGCGGCTGGCGAGCTTCCGCCCTTTCAGATTGCCCGGCGGTGAACGCGCCGGCCGTGAACCCTGGCGCAGCGCGGCGGCAATCTGCTGGGAATCCGGCCACCAATGTCCGCTGGAGGAAGCGTCTGACCCGTTGTTGGCGGGCTTCTGGCGGCAGGGGAATAATGCGCCCCAGACGACGGCCGCCGGACGTCTGTTCGATGCCGCTGCCGCACTTTGCGGGGTCTGCAAAGTGGCGAGTTTCGAGGGCCAGGGACCGATGCTGCTCGAAGCCCTGGCCGCCACGCACGGGAATGTTGAGCCGGACCGGGTGACCCGGTTGGAATTAACCCGCCGCGATGGAATTTACTTTGCTGACTGGACGGCGCTGATCCCGGTACTGCTGGAGGAATCGGTCCCGGTAGCCGCGCGTGCAGCGCATTTTCATTTTTCCATGGCGGCCTCCCTGCTGCAGCAGGCAATCCGGATACGCGAGGATACAGGTGTGAACCGGGTTGGGTTGGCCGGCGGGGTATTCCAGAATCGCGTGCTGACCGAACGGTGTATCGCGCTGCTGCTGGACCATGGCTTTGCAGTAACATTCCCATCGCTGCTGCCGGTCAATGACGGGGGCATCAGTTTCGGGCAGATTATCGAATACGGTTACACCGGCAGGTAATGGCGATGCAGGACACTCACATCACACTGGCGCACGGCAACGGCGGCCGCTACATGCGGGAACTCATCGACGAAATATTTGCCAGGCATCTCGCCAACGACCGGCTCGACGTGCAGGTCGATGCCGCCAGCCTGACATTGGATACAACCGAGGTCATCTTCACCACCGACGGCTTTACGGTACAGCCACTGGAATTCCCGGGTGGCGATATCGGCTCGCTGGCGGTGCATGGCACGGTCAACGACCTCGCGGTCGCCGGCGCCATCCCGAAATACCTGTCTCTGAACGCCTTCATAGAGGAGGGGCTGGAGATCGCACTGCTGGAACGCATCGTTATCAGTCTTGCCAGGGCTGCCATTGAGGCCGGTGTCAAGGTCGTGGCCGGTGACACCAAGGTGCTGAGACGGGGCGAGGGTGGCGGTCTGTACCTGGCAACGACCGGCATCGGAATGCGCGATCCCGGCTTGAACCCCGGTCTCGGCCGGATCCGTGACGGTGACGCGATCCTGGTGAGCGGCCCGGTCGGCGACCATGGAATCTGCGTGTTACTGGCCCGCGAGCAGTTTGGCCTGCGTGGCGATCTGCAATCCGATTCCGCCAGCGTGCTGCCGCTGACACAGGTGCTCAGGGGCATGGACGGTGTGCATTTCATGCGCGACCCGACGCGTGGCGGACTGGCAACGGTCTGCCATGAGCTTGCACGTATCACGGGTATGGGAATCCGTCTCCGGCAGACGGACATACCGATCCGTGATCCGGTCCAGTCGGTCTGTGACATGCTCGGTTACGACCCGCTGTTCCTTGCCTGTGAAGGCAGGGTCGTGGCCATCGTCGATCCTGTTGAGGCGGCAGATGTGCTGGCAAAGTGGCGCGCGCTGGCCGACGGCAGGGACGCCGCCATCATCGGCAAATTCAATGCCGGTCCTGCCCATGTGGTATTGCAGACCGAACTGGGTGGTGAGCGATTCCTCGAGGAACTGGAAGACGACCCGCTGCCGCGAATCTGCTGAAAATAGCGCTACAATAGCAGCCCGAAACTTCGTCTCAACGGGAACCGCACCAGCCATGAAAAAAACCACCGTCATCCGCAACGCCCGTCTCGTCAACGAAGGCGTAATTACCGAATCCGATGTACTTTTGAAAGCCGGCCGGATCGAGAAAATCGCCGCCAACCTGGCAGCACCCGCAGGCGCCCTAGTCTTCGACGCGGGTGGCCGTCACCTGTTGCCGGGCATGATCGATGACCAGGTGCATTTCCGCGAACCGGGACTGACACACAAGGGGGATTTCCATTCGGAATCACGCGCCGCCATCGCCGGCGGGGTAACCAGTTACATGGAAATGCCCAACTCAAAACCACCCACCACCAATGTTGAACAGTTGTTGTGGAAATACGCACGCGCTGCAGCCACCTCGGCGGCCAATTATGCTTTTTATTTCGGTGCGACAAATGACAACATCGATGAAATCCGGGCCCTGGATCCAAAACTGACCTGTGGTTTGAAGGTATTCATGGGTGCGTCCACCGGTAATATGCTGGTGGATAACGAATCGACCCTGGCCGCCATTTTCCGGGATTCGCCGGTGCTGATTGCCACGCATTGCGAATCGACACCCATGATCCAGGCCAATATCAAACAGGCCATGGAGAAATACGGGAACAAAATACCGGTCACGGAACACGCCCGCATCCGCAGTGCCGAGGCCTGCTACGCATCCAGCGAACTGGCCGTCTCCCTGGCTGAAAGGCACGGTGCGCAGTTGCATATTCTGCACGTCTCCACAGCCCGGGAACTGGATCTTTTCAAACCCGGCCCGATCAACGGCAAGAACATCACTGCCGAGGCCTGCGTGCATTTTCTGCACTTTGATGACTCGGAATACGAGCGCTACGGCAACCTGATCAAGTGTAATCCGGCGATCAAAAGCGCTGCAGACCAGGCCGCCCTTTTTGCGGCCATCACCGATGGCCGACTCGATATCATCGCGACCGATCACGCACCACACACGCTGGCGGAAAAGCACAGCGACGACTACCTCGCAGCCCCGTCGGGTTTGCCGCTGGTGCAGGACGTGCTGGTTGCCGCGCTCGAAACCGTGCACGCAGGCAAGCTCGATCTGCACACCGTCGTGCGTGGCATCAGCCATAACCCGGCGACCCGTTTCAGCGTCATCGAACGCGGCTTCATCCGCGAGGGCTATCATGCCGACCTGGTGCTGGTGGATATGCACGGCTCAACCGATGTCACACGGGAACGGGTGTTGTCACGCTGCGGCTGGTCGCCTTTCGAGGGCCGGCGGTTTCACAGCAGCATTGACGCGGTATGGGTCAATGGTGCGCTGGCGTTCGATGGTGAACGGGTTATCGAGCATGGCGCGGCTGAACAACTGCAGTTCAATCAACAAAAACGCTAGGACACCGTCGCGTTTGAGCCAAGGCGGCGGGTGCAAGCCGATCGATGAATTTTAATAGCCCCCTGGAAAGGCTTTTGCCAAAAAGCAATTCTGCTGTTAACCTGCGGGTCTTTTCAATAACCTATTTTCACCGGGAGACAAGCATCCATGGGATTTCTGCAAGGAAAACGCGCACTGATCGTCGGTGTCGCCAGCAACCGCTCCATCGCCTGGGGTATTGCCAAGGCCATGCACCGTGAAGGCGCCGAACTGGCATTCACCTACCAGACCGAAAAACTCAAATCACGCGTAGAACAGGTCGCCGAAGAATGTCAATCAAACATCATCATTCCCTGTGATGTGGCGTTTGACGACCAGATCGCCGATACCTTCAAAGAGCTGCGCAAACACTGGGATTATTATGACATCCTCGTGCACGCCGTTGGTTTTGCGCCACGCGAGCAACTGGTCGGCGACTACATGGACGCGGTCACCCGCGAGGGCTTCCAGATCGCCCACGATATCAGTTCCTACAGTTTCGTGGCGTTGGCCCAGGCGGGCCGCAGCATGATGACAGGCCGCAATGGCGCGCTGCTGACTTTGACCTACATGGGCTCTGTAAGGGCGATGCCGAGTTATAACGTCATGGGTCTTGCCAAGGCCAGCCTCGAAGCCAACACGCGTTACATGGCGCAAAGCCTCGGTCCCGAGGGACACAGGGTGAACGCGATTTCCGCGGGGCCGATCAAGACACTCGCCGCCGCCGGAATCTCCCAGTTCAGGAAGATGCTGGAGCACGTCGCGGGTACCGCCCCGCTACGCAGAACGGTCAGCATCGAGGACGTGGGTAACGTGGCTGCCTTCCTGTGCTCGGACCTGGCCGCGGGGATTACCGGCGAAATAACCTATGTTGACGCCGGCTACAACATCCTGGGTATGGCTGAACTTGGAAGGGACGCAGAGCAGGCGGGCTAACCACACCTGTTAAAAAAAAGGGTGCGTATCACGACGCACCCTGCCTGTCTGTATTGTCAGCGGCACCGGCAGGCGCGCGTCTTGACCCTACTATTTAATCCGATCCTCATACACCTCGACCTTTGCATTCGTCCGCAACTGGGCCATTAAGGCGGAATTCTCCTGGCTGGCGTTGCCGTTGGCAATGACCCGCTCATACTGCTGCCGGGTCATCAGGGCGTCATTTTCGATTGACCCCTGCACAACCGATTCCAGCTGCACGACGGCAAAACCGTTGGTGGCCGGTAAAACGGCCTCAACCCTGGCGTCTCCGGCCGGCTGCGGCAAGCGGAATATTTCCGTGACCAGCAAGGCATCGGGCGCAGATGCGCTGCGTTTGACCAACTCGTGGTGCGCGTATTCCAGGCCTGCTTCGCTGGCCAGCGCTGCCAGCTCACCAGCACCGCTTTGCGCTGCTTTGAGCAAGTCATTGGCCCTGGCTTTTGCATTGTCACGCGCGAGGTTGTCACGCAGGATGGCGAGAATTTCATCACGCACATCGGCAAGCGGTTTCAACGCCACCGGCAGATGTTCCTTGAGCTTGATCATGACCAGGCGGTCTTCATCCAGGTTGATCGGGTCACTCACGGAACCCTGCAACAGCACCAGGTCGGAAAAAGCCGCTGCAACGACTTCCGCAGTGGCTGCAATGCCCTCTCCTCCGGCGCGTGTGAAGGCACCAGCGACCTGCACCTGCAATTCCATGACCGACGCCGCGCTGTCCAGTGTAGTCGGGTCTTCGTAGATGAGATCCACGAGCCGGTCCGCCTGCTCCAGGAACATGCGGGCCTTGTTTTCATCTTCATACTCCCTGGCCAGGGTTTCACGGGCTTCTTCAAAACTCATGCCGGCGGCCTCGCGGATTCCTTTCAGCTGGATGACGTGCCAGCCAAAACCGGTCTGTACCGGGTCGGAAACCGGCGCTTCCAGCGACAACTCGTACATGGCTGCTTCAAAAGACTGCACCATTACACCCGGCTCGAGCCAGCCCAGGTCGCCACCTGCTTCCGCCGACCCCTCGTCCTGTGAGTTTGCTTTTGCCAGCGCGGCAAAATCCTCACCTGCACGCGCGCGCTTGGCAAGGTCCTCTGCCGTTTGCCGGGCGGTTTCAATTTCAGCCTCACTCGCGTTTGGCTCTACCTTGATCAGTATATGTGCCACCTCGCGCTGCTCGGGCGTCACAAAACGCGCCTTCTGTGCTTCAAACTGGCCACGCAGGTAGTCTTCTTCGGGTGGCAATCCTGGCGGCATTGAAGATGCGTCCAACTCGATATATTCGATAGTGACCTGCTCTTCGGACTGGAAATCTTCACTGTGTGCAGCATGCCAGGCAGTGATTTCCTCTTCACTGATCGCGGCAGGAGGATCCGCAACCTGGGTTGGCACCAGGACCGTATTAAAAGTCCTCTGCTGGTCGAGCAGACCGACGAATTTATTCACTTCGGCGGTGGTTGCGATACTGCTCTCCGCAATATTCTTGGGTAATTCGGTTACCACGATATTCAGCCGCATTTCAGCCTGGAATTGATTGGGTGTCATCCCCTGTGAAAGCAGCCTGGACTGGTAAACGTCTGCATTGAACTGACCATCGACCTGGAAAGCCGGAATCTTGCGTATTTCCTCTGCCAGCGTGGCGTCATCCACATCGAGCCCCAATGCCTGTGCAGCCTGTGTAATCAGTTCCTGGTCGATCAGGTTGTCCAGGTGCTCACGGCGCACCACCAGCTGGTCGAACTGCACCGGATCATAGGCTGCACCCATGAGCGACTCCATCCGCCGTCGGTAATTGGAGAAACTCTGGTTGAATTCATTTGTTGTAATTTCTTTGTCGTTGACCCTGGCGACAATATTGTCACCGCTCGAGGTGAAGTACTCATTAACACCTACCAGGGCAAAAGGTACAATTAGAATGCCGAGTATGGTGAAGGCAAGAACCCCGGTGAGTCTTTCACGAATTGATTGAAGTACCATGCTTTAACAACCTTTTCAATTCAAATATCACATAAGAAAAAGGCGCCTTGAAGGCGCCTCTGTCTTTCATATGGCGGAGTGGACGGGACTCGAACCCGCGACCCTCGGCGTGACAGGCCGATATTCTAACCAACTGAACTACCACTCCACGTAAGATGGTGGGTGCTGAGGGGATCGAACCCCCGACCCTCGCCTTGTAAGGGCGATGCTCTACCAGCTGAGCTAAGCACCCCCCGCTTGAAGGCGCGCTAGTTTACGGCATCCTTTAGGGCTTTGCCAGCCTTAAATGTCGGATTATTGGATGCCTTTATCTTGATGGTAGCGCCAGTCCGCGGGTTGCGTCCGGTGCGTGCGCCACGACGTTTTACAGAGAAGGTACCGAAGCCGACCAGGGACACTGTTCCACCGCCTTTCAGCGCTTTGGTGACTGCAGTGGTAAGACCGTCCAGGGCACGACCGGCGTCCGCTTTGCTCAGGCCTGAATTGGCCGCAATTGCATCTATCAGATCAGATTTATTCATTTTATGCACTCCATTTTTTTCAGATGTCGAATGTGAAAGAAGAAGACTTGAACATGACCTTCAGCGTCTAACCCCCACTGAAAAATCCGCCGATTGCGAGAGTTGACTAAACTCCCGCAAGGCCTTACAAATAAAGGCCTGCAAGCCGAGTCGTCATGTTAATACACGACTCCGTAACGACGCAACAGCTATTAATCGTTAAGACAACTTTTTGGATTAATATCTGCATCCAAGCAGTTCAAATGGTTCAGAAGATTACTTTTTCGGCCTAGTGAAAAATTTCCGGATTCCGTCCGGATCCGAATCTGACCATTCCAACCATGAATTGTCATGCTGGAACCAGCAGTCAAAAGTGCTGCCCCGTGATTTGTCACGGGACAGGCAATCAATGCGGTCTGGTTTCCGATTCCGCCACTATTGGCCGCGCGGTCTCCGGCCCGACGGCAGCAGGTAATGGCACGGGATACTCAACCAGCGCGATCTCGAGAACCTCATCAATGGTTTTCACCGGACGAATATCCAGCTTGCGCAAAATATTTTTTGGAATATCTGCCAGGTCCT
>Ga0105090_10000557_pt1 | contig 18601 bp, 19 predicted proteins | sample PPLLak3March2015_FD_79110 | JGI IMG/M metagenome (GOLD analysis project Ga0105090, IMG submission 79110) | Freshwater sediment microbial communities from Prairie Pothole Lake near Jamestown, North Dakota, USA - PPLs Lake P7 Core (1) Depth... | ecosystem: Environmental > Aquatic > Freshwater >... | reverse complement strand
GACAGCATGTGACAGTTTGTCGCAGATCTTGACACAAATCATATTTTCGAGCGCCTGCCGTCGGTAGCCTTCCGGCGGTAGCCTTCCGGTCATTTGATCCGGTATTTCGGGTTCTAATTTTCGGGTAATCAACCGTGTGCAACACGCACCAACAACGGAGGAGAAAAGCATGGCCAACGACGACGACATCCCCTTCATGCAGAAGTTGCTGGACAACCACTTCCTGCTTCTGTTCCTCGGCGTGGCGTCCCCAATGGTGCTCTATATATTGTGGGGCATCATCGACATCATGAACGTGCCACTCGCCAAGTAACTCATCAATCAAAGGGAGAAGAAAATGAGTGCAATCCTGCCGCCAACAAACCGACTCTGGTGGAAAGAATCCATTGCAGCGGTTGAATGGGTGTGGATCGGTATCGCTTTCGTATGGGGCATGATCATGTTCGGCATGATGCTCTATTGGCACATCTTCGGTAAACAGAACCTCTCGAACGAGGTCTACAAGACTACTCCCGAGATGTTTGCCGCCAAGGCCGAGAAGTTCATCGCCGAGAACACCGTCCGTATTGAAACAGGCCTGAATGGAGAGGAAATCCCGGTTGCCAAGATTCCGGCCGGTGGTGAGGGTTACCTGATCGCCCGCCTGTGGAACTGGTACCCGACCCTCGAACTGGAAGCCGGCAAGGAGGTCAAGATCCATCTGTCCTCGATGGACTACAACCACGGTTTTTCGCTGCAGCCGGTCAATATCAACATTCAGGTCATCCCCGGCTATGAGCATGTGGTCAGGATGACACCGACCAAGGCAGGCACCTACGCCATCGTCTGCAACGAATACTGCGGCATCGGTCACCACTCGATGCTTGGCCGTATCTACGTCAAATAAGGGGGACACAGATGGCCACTACTTATCGTACCTGCCCGATTTCCGGGCTACAGTTCGAGAACCACGCCGAGAAACTGATGCGCTGGAACGCGGTCGCCGGCGTGCTCTGGCTGCTGGTTGGCGGCATCACGGCGCTGCTCGTCATCCTGACCCGCTGGCCGGCAATCAAGCTCCTGCCGGCTGATCAGTTCTATACGATCCTCACCGCCCACGGCATCGACATGCTGATCCTGTGGATCCTGTTCTTTGAAATGGCGGTTCTCTACTTTGCCTCATCGACGCTGTTGCGATGCCGGCTGGCGACACCCAAGGTGGCGTGGCTCGGCTTCTGGCTAATGGTCATCGGCGGCATCATGACCAATGTCGCCATCTTCCAGGGCGGGTCGAGCGTGATGTTCACCTCGTATGTCCCGATGCAGGCCGCACCACACTTCTACCTAGGCATCATCCTGGTCGCCGTCGGCGCGCTGCTTGGCACCGCGGTGTTTTTCGGGACGCTGGTTGTCGCCAAGAAAGACAAGACCTACACCGGTTCGCTGCCGCTGGTTGTTTTTGGCGCGCTGACCGCCGCGATCATCGCCACCTTCACGATCCTCGCCGGCGCCGGCATCCTGATCCCGACCTTCTTCTGGTCGATCGGCCTGATCAAGGAAATCGACGCCCAGTTGTACCGTATGGTCTGGTGGGGTCTGGGCCACTCGTCGCAGCAGATCAACGTCGCCGCCCACGTCTCCATCTGGTACCTGACCGCCGCTGTCATTTTCGGCGCCAAGCCACTGTCGGAAAAGGTGTCGCGCTTCGCCTTCCTGCTCTACATCCTCTTCCTGCAGCTCGCCAGTGCGCACCACCTGCTATCCGACCCCGGTATGAGCGCCGAGTGGAAGGTGCTCAACACCTCCTATTTCATGTATTTCGCGGTGATGGCCTCGATGATCCACGGCTTCACGGTCCCCGGCGCCATCGAAGCAGCTCAGCGGCGCAAGGGTTTCACCAACGGCCTTTTCGAATGGCTGCGCAAGGCGCCCTGGGGCAACCCGGTATTCTCCGGAATGTTCATCTCGCTGGTCAGCTTCGGTTTCCTCGGCGGCATCTCGGGTGTCGTTCTCGGTACCGAACAGATCAACATGCTGATGCACAACACCTTCTACGTTCCGGGTCACTTCCACACCACCGTGGTCACCGGCACGACGCTGGCGTTCATGGCGATCACTTATCTGTTGGTCCCGGTGCTGTTCCGCCGCGAGATGATCCTGCCCAAACTGTGCCAGATTCAGCCCTACCTGTTCGGCATCAGCATGTCCATCCTCGGTCTGGTGATGATGGGCGCCGGTACGTTGGGCGTTTCCCGCCGTCACTGGGACATGGCCTTCTCGGGCGCACCGTTCCAGTATGAGTGGCCGGGTGCCGCCTACCTGATGATGGGCCTGACCGGCATCTTCGGTGTCATCGCGGTCATTGGCGGCGGACTCTGGATCCTTCTGGTCGTCGGTTCCCTGCTCTTCGGCAAGAAACTCGATGGCGGCAAGGTTTCCGACAAGCCGACGCCGATCCCTGCGAATCCGATTGCCCAATCTGCATCGCATTCGGGCAGCGACGAACACGTCGGTGTACCGGGCACGGTGGTACTGGCCGGGCTGCTGTTCGTCTGCTTCGTCCTTTACTACTTCGTGAACTGGAAGTATCTGTCCGAAGTCTGGCTGTTGAGTTAATCTGGCTGGCTCCCCGCGCCAGCGGCGCGGGGACCTGCCTCAATCGGGCTTGGCGCTCAGGCCCGATTCAAGCAGGTTTCACCTGGGTATAATAATTTGAGTACGACGCCTCAAGAACTTATGCAATCGACGCTACCGCCCACCAGGACTTCGGGTTTGCCCATCCGCGCCATTCTGAGCCTGTTCAAGCTGCGCATCGGCGTCGTCATTACGTTTACGGCGCTTGCCGGACTGGCCGTCAGCCCCGGAGCGAATCTGACCTGGATGCAAATGATCGTGCTGACGCTTTCCGTCCTGATTTCATCGGCCAGTGCGGGCGCCTTCAACCAGTACTACGAGCATGATCTGGACCCGCTCATGGCGCGCACCAGGACACGGCCGTTCGTCACCGGCGAGATCAAGCACGGACCCATCTGGCTGGTCATCATCGCGGCCTTGACGGTGCTCTCCGTCGGTGCCGCGTGGATTGCGCTCAATGCCTGGTCGGCGCTGTTCGTCTTTCTTGGTGCCTTCTTTTATGCCATCGTGTACACCGTGTGGCTCAAGCGTCGCACCTGGCTCAACATCGTTTTTGGTGGACTGGCCGGCAGTTGGGCTGTCCTGGCTGGCGCAGCCGCTGCCGATCCGCAACTGGGTGCAGTACCGCTTGCCCTTGCTTTCGTCCTCTTCCTGTGGACGCCGCCGCACTTCTGGAGCCTGGCGATCGCCTTCAAAGAAGATTACAAGGCAGCGCGGGTACCGATGCTGCCGGTCGTCGTTGGCGACCAGCGCGCAGCGCAGATCATCTTCTACAGCACGCTGGCTCTGGTTGCAGCATCATTCCTGCCGCTGGCCTTCGGGCTGGGCCTGATCTACGCCATTGGGGCAGCAACCGGTGGATTCCTGTTCATCCAGAAGGCATGGCGCCTGGCCCAGGAACCGACCCGCAAAACTGCGATGGCGTGTTTCTTTTCCTCGCTGATTCAACTTACCCTGGTTCTGCTGGCGGCGATTGTCGACGCCCGCCTTTGATTCCGGCGACTCGTGGAGATTCCTGCGTTTTTTCGTATCGCGCTGATTACAGCCGTTTTTCTGGCTGCCGGCACGTTGCTGGCTGCCGATGCTGCAGACGAGAAGCCCAAACTCACCGCGCGACCGCAGGGCCTCAATACCGGGATAGCGCTTACCACGCTGGATGAGAAAACAGCCTTCGAACGCTCGCAGAGTGCGATTGGCAAACAGGTTGGCGATTTCGTCCTGCTCGACCGCCAGGGCAAACCTGTGGAACTCTCGCGCTATCGTGGAAAGCCTCTGCTGGTCAGCTTCATCTACACGGCCTGCTTCCAGGTCTGCCCGACCAACACCCGCAATCTGCAGAAGGCCTTGCAGAACACGGTCAGCGTTCTCGGCGCCGACCGGTTCAACGTGATCAGCATCGGCTTCAACCAGCCGTTCGATTCGCCCCAGGCGCTCAAGGACTTTTCGGTGCAGTACGGCATCAGCCTGCCCAACTGGGAGTTCCTCAGCCCTTCGGCGGCGATACTCGACGACCTCACCGCCAACTTCGGTTTCAGCTACGTCGCCACCCCCGCCGGTTTCGACCACCTGAACCAGGTCACGATGGTCGATGCCGAAGGCAAGATCTTTCGCCAGGTCTATGGGGAAAAATTCAACGCCTCCGACCTGGCCGAGCCCCTCAAGGCGATGATCGCCGGCGCCGCCATCCCGCCGGAGACCAGTACATTGAAGGAAATCATGGAGCGGGTGAGGATTCTCTGTTCAGTCTATGACCCGGTAACCGGCAGATACCGTACCGACTACTCCGTGTATTTCATGATTGCCGGCTTCCTGACCTTCACCGGATTCACCATCTATCTCGGTTTCCATGTCTGGACCAACCGGCGCCGCCGCGTGACGCCGGCGGCCTGACGCATCATCAGCGAACCGGCCCGGTTCGGCAAAAAGGTCCTCTTTTCGCACGACGGATTACCCGCCGGCGCATCTCCGAACAGACTTCCCGTAGCGAGTATCCGAGGGCTTTTGTCGGACTTGATATGCGTCAAGCCACTATTTTGGCCCCAGGTATATAATTTTTGGCTAATGCTTTGACGCCCCGAAGTTCTTTGGACACATCAGGTGAGTTTGCATAGTTCTGTTCGCAACAACACACACACGGTGCTTCAGCGGATCGAAGAGGCTTTTGATGCGCCATTCGGGGGCGCCAACAACCCGTTGCGCCATCTCGGCGCGATGGGCTTGTATCTGTTGTGGATCGTGGTCGGCACCGGGCTCTACCTCTACACCGTGCTCGATATCAGCATCACCGGCGTCTACGATTCGATCGGCTACCAGTCGCAGGACCTGTGGTATTTCGGCGGCATCCTGCGCAGCCTGCATCGCTACGCGTCGGACGCCTTCATTCTGGTCATGGTGCTGCACCTTATCCGCGAATGGGCTTATGGCCGTTACTACGGATTCCGCTTCTACTCCTGGATCACGGGCGTACCGCTGATCTGGCTGGTCTACGCATCCGGCATCGGCGGCTACTGGATCGTCTGGGACCAGGTGGCCCAGTTCTCGGCCACCGCGACAACCGAACTACTCGACTGGCTACCCATATTCAGCGAACCGGCGGCGCGCAATTTTCTCGCGCCGGACTCGATCAACGATCGTTTCTTCACCATGCTCGTCTTCATCCACATCGGAATACCGCTGCTGCTGATCCTCGGCCTCTGGGCGCACGTTCATCGCATCAGCCTGGTGGATTACCTGCCCTCGCAGCAATTGATGCTGGGAACCATTGCGGCTCTGCTTCTGCTCGCCCTGGTCAGACCGGCCCTCAGCGATGCCCCCGCCAATCTCGCGCTCACACCCGCCGAACTTCGCCTTGACTGGTTCATATTATTCATCCATCCGCTGACTGACATCAGTTCACCCGCCTTTGTCTGGACGCTGCTGTTCGCCGTCACCGCCCTGCTCTTCATCCTGCCGTTCCTGCCCCATCCGAAGGCCGAACCAATCGCGGTGGTCGATGCCGCCAACTGCAGCGGCTGCAGCCGCTGCCATGTGGACTGCCCTTACGCCGCAATAACGATGGCGCCGCATCCGCACCGTCCGGGCTTCAAGATCGCCGCTGTCGATCCCGATCTCTGCGCGAGCTGTGGCATCTGCGCGGGATCATGCCCCTCGTCGACGCCTTTCCGCCGCCAGGAACAATTGTTGACCGGCATCGACATGCCGCAGCAAACGGTGAACGGGCTCCGCCAGCGCCTTGAAGATGCGCTTGCCGGACTCGAAGGACCCTCCAGGATAGTCATCTTCGGCTGCGACCGTGGCGCCGACGCCAAGGCGCTGGCCGCCCCCGACACCGCCGTCATCAGTCTGATGTGCACGGGCATCCTGCCACCGTCATTTGTCGAATATGCGCTGCGTGGCGGCGCTGACGGGGTCATGCTGACCGGTTGCCGCAGCGGCGGTTGCGATTTTCGCCTCGGTGACCGGTGGACCGCGGAGCGCATGACCGGTCAGCGCGAACCGCGCCTGCGCAGCAAGGTTCCTCTCGCCCGGCTGCAACTGGTTTTTGCATCACGCAACGACGGCAAGATCCTGGCTGCTGCCTTGCAGGAATTCAGGACACGAATCGAATCCCGGGCACCTTCCGACGGCCCATTGCCACCCTACTTCCGGAGAACTTCCCATCATGCTTAAGCCCGCCGCCATTGTCGGTCAGGTAATCCTATATGGTGCGTTTGCGGCCTTCATCGGATATTTTGCGACCTCCCCGAAATACCGGCAGATTGCCGATGACGTCGCCCTGATCAAGCTGTCGATCAGCCACCTCGGCGATCGCGAATGTCGCAAGCGGACCCCGGAAGAGCTGCAGAAGCTGCCCCCCAACATGCGCGCGCCGATGGACTGCCCGCGTGAACGCTCCGACATCAATCTCGAAGTCGACATCGATGGCCAACCCGCCTTCCGGACGGTGATGCATCCGACCGGCGTCTACAAGGATGGCGTTTCCACGGTCTACAAGCGCTTCGAGGTGAAGGCTGGCAGCCATCAGGTAGCGGTAAGAATGAATGACAACCTGGTCAAGCCAGGCTTCAATTTCGTCAAGGAAGAACAAGTCACGCTCAAGCCCGGACAGGTCATGGTGATCGACTTCAACCCGGACAGGGGCGGCCTCTTCTTCAAGTAGCGCGCCGTTCGGACAGCACCCAAAACGATTCGTCTCTCCCTACTCTCCTGAGCGGACACAAACCATGGTCAAACTTCTCCAACAGATCCTGCGCTGGTTTTTCATGCGCATCGAGAACATTTTCAATGTGGCCTTCGGCGACAAGCTGAACCCCTTCTATCACCTCGGCACCATCAGTTTCTGGCAGTTCTGGTTGCTGGTCGGGACCGGCCTCTATCTCTACATCTTTGCCGAAACGGGAATCACCGACGCGTACCAGTCGGTCGAACGCATCACCCACAACCAGTGGTGGGCCGGCGGCATCATGCGCAGCATCCACCGCTACGCCACCGACGGCATGATCCTGACCATGATCCTGCACCTGCTGCGGCATTTCGCCTACGATCGCTATCGCGGTTTCCGCTCTTTCTCGTGGCTTACCGGTGTCGCCCTGATCTGGCTGGTCTACATCGCCGGCGTCAACGGCTTCATGCTGGTGTGGGACAAACTGGCGCAATTCGTCGTCATTGCCACGGCCGAGTGGTTCGACGTGCTGCCGATGTTCAACGGCACGCTGATCCGCAACTTTCTCTACCTCGAAAGCGTCAATAGCCGACTGTTCACCCTGCTCGCCTTCGTTCACATCGGCGCGCCGCTGATCGTCGTCATTATCATGTGGATTCACGTCCAGCGCGTGCCGCGCGCCCACATCAATCCGCCGCGCCCGATCTCGATCGCCGTAACGCTGATGTTCGTCGTCCTTGCCCTGGTCAAGCCCATTCTCAGCCAGGGCGGCGAGGCGGACATGTCGGTCGTGCCCACCAACATCGACTTCGACTGGTTCGAACTGCCCGTCCTGGCACTCGTCTACGTCACCAACCCGCTGCACCTTTGGTTCTGGGTGCTCGGGCTGACCGGGTTCCTGTTCCTTGTCCCGTGGCTTCCACCCAAACGGCGCGGCGCCGCCAAGGAGCAGACCAGCATCACCTTCCATCCCGACCACAAGGCGGTCACCGCCCGCTTTGGCGAAACGCTGCTCGACGCCGGACTGCGCCAGGACATCAACCTGCCCTACGAGTGTCGCAACGGCGGCTGCGGCGCCTGCAAGTGCACGGTTCTGGCCGGCAAGGTCGATCCCGGCCTCTATCAGCCCAGCGCCCTGTCGGCGGAGGAACTGGCACAGGGCAAGGTGTTGTTGTGCTGCGCCACCGCCATCGATGACGCGGAAATCGAGTACCAGGCCGCTGCGCCGGTCAAGGCGTTCAAGGAGTATCAGGCCCGCGTCGTCAAGTTGGAGAAGCTCACCTACGACGTCATGCGCGTTCTCCTCAAACTGCCGGAAGGACAGCAAATCCCGTTCAAGGCCGGCCAGTACATCAATATCATTCTCGATGACGGCCAGCGGCGCGCCTTCTCGTTTGCCAACCCGCCGCATGAAGCGGAGTTCGTCGAACTCCAGATCCGCCTGATGAAGGGGGGACTGTTCACCACCCACGTCTTCGAGAAAATGAAGGAAGGTGACGCAGTCCGCTTCGAAGGCCCGATCGGCGACTTCTCGCTGCGCGAATCGCAGCGGCCCATCGTCTTCGTCGCTGGCGCCACGGGCTTCGCCCCGGTCAAGAGCATGGTCGAGGATGCCTTCAAGCGCGGCCTGAAGCGTGAAATCCATCTCTACTGGGGCGTCAAACAATTGCGCGACCTCTACCTGCCCGAGTTGCCGCAACAATGGGCGCGCGACCATGCCAACTTCCACTTCATCCCGGTGCTTTCGGAGCCAGCACCGGAGGACGTCTGGAGCGGTCGTACCGGCCTGGTGCACGAAACCATCCTCGAAGACTTCCCGGAACTCAAGGGGCACGAGATTTACGCCTGTGGTTCGGTTCGAATGGTCGAGGCGATCTTCCCCTTCCTCAAGAGCCACGGTGCGGAAGATGGCGCCTGTTTCTCCGATGCGTTCACCGTATCGGCGCGTTCGATGGCATTCCAGCCGCGCGGAAAGTAATTCCGGAAAGCCTTTACTGCCCGATCAGGCGGCGCAGGACGGGCTCGAGCGATTCTTCGTCGATGCGCCCCAGGCGGGTCATTTCGATCCGTCCGTCACGACCGATGACTACCGTGTAAGGCAACCCCTTCACCTGCAGGCCCGGCATCGCGGCAGCAGGGCTTGCCACCAGCACGGGATAGGAAACCGGTGTAGTCCTGACGAAGGCCGCCAACTTCTCGGCGGCGTCGACGCCGATCCCGACGAACTGCACACCCCAAGCGGTGTAGTGGCTGTTCATGCGCGAGAGAGCCGGCATTTCGTCAACACACGGCTTGCACCAGCTTGCCCAGAAATTGACCACCAGAACCTTGCCTCGCCACTGGGCAATTGGCTGCGGACGACCGTCAAGATCGGGCAAATTCAACGCAAAAATGGCGTCGACCGCAACCTTGGCCTCTTCCGGCGTCAACGCCTGCGCGGAGATCAGCCCGGGCGGACGACCAACGGACTCCGGGCTGGTGTGATTGAGCAGCCGATACCCGAGCAGGCCGACGGTCAGCAGTGACGCCACGCCGGCCGCAATGGCGACGCGCAGCGCGGTCTGCTCTTTCATCCTGTCTTCCGCCCCGACATGGCTTTCAGGCAGATCACCACGAACATCAGGCCGCCGATCACGGCGATCAGCCCACCCAGCCCCATCATGCCCATGCTGATTTTCTGCTCCAGATAGACGAATGGCTGATCCGCTCCGGCCATCTTGCGCTGCATGCCATAGCCACCCGACCAGGCTAGCCCGACTACGTGAATCAGTTGGCCGCCACCATAAACGTAGGGCTGCCAGACCGCCATGCGGCCCTCCACCTTGGCGAAACCCAATATCGGCAGCAGCACATAGGCCAGTCCCATGAAGGCCAGTGTGACGCCGACCGTCGATCCATGATAATGCGCCGGAACGACGACGTCGGCGCCCTGGATCATGTAACCCAGCACGCCGCCGAGCGCAAACAGGACGAAGGAAGCGACGAAAGCTGACTTGGCCGGATCGGCAGGCACACGGCGCAGGCCCCAAAGCGACACGGCCCCCATCAGGATCAATGGCCCCATGTAAGGATGGCCCCATTTCATCAGCTTGGCGAACAACTCCATGTGCGGCAACGAGCCCGGGGGTACCGTCAGATAAATCAGTGGCACCGCCAGCAGGGGAATCGAAGCGACAAGGAACAACACCGCCAGGGCGCGCGGCGAGGCCACCAGCGGCTTGCCAAGATGCGTAGCGAGCCACAACCAGGCCACGACCATCAGGATCGCATGCTGGAATTGCAGGACATGTCCGCCACCCCAGAACAAGACTTCGTAATAGATCTTTTCCTCAATCCGCGGCACCGCCCACCAGGACCAGAGGAACGCGGCCAGCGCAAGAAAAGCGGCGACCGCGCCAAAGAAAGCGCCAAGTCGCAACGGCTCGTCAAAGACGCGCCGTGGCCACGTGGTCAACAAGGCGCGCAGCACGGCCAGGCTGAAGCCGGCACCGCAAATCCAGAGCGAAGCGAAGAACAGGGGCTGCTCCAGAACCGGAACGTAATTGTTGAGGATCGGCTCGGCACCGGGAAAGAACGGGGAAACGGTCATCACCAGCGTACCCAGTGCGGCCACCCAAAAACCGCTCCAGCCCATCCAGGCCAGCCCGGCGCCGCCAACGGCACTCCAGATCACCGCGGCAAAGGCCATGAACCAGACGACGACCGAAAGATCCACATGCACCACCAGCGCGGCACGGAAGAACTCCCTGAGCGGAAAAACGTCCTGAATACCTGGCGTGCGCGCCAAAACCAGCACTATCGCCAGCAAGCCGGAACCAATCAGCGCCATCATGCCCAGCCACAACCAGGCGCGGGCCAGCGCAGCGGGCGTTCCGGAAGGAACCGTCACGGCTTGCATATTCAGACTCGTCTCGCGAAAAAACCAGTAATTATAAAGCCCGGGTAGGGAATCTGCCAGTGCGCGCGGCCGCCTTGCGGGGGACGCCAATTACCCGCAAGCCAGTCCATTGGCGTCGCAAATAACGCGCCGCAGGTAGGCCAGGCCAATCCACATCCAGAAAAGCAGGAAGAAGGCGACGACCGGCACCTGGCGATCGCCGATCACACCCGGTGTGACAAAACGCGCCATCCTGATCACGGGCCGGGTAATGACCTTGAAACCCCTGTAAACAATGTTGCCCTCCCGCCTGGCGCCGGCCAGCACATGCAGCGCACCCTGGGCGAGCAAGAACATCCCGGCCACTTCGACCAGCGCGCGCAACACACTGAGGATAAACAACCCGCTCGAAACCATGTGGCATCTTCTCCAAATTGACACAGATCCTGGTTCTTTCCAATCAGGCAGTCGCAACGACCTCCACGATTTCCGCCATGGCATCGAGGATACCGGGATGGCCGTGCGCGAGGTACGCCTGCCTGCCCTGACCCCCCGGCCCGCCGGCTTCCGCGTCATCCGCAAGCCGGAGGAACTGCCGCACCACCCGCCGCCGCTCCACGCCCAATTGACGATGATGTAGTTCTAAAGTCGTATTGCCGCCTGCTATAGTGGATGCCACCATCCGCACACCAAAATATTTAGCAGATATCAAAAAAACATGCATTCCAAACACCCCGTCAACATCGAGGCGCTCCTCACGCACATCCCTCTCTTCGAGGGGCTGGGCCCCGAGGAAATCACGCGCATGGCCCATTCGACACGCGAAATTCACGCCAGCAAGGGCGACATCCTGTTTCACAAGAACGACCCCTGCAACGGCTTCCACCTGCTGGTCTACGGCCAGATCAAACTCGCCTTCACGTCGCAGCAGGGCAACGAGAAGGTCGTGCAGATCGTGCAGCAGGGCCAGAGCTTCGGCGAGGCGATCATGTTCATGGAAAAGGCCTACATCGTCTTCGCCCAGGCGCTGACCGATTCGCTGCTGCTGCACGTCTCCAAGCAGGCCGTCTTCGCCGAACTCGAGCGCGACCCCAGGCTGTGCCGCAAGATGCTGGCCAGCATGGCGATACGTCTGCACACGTTGATGAACGACGTCGAATCCTACTCGCTGCACTCCGGCAAGGAGCGCATCATCGGCTACCTGCTGCGCGAACTGGCCGAGGAAGACCAGAACGGCACCGACGTCGCCGTCACCCTGCCGACCAACAAGGGCGTCATCGCCTCGCGCCTCAACCTGACCCAGGAACACTTCTCGCGCATCCTGCACGAACTGACCGAACTCGGCCTGATCGTCGTCGAGGGCAGGAAGATCCATATTCCGAGCGTGGCGAATCTGAGGAAGCACGAGGGCTGAGTTTCGTCAGCCTGCGCAAAGAGAAAAATCGCTCACGATCATGGGGTTATGGCGGGGGCTTGTAAACTCTCGTGAAATAGCGTCCATCTGAGGGTGATTTGATGCTCCAGCCCTGGCGTTCGCCGGGCAAAAAAAGGCGGCCTTGCGGCCGCCTTTGCGGGTGTGCTGCGGAATCAGACCATCAGCGGCACGATCAGCAGCGCCACCAGGTTGATGATCTTGATCAGCGGGTTCACCGCCGGGCCAGCCGTGTCCTTGTATGGATCACCGACGGTATCGCCGGTGACGGCCGCCTTGTGCGCGTCGGAACCCTTGCCACCGAAATGGCCGTCCTCGATGTACTTCTTGGCGTTGTCCCAGGCGCCACCACCGGTGGTCATGGAAATCGCGACGAAGAGACCGGTGACGATGGTCCCGACCAGCAGGCCGCCGAGGGCTTGCGGGCCGAGGGTCAGACCGACCACGATGGGCACGGCAACCGGCAGGATCGACGGGATCATCATTTCCTTGATCGCGGCCACGGTCAGCATGTCGACCGCACGGGAGTAATCCGGCTTGGCCGTCCCGTCCATGATGCCCGGGATCTCCTTGAACTGACGGCGCACTTCGACCACCACCGCGCCGGCGGCACGACCGACCGCTTCCATCGCCATGGCTGCGAAGAGGAAGGGAATCAAACCGCCGAGGAAGAGACCGATGATGACCATGTGGTTCGACAGGTCGAAGGTGAAGGGCTGACCCGTCACCTTGTCCAGACCCAGCGCATGCGTGTAGTCGGCGAAGAGCACCAGCGCGGCGAGGCCGGCGGAACCGATGGCGTAGCCCTTGGTCACGGCCTTGGTCGTGTTGCCGACGGCGTCGAGCGGATCGGTGACGTCACGCACTTCCTTCGGCAGACCCGCCATTTCGGCGATGCCGCCGGCGTTGTCGGTGATCGGGCCGTAGGCGTCGAGCGCGACGACGATGCCCGCCATCGACAGCATGGACGTGGCGGCGATGGCGATGCCGAACAGGCCGCCCATCGCATAAGCCGCGTAGATCGAGGCGCAGACCGATAACACCGGCAGTGCCGTCGCCTTCATCGAAATACCGATGCCGGCGATGATGTTGGTCGCGTGACCGGTCTGGCAGGCTGCGGCGACGTGCTTCACCGGGCCGTATTCGGTACCGGTGTAGTACTCGGTGATCCACACCAGCGCGGCGGTCAGCACCAGGCCGACGATCGAGCAGCCGAACATGCTCATGGTCGTGATCTTCGCCGCCGGATCGCCGGCGCCGATCAGCCACTGGGTCACCGGGTAGTAGGCGGCCAGGGCCAGGATGCCGGCAACCGCCAGGCCGCGATAGAGCGCGGACATGATCTTGCCGCCGTCGGTCGCCTTGACGAAGTAGCAGCCGATGATCGAGGCGATGATCGACACGCCGCCGAGTGCCAGCGGGTAGAGAACGAGGTTCTCGCCGAGGCCTGGGAACGACTTGATGGTCAGCGCGGCGAGGACCATCGTCGCCACCACGGTGACGGCATAGGTCTCGAACAGGTCGGCCGCCATGCCGGCGCAGTCGCCGACGTTGTCGCCAACGTTGTCGGCGATGACCGCCGGGTTGCGCGGATCGTCTTCCGGAATCCCGGCTTCGACCTTGCCGACCAGGTCGGCACCGACGTCGGCACCCTTGGTGAAGATGCCGCCGCCGAGACGGGCAAAGATGGAGATCAGCGACGAGCCGAAGGCAAGGCCGATGAGCGGTTCGATGACGTGATGCAGATCGGCGGTTCCGCCGACCGACCTCAGGTAGGCGTAGTAGCCGGCAACGCCGAGCAGGCCGAGACCGACGACCAGCATGCCGGTGATGGCGCCGCCCTTGAAGGCGACGGCGAGTGCCGGGGCGATGCCGCCACGGGCGGCTTCGGCCGTGCGCACGTTCGCCCGCACCGAAACGTTCATGCCGATGAAACCGGTAGCTCCCGAGAGCACGGCGCCGATCAGGAAGCCGATGGCGGTCAGCCAGCCGAGTTTGGGCACGAAACCGATGACCAGGAAAAGGACAATACCGACCATCGCGATGGTCTTGTACTGACGGCTCAGGTAAGCCGCAGCACCCTCCTGGATCGCCTTCGCGATCTCCTGCATGCGCGGGTTGCCAGTCGGCAACGCCAGGATCTGTCGACTGGCAACCCAGCCCCACAGGACGGCCAATACGGCGCAGCCAAGCGCCAACATCAACGGTTCAGACATCTACTCTCCCCCTCTTCGTGACTACAAAAAATCAGATGGCGAACGCTCCCAGCTTTCTCGGCACGGAAATGTTCTTCAGCCGGACATAGTCCGGCAATCCCAGACGGAACGGTGGCGGTTCCTCGCCCTCGATCAGTGGCTGCAGATAGGCGCGGCACGCCTCGGTGATATGGAAACCGTCGGCAGAAATGAACCCGGCCGGCATCTTGCGCTCGACATTGGCGACATCCTGCAGGGCGGCCTCGCCGATTTCCCAGCGGTAGGGTACATCGGAAAGGCGCCGGATGGTCGGCATCACCGCATTTTTCCCGCGCAATGCGAAGTCGACCGCAGCAACGCCGAGGGCGTGCGCCTGCTCGACATCGGTACGCGAAGCAATGTGGCGCGCCGAGCGCTGCAGGTAATCAGCCAGTGCCCAGTGGTACTTGTAGCCGAGCTTGTCCTTGACCAGTTGCGCCACCACCTGCCCGACGCCGCCGAGTTGCGAGTGCCCGAAGGCATCCTTGCTGCCGGAATCGGCGATCAACTTGCCGCTCGCATCGGACAGCCCTTCGGAAACGGCAATCGTGCAATAGCCGTACTGCCTGACACACGCGTCGACGCGGGCGACGAAGCGCTCGGGATCGAACGCAACTTCTGGAAACAGCAGAATGTGCGGCGGCTCGCCCGAATTCTCGGCGGCCAGGCCGCAGGCGGCAGTAATCCAGCCGGCATGGCGGCCCATCACTTCGAGGACGAAGACCTTGGTCGACGTGCGCGCCATCGAGGCGACGTCGTAACCTGCTTCGCGGATCGACGTCGCCACGTACTTGGCGACCGAGCCGAAACCCGGACAGCAATCGGTCAGCGGCAGATCGTTGTCGACCGTCTTCGGCACGCCGACGCAGACGACCGGGTAGCCCATCTTCTCGGAAATCTGCGACACCTTCCAGGCGGTGTCCATCGAGTCGTTGCCGCCGTTGTAGAAGAAGTAGCCGATGTCGTGCGCCTTGAATACCTCGATCAGGCGCTCGTACTGTGCGCGGTGTTCTTCGAAGCTCTTGAGCTTGTAGCGGCAGGAACCGAAGGCGCCGGACGGCGTCTGGCGCAGGCGGGCAATGTCCGCGTCGCTTTCCAGGCTGGTGTCGATCAGGTCTTCGGTCAGCGCGCCGATGATCCCGTCGCGGCCGGCCAGGACCTTGCCGATCCGGTCGGGATGACGACGGGCTTCCTGGATCAGGCCGCAGGCCGTCGCGTTGATGACTGCGGTCACCCCCCCGGATTGCGCGTAAAAGGCATTCTTCACCGTCACCGTCTCTCCCTTATTGCAGAGCCGCGAAAACGCTCTGGGTGATGCCGTCGACGCTGCCGACGCCAGCCACCTTGCGCACCTTGGGAGCCTTGGCATCGCCTTCGGCAGCCCACTTGCTGTAGAACTCGACCAGCGGCTTGGTCTGGGCGTGGTAGATCTCGAGTCGCTTCCTGACCGTTTCTTCCTTGTCGTCGTCGCGCTGGACCAGCGGCTCGCCGGTCACGTCGTCCTTGCCCTCGACCTTGGGCGGGTTGAACACCACGTGATAGGTGCGGCCCGAGGCGAGATGGGCACGCCGGCCGGCCATGCGCTCGATGATGTCGCCGTCCGGCACGTTGATCTCGAGCACGAAGTCGATCGGCACGCCGGCATCCTTCATCGCCTCGGCTTGCGGGATAGTGCGCGGAAATCCGTCGAACAGGTAGCCGTTCTTGCAGTCGTCCTGGGTCAGGCGGTCCTTGACCATGCCGATGATGACCGCGTCCGGTACCAGGCCACCCGCATCCATGTGCTTCTTGGCTTCGAGGCCGAGCGGCGTACCCGCCTTGACCTGGGCGCGCAACATGTCGCCGGTGGAGATCTGAGGAATGCCGAACTGCTTGCTGATGAAAGTCGCTTGCGTTCCCTTGCCGGCACCAGGGGCGCCCAACAGAATCAACTTCATGGAATAACCCTCGGTTTCTTGTAGCAAAAAACTCGTCGCCGACCCTGTCCCGAGCCGGTCCGCAATTGCGAGAGCGGAAAATTACTCGCTATTTCAGACCCGGTCAAACAGTTTGCGCATCCGGGCGGCGTCGTCCGGGGTGTCGACGCCGGGTGCCGGGGCCGCGTCGACCAGCAGAACACTGATGCGGTAGCCGTGCCAGAGCGCGCGTAACTGCTCGAGCGACTCGAATTGTTCGGTGGGGGCGGCGGTCAACCCGGCATAGGCCTTCAGGAAGGAGGCGCGATAGGCGTAGAGGCCGACGTGGCGATAGGCCGGAAATTTTTCCGGCAAGGTCTCACCGCCGTTTTCCCTGGCGAAGTGATCGCGCGCATAGGGAATCGGCGCCCGCGAGAAGTAGGCGGCATCGCCGTCAGCGCGGCAGACGACCTTGACCACATTGGGATTGAAGAAATCGGCGGCATCGGCGATCGGGTGCGCCACCGTCGCGATGTCGGCGCCGCTGGCCGCCAACTGGCGCGCGGTGCGCAGGATGATTTCCGGCTCGATCAGCGGCTCGTCGCCCTGCACATTGACGATGATCGTGTCGCTGCTCCAGCCGCGCTGCTCGACCACCTCGGCTATCCGGTCGGTGCCGGTGGCGTGGTCGCCACGCGTCATCAGTGCGGCGACTTCGTGCGCTGCGGCGGCGGCGCGCACCGCCGGATGGTCGGTCGCCACCCAGACCTCATCCGCCCCCGAGCGCCGCGCCTGTTCCGCCACCCGGACGACCATCGGCTTGCCGCCAAGGTCGAGCAGCGGCTTGGCCGGCAGCCGGGTCGACGCGTAGCGGGCCGGGATGACGACCTTGAAAGCGACGCCGGACACGGCTACTCGTCCGCCGACAACTGGCGCGCTTCGTCCTCGAGCATGATGGGGATGTCGTCGCGGATCGGGTAAGCAAGCTTGCACGGCTTGCAGACCAGTTCCTTTTCGGCCTTGCGGTATTCGAGGTTGCCCTTGCAGATCGGGCAGACGAGGATATCAAGCAGCCTGGCGTCCACGCAGTTTCTCCAGTATGAGATCAATAAAGGCCGGCGGCAGCTCGGCGTCGACGGGCAGCACCCAAGTCTCGCCGGGCGTCAGTCCGGCGCATTTTACCGCATCCTTCTCGGTCATCAGCAGCACGCCATCGGCGGCGAAGGCCAGATCGGCGGCCACGTAGGAATGGTGGTCGGGGAACGGATGCGGTGTAGCGCGCAGCCCAAGGCTTTCGAGGGTGCGGAAGAAGCGCCGCGGATCGCCGATGCCGGCCAGCGCGTGCAGCCGCCGGCCGGCCAGCGCCGCCGCATCGCAGGTCTGCCGCGCATCGTCGAGGCGATACAGGCGGCCTGGCTGCAGGCACATGTCGAAGCACGGAACCCCCGGCGGCAGGCGGTCATCGGGCAAACCGTTACAGATGATCGCGTCGACCGCAGCCAGGCGGGTCAGCGGCTCGCGCAGCGGCCCGGCCGGAAGCTGGCGGCCGTTGCCGGCGCCGCGCCCGTCGAAGACAGCCAGTTCGACATCGCGCGCCAGCCCATAGTGTTGCAGGCCATCGTCGCAGAGCAGCACATCGACTTCGGGATGGGCGGCGAGCAGCGCCCGCCCGGCGGCAGCCCGGCGCTGCCCGACCCAGACCGGCACACCGCTGCGCCGGGCGAGCAGGACTGGCTCGTCGCCGACCTCGGCCGGCGACGAGTCGGCGGCAACCGGGCGTGGCCCGCCAGCGGCGCCGCCATGTCCCCGGCTGACGATGCCCGGCCGCCATCCCCGTTGCGCCAGCTCGCCGGCGAGCCAGAGCGTCAGTGGCGTCTTGCCGGCGCCACCGACGGTGATGTTGCCGACCACGACGACCGGCACCGGCAGGCGTTCAGGCCGTGCGTTGCGCCGCTTCAGCGCGGCGGCCAGGGAAAAGACGCCGGCCAGCGGCAGCAGAGGCCACAACGCCGGCGAAAGCCGGCGTTGCTCGAACCACAGACGCTGCAAGCAGCCGGCCAGCATCAGATCACTTGGGCGCCTGCGTGGCGAAGGAAATGTGCGGGTAGCCCGCCGCCTGCGCCGCCTGCATGATGTCCACCACGCTCTGGTGGGTTGCCTTGGCGTCGGCGTTGATGACGATGATCGGATCCTGGCGGTTGCCGGCGGCGCGCCGCAGGGCGTCCGAGATGCTCCGGACGTCGGTCGCGGTCAACGGCGACTTGTTGACCAACACCTGCCCGCTGGCGGTGACCGCCACGTCGATCTCGTTCGGCTGTTCGGCCTGCTTGCTGGCATCGGCCGTCGGCAGGTTGATTTCGAGGCCGGAAAATTTCGAATACGTCGTCG
>Ga0105090_10000556_pt1 | contig 18626 bp, 14 predicted proteins | sample PPLLak3March2015_FD_79110 | JGI IMG/M metagenome (GOLD analysis project Ga0105090, IMG submission 79110) | Freshwater sediment microbial communities from Prairie Pothole Lake near Jamestown, North Dakota, USA - PPLs Lake P7 Core (1) Depth... | ecosystem: Environmental > Aquatic > Freshwater >... | reverse complement strand
TCTTGATAGGCGTTGTCATAAATCAGCTGAACGAGTGAACCGTAGGGATTGACCGGCGTATTGGTCGACGCGGCTGGTGAGCTATAGACATAGCTGCCGGTTACGAACCCGGCCTTGGACAGGTGTTCCCATGCAGAAATGGATTCCAGGATGGCGCCATTGGTCAGGATCTGTCCGTTGTTGTCGCCAACCTGGCAGCCGGTGCAGTTGGGAATATTGGCCACGGCCCCGCTGTAATCACCGGGCAAGCCGCGGTAGCGGTCGAGGAAGCCGAAGTAGGCTGCTTTGACCCCGTCCTGCGTCGTGATCAGGTTGCGCACGCGGGCACTGGTGATCAGTTCCTGGCCCTTGAGCACGCCGCCCAGCAGCAGGCCGATAATGACCAGCACAATGGCGATCTCGATCAGCGTAAAGCCTTGCTGTTGTTTGATTTTCTTCATTTTTTACTCCTTGCCGCCGGCTGGCGGAAATTTTGATGTCCCAGTAATATGCAAGGTCCGTACCATTAAATGAGGGTGGTCCAGGTAATCCGGCTCATATCGTGAATAGCGCCCAGCCGGCAAAAAGTTTTTAAGTATTTGTTTTTATTAATAATTTTTAATTTGGCGGGGTAATTGACATTTCCAGTGGTGGATGCCCTGGACAGCGGGCAGGCGATCCCGGCTTCAGTGTCGGGATTTCGACTCTGCCGATGGTTTTCCGGCATTTTCCAGGGCTTGCAGCCGCTCGGTCAGGAAATTGAGTTCGCTGGGATCGGTGACTTCGCCGCTTGCCAGCAGGCCGCCCAGCAGTACCTTGGCACTTTCAGTTTCGCCCATGTCCTCGAGGATGAAAATCTGCATCTGGCGCGCCCAGCCGGAGGCGCTGCCGGCGTGGCGGGTAATGTCGGCCGCATAACGCAAGGCCAGCGCCGAATCTTTCAAACGGTGCTTGGCCATGATTGCGCAGTGGGCAAGCCAGCGCCATCGCGCGTCCGGAGCCTCCAGAAAACGCGCCCGTACGAAATCGCACATCGCGCGCTGTTTGCCGGTGTCGAGTACCTGACCGTAGAGCTGCGAGGCCATCATCAGCGGATAGCTGCTGCGCGGATCAAGGCGCAGTGCCGCCGCCAGCCATCCGGCGACGCGATTGTAATCAAGTTCCCGGAACGGGATGCTGATGCCCGGCTGGTTGTCGAAAGCCTGCAGGTACAGCAGCAGCATTTGCGTGGTGGCAACGGGTTCGCCGAAACTCGCGGCGCGCAGTCCCGCGATTTCCGGCGCCGGTGGCAGCGCCGCGGCCCGTGCGGTCGGGGCCGGCTGCAGGCTGTGCCAGAACAGCTGCAACGCAATCGTGGCGGCGAGCAATGCGCCAACGAATGGAGGCACGGCACGTAATGCCCGCTCATCGGTCAGCCCGGTCAGCTTCATCTACAGGCTACGCCGGTAAAAGTCGAACAGGGTCGCCGCCGCCAGCAACCCGATGTAGATCGTGCCTTGCGCGACGATGGCGAGCAATACGGAAGCTTCAGGTGCGGCATTGACCAGCCAGGCGGTATCGGTCCAGCGGTCCAGTGCCGGCAGCAGGTAGCCCAGACCGTCAACCAGCACGCGGCTGACCTGCTGCGACAGCGTATCCTGTCCCGCAACCGGGTTGGCGCCCATCAGGCGCATCGCGGTCACACTGCGTGCGAGCAGGTAGAAGGCGGCGACAAAACCGGCGGCCGGCAGCAACTGGCTGAAAGTGACAATGCAGAACAGCGACAGCACTGTCACCAGCGCCAGTTCCATCGTCAGCGAAATCGTCCACATCATTGCTGCGCCCGCTGGTGCCAATACCCACAGCGGCAGCGACAGCAGCACGGCAATCGCACATGCGGTGAGCATGAATCCCGCGAGCTTCCCGCAGATATAATGCGAGCGGGGCACGTCGAGCGCGAGCAGCACTTCGAGCCCCTTGTCGCTGAATTCGCGGCTGATGCTGGCCAGCACATAGAGGCCGGTGATGAACACCGCACAAAACCGTGCCGCCGCGGCATAAAAACCGATCTGGAAACGCGCGGTTTCGGTGACGGCGAGTTCGCGGATGAACAGGCTGGCGCCGAGCAGCACGGCGAGCGTCAGCAGGGCGGTTGCCGGAACGCGGGTGCGGATGGCTTCGAGGGCTGTGTATTTGCCGATGGTGGAGATGTGCACGGGCGGGACCGTTTTTTCAACAGAAATGATTGTGAACAGACCCTGGACAGTATAGCCAATCGCGATGCCCGACAACTTGCTGAACGCTGATCAAATGGCCACGGTGCAGACGAAGCCGGCGAGGCATATGAACGCGCTGCTGGCGGGCATGCTGCTGACGCTGCACGGTGCGGTTGCCTGGGAACCGACCGAGTGGTGGGCACGCGGTCTGTTGCTGGCACATTTCGGCCTGTTTCTGATCTGGCAGCCGGTATGGCGCGGTGAGCGGGAAATTCCGCTGACGCGCGCGCTGCTGGTGCTTTGCCTGGGTGTTTTCTTCGCCGTTTCCGGCAACTGGTGGCTGATTGCGACCTGGATGGCGGTGTTGTTCGGGCTGATCGGTGGTGGTGTGCCCGGAACGGTGGGTCACCGCGACCGCTTCGTGGCGATCCTGGCCGCGGTCTATCTGGTGACGACCCTGCTGATGTGGGTGGTGCCGCATTTGTTCATCACCTACTTCATCGATTCAGCGGTCGGCGTTTTTGTGCGTTACGGCCTGCCGGTGCTGCCGCTGGTGATCCTGGCGATTCCCGAGGGCGAACGCCGCTCGGGCACGCCGGTGATCGTCGATTTGTTTTACAGCGTGTTGTTGTTCCTGCTGGTGGTGGCGCTGGTGCTGGGCAGCTTTGTCATCCAGGAGGTGTCGCACGGCCAGTACCTGCTGGGCCTGGCGCAGGCGCTGATGGTCATCGCGCTGCTGCTGGTGGGATTATCTTGGCTGTGGAACCCGCGCGGCGAGTTCGGCGGCATCGGCACCCTGCTGTCGCGTTATCTGCTTGGCCTCGGTTTGCCCTTCGAGCAGCGCATGCGGCGGCTGGCGGATCTGGCGCAGTCCGAAACCCGTCCCGAACAATTTTTGCGCAGTGCGCTCACCTATATGCTGGAACTGCCGTGGGTCAGCGGTTTTGGCTGGAGTTCGGCATGGTCTTACGGCAAGGTCGGTGCCGAGGCCGCGCATGCCGAACAGTTTGAAGCCGAGAGCCTGCAGTTGACCGTGTTTGCGCCGCGGCCGCTGTCACCCGCGGTGCTGTTGCACATGAAACTGCTGATGCAGATGGTGGGGCATTTTTACGAGACCTTGCGCCGGGAGCAGTTGCGGCAGCAGTCGGCGTACACCCAGGCAATCTACGAGACCGGGGCGCGGCTGACCCATGATGTCAAGAACCTGTTGCAGTCCCTGCGTTCGATCTGCGCGGCGGCGGAGATGCGCGGCGTGGATGATGACACCGCGTTTCGCGCGCTGGTGCAGCGGCAGTTGCCGCAAATCGCGCAGCGGCTGGGCGCTACGCTCGACAAGCTGAAGACCCCGGCGAACGTTGCGGCAAACGAGGTCGATGCGGCCATCTGGTGGCAGGCGCTGCAGGTGCGTTATGCCGGGCGCAGGCTGTCGTTCCGGGAGTTTGCCCTGAGCGGGATGCGCTTGCCGGCGGAGCTGTTTGACAGCACGGCGGTGACACTGATCGAAAACGCCCTGTACAAGGCGGCGCAGGATGACGACCTCCAGGTCACGGTGACGCTGGCGGCCGGACCGCGGTTGCAGGTGTGCGACACGGGGATGCCGGTGCCGCCGGCGGTGGTCGAGAACCTGCTGAGCGCGCCGGTTGAATCGGAAAGCGGTCTGGGCGTGGGCCTGTTCCAGGCGGCGAAGTTTGCCGAGCAGTCCGGATACGTGCTGGTGCTGGCGGACAACCGGGGGGGTAACGTGTGTTTTGAACTGGTGCGCCGCGCTTAGGGCAGCTTGCCGGCGGATACCATCCGGTTGAACAGCGTGTTTTTGGAGAGCCAGATGACAATATCATCGAACTCCCCGGCCGCCGCACCTGGAGCAGTCAAGGTGCGGCTTACAAACGTGTTGGGACCGTTCAAATTCTCGTTCTCGTCTGCGCTGGTTGGCGCAGGATTGGCAGTCCCGGTGCGGGCGTTAATCGCCCCAAGACCGTTCTTGCCGAGGGAAATGACCACTGCCACAGCACCATCCGGGGCGGCCCCGGTGAGCCGAGTGCCAGCGGGGCACCCGGCAGCGGTGCACACGTTAATAGTTGCGGAGGACGACAGGGTAAACGTTGCGCCTGGAGAGCGCTGTGCGTAGGCCGCCGATACCTGATACCTGAAACGGTTTCCCCATACGTCTGAAAGGCCGACGCCGAGAGTGGCCCACGGGACATTGCCCTCCGACGTGGCAACACATACACCGGCATTCACGTCTTCGATTCCATCATTGGCGGTTCCGGCACCGGCGGCAGTGGTTTTGTCCGGACATGGCAGATATCCATTTGCGAGTGCGTGGCCGATCAACGCCCCTTGTATTTCCTCTAAAGTCCTTTGTGTTTCGCTGATTTGTCTTTGCTCGACCTGGGTTCCCAATGGCACCAGAATGCTGCCGAGCAGCAACACCAGGATGAACATGGCTACCGCCACTTCGATCAGGGAGAATCCGGATTGACGTGTTTGCATGACTCAGGGTGAGACTATCGTCAGGCGGTCATTGCCGGCGACCGGTGTAATGTAAATCGTGTTGCCGTTCCCGTTTTCCGTGTCATCAAGGCATTGTGATGGCATGGAGCAGGGGCGGGCCTGACCGTTGCGGACGCCCTGTCGGATCAGCAGGGCGCGGACGTTGTTCTGGGCGTCCACGGTCAGATAACTACCAGTACCGCTGCAAGCAGTGCCGGTGACACAGCGCTGCGCCGGCGCATAGTGGATCACGTAGTCCCAGTAATTATCCCAGTACCACGATGGCCAGGGCAAAGTCCAGGCGCCCGCAGACAGACAACTGCTGCCATAGTAAGGGACGCGGCCGCCGCTGAACGTCTGGCAGGGTGTCCCAACCAAGTACCGGTCGGCGGAGGGGAAACGGCCGTTGTCGTTGTAATAATCCAGCAGCCGTTCCTGGGTGAGGCGGAGTGCGCGCAATTCCAGTGGCGGGAAAAACGCGCGCGGCGTGATCCACAGCAGGCGATCGTTGAACGTGGCTGTTTCGGCTGAATTGTCGAATACGTTGTCGCCGTCGGCATTGCCGAGTTCGAGGAAGTTGGCGACGTTGAATGTCGCGACGCTGCGATCCTGAGTGCCGATCGGCGGTCCGGGAGCGAATACGATGGCAATGGCATTTTCACCGGTTACGGTGAATTCGCCTGAGGTATCCGAGTTAATGATCCCGGAGGGAGATCCGGAATACGAGAGGCGCGGACTATTCTTGAATACGTTTGAAACGGCATACAGCAACGGTGCGCCGCTACCGTCCCGCAGATCAGGTAATCCCAATTTTCTCCAGGGGAGATAACCGATGCGTGAGGCCGCTGTGTCGCAGGTCGAACCGGCATCACCGGTGGCATAGTCGGTCGCCGGGCATGGCAGATCGCCGGGTCGACCGGAATCGGGTACGCTGGCTGCAAACCCGATCAGGGCGTCCCGCGCAGCCGCAAGTGCCTGCGCGGTTTTCTGCGCTGCCGCGAGCTGGTTACTCTGGCCTGGCGCAGCGAATACAATAAACGAGACGGACGCAATGGCCAGCATCAGGACCAGTATCAGGAAAGCCGCGCCGCGTTGACGTCTGAAGCCGAAAGACCAGGGCATGCGTTGGTGTGACATGGCGTGCGGTCAGGGTCGGGCAGCCTGCTGGCCTTTGTTGTCTGCCGGCGCCGCCGTTCCCGCATCCCCGCCGCCTTGGGGGCGGGCTGCCGCCGTGCCGGGGTCAGCTGCGGCCGGTTTTTCTGTCGCCGCGGGTTTGGTCTTTGCCGGCGCTGCGCGCTGGGCGGCATAGGTCTCGTCAATTTTCCCGGAAAGCAGTTCGGCGCTTTGCCCGACCTTGAGCTGCAACTGCGCCGCGCCGCTGTCTTGCGGCGTTTGCAGCAGGATCTGGCCGTTGCGGTCAACCCGGCCGACGATGGATTGTTTGACACGCAATTCGGCGTCGGTCATGGCTTCGTTGTTGACCCAGACCGTGGTTTTGCCGTCACTGCGGCGTACGATGCCGTTGTAGGTGACATTTTCCGGAACCGGCTCGTCGCGTACCTGCGTGGCCACGACTTTCTGGGTGCGCAGCATATCGAGCTGCGAGCGTTGTTCGGGCGTAAAGAAAATCCGGCCTATCGGCAGCGGATCGGCGGCCTGCACGATTTGCGCAATCACCAGCAACAACAATGCTGCGAACCATTTCATGGGCGTCCCCCGGGCGGCTTCTCTGGTGTTGCAGTGATCCATGCCAATTGGCAGCTGGCCGTGATATTGGGCTGAAAACGGAGGGCACCGGTGGTTTCGGTGCGGCGCAGGGTGCACTTGTCGAGATGGAACAATCCGGCGTTCTGCAGCCGCAGCGCCTCAAAAAAACGCAGCAGGTCAAGTTCGTGCAACAGCCGGAACTCCAGTTTCATCACTGATTGCCGCAGGCTGATCTGTCCCGCGTTGAGTTCGGCGGCATGGGGATAGGCCTGCTGCGCCTCAATGCCGTAATTGATGCCGAACAGGTCGGTGCGCTGGTTGGCCGCGCGTAATGCATCCAGCCATTCGATGCGCTGCTCGTCGCCGATAAAGCCCGACTGCTGCAACTGGCGGTATTTGTCGACGTATTGAACGATGATTAATTTTTCATCACCGGAACGCTGCATGCGTGTCTGTGCTTCGCGCAACTGGCTCTGCTGCTGCTTCAGCGCGGTCTGCGCCTGCAGGTGCAGCTGATGGGTGTAATAAATGGCCCCGGCACCCGCGACCAGCGCTGCGACCAGCAGGATCAGCGGCCCGCGCAGGGCCTTGAGTTGTTCGGTGTTCATGACGGTTGCTTGAGCACCACGACCAGCTTGAATTCGGCGGCACCTGCCTGCGCCGGACTGTCGGCGGTGTTGCCGGAGAGCGCGAGTGTCGGGCTCGCGTTGAGCGGCAGTTGCACGATGCGCACGGCGTCCACCGCCGGGTCGTTGCGCAAGCGTTCAGCCAAATCGTTGATCGCGATGATGGCGCGGCGGAAGTCGCCCTTGAAATCGCGTACCTGTCCGGCGATCAGCCCGCTTTGTTTGCGGCCGGTACCGGGAGCAGAGACGGGTCCGGAGGGCGACGGGTTGGGGGCCGTCCGCCCGGCTCCGGCGGTCGCCACCGTGCCGGTTTCGAATTCCGAAGTGCTGTTCTGCCAGCTGAGCTCGACCAATGCGATTTCCGGGCTTGGCGTCAATGCGCGGCCGATCACCTGCAAAAAGCGTTCGGGGGTAATTGCCGTAGTTCGCAGTTTTTCCGCGAGCTCGGTTGCTCGCTTGAGATTGTCCGCCGTGGTCGGCGCCGCGGGAAATTGTTTGGTGGCCTCCTGATACTCGGCATTGACCTGTGCGGTTCTGTGCGCTGTTGAAGTGGCCTCGTCATTGATCGAGAACTGCTGCCACAGGTTGAATCCGGACCAGATGATGCCGATGGCCGCCGCGATGGCGCTGGCCGCGAACAATTGGTGGCGCGACTGGTAACGCTTGTAGCCCGCGGTTACCGCGGGGGATGCCAGATTGTTGTCCGGAACTTTTGCGCCAAGAAGGTGCAGGTAGATTGCGGCCGGCGAAATTTCAATCAGTCTGGGATCGAGCTTGAGGCGTGCGGCAATGTCGCCCCGGCCGAGTCGAATGCAGTGCAGGCTGGGATTGTCGTCGCCGATGAGCTTGGTAATTTCGCCAAGCTGGTCGGCATGATCCAGCAATGCGACGGTAGCGGTTTCGTCCAGGGTTGTTGCGCGCAGTGCGTGCAGGTACAGCCGCGTATTGGAAATTTCGTCGATAAGGGCACGACCCTGCGTGGCATCGCCACGGCTCAGGCGGCTCAGCCGGAAAGCGCCTTCGCGGAAAAAAGTCAGTCGGATCCCGGCGGGATGGGCGGCGACCAGCAGCAGGTTTTCTGACTTATGGCCGATAGTCTTGGCCAGTGCGGACATGACCATCGGCAGCAGGTAAATGCCGCCGACAGGCCGGCCGGCTTCCACAAATACCGCCAGCCAAGGCGCGACAATTTCCGGATTGGTGAGGGCCGAGAACAGGAAACGGTCGTCGCGGCGCTTGCTGCTGTCGCGTCCGATCAGCGAGGCGGCGCAATAGGGCGACGAGCGGTAATACTGGCGCAGCTTGCGCTCGACCATCTGGTTGCGGTCGGATCCCGATGCGTGGGGCAGGGTCTCGAAGCGGTAGTCTTCTTCGACGGCATCGACGATCATGAACGCCGGCGTGCCGGCGGAGGCCGCGGCGTAATCGCGGAATCCGGCGAGGCCGGCTTCGTCGTTGGTGAAGACTTCGACGTCGTGCAGACGCCCGTTTTTCCAGCGCGCCGCGGTTGCGCCGTTTACCGAGATGCAGAGCAGGATTTTATTGGCCATGATTGTCAGCGCAGGGCCTAGAATTTCAGCTTGCCGAGAATATCATAGACGGGACCGAGCACTGCCCAGATCACGAAGGCGATCATCCCGCCCAGAATCAGCGTCAGCGCCGGGCCGAGCATTTTCATGCCCTTGTCTACAGCATCCTTGACATCCCGGTTGTAGAAATAAGTCACGTTGGCCAGAGCCACGTCCAGCCCACCGGTAGCTTCACCGACCCGCAGCATGCGGATTACCAGTGGCGGGAATAATCCCAGGTTGTTGAAAGATTCCGTCATTCCGTCACCGGCAGCGATCTGCTGCACGGCGCGATTCAGGCCGTCGGCAACAACGCGATTACCGACTGCATCTCCGCTGATACGGATGGCGTCTAGTACGGTAATCCCGGAACGGTACATCAGACCGAAAATATTGGTGAACCGGGAAAGGATGATTTTCTGGATAATCGGGCCGACGATGGGTAGCCGCAGTTTGGTGTAGTCCCAGAAGTAGGCGGCCTTGCTGGACCGGCGTACGGTCACTACCAGCGTGATCACGGCAATCACTGGCAGCAGCAGGATCGGCAACCAGAAATCCTTGGCGACACTCGATACGGCCAGCAATGCCCGCGTCTGTATTGGCAATTCCATGCCCATGGATTTGAACAACTGTGCAATCTGCGGCACCAGGAATATCAACAGCGCTGCCATCACCGCGAGCACTACCACCAGCGTCAGTGCCGGGTACATCAGCAGCCGCCGGGTCTGCGAAATCAGTTCGTCCTGCCAGCGGATGCTCTCCGAGAGGTTCTTGAAGATTTCGGGTAACTGGCCGGATTGTTCGCCAGCGCGGATCAGGCTGACGAACACACGATCAAAGACATCGGGATGCGTAGCCATACATTGCGACAACACATTGCCGGCTTCCATGTCCTCGGTCATGATGGTCAGCACTTCGCGGAAGCGTGGCGAATCGATGGTGTCGCGCATGTCGCGCAGGCCATCGAGGATCGGAATGCCGGAGCGGACCATCTGTTCCATGTCGAAGCAGAAATTGACCAAGTCCTGCCGGGTGACTGCGCCGCCGGCGGCCAGTGTGGTCGAGGTTTGCCGGTCCACCTGTTTGCAGGTGATCAGGTCGAGTCCCATGCGGCGCAACCGGAGTTCCAGGTCGACTTCGTTGACGGCGTCGAGCCCGCCCCGCGCGGGCTGGCCGATTTTGTCGATCGCCTTGTATTGGAAGGAGGGCACGGCTCAGCGGATCAGGTGCGGAGGGAATGCAACAGGCGGGACGTCATTGGCGCAGCCTTCCGGTCAGATCGACCGAGCGCGCCACTTCGGCGAGGCTGGTGCTGCCGTCAATCACCCGGCCGATGCCTTCTTCGGCGAGCGAGCGGAATCCTTTTGACACGGCTTCGGCGCGCAACTCCTTGGCGGTGGCACGCCGCGCCACCAGTTCGTCCATGTCTGCATCCATCACCAGCAGTTCCATGATCGGAGTGCGACCGCGGTAACCCTTGTTCGAACACTGTTTGCAGCCTACCGGGCGGTAGAGGAAAGATGCGGAATCCGCTGCTACGCCAAGCAGCGCGCGTTCTTCCTGGGATGGTGCGTAGGCTTCCTTGCAATGGATGCACAAGAGGCGCACCAGGCGCTGCGCGATGATGCCGATGATGTTGCCGGCCATGATGTCCGGTTGCACACCGATGTCGAGCAGCCGCGGGAAGGCGCCCAGCGACGAGTTGGTGTGCAGCGTGGTGAACACCTGGTGGCCGGTCATCGCGGCGCGGAAGGCCATTTCCGCGGTTTCGCGGTCGCGCACCTCGCCGACCAGGATGATGTCCGGATCCTGGCGCATGATCGAACGAATGCCGTTGGCGAAATCCATGCGCGCCACTTCGTTGACCGAGGTCTGGCGCATCAGGGTCAGCGGATATTCGACCGGGTCTTCCAGCGTCATGATGTTGACGGTTTCGTCATTGACCTGAGCGAGCAGAGAATACAGCGTGGTGGTTTTGCCGCTGCCGGTGGGCCCGGTGACGACAAGGATGCCCTCCGGCCGCGCCAGCATGATTTCCAGCTTTGCCATGGTTTCGGCAGGCAGATTCATTCGGTCCAGGTTGACGATGGATTTTTCGCGATCCAGCACGCGCAGCACGATGTTTTCGCCGTAAATCGTCGGCTGGGTAGAAACGCGGAAATCTATGGGCCGGCCGTTGAGTGTCAGCGATAGCCGGCCGTCCTGCGGAGCGCGGGTTTCTGCGATGTTCATGTCACTGACCACTTTTACGCGCACGGTGATGCCGGGCATGTAGGTCTTGTGCAGGCTGCGCACGGTTTCCAGCACGCCGTCGATACGGTAGCGGATGCGCATGAACGCGTATTCCGGCTCGAAATGGATGTCGGAAGCGCCGCGTTTGACGGCATCAACCAGAATGGCGTTGACCAGCCGCACCATCGGCTGGGTGTACTCGTCGCCGTCACCGGTCTGCAGACTTTCGTAGTCGATTTCGCCGGTTTCGATTTCGGTCAGGATGCCATCGACCGACAGTTCGTGGCCATAGAACAGGTCGATATAGTCGCTGAGCTGCGCCTCGGCGGCGAGCTGCGCCTTGAGCTCCACTTGCGGTCCCAGCAGTGCGCGCAGCTGGTCAAGAGCGACGACGTTGAAGATTTCCGTCGTTGCGATGGTCAGCACCTGATCGGCGGGATCGTAGGCGATCGGCAACACGTGGTTGCGCCGCGCAAACTCCTCTGGTACCAGGCTCAAGGCTTCTGAATCGGCGACAACCTGGGCGAGGTCAATCGATTCCTGGCCGACCGTGCGCGCCATTATGTCGCGGATCGCCGTTTCGGTGACGAAACCGAGTCTGACCAGCAAGCGACCGAGCGGGATGTTGCTGTTGCGCTGTTCGGCGAGGACGATGGCGAGCTGATCTTTGGTGATCAGCCCCTGCTGCACAAGCAGTTCGCCCAGCCGCAGTTTCTTCCGTTGTTCGGCCATCGCGTTAGCTAGTGTCCTGAGTCTGAAATTGCTCGCAGAATTTCTTCGCCTGCGCGCCGCAGCTTTGTCGTGCTCCTCGACGGGTGCCCAACCCTGTCTCGTCGCACTTCGCGCTGCACCGCGCATGCAAAAAAATTCAGATACTGTTTCATTCTGCCGGCCATTTATGCTTCGAATTTCAGACTCAGGACACTAGCGCCCGGGCCCGTTATTGCGGCTGCGCGGCGAGTTGACGGATGCGGTCCTGCGCTTGGGCCGGATTGAACCCGACGCGGTCTTTGTTTCGGGCTTGATCAACCGCGCGCTGGTAGAAATTGGCGGCCAGCTTCGGCTGGCCGACATGTTCGAGTCCGACTGCAAGATTGTAGACGTAGTCGGGATTAGCCGGATCCAGTTGATGCGCCTGAAAATAAGCCTGCTGCGCTTCGGCCCAGCGCGACTGGTCGCCGTACAGATTGCCCAGCGTGAAATAAAGCGAGGCCTGTGGTTCGCGAGCGATCAACTGCTTGAGCCTGGTCTCTGCGGCAATCGGGTCGGCGCGTCCAATCATCGAAATCAGGCCGGCCTGCGCGTAGGCATTGCGCGGCTCAAGTTCGAGCACGTTGAAATACAGCCGGCTGGCTTCCTCGGTTCGGCCTTCCTGCAGCGCAATCGCGGCGAGTCCGAGCAGGGCGTCGATATTGCGCGGTTCGCTGCGCGCGGCGTCGCCGTAGAGCTGGCGCGCGGCGTCGAGTTTCCCCGACTGCAGTGCGGCGTAGGCCTGCCCCAGCTGCGGATTGAGTTGTGGTTCGGCTGTGCCCGAACTGACCTGGATGCTGTTGCGCTGCGGCTCCGCGCTGCGGACCGGGGCAGCAGCGGATGGCGAAGCGGGCGCAGGTGCCGGTGTGCGCGTCGCTTGCAATTGTTCGGATGCGCGGTTTTGCGCGGCGGTATCGGCGGCGGGTATGACGGTGCTGGTCGCAATCGGTGTCTGTGCCGGTGCGGGCGCCTGGACCAATGGCGACAACGGCTTTGGCGGGGGTGGCGCCTGGGGGATGAACATGCCGGGATTGGTGATCTGCAGATAGACGTAAACCGCAAAACCCAGTGCAATGAGACCAGCCAGAAATCCGAACGCAATTACAGGACGGATGCGGGGCTGGGCGCCGGTTGTGGCTGCGGCGGGACGTGTAGTGGCCTGCAACACGGTTGCCGCGCGCGCCTGGTCACGGTCGCTGCGCGTTTTGGCTGCGGCGCGTGGTGTAGCGGGTTCTGCTGACGAAGGCGGTGTGGGCGCGTTGGCCTGCAGTGGTTCCAAAGTCAATTCCATCGCCGGCGAAGGCGCGGCGGGCGCAGGCCCGGAGACGGCTTCCGCAGAAGTGGCCGGCGGCACACGGGTTTCGCCACGATCCTTGGCGGCCTTTTCCAAGGCCTTCATCAACAGGCTCATTGGGCGGGTGCGGCTGGCCTAGATTCGGCTTGTGGCAGGAAACGCTGGAAGTATTTGAGTTCGTCGCTGTCCAGCGATGGATTGGCTATCACGGTCGGGCGCAGGAAAATGACCAGTTCGCTTTTCCGTGCCCCTTGATCGCGGAAGCGGAACAGGTTGGCCAGCGGTTCGCCGAGGGTGTCGGTACCTGGAAGCTGTTCACGCTGGATACTCGTGGAGTCCTGCATCAGGCCACCGAGGATCACGGTCTGTCCGCTGACCACCTGCAATACCGATTCCATTTCGCGGACCTGTATCTGCGGTACCGGATTGGCAATACAATTCGTGCGCGCGACGTCACACAGGCTCGGGTTGGGATCATTGACAAAGGGCTGCTGGGAGTTCAACCGGGTGACCGTGGGGCGCACGTTGAGCAGCACGCGGCCGTCCTCGTTGATCTGCGGCGTGACGCCCATCACCACCCCGACGGATACGCTTTTTGCCGTGGTGTTGAATGTGGTCAGGGTGGGGCCGGTGGTCGGCGTGGTGGTGTCGGCTTTGATCTCGAAATAGACCAGGTTGTCGACCACCTTGAGCAGCGCGGTCTGGTTGTTCATCGCCATCAGTTTCGGACTGGACAACACGCGCGAGTTGCCGAATTGTTCGAGCAGTTTCACGGTGCCGCTGATGTTGCCGAGATTGGTGGTCGGGTTGGTATAGGCGATCGTCATGGCATTACCCGCAGTCGCACCTGCAGCTACTGCCGCGGCATTGAAGCCGCCCAGCAGCGTTTGCGTGATCGACAATCCGCCGCTGATCGGCAACCGGCTCCAGTCGATGCCGGCCTGGAAGGAATCCGACAGGATGACTTCGACGATGGTGGCTTCGATCAGCACCTGGCGCTGGATCGCCGAAGTCACGCTGTCGAGATACCGCTGGATCAGCTGGTGCTGGGAATCCGTGGCATTGATGGTGACCGTGCCGGACACGGCATTGACCACGACGTCATCCGGGACCAGCGACGCCTGCTGCGGATTGCTGTTGGACGCGCTGATCAGCGTCGATGCGAGGCCCTGTGCGCCCTGGCCAGCCTTGCCGGCAGCCTCGATTTGCCGCACGCGGTTGTCCTGTTCCTGTTTGACCAGTGCCAGGCGCTCGCTGCGTGCATCAGCGCTCAGCGTCTGCAGGCGGGTCGAGTTCAGGATGGCGCGGATGTTGTTGCGCAGTTCATCCCAGAAATTGTTGGTTGATGCCGAGCGAACCGAAGTGTTTGAACCCGAGGTGGTAGCGCCGCCGGCACCACCGCCGGCAGCGGATGTGGTGGAAATTTCACCCGAGACGCCGATGTTCGATATGGTGTCACGCGTCATGTTGACGTAGTTGACGCGATAGGATTTCACGTAAGCCACGTCGGGTGAGACGATGATGGTGTTGCCCTCGGTCCGGTAACGCAGGTTGACCTGTTTCGAGAGGCGCTCAAGGATCGCCGGCAGCGTCTCGTTGATGGCGTTCAGGCTGACCAGGCCGTTGAGGCCGGGGTGGATATCGATGTTTTGCTTGGTGTCGCGGGCGAGGGCCAGCAACAGTTCTTTTACCGGCACTTCGTGCACTACAACGCTGTAGGTCTGCGGTTTCACCTGCGCCTTGGGCGGCGGCACCAGCGTGGCGGCGCGGGAGGGTTCCGGAATGGCGGTGGCGGGTTTGGCGACCGGCCTGGTGAGGTGCCCCTCGGAAGGCGGCACCTTGGTCTGGAAAGGCGCGCAAGCGGCGAGCAGCACAACGGTGCAGGCAAGGGCAATGGCGGCTACCGGATTGGAAGCCCCGGTTCTCCGCAGGCCGCCCTGCTGGACTTGCCTCTGGTCGGACGACCGTTCGGACATTGTTCTACTTACCCCCCTTGGATTGCGGACGTATCTCGCAAACATCAATTCGCAACCTCAAATCGCAGACATCAACTTGCGCTCGTGGTCACGATGTTTTCTGGTCCCGGACTTCCGCTTTGATTCCCTGCACAGTGCGCAATAACGGCCGATAAGCTTTCAGGAATGGCGGTAATTTTGTCATTGCTTCCCGGGCTTCAAGCTGATTGTCGAAACTACCCCAGACAACTGTCAACGACGGCACCCCTTTAGCAACAGTACGATACACAAAAAGACTATTAATTTCAATGCTGTTGGAGATGGTTTTGAGATGTTGGTTAAGCTGTTGGTCGTCGGTCGAACCGAGTAGCTGGATGGTGTAGGTCTGGGGCTTGGCTTCGGCCAACCATGCGGTGGTGGCAGCCAACCGGGCCTCAAGCAGTGCGCTGCTGCCCGCGGGGGCAGTGGCGACTGGCGTGGCTTCGCTTGGTGCAGAGGCGGGCGTGGCCGCAGCGGGGGCGGCTGCAATCGTTGCCGTCACCTCTCCCGGTGTTACAGTCGGCGCGGCAGAACCATCATAACTATTTGTTTTGTTTGTATTTTTTTCGACTCCATCAGAGGCGGCCGGCGCAGCTGCAGCGGGTTGTGCGGGGGTGGCGGGTAGGCTCCGGGTTGCGGCGGGTTCGACCCCCGCAGGTTTGCCGCCGGCGCCCAATACCGCATACAGAGCAGCACCCGCGGCCATGCCCAGTCCTAACAGCACGATGCCCTGAAGAAGGCGCGGGGATGCCGTCGGGGGCAGGTGTTTTTGCGCAAATTCGCTGTCGCGGACCGCAGCATCGATGTGTTTCTGGCGGATGCTGTGGGTGTTTTCCGAGAAGGCGGCGAGCAGCGCTTTGTCGGTGATCAGGTTGATGCGCCGGGTCAGCCCGCCGGAGATACGCGCGATTTCGCGGATGATGGCATCGGTGAACAGGTCGGGGCCGCGGTAACCCGCGGCACGCAGGCGGAACATCAGGTATTCGCGGGTTTCCGGCGCGGTCAGCGGTTCCAGCCGGAAGCTGTGGGTGATGCGTTCCTTCAGTTGGCGGATGCGGTTCTCGCGCAGGTTGTCGTCGAGCTCGGGCTGGCCGAAGAGTACGATCTGCAGCAGTTTGTCGGATTTGGTTTCGAGGTTGGACAGCAGCCGGATTTCTTCCAGCGTTTCGATCGGCATGCCCTGCGATTCCTCGACGAACAGCACCACGCGTTTGCCTTCGGCGTGGCGTTTCAGCAAATAGTCCTGGATCGCATGCATGACGGCGAGCCGGCCGGCATCGCGGGCGATGTCGAGCTGCATTTCGAAGGCAATGGCGTGGAGGATTTCCTGGGGCGAGACGCTGGGATTGGCCAGGTAAACGGTTTCCACCTGCTCCGGCAGCTTGCTCTGCAACATGCTGCACAGCATTGTTTTGCCGCTGCCGACTTCACCGGTGACCTTGACGATGCCTTCACCCTGGGTGATCGCGTAAATCAGCGCCTCGAGGATGGGGCCGCGGTTGCCACCGCCGAAAAAGAAATCGGTGTTTGGCGTGATCTTGAACGGCGCCTCAGTCAGTCCGAAATGTTCGTAATACATGCTTATTTGTCCTCGCCGGCTTCGCCGTGGGATTGCATGCGGCTGTAGAGCGTGGTGCGGTGGACGCCGAGGCGTTTGGCTGCCTGTGACAGATTGCCGTTGGTCAGCGCCAGTGCGGCTTCGACGAAGCCGCGCTCCCAGCGTTTCAGCACTTCGTCCAGGCTGAAGTCGGGATCGGCTTCGAGTTGCCGGCGCGCCGCGTCGAGCAGCACACTTTCATCGGACAGCGATGGCATGCCGGCGCCGCCCGGCGCCAGGCTTTCACGGTCAAGCTCACCTTGCAGCAGGTCCGGCGTGATGCGGGTGCCGGCATATTTGGTACAAAGCCTGATGACGATGTTGCGCAGTTCGCGGACATTGCCCGGGAAGGGGTACTCGCGCCACAGGCGCAACGCATCAGCGTCGAGTTCGACAGGCTGTGCACCGATCTGGGCGGCATAAAACTGCCGGTAATGATCGAGCAGCAGTTGCTTGTCATCGCCCAAGTCGCGCAGCGACGGCACACCGATGGTGAACACGGACAGCCGGTGATACAGGTCGGCGCGGAAATTGTTGTGGCGGATTTCGTTGCGCATGTCGCGGTTGGTGGCGGCGACCACCCGCGCGTTGGACACCCGGCTCTGGGTTTCGCCGACGCGCTGGAATTCGCCGTTTTCGAGCACACGCAGCAGCTTCGCCTGCAGCTCCATCGGCAATTCGCCGATTTCGTCGAGGAACAGCGTCGAATCAACCGCGTCCTCGAAATAGCCGGCGCGTGCGGTGACGGCGCCGGTGAATGCGCCCTTGGCGTAGCCGAACAGCGTGGGCTCCACCAGTGTTGGTGAAATAGCCGCGCAATTCAGTGCGAGGAAAGGTTTGCCGGCGCGGCGGCTTTGTTTGTGCAGCGCCAGTGCGACCAGTTCCTTGCCGCTGCCGGATTCACCCTCGATCAGCACCGGGAACGGGGCGTCGGCGAACTGGGCGATCTGCTGGCGCAGCTTCTGCATCGGCGCGCTGTTGCCGAGCAGTCCGGACGCGACACTGGCTGTTTCGGCGGAGGTGACGTTCAGCGCCTGTTTCAGCAGTGTTTTGAGCTGCGCGGGTTCGGCCGGCTTGGCGACAAAATCGATGGCGCCCAGCGTGCGCGCGTGGCGGGCGTTGGCTTCGTCGTTCTGACCGGAGAGCACGATGATTTTCATCGAAGGTGCTGCTGCGATCAGTTCGGCGATGAGTTGAAACCCTTCGTCGGGACGGTGTGGCCGCGGCGGCAGGCCAAGGTCGATCAGCGCCAGTTGCGGCGGCGTGTCACGCTGGCGCAGCAGGGCCTTGGCATGCGACCGTGATTCCGCGGTGATGACGGTGAAATCGCTGCCAAGGACATAGCTCAACGTGTCGATGATCGCGGAGTCATCATCGACGATCAGGAGTTCGGGTTTTGCCGTATCCGCCATGCGCTTGTCGAAAAATCCAAAAATATTCTAACTAACTGAAATTATTGGGCATTGTGCCAGATTGCTGATGCACTTGATACCGCGGCGGGCCACGGTTCCGGGCTCAAGGTTCAGGCATCAGCAACTCCGTCGGCAATTCACTCGGCAACTCATTCAGAAATACAGGCAAGATAGGCCTGCTCCAGGTCGGTGCTGCGGTAGCGGGTGGTGAATTCCGCAGGGGTGCCGGCAAAACGCAGCTGCCCGCGATCCACTACCGCCATCCGGCTGCACATTTCGCCGACGTCGTGCAGCGCATGCGTGGTCATCAGCACGGTGCGTCCGGCTTCGTGCTGGGCCTTCAATTCGCGCTTCAGCAGCGCGCGCGCCTTCGGGTCGAGGCCGCTGGTCGGTTCGTCGAGGATCAGCATGTCCTTGCCGGAAAGCAGGCAGGCGGCGAGGCCGAGTTTCTGGGTCATGCCCTTGGAGTAGGCGCGCACCGGTTTGTCGAGGGCGTTGGCGTCCAGTTCCAGTGCCGCGAGCATGCCGCTGGCGCGGGTTTCGTCGTAGGGCCGGCGATGCAGTTCGGCCAGGTAACGCAGGAAGTCGCGGCCGTTCAGGTAGTGGGGCGGTACAAACCGTTCCGGCAGAAAGCCCAGACGGCTGCGCGCGGCGGTCTGGCGGTGTGGGGTGCCGAAAATTTCAATCGCGCCTGACTGCACATCGCAGAAATCCAGCGCGCATTTGATCAGCGTGGTTTTGCCGGCGCCGTTGGCGCCGACCAGGCCGAAAAATTCGCC
>Ga0105090_10000555_pt1 | contig 18643 bp, 23 predicted proteins | sample PPLLak3March2015_FD_79110 | JGI IMG/M metagenome (GOLD analysis project Ga0105090, IMG submission 79110) | Freshwater sediment microbial communities from Prairie Pothole Lake near Jamestown, North Dakota, USA - PPLs Lake P7 Core (1) Depth... | ecosystem: Environmental > Aquatic > Freshwater >... | reverse complement strand
TACTCGGTGCGCGCGTACAGCGCGTGGACGAGCGCGCGCATCTCGTCGGTGAGCCGCGCCAGCGCCGCGTGGGCGATCTCGTCCGGGATGCCGAAGCGCGCCTCCGCGATGGGCCCGGCGATGGCGGCCACCGTGTCCGAGTCGCCGCCGATGGAGATGGCGTTGCGGATGGCGTCCTCGAAATCGCGGGCCTCCAGCGCGCACACGATCGCCTCGGGCACCGTTTCCTGGCAGGTCTCGTTGAACCGGTAGCCGGGGCGGATGGAATCCACGGAGCGGTCGAGGTCGTAGCCGTAGCGGTGCTCGACGACGCGGCGGATCTCGCCCGGCCCGGCCCCGAAGCGCGCGAGGAAGATGGCGTGCGCCGTGGCGAGTGCGCCCTTGATGCCCTCCGGATGGTCGTGCGTGACTTCCGTGACGCGCCGCGCGGCATCGAGGGCTTCGTCCAGCGTGTTGGCGAGGAGCGCCGCGGGGCTCACGCGCATGGCCGCGCCGTTGCCGAAGCTGTCGTAGGGCGCGAGGTCCCGGGTCTGGAGCCAGTTGGCGAAGCCGCCGCCGTAACCGCGCCCCGGATGGCGCACGGCCCACTGGTAGATGGCGTCGCGCGGGGGCTTGCCGTGCAGGAGCGCATCGGCCACGGCCAGGGTGAGCACCGAGTCGTCGGTGTAGTCCGCCCCCTTGCCGAAGAAGGGGAAGTCCTTCGAGCGGTGGTTGTCGAACTCGTAGATGGAACCGGCGATGTCGCCGACGATCGCGCCGAGCATGGCTTTCCCTCTAATGTGTCCAGCCCATCGCGGGGGCGGTCCAACCGATGGCGACGAGCTTCACGGGAGCCTCACGCCTTCGCGAGCTTCGCGACGAGCGTGGGGATTTCCAGCAGCCGCTCCAGGTACGCCGCGGGGTCGCGCGGGTCCCGCGCCACCCAGGAGAGCGCCTGTGCCGCATCCCACTCGGTGTGCGCCTCGCGGGGGCTTCCGGGGACGGCCACGTTGGCGGCCATGCGCTTCTCGCTGGGCTTGCCGGCTTCGAACCGGTTCTCGAACTCCGCGTCGTGGCCCGTGCGCGCGATGTGCAGGAAGCGCGCGGCGTCGCGGGCGCCCCAGGCATCGCGCAGGGCGCCATCGGCGAAAGGCGCGAGCGATTCGCGGCGGATGCGGCGTTCCAGCCAGTGGCGCATCGCGGCCCGGTCCGTGCGGGCGAGCGTGAGGCCGTTCGCGATTTCCTCGCGCAGGTCCGGCATGACGGGCGACTTGCGGTGCAGCACGCGACCGGCCTGCTGCGAGAAGCCGACCACGAGCCCGTTGGTGCACACCAGCCGGTACCAACTGAAGATGACGCGCAGCGACGAGCTGGCGTCGACCGAGTTGAGGCACCGCAGTTGCAGCATGAGCGGGTAGCCGTCGCCGGGGTCGACCATCCAGCGCGAGCCCAGCTGCACCTCGAGCGCGAGCCGGGCGCCGTAGCGGTCGAGCGTGGCGTGGGTGTCGAGGGCGGCCGCGTCGAAGCCGATGTCGCCCAGCGCTTCCGCGATGCGGCCCAGCGCCTCGCGGTGGCCGATGAGCCGGTAGCCCTTGCCCACGACGGACACGGGGCGGCGCGCCCAGCCCTCCGCCTGCCGCGTGCTGATCAGGTCGAAGAGCTCGTTGGCGTGCCAGGGCCCTTCGGACTCCGGCGGCATCGCGAAGGGGCCGCGCTCGAAATCCGGCAGCGCCGCGGCGACTTCGTCCAGGCGGCCGCGCAACCAGCGGGTGGGTGGCTCCCGTAGCCCGACCGGTGTCCACTCGGCCGTCTCGGGGGGGCGGAGGAAGGGGGATACGGCGAGGTCCATGGCGGGCTCCGGGTGAGGCCCAGGGTGGGCGGGAGCTTCCAGTATTCGGAGTGTAGGGCTCAGGGGGTGAGCTACCCCTGCCGGATCAGGGGCGATACCGCTCCGCCGTCTCCCGCGCCCGCTTCGCCACCTTCTCCGCCAGCGCCGGCGGCCCGAGCACCTTGCAGTCCGGCCCGAACTTGAGGATGTCCATCACCAGCTCGGTGTCGTCGCTGAAGGGCACCTCGAGGATGTACGAGCCGTCGCTTTCGTGCCGCGCGCGCTGCTGCGAATGCCACTTCTCGTAGCCCACCCACCGCGCCGCCGTCTTCGAGAAGTGCAGCGTAGCCCACGCCGTGGGCTTGCCCGCGAAGATGCCGTAGCTGGAGGCGAGGAAGGCATCGAGGTCCTTCTCGGCCACCGTCTTCGCCGCATCGGGCAGCGACCTCGCCTCGCGGATGCCGTCGAGCGCGAAGCTGCGGATGCCGTCGCGCAGGTGGCACCAGCCGTCCAGGTACCAGTTGCCGCGATAGAAGACGAGACGCTGCGGCGAGACCACGCGCTCGGTCACCTGGTCGTTGCTGCGGCTCCAGAAGGTGATCGCCAGGCGAACCCGCTTGAGGGTGGCCGTCGCCGCCTGCTCGAAGAATTCCGGCTTCATGCCGCGGGCGGCCATGCGGACGATGCGGATGCGCCTCGCGACCTCCTTCGCCGAGGCATCGCCTTCCTCCAGGATGGCGTTCAGGCGAAGACGCAGCGGCTCCACGTGGCGCGCGAGCAGGCCCGGATCGAGGCTGCCGAGCAGCTCCTGCATCGTGAGGAGCGCGTGCACCTCGGAAGCGTTGAACCACAGCCCCGGCAGCTCGAAGCGCGGGCCGGCCTGGGGCTTGAGCGAGAAGCGGTAGCCATTGTTGTACGTGTCGTACTCGATGGGCGCGTTGTAGCGGTCGCGCAGCTTCTCGAGATCGCGCTTGAAGGTGGCGGGGGAGACTTCGAGTTCCCGCAGGAATTCGGCCTTCGAGACGACGGTGCGTTCGTGCAGCAGTTCGCGGATCTTGTGGAAGCGCTCGAGCTGGCTCATGGGCGAAGTCTCCGGCGGAGGTGGCTCAAGGGTTGAGCCACCCCTGAATACTAGCGGGAGAAGGCCCGACGAAATAGTTCCCGGGTTTCCGCCGCCATGCGACAGATTTTCTATCTCATGGGTTCAGAACTACTCGTTTGAGATTGTGCGTGTAGATGCCGATACTGGTTACATCGAGACCGGCCCTGCCGGACTCCAGCCAGGCACGGAAATCCCATGAAACGCACCGAATTCGCCGCCATCCAACCCGCCATCGACCGCCACGGGCTCAACCGCAGCGTCGCCATCGCCGAAGGCCTCGCGGACCTGATCCTGGCCACCTTCCGTGGCACGAAGCGGCTCATCGACAAGGCCGGCGCGAAGATGGAAGAGATCTCGCCGTACCTGCCGCGCTCGCAGGCTTAAGGCCGCCGCCGCACCCTACCGGCGCTGCGCCTCGAGCAGCCGCTCGATTCCCCGACCGAATTCCGCCGCCCCGCCGTAGGCCGGGTGGCGCACGGCCGCGAGCGCTTCCACGCCCAGCTCGCCCAGCTTGCCCCGCGCCTTCTCTCCCACCGTCACCACCGGCACGCCGGGAAAGAGCGCGAGGAAGCGCTCCAGCGCCGGCGCACCCGCCTCGAGCTCCTGCCGCGTGGGCGTGCGGTTGGAGAGCGCGCCATCCTCGAACGGATGCCACGCGAAGGTGTTCCAGTTGACCCATTCGCGGCCGCGAAGACCCGCGGTGAGCAGGGTGCGCCACACAACGGTGGCGGTGGGCTCGTTGAAGCCAGCGGGCTTCACGGATGTGCGGCTGGTCCTGCGCTTCTCGCCCGTGAAGTACACATCGTCCATCGGCCCCGCGGCCAGAAGCTGGCGCTCGCTCGTCATGGCGAGGCCGGTGAACTTGCAGCCCTGGTAGCCGGCCGCTTCCGCGACGAGGAGGACCTTTGCGTGGCCCACGCGTTCGGCGAGGTAGCGGCGAAGGTGGTCGCGACGGATGGCGGGCGCGTCCTTGCCGATGTCGTGGGCGGCATCGACTTCGCGCCACGGGTTGAAGACGCGGGGGGCCTTGAAAGCGGCGAGGTCATCGAGGAAGCGGTCGATGTTCCTCAAGCGGGCTCTCCTCGATCGCGAGCAACCAGAAACGCCAGCAGCCCCGCGTAGTCGCCTTGGTCTGCGGCATGCAGCGCGGCGATGTAAGCCGTGCGTTCGTCGCCGGCATGCACCAGGCCCCCGCGCCCCCACGTGAAGGGCGGCACCCCGCACTGCCGCATCAGCAGGTCCGTCATCATGCGGGCGTGGCGGCCGTTGCCGTTGGCGAAGGCGTGGATGCGCGTGAGGCGGTGATGGAAGCGCGCGGCGATCTCGGGAACGGGCCAGGCCTGCGACTCGATCTGGACGCGCACATCCGCCATGAGGTCGCGCATCGCCACCGGGACCCTTTCCGGCGGCATGCCGATGTTCTTCTCCGTCGTGCGATAGTGCCCGGCCCATCGCCACGTCTTGCCGAACATGCGCTTGTGCAGCGCGCGTGCGAACGATTCGTCGAGCACGTCGAACCGCCGCGCGCTGGCGAGCCAGGCTTCCGCTTCGAGGATGTTCTCCGACTCGAAGAGGTTCAGTTCCTCCTGCGTGGTGACGATCTTCGGGATGAGACCCGCGATGTCGTCGGGGTCGAGCGGTGTCGCACCCGGTGCGTGAACGGGCTTCAGCGCCACAGGTTGCGGCGGCTTCCAGCCAGCAGCGAGGCAACCAGCCGATCGAGCTGTTGCTTTTCGCGGCGGCGATCGAGCGCCTGCTCCTCGAGCTTCATGGAATGGGAAACGCGCGAGAGGCGGTCGCGCGCGACGACGAGTGCCCGGTCGCGAACGATGTCCTCGAGCGAGCGCCCCTGCGCCGGCACGATCGCGTACACGACACGGCAGCCCATGCCTTGCGCGAGCTTTTCCAGGCTTTCGAGCGTGATGGTGCCGCGGGCCTCGCTGCGTTCCAGCGTGGCGATGGTCGGACCGGCAAGGCCGAGCCGGGCGGCGAGTTGCTCGCGAGTCATGCCCAGGGCTTCGCGGATGGCGCGGGCCCAGCCGGCGGGGGGGCGCGGCTTCTCGAGCAGCAAGGCGAATCTCTTGAGAGATTCGCTCAGCGATTGCGCTGACAGGCCACTGATCGTCATGATGTTTCTCCGAATAACGATGCTTATAAACATTTTATTCGGATAATAATTACTTCTATAAGAGCTAAAGTCAATCAAACATTGTTCTTTTAAACACTATTTATCTGCTACGGCCGCCAGATCTCGATCGACCTCGAACGCCGTAGGGCCTTGTCCCACGTGGCAAGCGGAAGCCGCTTGCAGCGGGAGGTCGAAGCGATGAGGCGGTCGGCGGGGTCGCCGTGGAACCCCGCGGGAAGCTCACCCAGTGCGATCACCACTTCGACATCCAAGGGCACGAGCTTCACCAGCGAGGGATCGGTCGCCTCCACGATCCACTGCGCGAACGGCTGGGACAACTCGACGCGACCGCGCGACACGGCCATCTGCGCTTCCCACAGGCTGATGGCGGACAGGTAAACCTCCGATCGCGACGCCAGTTCGTCGAGGCGATCGCGAACGCGGCGTGGGAGCTGGTTTCCGGGCACGAGCCACCAGAGCCAGGCGTGCGTGTCGAGCAGGACGCTCATCGCAAGGCGTCGAAGTCTTCGTCGCGCAGGACGGATTCCCCCGGCTCCAGGTGCACCTTGCCGCCGAGCGCGCGCAGCTGTTCCCAGGGCTTCATGGCGTCGCCTGGCACCAAGAGCGCGGGGGCGACGAGCCGCGCCACCGTCTTGCCGCGGCGCGTGATGGTGATGGGGCGGCCGGTCTTCTCGAGATCGCGGATGAGCTCGAGGCAGCGGTGCTTGAACTCGGTGACGGAAATGTCCATTTCAGGATTATAAATGGTCATTTCAAGGGAGTGCAGGGGGCGCATGCCGGTATAACGCGCGCGGGCCCCGCGCGGACGACACCTTGATGCAATGTCACACGGTTCGTCAGCGGATCAGGTTGTAACCCCCGCCCCGAAGGAAGTGGCGATGGGCTTGGGCCGAATCGGGAGAGCGAAGCTCAAGCGATGAGCCATGGCCGTGACATGATTCCCCCATGATCCGAATCCTTGCCTGGAACCTCAATCACCGTTCGCGCCCGAAGCGCATCCCCGCGGGTGTCGTCGACGCGATCCGCCAGTTGCGCCCGGACATCCTCGTGCTGAACGAATACGTGCAGGGCGCCGACCACCGGCGGCTTTGGGACGACCTGCGCAGCGCGGGCCTTGGCAACATCCAGGTCTCGGAGAGAAGGCCGGGCCACAACCAGGTGCTGATGGCCTCCAGGTTCGACTTCATCGTGGGTGCGGTGCCCGCGCCGTCGATCCACTGCGACAGCCATGGCCGCACGAATTTCCTGGCGGCCAGCTTCCGGGAGCCGGAGTTCACGCTGATCGGCATGCGGGCGCCGGCCTACGAGTCCGTCAAGCAGCTCCGCGACTACTGGGGGGAATTGTCGGCAACGCTGAGGGTGACCGCCTCACGAAAGGTCGTCGTGATCGGCGACATGAACGGCGACCCGGAGAACGAGAAATCGATCGGTGGCCAGCACCTGGCGTCCCTGTGCAAGGAGGGATGGAAGATTCCGCGGGCGGATGGGGACTGGAGCTACAAGGCGGACAGCGGTGCGTACACGTCGCGAATCGATCACGTCGTCGCGAGCCCCGGCATCCGCATGGCGAGCGCTTCCTACATCACGGCGTTGCCGGGCATCATCGTGGCGGGGACGCGGGCGGAGGCGGCGCTATCCGATCACGCGATTTGCCTTGGCGAGGTCGATTTCGGCGGTTGAGTCCGGACCCGGGAAGAGGGCGAGACCATGGGGCGTCTGTTCGCTTGGCTTTTGCGATCCATCGGGCGGAAGTCTCTCGCTTTCGTGGCGGTGCTCGCGATCCTCATGTCCGGCGCCTGGCTTTCGAAGGGGCTCTCGGACCTGCAGCGGGAGGAATCGGCGCTCGCGAAGCTGAAGGACGCCGTGGCCTCGAAGGAAAGCGCCATCCAGGCTGAGGCGAAAGCACTCGAGTCGCTGGGCAAGATCCGCCAACAGCACGCGCAGGCACTGCTGCGCGCCTACCACGCGGAGCACGCCCGGGTGGTACGCCTGGGCGAGGATTACCGAACGCTTTGGGAGGCCTCACCCATCCAGCGGCGGATTCCCATGACGCAGGTGTACCAGGAGCTCATGCGGCGCCTCGCCGTTCGCGAACTGGCCTCGGCGTCGCTCAAGGCCCATCTCGCGGCATGGCAGTGGGCATCGGGCCAGAAGCCCGTGCAATGGGTGCCCGGCCCGGCCGAGATGGCGGCCATTGCGCGGAGCGCGCCGGAGCTGGGCCCCGCCACCAAGGACATTGCCGAGCGTTCGCGAAGCCTGCAGCAACTGGGTAACGAACTCGAGAAGGCGCAAGAGCAGGCATCGGCGAAGGAAGCCGGCATCGCCAACAACTTCATTCGCTGGCTGAGGGACGAGTTCTTCGATTCCGCGTCGCGGCAGCTCGGCACGGCCCTGGCGATCATCATCGGCGCCACCCTCGCCCCCTGGCTCATTCGCGGGGTGTTCTACTTCGTTCTCGCGCCGCTGGCGTCCCGCCGCCCGCCGTTTCGCGTGGGCGCCGAAGAATCGGTTGAATCCGTCGGCGCCGGCGAGACCGGCCCGGGCGCGGAGTCGGCCATGTCCCTGTCGATTCCGCTGCAAAGCGGCGAGTGCCTCGCGGCGCTGTCGGAGTACATCCACGGCGCGCCGCAGGACGCCCGCCGCCACACGCGCTGGCTGCTCGATTGGCGCCACCCAATCACCAGCCTTGCCGCGGGCTTGTTCCCGCTGGAGGAGATTCGGGGTGACGGCCGGGCGGTCTTGATGACCTCGACGCAGGATCCCTTGCAGGAGCTGGCCCGCATTCGTTTGCCCGAGGGCGCGGCCATGGTCTTCAAGCCCCGCGGGCTCGTCGGTGTCGTCCATCCGGTTGGCCGGCCACCGCGGATCACGAGCCATTGGCGCCTGGGCTCGCTTCACGCCTGGCTGACCCTGCAACTGCGGTATCTCGTGTTCCACGGGCCGGTGGACCTCGTCGCCAGGGGCTGCCGTGGCGTTCGCGTGGAGTTGGCCGATGGCGAAAGGGCTGTCCGGCAGGACGCAACACTGGGGTTCAGCACGAGCCTTCGCTATTCCACGGCACGAAGCGATCCCGCGATGCCTTACTTCAGAGGCCAGGCGGACCTGTTCATCGACCGTTTCTCGGGCACGGGTGGATGGATCGCGTATGAAGTGGTGCCGCGGAAGGGCCGGCAGCCGGGGAAGATCACTTCCGGCGTGGAAGGTGCGATCGACGCCGTCATGAATGCGTTCGGAGTCTGATCCGCGATTGCGAACGCTGCGCAAGTATCAAGCGACGAATGGCGATGACCCATATCGGCTGATCCAATCCGATGCCATGCCCAGTGGTCAATTTTCGGTCGGCGGCAACAATCCCGCCACCTTATCGCCGCGTTGAGTGAAGGCGGACGCCATTGCCTGCGCTAAACGTTTTGTTTATATTCGACGCCGGTGATTCGTTCCTTCGGTTCCTCGGAAACGGAGCGCTTCTTCGCCACGGGACTCTCTCGCCGCTTCCCGCCGGCCATCCTGGCCCGCGCGCGGATGCGGTTGCTCCAGCTTCACGCGGCGACGACGCTCGAAGACCTGCGCTTCCCGCCATCGAACCGGCTGGAGCCGCTGCGGCATGATCGCGAAGGGCAGTGGAGCATCCGGATCAATGACCAATGGAGGATCTGCTTCCGCTTCGAGGCTGGCCATGCGCACGACGTCGAAATCGTCGACTACCACTGGCGGAAGGAAGAAAGCCGTGCGCATCGGGCTCCCTGCCGTTCACCCCGGCGCCTTCCTCGCGGAGGCGCTGGCGGAGCTTGGCACCACGCAGGCGCAGTTCGCCCGTGCGATCGGCGTGTCGCCCATGCGCGTTTCTCACGTCATCACGGGCTCGCGGCCCGTGACGGCGGAACTGGCGTTGCTCTTCGGAAAGGCCTTCGGCCAGACGCCTCAATACTGGCTCAATCTCCAGGCGCAGTTCGACCTGGCGAAGGCGGAGCGGGCGATCGGCGCCCGGCTGGTTTCGGTCAAGAAGATCGCGTCGCCCTAACGGTCCGAAACGCTCGCCTATGGCTGGCGAGCGGCGGATGCGACCCGGTTCTCAAGGTCAACGCGAACCGAAAGAGGCGCGTTGAATGAAGTGCCCCCAACTCGCACCGGGTCGCCGCGCAAATCATCGGCAGCCCCCCGCCCCGCCTCGAATCCCGGAGATCCATCCATGGCCACCAAGTCACAGATTGAAAGCGCCGTCGACTCGCGCCTTCCCGCAGCCGCCGCGCGCGGCGCCGCACGCCGCCTACGCGGCGATTTCGCCAAGTCGGTGACTTACGATGCCAAGCGCAAGCGCTTGCGGATCGAGTTCGTCTCGGGCAGTGCCGTCGCCATTCCTGTTTCGACGGTCGACGGTCTTGTCGATGCCACGGCTGCGCAGATCAAGGCCGTGAAGGTCGTCGGCGACGGCTACGGGCTCCACTGGCCCGCCCTCGACCTGGATTATCCGGTCTTCGAACTGATGGCTGGGTGCTTCGACACGCGCGCCTGGATGGGCACGTTCGGAGGGCGGGTGAAATAGCGGAGCACAAGCCGCCACAGTCGATTCCCCCGTCAGCCAATCGCCGCGAAAGCGCGTTCCTGCCTCATGCGCACGCACCACTTGGCCCCATGGCGCCTTGTCCGAGTCCCAAAATGGGACTATGCCTTCCCGTGCGCTGGGGTTGGAGCTGCGGATTACGATGCGCTGAGCCCTGCCGTCTGCCTGGGCCCGCGATTATCCCGGGCAACAAGATTGGATCACGAGATTCCAGAGTAACTACTAACACTCTGCTTTCACTCTATTGGGTATGGCAAAGAGGTCATATATTGATCATATTAAAGCACTGCTAATATACAAAGCCGAAATTGGCCTGTATTGAAAGCTCGCTTGCACATGCCAACCGCGCCAAACCCCCATCGGGCCGGTCGCTACGTCACCCAGCCCACCGGCTATCGAGCGTTCCTTCCGGCCCCACTTCCTCCCGATCCCTCGCTGGAAATGGGGGGCGAGCTCGCGTCCTTGCTCTCAAGCGCGGACCGGGCCCTCGGCAGGCTGGATGGTTCCGTCCTCACCCTCCCGAACCCGGACCTCTTCGTCTTCATGTACGTGCGCAAGGAGGCCGTGCTCTCCAGCCAGATCGAGGGAGCGCAGAGTTCGCTCCAGGACCTGCTGTCGGCCGAGGCCCGGCTCTTCGAGCGGGCCCTGCCCAAGGACGTGGACGAAGTCGTCAACTACGTTGCCGCCATGAACCACGGCCTTTCGCGCCTGCCGGAGCATCCCGTCTCCGTCCGCCTCATCCGCGAGATTCACGCCGAACTGATGCGCGGTGTCCGTGGCGGCCGCCTGAAGCCCGGCGAGCTGCGCACGAGCCAGAACTGGATAGCCCCCGCGGGCAGCACGCTTGCGACGGCTACCTTCATTCCGCCGCCCCATCATGTCGTTCCGGAAGCCTTGGGCGAGTTGGAGATGTTCATGCACGCCACGGACGACTTGCCGCCCTTGGTGCGCATCGCGCTGGCCCATGTCCAGTTCGAGACCATCCACCCGTTTCTCGATGGCAATGGCCGCGTGGGGCGCCTGCTGATCACCTTCCTGCTCACCGAGTGCGGCGTGCTGCACAAGCCGGTGCTCTACCTGTCCCACCACTTCAAGCGGCACCGGCAGGCGTACTACGACCACCTGCAGTCCGTTCGGGAGCGCGGCACGTGGGAGGACTGGCTGGCCTTTTTCCTGAAGGGGGTCATCGAAGTGGCGGGCGAGGCAACGCAGACCGCGCGGAGGATCCTCGCGCTGCGGGAAGCCCATCGCACGGCCATCACGAATAGCCTGGGGCGCTCGGCGGGCTACGGGCACCGCGTGCTGGAGTCCCTCTTCGACCGTCCCATCGTCAGCGTCGCCAACGTGCGGAAACTGACGGGCACCAGCTACGCGGCGGCAAACAACCTCGTCGCGAAATTCGTGGAGATCGGCGTGCTCGCCGAGATGACGGGGTACGCGCGCAATCGGCGATTCCGGTATGCGCCTTACATCGCCTTGTTCAGCGAGGCTGTGCCGGCGGGCTGACCGCGGATCTGTATCGTCTCCTGCGCAATTGGAGGGCAGGTGAGGGCCCGCATGATTCGGTCATCCCGTCATCGGGCCAGCGCGTTGAAACACCATGCAGTCACGCCAACATGCCCACCTTGCGAGTCGGACATTATTGTCCGAGAATGGTCCCGCGTGAAGGGAGCCGAGTTTCTTCGCCGCCTGAAACGGCTCGCGCGGCGACGAGGCTGGGCTTTCGCCTGGCACCCCGGGCTGGGCAAGGGCAGTCACGGCAAGGTTTTCATGAATGGCGTGCAGACGACGGTGTGCGACCCGAAGCGCGAGGTGAAGACCGGGTCGCTCCACGGCATGCTGCGCCAGCTCGGCATCTCGGCGGCCGATCTCTTCGAGGATTGATCCATGCACGTCTACGTTTACCCCGCCCGCATCGTGGCCGACCCGGATGGCGGCTGGCTGATCCGATTCCGGGACCTGCCCGATGCCATCTCGCAGGCGGAGCCCGATGAGGATCCCGTCGACATGGCCGAAGGCTGTGTCCAGGCCGCCATCGAAGGTCGACTGCTCTATCGCGAGGCCATCCCCGTGCCGTCTGCGCCACGCCCCGGCGAGGTAATGGTTGCAGTCCCGCTGGAGACGGCAACAAAGGCCGCGCTGCTCCAACGGGTTGCCGAGTCCGGCATGAGCCAGTCGACGCTGGCCAAGACTGTGGGCTTGGACGAAAAGGAGATTCGCCGGATGCTGGATCCGGCACACGCCTCCAAGCTGCCGAGAATCGCTAAAGTACTTCGCGCGCTCGGCAAGGAACTGCAGCTCACCGTGGCCGACGCTGCCCAGGCACCCAAGGCCGCTCGCCGCGAGGTGGCGCCCGTCCGCGTGGAGGCCAGGCAACCCCGGTCGGGGTACGCGGGCAAGGCGAAGAAGACGAAGCGGATGACGGGCAAGCGCGCCACCGGGAAAGGGCAGCACCCTTGAAACTCCATGTACGTTGTCTTTCAAAGCCCCTCGGGCGTTGAGAGAAACCCATCGATCACGCCAAGCCATGGAATCCATAACTCTCGAAACAGGCCCCTCGGGCAGCAAGATCCCGTGGTCGGGTCTCCTCCTCGGCGTCCAGCCGCGAATCGACCTTTCCCGCTCCTTCGACCAGCGCCACCACGGCTATCTCGGCTACCTGCTCCTCGTCGATGGCGAGGCGGCGGGCGCGCGCAGGACATTTACCGTGAGAATCGGCCCGGCCGCGCAGGCCAAGCACCTGTTTCGATCCGGGGATCGAGTCTCGGGCGTGGCCGCGCACGTGGAAAACAAGGAACGCGAAGTCGCGGATTTCTACAAGGCGAGCGACTTGATGGTCGTGGAGCGTCCGGCTGGCACGCCGTCGGCGCCGCCGCCATGGCTCGGCACGCCGCCCGCCCTCGAGGTGTACCGCGAACGCGGCCACCGCCGCCTGGATTCACGCACCTACGAGCACGCCTGCCGCACCTGCCAATGGGGCTGCCGCATGGCGGTCGAGATGGTCGTCGACCATTGGAACCCGGGCGTGGTGAAGCGCCGATTCGAGACTTTCTGCTACGGGCCGAAATCCTGCCGGCTCTACCGTCCAGGCCTCACGCGCAAGGTGCCCGGACGCAACGGCATGTCGTACGAGGAGGAGGATTGGGTGGACGACGACGCGACTTCACATCGGGGCGAGGACGACTAGTACTGCGACACGGAAATCTCGAATCACCCTGCAAGGGTCGTCATTCCCGCCTGCGCGGGAATGACGGTTCGAAAATTCGGTGCCGCTGTACTAGACGCGAAGACCGGCGTCCATCGCACCGTTGATGCACGCACAGGCTTGACGTATTGTTGCTATAAAAGCTACATTCGTTGCTGATATGGCAACATATACAGTCCCGGACCTTTCCTCCCTTCTCTTCGGTGCCGCCCGCCGCGATGTCCTCGCGCAGCTTCTTCTTCACTCGGGCGATTCGCTGCACGTCCGGGAACTGGCCCGCCTGACCGGTAGGGCGCCGGGAACGCTTCTTCGCGAGCTGAAGCAGCTCGCCGACGCCGGCATCCTCACGCGCACGCCTATCGGCAACCAGGTCCACTTTGCGGCGAATGTGGACTGCCCCATCTTCGAGGAGTTGAAGGGCATCGTGCGCAAGACCGTGGGAATCGCCGATGTCCTTCGTTCGGCGCTCGAGCCGCTTGCTCCGCTTGTGCGGGCGGCCTTCGTTTACGGCTCCATCGCGCGGGGAGACGAGCGCAGGGCTAGCGACGTGGACCTGATGGTGATCGGGCGCGCGGATTTCGCGGACCTCGTGGGGGCGCTGCAACCGGCACAGCGTATCCTGCGCCGCGAGATCAACCCGAACGTGATCGGCGAGGCGGAATGGAAGAAGCGCCTGGCGGTCGGCGAACCTTTCCTTTCGCGCGTTATGGAAGGACAGAAACTCTTCGTGTGGGGCGGGCCGGATGACCTTGGAGAACTTGCGCCGCATCGGAAAGCTCTGGCCCCACGTCGCGCAAAGGGCTGAGCTCGATCGATTGTTGGCGTCGGCGGAAGCTCGCTTCGCAGATGCGCGGGTTCCCGAAATCGGATCGGACACGCGCTTCGGGCTTGCATACGACGTGATCCTCAAATGTGCGCTGGCGGCCATGCTCTCCCGGGGCTATCGACTCTCCACGAGCGAACCCGGCCACCACCAGACGCTGATCCAGGCTCTCGTGAAGACTGCGGAACTGGATCCTGAATCCGTCGTCGTCTTCGAGGCTTATCGAAAGCTCCGCAACAAATCCGACTATGACGGAGTGCCGGTGGGTGAAGCCATCGCCGCTTCGTGTATGGAGTCCGCGCGATCGTTGCTCGAGCGCGTCCGGGCAATCGTGAGTTCGAAGGCGGACTGATTGCCGAAGCAGTGGGCGCGCCGGAATCTCGAGCCTGGGGTCAACCCGCCTCCACCCGATAAGCCGCCAGGTGCACCACCCGCTCGCCATCCACGAGCGCCCCGCCGGCCAGGCCCTCGCCTTCCAGCCGCACGTCCTCGCCCTCGCCCAGCGCCGCGTACTTTTCCGTCGCGGCTCTGAGCATCGCATCCAGGAACTGCCGCACGTCCGCGAGCGTCGCCGCCTTGTCCACGGCCGCGGTTTCCTCCCGCGCATCCATGGCGTAGGCCCGCACGATCTTCGCGAAGCAGCGCGAGAACGCCGCGGGCGAATCGAAGAACTCCAACCCGATCACGCGACCGCCGCTCGCGAACACCGCGCCCAGTTGCCCATCCGTGACGGACACCGATTTTTCGTAGGCCTCGAGGTCCGGGGCGATGGCCTCGTACGCGTCCCCCATGGCGGAGGTCTCTGAGGCCACGCGGCTGAAGGAAAGCTTGGACTGGATGTCGTCCCACACCTCGCCCTGGTTCGAGCGGCGCTCGCCTTCATCTCGCATCGAGCGCGACACGGCCGCCATCTTCCGGGCCTTGGCCGATGCGAACAGCGATCGCTTGGCCGCGGAAAACTTGGCGCTGCGGTACGCCCAGCGCCCCTGCTCCACGCACGAGACGGGGATGACGAGCTTCTGGCCCGCCCCGACCAGGATCGAGATGTTGACGATGCGGTTCTGGCGGGCGCCCACCAGCTCGTCGCCATCGACCAGCAGCACGCGCTGCGGCGAGGCGTTCTCGAAGGCGAGCTCGGGCACGGAGCCGCCCTGCGACACCTCCGTCACGTGGGCGAGGTCACTCTCGAGCGCTTCGTCGAGCAGCAGGTAATCCATCGGCGCCTGCGCGGGCCGGAAGAGGGGGAAGACGGCGAGGTTGCCGGCGAGCGCGGGTTCGCGCACTTCGAGGCTGGAGAGGACGGATTCGATCGCTTGCATGCGGGCCTCCTGGGGTGGAAGGCCAGTGTCGCGGGCGGGAGGCTCAGGCGATGAGCTTGGCACCCGCCAACCGCAGGGAGTTCGAGCGGGTATCCGGCCTGCAGGTCGAGAATTGGCGATCGGGGCGCTGAGGGTCTCGGCCCGCGGTCAGGCTTACTTCACCCTTCCCCAATCCCTCGGCAGTTCGTGCAGCCGCGAACCGTAGGGATGGATCTCCGGGCAAGCCGCCAGCAGCATTTCCAGCTGCTCGGAAAGCTCGTCGAAAGCCTCGGGGGAAAGGTCGGTCAGGAAAGACCGGGGAACAAGCTCGGTTTGATGGTTCCTCATGAGAACGCTCCATGTCGGTTCTTGCGCGCTCGTGGCGCGCGTGAACCCTGTTGGGATGACTGCACCCCCGATTATCGGCTTCCGCGGGGCGGGCCGCATGGGTCCAAGGCCCCAGGCGCGGGAGGGCAAGGCGGGCAAATGCCTGATAATGATCAAATGAACGCCCAAGACCTCGACCGACTCGAAAAACTCCTCTCGGCCCCGCACCTGGAGGATTCCCTCACCCTCGACGCCCTCCAGGGCTTCTTCTGCGCCGTGGCCTCCGCCCCCGCGGAGATCCCGAAGGAGAAGTGGCTCGCCTCGGCCATGGGCGAATCGAAATTCGCGAGCGATGAGGAGGCCGCGGAGATAACGGGGCTCCTCGAGGCCTTCTCCGCCGACACGCAGGCATCCCTCGCCGAGGGCATCGGCCTCGACCTCATCTTCTATCCGGTGGAGGAAGGCGAGGAGGAGCTCGCCATCTGGTGCGACGGCTACCTGCTCGGCGTCGCGCTCTCCGATCCCGACTGGTACAGCGCCGGCGACGACGAGGAACTGGTCGAGGAATTCCTCTTCCCCGCCATGGCCCTCTCCGGCGCGCTCAAGCAGCACGCCGAGGACGAAGGCGAGGAATGGCACACGCCGGAAGAAGAAGCGGACCTCATGAAGGAAGCCCGCGAGAACCTCTACGACTGCGTGTACGAGGCCTGGCAGTGGGGCTTCGACCTGCGCGTGAACCGCAAGCCCGTGAAGCGCGAGGACGCCAAGGTCGGCCGCAACGACCCCTGCCCCTGTGGCAGCGGCAAGAAGTACAAGGCCTGCCACGGCGCGGGTTGACCCCGTGCATTGACACCGTTCCGCCGGCCGTTCCACGATACGGAACAGCCATTCCAGCAGGTGGATAGCCGGTGGAAAAGACCCTCGCCAAGGGCCTCACGCTCCTCGAATCCCTCGCGCGCCTCGGCCACCCCGTGGGCGTCACCGAGGCCGCCCGGGCCGTGGGCCTGCAGAAGAGCAACGCGCACCGCCTGCTGCGCTCGCTCGCGGAGCTCGGCTACGTCCGCCAGCTCGCCGACACCGGCCGCTACGAGCTCACGCTGAAGCTCTGGGAGATGGGTTCGCGCGTCATCGCGCGCCTGGACATCGCCACCGAGGCGACGCCCACGATGCGAAAGCTCGCCACGCTCACGAAGGAAACGGTGCACCTCTCGCTTCTCGACGGCGACGACGTGGTGTACGTCCACAAGATCGACAGCCCCCACCCCGTGCGCGCGTACTCGGCCATCGGCGGACGCGCCCCCGCGCACTGCGTCGCCACGGGCAAGGCCCTTCTCGCCTTCCAGCCGCCGGATGCGGTGGATTTGTCGAAGGTCCGCAAGCCGTTCACGGGGGCGACCATCACCGACCCCCTCCACCTGCGCCGCGAACTCGATCGCATCCGCAAGGCAGGCCATGCGGTGAACAAGGGCGAATGGCGGGAGGGCGTCTACGGCGTCGCCGCGCCCATCCTCGATGCGAGCGGCCGCGCGGTGGCGGCCATCGGCCTGTCCGGCCCCCAGGATCGCTTCCGTCCGAAGGCGGTGAAGGCCTGGACGCCCCTGGTGATGGCCGCGGCGAGGGATCTTTCGAGGGCATAGGCCCCTTCTTGGCCCGAAAACGGCGCCAATCGCCGGAATGGGGCCCGGAATTGGTGCGATGCAGCACCAAACGGGTCAATCCCAATAATTCCCTCTAAAAATTGGTGAAATTTTTACATTGCACTGCAACAAATCCCGAGTAGGATGGTCGGATATTGGCGGATCACCCTTCCGTCGCTACGGATGCGCCATCCCACAAGGAGCAACACCATGCAGAACAACGAAGCCCTTCACGAACTCGCCCGCCGCGCGCGCGTCGAGCGCAGCCTCTACATCGCCGAAGCCATCTCCGACGTGCTCTCGAACATCACCAAGTTCGTCGCCCGCCAGTTCGAAGGCCCGGATGCCGGTCGCCAGCCCAAAGCCCGGCCGATTCGCCCTCTCGCTGCGCACCAGCGGTAATTCCCCGCGGCCCTGCCGCCCCCCGAAGATCTCGCACGCCAGCGCCCGGGCCCGCCCGCGGACGCCGAGCCGCGCATGCGGATTATTCGCTTTGTGCTCGTGTTGGCCGATGGGATACTCACCCCCTCGCTCGCCCTGAGGGGGGTGGATGTCTCCCGAGCGCTTCCTCGCATGCCTTCTCGCCGGGTCCGTGGGCTTCATCGCCACGGCACAGGCGGCCACGCCCGCCATCCGCGCAGGTGACAGGCACGCGGTCGCGCTGCATGCGGACGGCACCGTGCGAGCCTGGGGCGACGATTCCTCGGGCCAACTCGGCCTTGGCCGTACCCTCGTCGCCTCCACGCCCGCCGTCGTGGCCGGCATCGGCGACGTGCGCAAGGTCGCTTCCGGTTTCAATCACGTGGTCGCGCTGCGCGCCGATGGGTCCGTGTGGTCGTGGGGCAAGAACAGCGTCGGGCAGTTGGGCGATGGCGGTACCACCAGCCGCGCCACGCCCGCGCCCATTCCGGGCCTTTCCGGCGTCGTCGACATCTCGGCGGGCTACGACCACACGCTCGCGCTGAAGGCCGACGGCTCCGTGTGGTCGTGGGGCGTCAACTACGGCGGCCAGCTCGGCTACGACGAAAGCACGAACGCGCCCAAGCCCGTGCCGGGGCTTCCCGCCATCAAGGCCATCGCAGCCGGCGGCCTGCACAGCGTCGCGCTCGCGAAAGATGGCGGCGTGTGGTCCTGGGGCAGCAACGACGGCGGCCAGTTGGGCGATGGCACCACGGCGGATCGCACCGCGCCCCGCGCCGTGGAGGGCCTGCGCGCGGCCTCGTTCATCGCGGGTGGCGGCAAGCACACGCTCGCCATCGCCACGGATGGCGCGCTCTTCTCGTGGGGCAGCAACTATTCGAGGCAGGTGGGCGACGGCCTCGCGACCGATCGCCTGCGTCCCGTGGCCATCGCCGGGGTCGCGGGCGTCACCGCCGTCTCCGCGGGCATCTATCACTCGCTCGCGCTGCTTTCCGACGGCACGATGCGCGCGTGGGGCGACGGCTTCGGCGGGCAGCTGGGCGACGGGCGCAACACGCCGTCCTCCACGCCGGTCACGGTCTCGGGCCTTGCGGCGGTCACGGCCATCGCGGCCGGCGCCTACTTCTCGATGGCGCGCACGAACGACGGCGGCACCTGGGTGTGGGGCTACAACACCGACGGCCAGCTGGGCGACGGCACCACGACGAACCGCGGCACGCCCGCGCGGCTGGCGACCCTTCCGGCCATCGCCTCTCTCGCGGCAGGCGGCAACCACGGCTTCGCGGTCACGGGCGACGGGCGCGTCCTGGCTTG